>Ga0318551_10000696_pt1 | contig 10759 bp, 7 predicted proteins | sample GRESIP082b2f19_FD_203511 | JGI IMG/M metagenome (GOLD analysis project Ga0318551, IMG submission 203511) | Tropical soil microbial communities from Luquillo Experimental Forest, Puerto Rico - GRE.SIPMG.082b2f19 | ecosystem: Environmental > Terrestrial > Soil > Tropical forest > Bulk soil...
TGGCCGCCATCACCCAGCTCCGGTAAGCACAGCCAGGGCCGGGCCTACTACGAGAAGAAACTAGCTGAGGGCAAGACCCACAAGGAGGCGCTGCGCTCTCTCAAGCGCCGGATCAGCGACGCGATCTACGCGGCGCTGGTGGCCGACGCCCGGCAGGCCGCAGCTGCCTGCAGCAAGGGCCCGGGAGGGCAACCGGGGAACCTCTCTGTCTCCAGGGCGGCCGGCTCACACCCCGCGCACACCAGCTCTTCGGACAAGCCACTCCCGGGCCTGCCACCACCCTACGGCCCGGCACTACGGCAAGACCCGCCCCCAGTCAGCCCAACCGAGCGCGTCGGTACCGGGTTAGGAACTCCCCGGCCGGCTGAAGAAATCCGACACAACCACTAGACACGGACTGCAAAGAGGACTCGTTCTGCGTGGTCGTCTGTTCGTTGGCACGGTCATCGGCGACGCGCCGGAATGGTCATTATGGAACGGATCAGCGGCCTGGTGCGCGGCAGCCAGCGGATCGCCGCCCCGCCTCTGCGGCGCCTGGGCCAGGGCCTTGCCAGCCATCTGTTCCCACGCCATGGCCTGTGCCATCTCGGCCTGCTGGGTCGTTTCATGCGGATGCCGGGGGGCTGCCGGAGGTCCAGGCTGCGGCGAGGCGATGGGCGCGCGCGACGCGGGCAGTTGATCCGTTGCGCTGGTAGGCCTCGATGGCCCGTTGTGTCATCTCCGTGGCCCCTGCGCGGTCGCCGGTCAGGTGCATGACTTCGGCGAGGAAGAGTGCCGCGTCTCCCTCGTCAAGGGGGGCGTCGCTCGTTCTGGCCAGGCCGTCGGCTTGTTCGGCGAGCGCGAGGGCCGCGCTGGCCTCGCCCTTGCGGGCAAGCACCCGGGCCCGCACGCCCAGGCTGCTCACCTGCGCCCAGGGGGATGCGCCGTGCAGCTCCAGGCCGCGCAGCGCCCACTGCTCGGCTTCTTCGTAACGGCCCAGGGCGTAGAGCGCCTCGGCTAGCTCGCCTGCTTCCACGGCGAGACGGCCGTGCTCGCCGAGCTGTTCCAGCTGCTCGCAGCCCTGCCTGGCGGCCCGTTCGGCGGCGGCATAATCGCCGGCGAGCATCTCGCAGTCCCACACCGATTGCATCGCTGTGGCGGCGTCGAGCCGCATGCCGCGTTCATTCATCGCGGCGACAGCCGCGGCCATCAGCGACCGTGCCTCGTCAAAGCGCCCGAGCTCGGCCAGGACCATCGACATGTGCAGCTCTACAACAGGCTGGTAGGTGGCGCTTTGCGCTTCGGCCTCTTCCAGCCGCCTCAGTACCTCGGTGCGGGGAGTGGGGCCGATGACCATGGTATTGGCAGCCTGCGCGCGGCTACTGTTCTCAAACCACAGCTCGCCCGCTTGCCGGGCGTGCTCCGTCGCGCGGGTGAAGGCCGCGGTGGCGTCGACCTGTCGGAGATGCATCCAGGCGACGGAGCCGGCCGCGTACTCCAGGACAGCCAGGGCAGCCGCGTCGCTCTCCTGCTCGAGCGCGGGCCGCGCCTCCTCCACCAGGGCACCAAGCTCGGGGAACCATCGTTTCGGGTCGACATTGACCCGCCAGACCGTCCCCGCCAGCCGGGCCTGCAGCTCGCCCACGCGGTCACCGGCGGCCGCGCACTCATCGGCGATCCGCTCGGCACGCGCGATCGCCTCGCTGAGCCGACCAGACTCACCCAGGCCCCAGATCAGGCTGTGTTGGCTGACCAGATCCATCTGCCGAGGCGCCAGCAGCGCTTCGGCGCGTTCGAGGAGGTTCACTGCGGCGCCGGTGTCGCCGCGGTCCAGGGCGCGCCGGCCGGCGGCGTCCAGGTGGGCGGCGGCGTCGCCGGCCAGCCGCCGGGCCTGGTCATCTACCAGAGCGAGTTCGCACCGGTAGGAGTACGCCTGTTCCAGGTGGTAGCCGGCGATCTCGTCCAGCTTCACCAGGTCGGCCCAGCGTTCTTCCAGCCAGCGGGCGAACCGTTCGTGCAGGTCGGCCCGGTCGGCCTTGGCCAGCGCCTGGTAGGCGGCGTCGCGGATCAGCAGATGCCGGAACCGAAACGCATCCTCCCCGGGCAGCACGGCCCGGTCGGGGCGCACGAGGTCCTTGTGTACCAGCGTCATCAGCCGCCCGGGCACGTCTGGTTCGTGCGGCGCCATGACCTGCACGGTGCCCTGGTGGAACGACTGGCCCTCGACCGACCCACATTCCAGAACGGTGCGCTCGGCGGGCGGGAGCTGGTCCAGCCGCGCCGCCAGCAGAGCGGCGATCGTCGCCGGGACCACCACGTCGTCCCCGCCGGCCTCGGCCAGCAGCGCCAGCATCTCCTCCACAAACAGCGGATTGCCACCCGCAGTCACCTGCACCCGCTCGCGCAGCCGCGGATCGAGGCCGCTGCCCGCCGGCACCAGCTCATCGATCAACACCGCGGTCTCAGCCGGGCCGAGCGGCTCCAGCAGCAGGTTGGTGGCGTTCAGCGTGCCGCCGCCCCAGTTGGGCTGACGTTCGAGCAGTTCGGGCCGGGCCAGGCACAAGATCAAGATGGGCGCGCCGCGACTGAGATCGGCGACGTGCTCAATCAGGTCGAACAGCGCCGGCTCGGCCCAGTGCAGATCATCAAATACCACCACCAGCGGCTGGAGCTCGGCGGAGCTCTCGAACAGCTTGCGCACCGCCCACGCGATCTCCGCCGGTGACGTCACGGCGGCCAGCTCACCCAGCAGGACATTAATGGCGGCGGCGACCTTCGCGTCGCTGGCCATCAGGTCCGCTGCACCAGCGGAGCCATGGCCGGGGTCGAGCAGCTGCTGGACCATCGCGATCACCGGCCAGTAGGTGATGCCCTGCCCATACGACAGGCAGGTCCCAGTCACCACCTGGGCGTCGATCCCGCGCAAGAACTCCGCCGCCAGCCGCGATTTGCCCACCCCGGCCATCCCCAGCACGGTGAACAGGCCACACGACCGCCCGGCCGCCAGGTTCGCGAACGCCTCACCAAGCATCCGCAGCTGGCTGGCCCGGCCCACCAGCGGCGCCCGTCCGGGACGGGCCCGCGGATCGACATCACCCCGGATCTGAAGGAGCCGGTAGGCGGCCACCGGCGCGCTCTTGCCCTTCAGCTCCAGCGGCGCCAGCGGCTCCGCGGCCACCGCGCCGCGCACCAGCGCCCATGTCTGCGGGCCGATGACGATCTCCCCGGGGGCGGCCGCCTGTTCCAGCCGCGCCGCAACATTGACCGCATCACCGGTCGCCAGCCGCTCCTCGGTCCCGGTCACCACCACCCCCGTGTTCACCCCGGTGCGGATGTTCACCGTGGCGCCGAAGCCGGCCTCCAGTTCACGGTTGAGCAGTGCGATCTCCTCGCGCAACCCCGCCGCCGCGCGCACCGCCCGCAGCGCATCGTCCTCGTGCAGCACCGGCACCCCAAACACCGCCATCACCGCGTCCCCGATGAACTTCTCCACCGTGCCGCCGTGCCGCTCGATCACCGCCCGCGCGGCATCGAAATAGCGGCGCATCACCTGTCGGAAGCTCTCCGGATCCAGCCGCTCCCCCAGCGCCGTCGACCCAGTCACGTCGCAGAACAGCACCGTCACCGTCTTGCGCTGCTGCCGCGGCGCCGGACCTGTCTCCAAGGCCGCGCCGCACCCGTTGCAGAACCTGGCATCCGGCGGGTTCTCCCGCCCACACACAGCACAACCCCCCACACGACAAGGCTAAGCCCACTCAGCCCAACATGACTGCGAACAGCCCTGACCTCCCCACCCCCCGCCAACCCCGGCAAACCCAGCTGGCTGGTGGCCGACGGAATCGGCGATCTGCGCGAGCGCTAGAAGGGGGATACGGCTCGAGCACCCACACTCGTTGATCATGATCATCATGCATGGGTATGCGCGATCCGGCATGAGCATGCGCAGACGGAACTCGCTCACATCGGCAGAGTCGGACGTCAGCCAACGATGTGTCCGCGCAGATCGCCCCATTCGGTCGGCGTGGAGGAAGTCCGGCCGGAGGTCAGTTTGCCGCCCGTAACGGCGGCTATTTGCGCGCTGGCGCCGACCAGCGCCTGTTACGGAGTGTGACTTGGAATCCAGGTGGACGTCGCACGGAACGCCGACTATGCGCGGCGGGCAGCTAGGCCGACCTCGCGGGCGGTTGCATGCAGATCATCCGATTCTGGGAGTGCATGGCTCAGCCGGGTTTTCTTTGCCCGGCAGCCCGTTGTCGCCGGAGCCCGCCGCCGGCGCCGGGTAGGGGCGCTAGACCGTACGGAGAGCTTCGGCGGGGGACAGCCGCGCGGCCCGCAGCGCCGGGTACACGCCAGCCACGACGCCCACGGCCACTGCGGCGGCGAGGGCGGCGGCGAGGGTGGGCGCCGGGACCACCGCACTCCAGTGACGTGCCGTGGCGTAGATCGTGGTGGCGAATCCGCCGAGGACGGCACCGGCGGCCCCGCCGCCGAAAGCGAGCAGGGCGGACTCGGCGACGAACTGGACCGCGATGTGGGTGCGCGTCGCACCCAGGGCCCGGCGGAGCCCGATCTCACCCCGCCGTTCCAGGACGGAGATCACCATCACGTTGGCGATCCCGATGCCGCCGACGAGCAGGGCGATCCCGCCGAGAGCCAGGAACAGGCTCTGGAAGGCGACCGAGGCGTCGGCGCGCGCGGCCAGCGCGTTGGCTGGGTTGGTGATCGTGACGTTCTGCGGGGCGGCCGGGTCGGCGGTCGCGGCGAGGACCCCTGCGACGGCTGCCACGCTGACCGGGTTGGCCCGGACGTAGATCTCCACGGGTGAGCCGTAGGCGCCCAGCAGCCGGTGCGCCACTGAAAAGCCCACCAGGGCGCTGCGGTCGAGTTCGGGGGCGAGCGGCAGCGGTTCCAGGATGCCCACCACCGCGAACCAGTGATCACCGAGCCAGACCTGGATCGTCCCGTCGGCCCGGTCCACGCCCAGCGCGGCGGCGGCGCTGGCGCCGAGAACGACCGCCGGGAACCGGGCCGTCGGCGGGTTGAGGAACTGCCCCCTGGCCAGGTGCCCCTGCAGGGTCTGCAGCAGGTTCGTCTGTGCCGAGTAGACGGTGATCGCGTCTGTGTTTACTGCCGGGATCCGGTCGTTGCGGTAGACGTTCGCGTTGACCTGCCCGATCGCGGCGGCGGACTGTACCGGCCCGATCCGCCGTATCATCGCCGGCCCGGCGGTGGGCAGGACCGCCTGCCCGCCGGTGAGCGACTGCCCGGGGGTCACCGTGAGCATGTTGGTCCCCAGGGCATCGATCTGTGCGATGAGCTGGGCGCGGCCCGATCCAGAGATCCCCAGCACGGCCACGAGCGTGGCCACGCCGAGCGCGATGCCGAGGGCGGACAGCATCGCCCGGACGGGACGGCCCGCCATGCCGTGCGCGGCCAGCGCCCAGGTGTCCGCCGGCCGCAGGCGGCTGCGCGGGCCTGCAGTGCGCCGTTCCCCCTGCTCGTGTGGCCGCTGTCCGCGCGGGTTCCGGCCGCTCATCCTGTGCTCCCGCTGTCCGATTCGATCACGCCGTCCCGGAGCCGTACGGTGCGCGGCACGGCGCCGGCGATCTCCGGGTTGTGGGTCGCCACGAGGATCGTGGCTCCGCCCGCGTTCAGGTCGGTGAGGAGGGCAAGGATGCCCTGGCCCGCCGCGGTGTCCAGGCTGCCGGTGGGCTCGTCGGCCAGGATGACCGAGGGCTTGCCGACCAGTGCCCTTGCGATCGCGGTGCGTTGCTTCTCACCGCCGGACAGCTCGCCCGGCCGGTGCTCTGCCCGGTGGGCGAGGCCCACCCTGGCCAGCGCGTCCGCCGCCGCCCGCCGCCGCTGCGCTGCCGGGATCCCCCTGTACAGCAGGCCGCTGGCGACGTTGTCGAGCGCGGACATGGTGGGCATCAGGAAGAACTGCTGGAACACGAAGCCGATCCGGTAGGCGCGGACCGCGGCGAGCTCCCGCTCCGGCAGATGCCCGACGGCCGTCCCGGCGATACGTACGCGCCCTGAGGTGGGCCGCTCCAGCGTGCCGGCGATCGCGAGCAGGGTGGACTTGCCGGAACCCGACGGCCCCACGAGCGCGGCGAACTCTCCCTCGGCGATCGCGAGCGTCACGGAGCGCAGCGCGATGACCGGCGGCGAGCCCGGATGCTCCTTGGTCGCCGCGGTCAGTTCCAGCGCGGTCACTGCGCCACGACCACTCTGGTCCCGGCCGCGATTCCCGCCCCGGAGACCTGCACCAGCGACCCGGCGAAGGTCCCCGTGTGCACAGCGACCAGGCGGTGCGCGCCGGACAGCTCCACCACCTCGAGCCCATACCCGCCGCCTTGGAGGGCGAGCAGGGCCGAGACAGGCACGGCCAGCACTCCGGTGGCCGACTGGGTGGTCAGCGACACCTGGACCGGGACGCCCGAACCTTTTCCGGTCTTCCAGGGATGGCGGGGTGTGATGGTGATAACTGTCGTGGCCACCGCAGCGGTGCCGCCCGCGGAACCCTGGCTCGGGGACGAGCCCGGGGAACCGCCAGCGGCGGCGCCACCTGTTGGCGGGGGCGGCCCCGTGGCGGTGATCGTCCCCGGGGTAACCGTGCCGGAGGGCAGGATGATGTGGACCCGCTCCCCCAGCGTGACACTGGGCGCAGTCGACGGATTGACGGGGACTGTCACGATCCGCGTGGCCGTGGTCACCTGATAGGGAACCTCGCCGAGGGATGCCGGGTCGCCGGGTGCTACCGCCGGGGCCCCCACGAGCACCGGCCCGGGCAGGAACAGTACCCGGCCGGCCTCGACCTGGCCGGTGACCGGCAGACCCATGGTCGCCTGCCAGCGCTCAACGGCCACTGAGGTCGCCCAGGTGAACTCGTCACTGGGCGTGCTGAACAGCCCGGCGGCATACCCCTGAGCGATCAGGTTCTTTTCGAGTTCCGACACGTCCGGGCCGTTGCTGATGCCGGGCAGCATCGGCCGCCAGGCAGGCACCCGGCCGGTCATCAGCACGACGGGAAGATCATCGACCCGGAATAGTGTTCCGCCCGCGGTGATAAGCCGTCCCGCGCGCGGGATCTGGGTGAAGGTCCCGGCCAGCTGGTTAATGACCGGCCTGGTGCTCGCGTAGCCCAGAGTTCCCTCGGTGAGCACGGTCGTCACCAGGTTGGTGCGGACCACACGCACGGTTGCCACCGGCGGCGCGGCCGGAGCCGCGGGCGCGGGCGCACCGCCGATTACCGCGACCGCCGCCACCGCACCGCCGGCCGCCGCGGCGACCAGCCCGCCGCCGACCGCGAGCCGACCGCGCTTGTGGGCCTGGCCACGGGTCATGGCCCGGTCCCGTTGTCCACGACGCCGGCCGGGAGCAGGTGACGGCACGCAGTGTCGGCGGCACGGAACTGCGGCGAGTACCGGCCGAAGTCGCTGGAGATGCCTGGCACGTTGCCCAGATTCAGCTGGCCCAGCGGGGTGGGGTCGAGCATAGGGATGTCGTGAGCGCGCATGCACCGGGCGTAGTCCGTCAGTGCGCGCAGCCGCGGAGCGGCCAGGGCCTGCTGATGCGCCTGTTTCATGTTGATGGTCGGCTGGATGAAGTGCGTGCATGCCGCGTAACCGGCGCGGGTGGCGGCGTCCCGGGGGGGCGTCTCGATGCTGAGCCCGGCGTGACCGGCCCGGTGGAACGGATCGGGCATGTTAACCCCGTGGGCCCGCATGCAGTGGGCGAAGTTGACCATGCCCTGGTCCGACTGCGCCTGGGTGACCTGGCCCGCAGCCCCGCCCCCGGCAGCCGAATGGTGCCCGGGCAGGCTCGCCGTCGACGGGGAGGCTGGGGACGACGAGCACGCCGCCGCGAACACCCCCGCCGCCATGACCCCCATCAGCACGGCTGCCACACGCCGCGCGGTTGTGTTCCGTCGCTTGACCTGGTGCTGTCCGGTTTTCACGGCCTTGCCTCCTCATTGCCTTGCGGACCTGCGCCATGAGGTCTACCGGCCGGCCAGTTACACCAGCCGCACACTCCGGAGCGTCCTGCGGCCAAGTTCCTGCAACGTGCTCGCGTGGCGGCGCAGGTCAGGGCGGCGGCAGCGACGGCGCGGGTACGCGCGCTGTAATGCTGATGTGATGCGCGAGCGGGCAGGATGACGGGTATGCGGGTGCTTATCGTCGAGGACCAGGTGATACTGGCCGACGACATCGCCGACGGCCTTCGCGACCAGGGCATGGCCGCGGATGTCGCCTATGACGGCGCGAGTGGCCTGGAAAAGGCGCTGCTGAACCGCTACGACGTGGTCGTCCTCGACCGGGACCTGCCGAAGATCCACGGTGACGCGATCTGCGCCGCGCTCGCGGGCGTCTCCTCCGAGGCCCGGATCCTGATGCTCACCGCGTCCGGCACGGTCGGCGACCGGGTTGAGGGGCTGAACCTCGGCGCCGACGATTACCTGGTCAAGCCGTTCGCGTTCGCCGAACTGGTGGCGCGGCTGCGAGCGCTGGGCCGCCGCAGCCCGGCCACCCCGCCGGTCGTGGTCAAGGACGACCTCGTCTTCGACCGGGCCCGGCGCCGGGTGAGCCGGGGTGGCAGGCCGGTGTCCCTGAACCGCAAGGAGATGGGCGTCCTGGAGGTCCTGCTCGCGGCCGACGGCTCGGTGGTCAGCGCCGAGGAACTGCTGGAGCGGGTCTGGGATGAGAACGCCGACCCGTTCACCCACACCGTCACGGTCACCCTGGCCCGTCTGCGCCGCAAGCTCGGCGAGCCGGATCTGATCGAGACGGTCGTCGGCTCGGGGTACCGGCTGCCATGAGGCTCTCCCGCTGGGTGCCGCAGACGATCCGGATCCGGCTCACCATCATGTACGCCGCGCTGTTCCTCGTCGCCGGCACCGCCCTGCTCGGGATCACCTATGCCCTGGTGGCCAGCCTCCCCGTCAAGGTGCCGCCGGTCACCAATGCCCAGGCCAAGCTCGCCTTTGCTTGCAAGCTGGGCAAGGGGGTGCACCCTCCCGCCGCCAAGTGCTCGCGGGCACTCTCCGCCGTGGGCGCCCATGAGGCGGCCACCGAACAGCGCAACCAGACGCTAGGCCACCTGATGGTCTACTCCCTGGTCGGGCTCGGCGTGGTCACCGCGGTTTCTGGCGGCCTCGGCTGGCTGATGGCCGGGCGCGCGCTGCGGCCGGTCAGCTCGATCACCGCCGCGGCACGCCGCGCGTCCGAGCGGCATCTCGGCGAGCGCATCGCACTCCAGGGCCCGCGCGACGAGCTCAAGGAACTCGCCGACACCTTCGACCAGATGCTGGAGCGCCTCGACGGCGCCTTCGCCGCCCAGCGGCGGTTCGTCGCGGACGCCTCCCACGAGCTGCGCACCCCGCTGACCGTCATGCGCACCGCGATCGAGGTCACCCTGGCAAAGCCGGACCGCACGCCCGAGCAGCTTGAGGCCATGGCGGCCAAGGTCGCCCGTTCCGCCAGCCAGGCCGAGGCACTGTTCGAGGCCCTGCTCACCCTGGCCACCAGCGAACAGCCGCTGGCCAGCAGGGAACCGGTGGACCTAGCCACCACGGCCGAGGACGCCATCGAAGCAGCCGGGCCGGAGATCCGGCGGCTCGGCCTGCACGTGGATACGGCGCTGGAACCCGCGCTCACGACCGGTAACCGCCTGCTGCTGGAGCGGATGATCGGCAACCTAGTCGACAACGCCGTCCGCTACAACGACCACGATGGCTGGGTGCGTGTCCGGTCCGGGATCAGCGACGGGGGCGCCCGGTTCACGATCGCCAACAGCGGCCCGGTGGTGCCCGATGCCCTGGTGCCGTCGCTCTTCGAGCCCTTCCGCCGGGTGCAGGAGCGGACCGGCATGCACGACGGCGCCGGCCTCGGTCTGGCCATCGCCCGGTCCATCGGCACTGCGCACGCCGCGAAGTTTGAGGCCCGCAGCATCCCGGCGGGAGGCCTGATAGTGACCGTCGCGCTACCCGCGATCACCCAGGATGAACTATCCACAGATCGAGGACCTTAGGCCCCTACGGGCGTCGCGGGCGGGCAACCAGTTCGCGGTGCCGAGCAGGGTCAGGGTAGTCGGCACCACCAAATTCGGTCATTGCTTAGCCTGCCAGCCGCGCACAGATACCCCGTTCGGGCTCGGCACAGGCCGCGTGGCTGGCGACTAGGTTCACGCCCATAGCGGCGGTTCCGGCGCACGCCACACCCGCATCGGCCTGGGAGGCAAATGTGCGGTAACTAGTCACGTGGCCAGGCGATCCAACAATGCTTTGCGCTGTCGTATAGCTCCTGTCAGGGGGAACCAAGGGCCGCCGGCGGCCCTTACCTGTTGGTCACCAGGTGTCAGGGTGCACTGGAGAACGAGTAGATGTCGGAGTTGCCGAACGTTGAGTTAGCCGGGCAGGAGGTGGGCGGGTCCGGCTTCGGGTTCGGCGTGATCCCTTGCAGCAGGTTCTCGCGGTAGGTGTCGACTGCGCGGCAGTCCTGGGCATTGCGGGTGTCGTTCCACACCGCGACGCCGAAGGTGTTGGTGGCAGCGGCGTACACGTAGTCACCCAAGAACTCGGCGACCTGGGAGTTGGCGCTGGACCCGCGGGCGTCACCGCTGGCGCCGCGGTTGAGGGTAGTCCACGACCCCGTCACACCGGAGCTCACCGTTCCCCGCTTGACCACGCCCACCAGCTCTCGTGGGCTGCGGGTGTTGGTCTGGTATGCGGTGGTGAAGGCGTTGTACACGACGTAGACGGTGTTGCCTTTAGGTGAGATCG
>Ga0318551_10000701_pt1 | contig 10722 bp, 9 predicted proteins | sample GRESIP082b2f19_FD_203511 | JGI IMG/M metagenome (GOLD analysis project Ga0318551, IMG submission 203511) | Tropical soil microbial communities from Luquillo Experimental Forest, Puerto Rico - GRE.SIPMG.082b2f19 | ecosystem: Environmental > Terrestrial > Soil > Tropical forest > Bulk soil...
GCCGCCCGGCCACCCGCGCCAGCGGCTCCGGGCCGCCGATCTCGCCGGTCACGAGCAGCGTGGCGACGTCGGCCCGATAGTGCGCGGCCGCGAACCGTCGCGCGTCGGCCAGGGTGAGCGCGTGCAAGCTCGCCGCGGTGCCGCCGATCGGGCGCGCGTGCGGGTCGCCCGCCGGGTAGAGCGCCCACTGCATCCAGGTGACCACCTGCCCGTAGACGCCGAGCTCGGTGCGCTCGTTGAGCTCGTTTTCGACGATGGCGCGCTCGCGCTCGAAGTCGGCCTCCTCCACGCCGCCGAGCGGGTGTGTGACGAGCTCGCTCGTCAGCGCCAGCGCCGCCGGGAGCGAGGTGGCGGGGACCACCGCGTAGAACCGGGTCAGATCGAGGCTGGTGTCGGCGTTGTACTTGGCCCCCAGGCGGATGAGGCGGTCGGCGAGCGACGGCTGCCCCGCGGCGTGCGCGTGGTAGACGAGGTGCTCGACGAGGTGGGCGAGCCCCTCGCGCGCGGGCGGATCGGCGCTCGAGCCGAGCCCCAGCGCGAGCACCACGGCGCACAGCCCCCGCGCCGGACCGGTCTCGACGCCGAGCTTGAGCCCGCTCGGCAGCTCCTCGGCGGCGACGGCGAACCGCGGCAGCTCGAGCCCGAGCTCCGACTCCGGCGCGAGGGTCCGGGACATCGGATCGGCGTCGAGCGGTGGTCGCAGCGGCGCCCACGAGGTGTCGGCGCCGCCGCCGTGCCCGCAGCCGCCCGCGACCAGGACGAGACCGACCACCGCCGCCCGGCGCGACCCGCGGAGCACCATCGACGCACGGTCCTATCGCATGCCGCGCGCGCTGTCGACCGGTGCTCCGGCCATGCTAATTTCGCGGCGTGGCAGAGACCAAACGGCCGACCAGCCCGGCGGCCGAAGAGATCCTCGGGCTCTACTTCCCCGTCCTCGACCATGGCTTCGTGTCGCTGGTCGACTACCTCGGCACCGACGAGTGCATCGAGCGCGCCGCGCGCGTCAGCTACGGCTACGGCACGCGCAAGGCGAGCCTGACGCGCGGCCTGCTCCGCTACCTGCGCCGGCACAAGCACACGACGCCGAGCGAGATGGTGGAGCTCAAGTTCCACTGCTGCATGCCCATGTTCATCGCCCGGCAGTGGATCCGGCACCGCACCGCCAACGTCAACGAGTACTCGGGGCGGTACTCGCTGATGCCGATGCTGTTCTACATGCCGGACGAGGCGCAGCTGCAGACGCAGAGCCGGCGCAACAACCAGGGGCGGAGCGGCGAGGCCGTCGACGCGGCGATCTACGCCGAGGCCCGCCAGCGCTGGGAGGAGATCCGCCGCGCCAGCACCGATGCCTACGGCTGGCTGACGGGGAACGAGGTAGCGCGCGAGCTCGCGCGCATCGACCTGCCGCTGTCGACGTACACACAGTGGTACTGGAAGATCGATCTGCACAACCTCCTGCACTTCCTCACCCTGCGCGTCGACGCCCACGCCCAATGGGAGATCCAGGAGTACGGGCGGGTGATGGCCGGGATGCTCAAGCGCGTCGCGCCGCTCTCCTACGAGGCCTGGATCGACTACGACGTCTGCGGGTCCCACGTGTCGCGCGCCGAGCTCGACGCCCTCCGCGCGCTGGTCACGGTGGACGGCGACGGCCTCGCGGCCAGCGGCCGCCTGGACAAGGCGGGGCTCGCGGAGCGCGGGCTCGCCAACCGGGAGATCGAGGAGCTCTACGGCAAGCTCCGGCCGCCCGGGGCCGTCCCCGACTTCGAGCTGGATCTCTCCCGCGCCCGCGGCCCCGAGCACTTCGCCGAGCGCTTCGCGAACGCCGTCCCGGCGGGCGAGAAGCCGCCCGAGTGACTGCTGTCTTCTAAAACATACGACCGTCTTTTTTATTGACGAGGCAGCTCCGCGGTGGTGTAGTTCCGCTTGAGATGCCCACCAGTACGACGATTTCCAGCGACCTGGTGCAGGATCCGCGGACGGACCATGTCCGTTACACAAGACAGCGCGCCCGGGCCTGTGGATCGCGCCGCCCGGCGACGGCCGTGCTCGGCGTCGCCGCTCTGCTCGCTCTCGGGGGCTCGGCCCGCGCCCAGGCCACGCCGCCGCCCGCAACCGACCCCGCGGCCTCGGGACCAGGAGCGGCCGCGCCGGAGCCGAGCCCGCCCGCGGCGCCCCCCGCCGCTGTGTCAGATGTCGACCTCCGCCTCGAGGCGCTGATGGCCAAGCAGCGGGAGCTCGAGGCGCGCATCGCGGCCCTGGCGCCGCCGCCCGTCGAGACGACGCCGCCCCCACCGCTGGCGGGCTACTCGGCGAAGAACTTCTTCCTGCGCAGCACGAACGACTGGTACGTGCTGATGCTCAAGGGGCGCATCAACGTCGACTCTTACAACTTCCTCAACCGCCCCTCGGACCCGCCGCCGGGCATCGTCGCCAACAGCCCGTCGGACCCCCGCCAAGCGCTCAAGAACGTGACCTTCGTGCGCCGCGCCCGCGTGGGGATCGCCGGCACCATCGCGCACCACGTCGACTTCCGCGTGGAGGGGGAGTTCGCGACCGTCCCGGCCGCCGGCCAGTACGCGACGTTGACCGACGGCTCGGTGGTCATCAACTACACGCCGCTCATCGAGTTCGAGATCGGGCAGTTCTACACCCCGTTCACGCTCGAGAACCCGACCTCGGAGAACTACGCCGACTTCATGGAGAAGTCGACGCCGGTCCGCTTCGTGGTGCCGAGCTCGCGCGAGGACGGCGCGATGCTGTTCGGCGCCCTCCCGTGGAACACGGTGCGCTACTGGGTCGGCCTGTTCGACGGCGACGGCCAGAACTTCAAGAACCTCGACGACCAGGCGGCCGTGATCGGACGGGCGATCGTCGCGCCGCTCGCCTTCATGCCCAAGCACCCGACCTGGGTGGAGTACGTCTGGCTCGGCGGCTCGGGGTGGTGGCAGCGGAGCGAGAACCTCGGCGGCCCGGCCGGCCCGTCCATCACCGGCGCGACGTTCGGCGACATCTCGCCCGTCACGACGCAGGCCGGGTTCGGCCTCTTCAACTCGAACTACGCCAACGGCATCAACGCCGCCGGCGACCCGATCCGGTCGCACCTCGCGCAGAACGGGACCACCAGCAAGTACGCCTTCGAGCTCAACGTGCCGGTCTTCGACCGCTTCGGCTTCCGCGCGGAGTACGTGCATCAGACCCTCGACCTCCTCGAGTACGAGGACGTCAACCCTGGCAACGGGAACCTCACGCGCACGCTGGGATCGAGCGGACAGCTCTCCGGCTACGGCTGGTACACCGAGCTCTACGCCTGGATCGGCGGCCCGGTGAACGTCGACCGTCCCGGCCTCTACCAGCCGCCGCACTGGCGCGGCTACGAGACCCCGCCGCCCCCCAACTGGGCGATCATGCTGGCCGCCAAGTACGAGCACCTCGCCTTCGACGTCTCCGGGTTCCCGGGGACCACGAACGCCTCCGGGGCCCTGGTCGCCGACCCCGCCGTGGGCCACTACGCCCTCGACACCCTGGAGCTCGGCGGCAGCTTCTGGGTGACCCGCCACTCGCGGTTCATGGCGAATTACCTCTACAACTACCTCGGCGCCGGCGACCCGGCTGAGGCGGCCCCGATGGAGAAGAAGAACATCTTCTTCAAGCAGGGCGAGCAGGAGCTGCTGTTCCGGTTCGCCGTCTCGCTCTGAGCGGCAGGAGGCGTCATGACGCGCACGCAACGGACGATCTTGCTGGCCGGGCTCTTCGCGCTCGGCGGCCCGGGGCACGTCGAGCTCCGAAACGCGCGCGTCTTCCCGTAGCGGCCGCTACTTCTCCCCGGCCGCCACCCAGGTCATCCCCTGGAGGGCGACCTTCCCGCCCGGTGAGAGCTTCTCCACCTCGGCGGCGATCTCGGCCTCCACGACCGCGCGCTTCGCGGGGGGCAGCGTCTCCAGCATCGAGGCGATGGGCCCCGCCATCTCGTGCGTGAGCCGCCAGTACTCGGAGAAGGTGTCGAACTCCATCAGCGACAGGTCGACCGCCTCGACGACGACGTTCTTGAAGCCGGCCTCGACGAGCACGCCCTTGAGCCTCTCCGGGTCGGCGTAGGCGAAAATCCCGAGCGCCCCGGGCGGCGGCTTGGGAAGGCCCGCGTGCTTCATCATGATGCCCATCGGAACGGCCGCCCACGGGTTCTTCTCCGGGCCGGCCCAGCACGCCACCGCGATCTTCCCGCCGGGCTTGAGCGCCCGGTGCGCGGCGCGCAGGCAGCCGAGCGCGTCGGGCATGAACATGATCCCCCAGCGGATGGTGACGGCGTCGAACGACGCCGCCGGCACGTCCAGCGCCTCGCCGTCGACGACCCGAAACTCGACGTTCCCGAGCCCCGCGAGGGCGGCCTTGGCGCGCGCCGTCTCCAGCATCCCCTCGACGAAGTCGGTGCCCAGCACGTAACCGTTCTCGCCGACGCGTCTGGCGGCCGGGATCGCCGGCTCGCCGGTGCCGCTCGCGATGTCGAGGACTCGCGATCCGACGCGGACGCCCGCCAGATCGAGCATCGTCTCGGCGGCGGGCGCCGCCCCTTTGACGAAGACGGCGTCGTGCTTCCGCCAGCTGGGGGCAACCCCCGTCCAGCTCTGATGCTGCATCTGCTTCGGGGTCGGTTGGATCTCCGGCATGGCGCGCTCCTCCTGCCAAGCCTACGCCTGCGCGCGGATCCGGTTACGCGAAAACGCCGGCGTCAGAGCGTCGTCAGCTCGCGCACGACGAACCCGCCGTCCTTGTCCACGCCGAGACGCCCCGCGGCGTGGTCCTTGTCGTGGCCCCAGACGCAGAGCCAGTCCTCGGTGACCGCGCGCGTGAACAGCGCGCGCTTGGTCTCGACGGTGCGGGCCGGCTCGAGGTCATAGGACATCACCCAGGGGAGCTTGACGTGCACGGCGGTGGGGACCACGTCGCCGAGGAACAGCGCCCGCGGCCCCCCCTCGGCGCCGAGCAGGACCGACTGATGCCCGGCGGTGTGGCCGGGCGTGGGCAGCACGCGGACGCCGGGCGCGATCTCCGCCTCGCCGTCGACGAGCTCGATGAGCCCCGCCTCGCCGAGCGGGCCGATGTTCTCCTGCAGGTAGCTGGCGCGGTTGCGCTCGTGCGGGTGCGTGGCGTCCTCCCACTCGCGCCGCTGCACGACGTGGCGGGCCCGCGCGAACACCGGCACGAACCGGTCCGCCGACGTCCGCCGCGTCGTGCCGCCGCTGTGATCGAAGTGGAGGTGGCTCATCACCACCGTGTCGATGTCGTCGGGCCCGAGCCCCGCCTCGCGGAGCGCGTCGCCGATCGCCCGGTCGTGGTCGATACCGTAGATCTCCTTGAGCTTGGGCGGGAACTTGTCGCCGTTCCCCGTCTCGACGAGGACGCGCCGGCCGGCCGTCTCGACCAGCAGGCAGCGCGTGCTGTACTCGCAGCGGTTGAGCGGATCGCACGACACCAGCTTCGACCACAGCGTCTTCGGAACCACCCCGTGCATCGCCCCGCCGTCGAGGCGGAAGTTCCCGCCGTTGAGGCTGGTGATGCGGAGGTCGCCGAGCGCGAGCACGCCCACAATCCTAGCGCGTTTAGGGCGTCGCGCTCGCGGTCGGCGTTTCAGGCGGCGGCGCCGCGACACCGACGGGGAGTGGAACCGGCGGCGCCGCCGGAGCCGTCGCCACCGTCTCCTCCGCGGCGGGCTGCGCCTTCGCCGGCGCCGGCGCCGTGCCGGCCTTCGCGGGGTGGCTCACGATCCAGTCAGCGACGCGGGCGACGTCGCCGAAGCGGGTCAGCTTCCCCTCGTTGCCGAGGAAGGACATGTAGTAGGACCGCCCGTCGATCTTCGTGGCCACGACCAGGCAGTAGCGCGCGTCGTCGTTGTAACCGGTCTTTCCGCCCAGCACCTGCACGTTGCCGCGCGCGGCCTGGTGGTCGGTGTTGATGTACTTGATGGGGGGCTTGCCCACGGGGTGGGCCTCGTACTCCGCGCGGCGCGTGATCGGCCCGAGGACCGGGTGGGCGATCACCTGCTTGAGCATGGCGATGGTCTCGCGCGGCGTGGAGACGTTGGCGGTCGACAGCCCCGTCGGCTCGTGGAAGCGCGTGTTCTTGAGGCCGAGCTGGCGGGCCTTCGCGTTCATGGCGGCCGTGAGCTGCGGCGGGGTCATCTTCACCGCGCGCCCGAGGGCGGGGATGGCGCGGTTATCCGAGCCCATGAGGGCCGCGTGCAGGAGGTCGCGGTTGGAGAGCGTCATCCCTTCGAGCAGGCGCGAGCGGGCGCCCCCCTTGGCGACCTCGATGTCCGACTTGTTGATCGTCGACAGCCCCTCGAGCTCGAGCCCCTTGTCCACCACCGCCAGCGTCGCCGCCAGCTTCGAGATCGAGGCGATGGGGCGCTCCTTGTCCGGGTTCTTGGCGTAGACGGGGCGGCCCCCCTCGTCGAGGACGACGGCGGCGAGCGCTTGCACGTTCGGCTGCCCACCGCGCGTCGCCGCCACGTGCCGCTCGAGCATGACGTGCTTGTGGCGCGTCGTGAGGGCGTGCCGCTTGGCCTGCTTCTTCGCCGCGGCCTGCGCGGGGGCGCCGACGGCGATCAAGACGACGACGATCGACGCCCAGCGATGAATGCGCGCCATCCCCATGACTTATAAGCGAGCCACGGCGGAGTTCAAATTCCCGCCCTTCCGCCGGGGTAGCCCCGGCCAGTACTTCGTCCGCAGCACGGACAGGCCCAGCATCGCCGCCGTCATGAGCACGAGCCCGATCGTCGCCTGCGTCATGCTGAGCCTGTGGTGCAGGCGCGCGAACAGCAGCCCGTAGACCAGCTCCACGTGCACCCAGTAGACCAGCAGCGACGTCTGCCCGAGCTGCCGCATCGGGGAGAACCCGAAGTTGAGGTAACGCGTCACGAGGTACCCGGCGAGCGCCATCGGGCCGATGGTCCCGAGGCGGTAGAAGAACGTCCCCGGCCCCATCTGCTGCACCATGTCCGACGGATACGGGAGAAAGTGCGGGAAGAACCGGCGCACGCCGATCACGGCGTAGGTGAGGGCCAGGCCCACCGCGCCCGAGACGACGAAGGCGATCGCCTGCCGCCGCGGCGTCGCGCTCTCGCGCACCCAGTAGTGGCCGATGACGACGCCCACCAGCGGCCAGGCGAGCCACGGGAACAGCGGGAACCAGGCGAGCGGCCGCTCACCGCCGAGGTACGCGGTGAGCTGGCGCGGCAGCCAGTCCGGGTAGTGATGCGGTCCGAGGACCGGGCCGAGCGCGATGGCGATCGCCGCGGCCGCGAGGCAGGCGGCGATCTGCGGGCGCCCCTTGCGCGGCGCCGCGATGAACGCGGTCACGATCATCGACGCGCCGATGCAGTTGAGGATGTCGACGCGGAAGATGTCGTGCCAGTCGTAGCGGCCGCCAAGGAACCACTCCTGGATCCGGAACAGATACGCGAGCCCCAGGATCTCGAGCCCGCGCTTGGCGGCCGTGCGCACCATCGTCGGGCGATCGACCTGGCGCGCGATCTGCGACTCGTAGCGGATGGCCATCGACACGCCGACGAGCAGCAGGAACATCCGCGACGGCAGCCCGCCGAGGTACCGGGTCCAGGCGTAGGCCTCCGTGGCCTTCGCGGCGGCGCTGCACCACGAGTCGTAGAGGTGCGTCTGGATCATCAGCACCACCGCCAGGCCGCGCAGCCAGTCGATGGCGTCGAGGCGGGCACGGGGTTTGCTCCCCGGAGCAAGTGCCGACGCGGGGGCCGACGGGAGGGCCGACACCGAGGCCGGGGCCGGGGCCGTGACGGGGGGATTCACCGCCCAAATTCCCGCTTTTCGGGGCTAGGTTGTCAACGCCTTTCGCCTGGATTTTCCGCGCGTTGACAGCCGCCGGGGGCCGGACTATAAACCCCGGCCTCGCTCCTCCAACGCAAGGACCGCCACACCATGTCGCTCAAGATGGGCCTTCTGGGCCGCAAGATCGGGATGACCCAGGTATTTCACGACGACGGGACCGCCCTGGGCGTCACGGCGGTCTCCGTCGGCCCCTGCGTGGTGGTCGCCAAGCGCTCGCCCGACAAGCACGGCTACGCCGCGGTTCAGCTCGGCTTCGAGGAAGAGTCGCTGCGCCAGCTCAACCGCCCGCGCGCCGGCATCTTCAAGGCCGCCAACGTCGAGAAGCCGCTCCGCCACCTGCGTGAGGTCCGCCTCGACCCGAAGGACGTCGAGAAGTACGAGGTCGGCAAGGTCCTGCGCGCGGCCGAGGTGTTCAAGGCCGGCGACGTCGTCGACGTGACCGGCACGACCAAGGGGAAGGGCTACCAGGGCGTCATGAAGCGCCACCGCATGGCCGGCGACACCATGACCCACGGCACGCACGAGTTCTTCCGCCACGGCGGCTCGATCGGCTGCCGCCTCACCCCGGGCCGCGTCCACAAGGGGAAGCGGATGTCCGGGCTCATGGGGAACGTCAAGAGCACGGCCTCCGACCTGGTGGTGGTCAAGGTGCTCGATGACCGCGACGTGGTGCTGGTCAAGGGCGCCATCCCGGGCCCGGCCAACGGCGTCGTCCTCATCAAGGGGAGCGTCAAGGACGTCAAGAAGTACATCGTCCCGCGCGCCATCAAAGAGGTCGAGTCGAAGAACCCGATGAAGGCTTCGAAGAAGGGCGGCACCGGGGCGGCCGCCGCGAAGCCCGCCAAGAAGTAGCCCGGGCGTCGGCCCGAGCGAGAACGACCGGCAGGCGGCGTTTGTCCAAGCTCGGCGATCCCCGCCACCGCCACGACGCCTTCTTCCGGAAGGCGCGCGGGGCAGGTTTCGCCGCTCGCTCCGTCTACAAGCTCGAGGAGATCGACCGCAAGCTGCGCCTCCTGCGCGCGGGCGACCGGGTGCTGGACCTCGGCTGCCGGCCCGGCTCGTGGCTGCAGTACGCGCTCAAGGTGGTGGGCCCCCACGGCGCCGTGGTCGGCATCGACCGCGATCCGCTGCAGCAATCAATCCCTGGAGCGCGCGTCCTCCACGGCGACATCTTCGCCACGCCCGACGCCGAGCTGCTCGGGCCGCTCGCCGCCTTCGACGTCGTGCTGTCGGACATGGCCCCCAACACCACCGGCGTCCGCGCCACCGACCAGGCGCGGTCGGCGGCGCTCGTCGAGGAGGCGCTGGCCCGCGCCGAGCGCCTCCTGGCCCCGGGCGGCGCCTTCGTCGCCAAGATCTTTCAAGGGCCGGACCTCGAGGCGATCCGCAAGCGGATGGCCGGGCGCTTCTCCGACGTCCGCATGGTCAAGCCCGAGGGCTCCCGGGCCCAGAGCATCGAGATCTACCTCGCCGGTAAGGGCTTCGCTTAGGCCCACCTTGTAGTCGGGCGGCGGGTGGTAAGCTTTGGCCCGACGCCGATGAGGAATGCCCTCGCGCTGGCCGCCGCCCTGACCGCCGGCCTGGTCGCCTCGGCCGCGCGCGCCCGTGATCCGGTCGCGGCGCCGCCGCCGGTCGCGAACCGGATCGCGGTCGACGCGCGCGGGCCGCTCGCGCTCGTGGAGGTGACGCGCGAGCTTTCGGGGACGCGCGGCGAGGGCGGCGGGGTGGAGGCCATCCTCGACCTCGCCCTCCCCGACCGCGGCGCGCTGGTCTCGATCGAGGTGCGCGACGGCGACCGCTGGCGCGACGTCGAGCAGTCGGCCAAGGCCGTCGAGTCGACGCGCGCGGCCGACGTCTACCAGAGCGAGAGCGCGGCGCGGGGCGCGACGGCCGCGAGCGAGCCGTTCGACGACAGCGCCGCCTACCGGGTGCGGGTGGCGCGCGACCCGCGCGGCGGGCGGGCGGCGATCGCCGTCCGCTACCGGTTCGCCGCGCCGCCGGTGTTCTCGGGGGGGCGCTACCGGCTACGCTTCCCGCCGGCGCCCGAGTCGCTGCCGCCGCCGGCCGACGTCGCGGTGACGACGCGCGACGCGCTCGACGTGGAGATCGCGGGCGCGCGCGCCGCGCCGCCTGCGGGGGGCCGCGCGGCCGGCCGGGCCTCCACGCGCGCGGGCTGGGAGATCTCCTGGGCGCCGCGCGAGCCCGTGCCGGCGCCGGAGTCGCCGACGCTCGAGGTCCGGCTCGCGACGGGCGCGGTCTCGCCCGGTGAGACCGCCGTCGCCTACGCCGTGCGCGGCCGCGCCGCCCGCCCCGCGGCGCCCCCCGCGAGCGTGCTCCTGCTCGTCGATCGCTCGCGCAGCGTCGGTCTCCCCGGGCTGTCGGCCGAGCGCGATCTCGGGCGCCGGCTGCTCGAATCGCTGCCGCCGTCGCTGCGCTTCGATGCGCTGTTCTTCGACCGCGGGACGAAGCGCCTGTTCCCGATGAGCCGCCCCGCGACGCGCGAGGCCCTCGACGCCTACGAGGCGGAGATGGTGCCGAGCCGGCTCCAGAACGGTACCGACCTCGAGGCCGCGCTGCGCGACGCCGGGGCGCTCCTGCGCCGCGAGGCGAGCGCGTTCGGGCCGCGGGCGCTGCTCGTCGTCGTCACCGACGGCGCGATCCCCGACAGCGAGGACGGCCCCACGCTCGACCGCGCGCTCGGGCACGTCCCGGGGCTGGAGCTCGGCGTGGCGGTTTTTGCCGTCCGCCCCGGCGACGACGACCCCGTCGCGCCCCGGGCGCGGCAGGCGCTGCGGGCGTTCGTCGGGGCGCGCGGCGGCGTCGCGCGCGAGGTCGCCGCCGGCGACCTCGACGA
>Ga0318551_10000703_pt1 | contig 10708 bp, 15 predicted proteins | sample GRESIP082b2f19_FD_203511 | JGI IMG/M metagenome (GOLD analysis project Ga0318551, IMG submission 203511) | Tropical soil microbial communities from Luquillo Experimental Forest, Puerto Rico - GRE.SIPMG.082b2f19 | ecosystem: Environmental > Terrestrial > Soil > Tropical forest > Bulk soil...
GCAACGGCTCGGCCGGCCCGCCGGGTCAGGCCAGGCCCCGGGTGGTGCGCGCGGGTAGCCGCGTGCCCGCGATCGAGCAGGTCATGTCGATGGCCCGGCGCACCGGCAGGACGTGCCTGGTGCGGATGGCCGGCGTCCCGAGCCAGGCAAGGACCGCCGCGGTGGCGACCGCGGCGGCGGGCGTCCCGGCCTGGTCGGCGTCCGCCGCGGCGGTCGAGCCGTGCCACAGCCGCAGGCCGGGATGGCGGGCGCGCAGCGCCGCCACTTCCCGATCGGTGAGGCCGCTGCCGTCGATCAGGTCCGCCCCGGAGGCGATCGCCTGGTCCGCCTCGGCCGCCGTGGCAACGGCCGCGACCAGTGCCGGCCCGGCCCGGCCATCCGGCGCCGGCCGTCCCGGTCTGTGCCCGGTCATCCGCTGAGCATGGCACGATTCGTACTGTGCCGGTGATTCTCTTGCTCGCGGCCGCGGCGATCCTGGGCTGCGTGGTGCTGGCCGCCCTCGGGCGGGCTGGGGAGATGGCCGCGTTCCCCAGCGACTCCCCGCCGCTGCGGCTGGACGACCTGACCGCGGCCGATGTCGCCCTGCTGCGCCTGCCGCTGGCCCTGTGGGGCTACAACGTGTCCGCGACCGAGGAGGCTCTCGGCGTGATTGCCCGCTCGGTCACCGCGCGGGACGTGGAGATCGCCACGCTGCGCCGGGAGTTGGCCGAGCTGCGAGCCCGATGGGAGCCGCGGCAGTGAGCGAGCCGGCGGGCGGTGCCGTGCCCGGCCCGGACGGCCTGCTGCGCTGCCCGTGGGCCCTGGGCAACGCGGACTACCGTGCCTACCACGACCAGGAGTGGGGCAGGCCGGTGCGCAGCGACGCGGGCATGTTCGAGCGCCTGTCGCTCGAGGCGTTCCAGTCCGGGCTGTCCTGGCTTACCATCCTGCGTGATAGGCAACGCACGGGCCGCCCTGGAGGTCCCCGGTGGGCTCGCCGCGCTGGTGTGGCGGTACGCGGGCGGCCCGGAGGCGGCGCCGGTGACGCTGGCCGAGATACCCGCGCAGACACTCGCCTCCCGGGCATGCGCGCGTGAACTGCGGAAACTGGGCTTCTCCTTCGTCGGGCCGGTCACGATCTATGCCGCCATGCAAGCCTGCGGCGTGGTGGATGACCATCTGGCCGGATGCTTCTGCCGCGGGGATGAGTCCTGATCCGGGCTTAGGGAGCTGCCGTGACCGCGAAGCCGACGGTGGAGGAACTGGGCATCGACGTCGCCGCCCAGCACTGGCAACGATCCGGCGAGGGTGACGGCTCGATCGAGGTGGCCATGGTCACCGCCCCCGGCCGGCCGGGGGCTGACTGGGTGCTGATGCGGGTGGCGGGCGATCCCGCCGGGCGGGTGCTGGTCTACGACCGCCACGAATGGGAGTGCTTTCTCGACGCCGTGAGAAACGGTGAATTCGATGATGGCGCGGCGCCGGATGCGCTGGACTAGGCAGGCAGCGGCGCGGCGCCACGGCTGAGGACGGGTTCCCGGAGCCGGGCCGGTGCGAGAATTAAGATCTGTGATTCACAACTTAGGTACCGGTATGCTGAGCGTGACGCCCTGTCAAGGAGGTGATCCGTGATGAGCGACGATGCCTACGGCGCCACGGTGGCCAAACGTCGCCTGTCACGGCAGCTTCTCCAGTTGCGCCTCAAGGGCGGATACACCGCCAATCACGTCTGTGACATGCTCAACTGGGGACGGGGCAAGGTCGGCCGGTTCGAGGCCAATCAGTGGAAACGTCCCGAGATGAGCGATATCAGAGACTTGCTCCGCATCTACAGCGTGGACCCTGCGGAGCGGGACGAGATCGAAGATCTTGCGATCCGCTCGCGCGCGCGCCCGTGGTGGCGTGATTGCGCGGAGATCTTCGAGAACGAATTCCCTGGATTCGAGAACGACGCCAGCAGAATTCGCGTCTTTATCCCACTGGTGCTGCCGGGCCTGCTGCAGACGCAGGAGTACGCCGAGGCCTTCATGAAGATCGGGCCGAGGCCGCCGGCCTGGCGGCGGGAGGCCCTGGCGACCCGGCTGCGGCGGCAGGAGATCCTGGACCGGACCGACGGGACCGCCCCCGACCTGATCGCGATCGTCACCGAGGCCTCGCTGCTGTACCAGTGGGGGACCAGGGCCGACCGGCAGGATCAGATCCAGCACCTGATCAAGATCGGCCAGCGGCCCAACGTGGACCTGCGCATCCAGCGCTTCGCCGACGGGCCGCCTCGCGGCCTGATGTCACCGATCAACATCTTCGACTTCCCCGGTGACGAGCCATCCATCGCCTATACCGAGACCGACATCGGCATTCAGGAGGTGACGGGCACGGAGCAAGTGAACATGTACAGCCAGTCCTTCGACCGAGCTGTTGACGGCGCCCTGGAGCCTGCTGACACAGCGCTCTACCTCAGACAACTCGCCCTACAGACGGAGTAGACCGATGACAGACCTGTCTCACGCGGCGTGGCGGAAGGCCCGCCGCAGTCAGCACAACGGCGGATGCGTGGAGGTGGCCGCCAACCTCGGCGAGGTGGTCGCGGTCCGCGACAGCAAGCGCCCCGAGGCGGGCGCCCATGTCGTGGGCCGGGAGGCGTTCGCAGCCTTTCTCAAGGACGCAAAGGCCGGCCGCTTCGACCTGGCGCCGACGGCCCGCTGACCACCCAGCCGGTGACCGAGACCACGCCGCCGGTGACCAAGACCACGCCGCCGGTGACCGAGACCACGCCGCCGGCGACCGAGACCACGCCGCCGGTGACCGAGACCACGCCGCCGGCGACCGAGACCACGCAGCCGGCGACCGGCAGACGACCTAGTCGGCGACCGGCTGACCACCAAAAAGAATTCCCTGGGCCGCCACCCGGGGGCCTCCTTTTGTCTGCTGCGCCTGTCTCAACGCAGGGTGCGACCGGCGGAACGATCGCTCCCGTGAGCGTACCCGCACGGTGCGTGGCATGGGACGGGCAGAACTGACCCGGATGCCGGCGCGGAACTGACCCGGATGCCGGCGCGGAACTGACCCGGATGCCGGCGCGGAACTGACCCGGATGCCGGCGCGGAACTGACCCGGATGCCGGCCAGAACCGCCAGGAAACGCCGGTTGTCATTGCGAAGGCTTGGTGGGAAATCGTAATCTGTGCTTCACAGATCTACGGGTCACGAAGGCTGAGAATCATGTTGCGGTCGCCTGCCAGTGCCATGGTGTCACCGGCGGGTGCCGCTTTGAGGCCCCCGGCGCGCCCGGCGGCGGCCGGCACGGGTGTCGCGGGCCGGGGGAGGGGAGGGCCCGCCGCAGCCGTGCCGGGCAGCACGGGCGGCGACGCTGCCGCGGCGCTGACCGGCGGTGGCTGCTGTGCGTGGCCGCTCCCGGCCGACGCGACCTGCGCCGCCGTGGCCAGGCGCAGGTACCGCGAGGTGGCGGCGGCCTTGGCCGTCCCGGAGGAACTGACATCCGACGGACTGCTGATGACCAGTGAGCTGGCCGCCAACACCCTCCACGCGCACCCCGGTGCCGAGTTGGGCGCGGCCGGCGCCTGGCCCGCCGCGGGCGCCCCGGAGCTATGGATCTACCTGCGCCGGGCGGCGGGACGGTGGGAACTGGTCGTCAAGGTCTTTGATTCGCTCGGTGGCTGGAAAGACGGCCAGGCGCCGGTGCCCGGCGCTGCCGGAGCCGACGCGGTGAGCGGGCGCGGGCTCGGTGTGGTGGCCGGGCTGTCGGCCGGGAGGTGGGGTCATCACCTGACCCGGTCCCGGTTCGGCGGCTGGAAAGCGCCGGGGAAGGCGGTCTGGTTTGCGCAGCCCGTGGCGGGCGGCATCGTGCCGGAGCCGCTGCGGGGCACCCGCCTGGCGCCCGGCCGGGCGGCGTGGGCGCTGGAGGAGATGCTCGCCGAGCGCGGGCTTGGGAGTGGCCTCCTCCGCGCCCAGGAGCCGTCTGCGCGCATGTCGGTGCTCTCGGTGCGGTACGGGCTGACCGTGTGGTGCCGGGAGAGCGCGATCTGGTGGCGGTGCCCCGATGGGCGCCGGTCCGAGCATGTGCCGACCGACCTGGTAGAGGTCGGCGAGCAGATCGTCCGCGCCTGCGCCGAGATGGACCACGGCGCCGCGCCGGGTGCCGCATGAGCCCGGGGGCAACCCCCGGAACCCCCGGTCGGCCGCGGCCCCCGCGACCGTGTCGCGGCGGGCTTGGCCCGCGGGCGGTTCAGGGTGATGATGGCCACGGCCCCATCCAGGCCCCACAGGACGGTGTCACTGCTGGTCACGGTGCGCTCCCTGGGTCGTCTGTCCTCAGGCAACAGTCCACGAACCGGGACGCGGCCGGCAAGAGCCTGGCCGACTCGGTGTGGAATACCCGCGCCGCCTCGTGCCCCGGCCAGTGCGGCGGCAACAGGGCCGCGGGGAAACCTGGGTCGGTGAACAGAAACTTGCGCCATTCATGGACCAGCGAGCTGCGGAGGGCGAAGACCGCCGCATCCGGGGCGTCCGGGCCGGCCGCCGCGATCAGCCCGGCGGCCAGGGCCAGCCAGCGCTGATAGGCCCGGGCCAGGCCGTCCAGGTCCCAGGCCCGGGCCAGCAGGCCGCGTGGGTCGCCGTCATAGCTGGCCACGAACCGCTCCGCGCGCAGCCGCTCCGCCTCGAGCAGGGAATCCAGCTCCACCGACGGCCGCGGGCTGATCCAGGTGGTCTCGCCCAACGGTGCGTAGCCCAGGTAGCCAAGCCCGGCCCGCACCCGGGCGCGCCGCGCCCGGTCCCGGAGCCGCTCGACCACCAGCACGTGCCACCGCCCGTCCCAGGCGGGCTCGCGGCGGCGGTAGATCCGCTCCGCGGCCTCGTCCAGGCGCCTGGCGGCCCGCGGGGTCAGTGCATAACCGGCCAGCCCAGGCCCGCACCGCACCGGGGCCAGCCAGCCCTGCCGGGCCATGCGCGACACGGCGGTGCGCACCGCCGGCTCGGTGATCCCGAGCGGGGCGAGGAGCCGTACCAGCGAGGCGACCGGTGCCCGCGCGCCGCGCCTGGAGAGGTGATCGCCGTAGAGGTCGAAGAGGGCCGATCGCGCGTTCACGGAACCAGTTTCGCCTGTCCCGCCTGGCGGCTGCGGGTGAAGTCCGCCCATCTCGCCTGGCGGCTGCGGGTGAAGTCCGCCTGTCTTGCCGGGCGGCTGCGGGTCAAGTAAGTGCTGATCGTTTCCATCCGGCGCGGAAACTCTGATAATAGATGTACGAATCGATACGGCTGTGAATCGGCCGAAACCCGCCGCAGTCGCCGGCGCTTCCGGCGCGGGGCCTCGCGTGAGGCCTTCATGCGGCCCCGGGCATGAAAGGGGATGCAGGATGGCGGCGATGAAGCCGCGGACGGGTGACGGCCCGCTCGAGGTCACGAAGGAAGGCCGCGGCATCGTGATGCGCGTCCCGCTCGAAGGCGGCGGCCGGCTTGTGGTCGAGCTGTCCGCCGAAGAGGCATCACTGCTCTCGGATGCTCTGAAATCCGCCACTGGTTGAGCCTTGCCGATCGACATCCGGCTGACGGCGACCCCCGCGCCCGCTGGCATTCCCCTGGTTGCCCACCTCGCCGCGCTGACCGGCGCTGCCGACGACGGCGCGGACGTCGCGGTCCCGGTCGCTGCTGCGCTGGCTGAGTGAACTAGGACAGGCCGCCCGGGGGTCGCTCCCCCGGGCGAGCACCATTACCGCTTGACCGCGGTCAGCAGGCCGTCGCCGACCGGCAGCAGCAGCGGGATCAGCCGCTCGTCCTGCCGGACGGCCTCGACCACCTCGCGGATCGCCGAGGTCTCCGGGTCGGTGCAGGATGGTGTGGCCACCCGCCCGCCCCACAGGGCGTTGTCGAAGGCCAACACACCGCCGGGCCGGAGCAGGCGCAGCGCGGCGGTCAGGTAGCTGGGATAGTCGTGCTTGTCCGCGTCGCAGAACACGATGTCGTAGCCGCCGTCGGTGAGGCGCGGCAGCACGTCCGCCGCTTTGCCGCCGATGAGCCGGTACCTGTTGGCCGGAAAACCCGCCTCGACCAATGCCTTGCGGGCCAGCCGCTGATGCTCGGGGTCGACGTCGACACTGGTCAGGACCCCGTCCGGGCGCATGCCGCGGAGCAGCCAGATCCCCGAGGTGCCGCAGCCGGTGCCGATCTCCACCACCGACCGGGCCGGCAGCGTGGCGGCGATGAACCGCAGGGCCGCGCCCGTGGCCGGGCTGACCGGCGGTGCCCCGCCCACGTCGGCGGCGTTGCGCCTGGCCATCAGCAGCGGCTCGTCCTCAGGCAGGTACCCTTCCACGAAATCCATGGTGGCCTGAGCGCTCACGATGCCCCCTTCAGCAGTGCATTTGGGGCTTTCCCGGGCGGCAGCCTACTCCTCGCGCGCGGTAAAGCGGGAACCAGCAAGGCCACCTCGCGCGTTCTGGGGAGTGATAATGGGCAGGCGGAGACTGCTGGAGGGCACACGTGGGCGACCCCGGGGGCACTGACCTGAAGGTTCTGCCTGACGCTGCGCCCTGGACGCCGCCGAGCTGGGACGAGGTGGTCCGCGCCCACTCGGCCCGGGTGTACCGGCTCGCCTACCGGCTCACCGGCAACGTGCCCGACGCCGAGGACCTCACTCAGGAGGTGTTTGTGCGGGTCTTCCGGTCGCTGCCGACCTACACGCCGGGCACCTTCGAGGGCTGGCTGCACCGGATAACCACGAACCTCTTCCTCGATATGGCGCGGCGCCGCCAGCGGATCCGCTTCGAGGGCCTGGGCGACGATGCCGCGGGCCGGCTGAGCGGGGATGAGCCGACCCCGGCCCAGGCGTTCGACGCCCGGCATCTGGATGGCGATGTGCAGCAGGCGCTCGCCGCGCTGGCGCCGGAGTACCGCGCCGCGGTGGTGCTGTGCGACATCGAGGGCCTGTCCTACGAGGAGGTCGCCAGCACCCTCGGCGTGAAGCTCGGGACCGTGCGCAGCCGCATCCACCGGGGCCGCGCGCAGCTCCGGGTGGCCCTGGAGCACCGCCGGCCGCGCCAACCGACGCGGGCAGTGGCACGCCCTGTGTCAGCCAGTTCCGTGCCGGCCGGCTCCGTGCCGGCCAGCTCCGTGCCGGGCGGGCCGGCGTGAGCCACCTGGGGCACCGCCTGTCGGCCCTCATCGACGGTGAGCTGAGCCACGAGCAGCGGGAGCGGGCCCTGGCGCACCTGGCCCGGTGCGAGCCATGCCGCCGGGAGGCGGCCGCGCTGCGGACGCTCAAGCAACGGATGCACGCTCTGGGCGAGGCGACCGCTGACACGGCGCTGACCGACCGGCTGGTCGCCATGGGGGCCCGGTACCCGGTGCCGGCGAGCACCGGCCTGCCCCGCCGCGGGTGGCCGGTACGGTCGATCGCCGCCGCCTTCCTGACCGTGGCGGGGCTCGGCCTCCCCGCCGCCGCGTTCATGGCCGGGGGTGGCGGCCCGCAAGAGCCGGGGCCCGGCATCACGCCCGCCGTCGACATGCTCATGACACAGCATGAGGCCGGCACCGGCGGCATGCCCGCGTCCGCGGCACCGTCCCCCTCGCTGACCGGCGCGCCACGGCACTCCACGATCTGGCGCTACCGGGCGGTCGAGGCTGCCCGGGCGGGGTGAGCCCGCGGTGGACACACGGTCACGCCCGGCTGCCAGCACGTCATGCCCTGGCACGGACCCGGCGGCACTTCGCATGATCACTGTCGCGGTGCTGGCCGGGCTCGTGGTCAGCGGCATCGTGGTGATTTCCCGGCACGGCACTGGCAGCATCGGCCGCGCGAACGCGCAGGCCATGGCGCCGCCATCGGTGCCGGGCGGCCTGCCCCCGGCGCCGCGCGCGCCCTCGATGCTGCTGCTCAGCCAGGCCGCGCAGGCGTGCCGGGCGACGACGTACCAGGGGATGGAGGTGCTGGGCGCCTGGGGCGAACCGGGCCCGGCCACCTCGGTCGTGAATGTCTGGCACGCCCCCGGCGGGGTCACCCTCGCGCAGGCGGTGGCGGCGCCGCACTGGTACCGGCAGGCGGAGCACATCGTCCTGTCCGCCCCCTCGCTGGGCCGGCAGGCCCTGCTGGGCAGCGTCATGCTGGGCATGAGCCCGCGGCTGGTCGCTCTGCTCGCCGCCAACTACCGTGTCGCGGCTGTCGGCTGGGGCCAGGTGGCGGGCCGCCCGGCCCGGGTGGTCACCGCACGCCGCCGGGACGGCAAGCTGGCCGCCCGGTTCTGGCTGGACAAGACCACGACACTGCCGCTGCGCCGGGAAACCTTCGACGAGCATGGCCACATGGTCAGCGATGCCGCCTTCGTGACGCTGACCGTGGGTCCCGCGGCGGCCCGGCGGGCGAGCGTTGCCCCCGGGCAGTGGGTTACCGCCCGGCTGGCCCGGCTGCATGCCCAGGGCTGGCCGGTGCCGGGGCCGCTGCCGGGCAGCCTGGGACTGCTCGGCGCGCGGGAGGGGATCACCGCCACCGGCCCGGTCGTGGATCTGGACTACTCCGACGGGCTGTCCCTGGTCTCGGTGTTGCTCCAGCGCGGTCATCTCCGGCCCGGGCTGGCCGGCTGGTCGCGGGTGGCCGTGGGCGGCAGCCCGGTCTACGCCGACCACTCCGACGGCCAGACGTTCGCGTGGTCGGCGGACGGGTTCGTGTACACCCTGGTCGCGGCGGCGCCGCCGCGGACCGTGGCGCAGGTGGTCGCGGCGCTGCCGCACGACGGCGGGCCCGGGCTGCTCGCCCGGCTGTGGCAGGGCGCGCACCGGCTGCTGTCCTGGCTCAGCCCATGATCGCCGGGCACCGTTTACAGTGAAGGGAACGCGCGCGCACGCGCCGGCCGCTCGCCTGGAGACGCCCAGTGTTTGACCTGTCCCTCACCAAGATCGCGGTGCTCTTGGTGATCGCCGTCGTGATCTTCGGGCCGGACCAGCTGCCCAAGGTCGCCGCCCAGGCGGGCCGCACCCTGCGGGAACTGCGCCGGCTCGCCGACGGTGCCCGCCGGGAGCTCCAGGAGGGGCTGGGGCCCGAGTTCGGGGACTTCGACATCGCCGACCTCAACCCGCGCACGTTCGTCCGCAAGCACCTGATTGACGAGCACGAGCCGGACCCGAGCGCCCCGGCGCCGGAGATGCCCCCGCAGTCCGGCGCGGTGCTCGCACCGGGAGAGTCCCCGCCTTACGACTCCGAGGCCACCTGAGGCCGGGGAGCTAGGCGGGGGTCAGCCCCAGTCGCCGCCCGGCCAGCCCGCGTGACCTGCGGGCCAGCGTGTCCGCGACGGCCGCGATCTGGCGCGCGGCGGGCGCGTCCGGGTCGCTGAGCACCAGCGGGAGGCCCTCGTCGCCGCCCTGGCGCAGCCGGGGGTCGATGGGCACCTGCCCCAGGAGGGGCACCGGCGCGCCGGTGAGCCTGGTGAGCGCGTCCGCGACGGCCTGGCCGCCGCCGGTGCCAAACACGTCGGCGATCTCGCCGCAGTGCGGGCAGGCGAAGCCCGCCATGTTCTCGATCACGCCGGCGATGCGCTGATGGGTCTGCACGGTGATCGCGCCGGCCCGCTCGGCCACCTCCGAGGAGGCTAGCTGGGGCGTGGTGACCACCAGCAGTTCCGCGGTGGGCACCAGCTGCGCCACCGAGATCGCCACGTCGCCGGTGCCCGGCGGCAGGTCCATCAGCAGCACGTCCAGGTCCCCCCAGTACACGTCGGCGAGGAACTGCTGCACCGCCCGGTGCAGCATGGGCCCGCGCCACACCACCGGCGTGTTGCCGGTGGTGAACATGCCGATCGAGATGACCCTCACGCCGTGCGCGGATGGCGGCATCATCATCTGCTCCACCTGGGTGGGGCGCCCGGTCACGCCCAGCATGCGCGGCACCGAGTGGCCGTAGATGTCCGCGTCGAGGACGCCGACCTTCTGCCCGGCCGCGGCCAGCGCGGCGGCCAGGTTCACCGTCACCGAGGACTTGCCGACCCCGCCCTTCCCGCTGGCCACGGCGAAGACCCGGGTCAGCGAGCCGGGCTCGGCGAACGGGATGGCCCGCTCGGCCCGGCCGCCGCGGAGCCTGCCCTGCAGTTCCCGGCGCTGCTCGTCGCTCATCACGTCCAGGTGCACGTCCACCCCGGTCACGCCGGGGACCCCGGCCACCGCGGCGGTGACGTCCCTGGTGATGGTGTCCCGGAGCGGGCAGCCGGCCACGGTGAGGTACACCTCGACCCGGACCTTGCCATCCGGACCGATGGCGACGCTCTTCACCATGCCCAGCTCGGTGATGGGACGCCGGATCTCGGGGTCGTTGACCCTGGCCAGCGCGGCAGTCACCTGCTCGGCGGTGGGCGGGGACACGACGGAGGGTGCAGCCATGCTGCCCATGCTATGCGCGCGGGCCGGCCGCGGCCGCTCCGGCCGCGCCCCGGCAGGGACCGCCGGGCGAGAACGCAGCGACCGGAACCCCGGCGGGTTCCGGTCGCTGCGTACTGCCAGTGGCTATGGCTGTCCGGTGGCTGGGTCCAGGAACAGCTTCGTGGTTTTGCCGCCGCTCGGGCCGAAGTTGAACATGTTGTTCATCGAGCCTGCCATGGCGTCGAAGGAGCCGCTGATTCTCGGCAGGTTCCAGTTGTCCTCGACGAACTTGATGACGGAGCTCTGGTCGCTGATCGTGTGGGCCACGAAGTTGCGCCTGGCCCAGGGGGAGATGACCATGAGCGGCAGCCGGG
>Ga0318551_10000711_pt1 | contig 10663 bp, 18 predicted proteins | sample GRESIP082b2f19_FD_203511 | JGI IMG/M metagenome (GOLD analysis project Ga0318551, IMG submission 203511) | Tropical soil microbial communities from Luquillo Experimental Forest, Puerto Rico - GRE.SIPMG.082b2f19 | ecosystem: Environmental > Terrestrial > Soil > Tropical forest > Bulk soil...
CGCCGTCCCCCGATCACTGCCATACTTAGCCCCAGCGCGGGGACGGGACACACCCGCGCTGGGGCTAAGTATGGCAGTGATCGGGGGACGGCGTGCCGTGCTCGTCGCAGGGGGTCAGGCCCCAGTCGTCATCCAGGAGGTACCAGCCGGTGCGGCCCAGGGCGGGCTGGCTGAAATAGACCGGCACGCGGAGGGTGACCTCCCGGTCCTGGTGGCGGGTCACGATGTAGCCGAGGGGGTCCCCGAAGCTCTTGCGCCGCGAGTGGGCCTGCCCGTGGCAGCCGGGCGGGACGTTCCCGGTGCCGCACAGCGCGATCTTGTTCGACGGCCGGTTGTCGGTGGTGTCGCCCAGGATGCGATGGTGGTCGGCGACGGGCAGCGGGTGGCCGTTCGGGGCTCCGCAGGCCACGCACCGCAGGTCGCGGCTGTTGGCGGCGGTCATCGATCCGGCGTTGCCGGGGCGGCAACGCGAGACCGGCGCTGCTGGCCGGCCCTGGCCGGGGTGCGGTGACCAGCCGCGCAGGCGCTCAGCAACGATCTGGGGGCGTTCACGTGGCCAGGTCCCCGGACGCGATGACCTCCCCGGCGTCGAGGAGCTGCCACGAGCCGGGACGCTGGCCCTGGCCGACGACCACCGACACGCGCCGCGACTGGCCGGACCCGGGCGGGGCGGGCCACATGTCCGGTCCGCGGCCGAGCGCGCCGCCGTCGTAGGCTGCCCGCCAGGCGTCCGGGGCCATGCGCAGGATCAGCGGGCCGCCGTTCTCACGCTGCCAGGACTGGACCACGGCCACCATCTCACCCAGGCCCGGCACCGGATTAGTCGCCATCGGCCCGCTTGCGGCGGAACCGGCCCGGCTCGGAACAGGTGGCGAAATGCGACTTGACCCGCACCTCGCCCGCGAGCAGGGGCACGCCGGCGGCCAGCGTCCGCGCGCCCCACCGGCCGCCCGAGCCCAGGCTGATCGCAAGGTTCCCGTCGCCGCTGGACTGCGCATCCACGACCGTGGCCCTGCCCGACCGGACATACACCACGTCGATGATCCACGCCCCGCAGGTCGCGGCGGTGCACTGGCGGGCGCCGCCGATGGACGGCGGGGTGAGCGGCGCCCCGCCGTGGCGGATCTTGCGCAGGTTGTCCGCGTTGATCTCATGCATGGTGTCGGCGCCCGGGCCCTCGCCCGGCACCCGCACCACCGCCTGCGTGAAATCGAGGTCACCCTCGCCGCGCATCCCCGCGAATCGGTACAGGGCCAGAAGCTCCATCGGCCCCGTCAGCCCGAACGCCAGCGACGGCTCCGCGTACTCCACCAGGTCGTGCGCCCGCATCCCGTTGTGCTCATCGAGCAGCACGGGCGCCTCCGGGTCGGACGGGTCGGTCCGGTAGAAACCGGGGCCGGTCATGTCGCCTCCTGGGCGGCGGGGCGGCGGCGGGCCTTGCGCTGCCGGGCGGCCTCGTTGCGTTCCACGGCATTACGGAACCGTTCCGCGATGCCGCGCAGCCCGGCCTCCGGGTCACCGGACCTGTCCCGGGCCTCCTCGATCAGCCGGGCCAGCGCGGTCCCGGCCTTCTCCAGCGGCTCGGTATTCAGGTCGCCGGTGTTGAACACCTCCACCGGGTTGAGCCCGCGGCTGTCGGCGGGCATGAGCAGCGCGCCGAGGACGTCGTGGCGGACCTGCCGGTTGTCGTCGCCGGCGAGGCCGACCTCCCCGAACAGGGCGTGGACGCGGGCCAGGGCTCGCATCCTCACGGCCTCCGGGGACTGGTCCGGGTCATCGTCTGCGGCCGGGGGCTCGGCCGGGGGCTCGGGCTCGGGGACCCATACCCCGTCGTCAGCGGGCTTGGCGGTGATACGCGGGGGCCTGCCGTCGCGGGGGCCTCCGTCGTTGCCCTGCATCTCCTCCTCGATGTAGAGCCCGCCGAGATCCTGCGGGTAGGCCCGCCGCAGGCCGAACGCCTCGCAGCATTTCTCGATCATGTGATCGGCCTGCGTTTTCCAGTTGGCCTGCGGCTCGCCCTTGCTGTTGGTCGCCATGTACGACGCGGTGCGCAGCACGGCGGGGAAGCGGCGGGGCCGGGTCGCGTTCTTGCCCCAGACCAGGACGACGACCTTGCACGCGGCCGGGGCCTCAGCCTCCAGCCAGACGGTGTGCTCGCCGCCGTCCCTGTCGTACCAGATCGTGTCCTCGTACTCCACGACCTCGCTGCGGGCGGCGGCGGCGCGGTCGCGGATGACCCGGAACCCGTCGATGCCGGTCTGGATCGTCTGCCGGTACTCGTAGCCGCCCCGGTCGCCCAGGGCCGGGTTCCACGTCCGCCGCTCGATCAGGTAGATCTGGCGGGTGAACGGGTCCAGGCGGGTGCGGTGGCAGTAGTGCAGGAACACGCCCAGGTCGGCCGTGCTGACTGACTCCTTGATGCCCATGGCATGCAGCGCCGATAGCTGCCGCAGCGTCCAGTAGCTCTGCTCGTCGCGGATAGCCAGCGACGCGCCCTGTAGCTCGGGCTGCCGCGCTGCGGCGACCTCCTGCGGGTTGCGGCGCTCCTCCATCGCGGCGCCTACCCGCTCCTGCTCTCGTGGCCGGTTCATGTCGGTTCCTTCTCCCTTCCGGGCGCCGCTCAGCGGTCGCCCCATGATCCCTTAGACAGCTTGTCTACGGGAGTCTTGCGCCGGGTAGCCTCCTCGGCTTCCGGCCAGTCACTCCGCAGGGCCTCCGCGTCGTGGCTGGTCTGGTCATACTGCGACCGGGACACGACGCGGACCTTCTCCCCGCTCACAGGGTCGATGGCATGGGCCCACCTGGCCGTGCCCATCCTGGCTAGCAGCTCGTTGTCGATCAGCCCGGCCCGCTCCTTTACCCGCTGCTTGGCGGCGAGGACCGCGCTGCGGCGCCGGGCCAGGTCTGCCGGGATGCGCACGCTGACAGGCTCCAGGTCCGGGTTCACGAACTTGAGAGCCCGCGCCGTGGCCGGCTTCCAGTCGATGTCCGGGGGGTCCTCGTTCGCTACCCGGTCCAGCATGATGACGGCCTGGTGGCGCATCACCTCCAGGTCGGCCTCTGCCTCCTCGGTGCGGTAGATCGTCACCCAGATAAGCCGCCACGGCATGATCAGCAGCACGGGGAAGGTAACCTGCCGGGCCTGCCACACGTCCATCTGCCACAGCCCTTGGGCGTAGTAGTGCAGGGGCACGACCCCGGCTGCCGGGTTGTACCCGTCGCCGGTCGCGTCGGTCTTGAGTTCTAGCGGGAACGACTCCTCGCAGCCCGGTCCCAGCTCGCCGTCCGCGGAGGTGTCCCAGCCCACGTTGTCCAGGGTCGCGGCCTGCCACTTCCGGCCGGTGTGGCAGTAGAGCCCGCCGGGCTCGACCTTGAGTTCGGGCCGGTCGCGGGCCATCATCTGCCGGATCTCGGGCTCCAGGGCCTTGCCGCGCTGCATGGCGGCCTTGTCGCGGCCGATAGGACGGCCGGTGACCTTCTCGGCATACACGGACCAGGGGGAACCCCAGTCCGGGGGCGCTATGCCGCAGACGGCGGCGATGTCCGAGGCGGTGATCAGCCAGCGGCGCTGAGCCATCCAGGTCTCCCGGTCGCCCTCCACCTCGTCGGCTGACATGATCAGATTGGCGGTCATCGTGTCCCTTCTCCCAGGTAGCTGAACTGTGTACCCCTACACTATGCGGCGGGTCGGACATTCCCTCCTGTCAGCCGGGTGGTGTACGCTGGATCTTGCCTGCCGGGCTTGTCCCCCGAGCAGGTGTTGGCACAGGCAAGTCGGTCCGGCCCCAACCGGCCGGAGACCGCGCATGTCTGTCCTTCTCCCTGACCGGCCGGGCCTGCCGTATGGAGGCCCGGCCGGTCCATGCCCAGGGGAAGGCAAGCAGCTTGTCGATCACCCACCAGCGGACCCGGTGCTCGCCATTCACGGCCACCACGTCCCGGTGAACTGATGCCCGATGAGGACCCCGGTAGCGATCGTCCAGCCGAGCAGCCACAGGTCCCACAGGCAGCCCCCGATCAGGTCAGCCGTCCCGGGCCGCACCTGGCCCCGGGCCACGGCACGCCGGTAGTGCTCAGTGAACCACCGGGAGGGCTGCCGGCGGGTCAGCTTCGGCACGGAGATCCCGACCATGCCAGGCACCTTGCTGCGGTTGATCTCCCAGACGCGGTGGCCGCAGAGGCGGCAGCGGCGGGCATTGTCGCGGGGGATCTCCTCCGCGAGCGGCGGCGGGTGGCCGCAGATCATTCCGCCGCCGGGATGATCACGAAGTAGGTGCGGCCGCACTCCCCGCACTTCACCATCGCCGTGCGGAACGACCGCGAGTGCCGGCCCCGTGCGCACACGAACCCCGACGACACGACCTCCCACGGGCCGTCATGCCCGCAGGCATCCAGCATGTCCCGCTCGTCGTAGATGTCATTCATGCTTGGGCCTCGATGAGCTCGCCCGCCTGGCCGGCTGCGCGGGCCTGGGCGCGGCGGCGCCGCTCGGCGCGGCCGGTTACCTCCCGGTCATGGGCGGCGATGCGCTCCAGGTCGGCCTCCTCCATCCAGCCGTAGACGACGAGCTGGGTCACCTGGCCATTGATCTGAGTGCCGGGGCGTCTGCTGCCCCGCTGGTCGTCAGGGGCTCCTGCCAGGGTCCCGGGGGACATGTCAGCGAGGAGCCGGGCCAGGGTGAGGCGCTGGCCGGGGCTCAGCCGTTTGAGCGGACGCTGGCCTGCGGCAGCGGTCACGGCCGGCGCCCGTCCGGCTCGTCCTCGAAGTCGTGGCCGGTGTAGCCCCGGCTGCCGGTGAACAGGCGGGCGTACTCCTGCGCGGCGGCCGGGGCGTCGATAGCATCGATGGTGGCGCGGTCGATCAGCACCATCTGGCCGTGGTTGTTCGCAGCCATAATGGTGATCTCATGCTTGCGCTTGGGCATGGTCATCAGTCTGTCCTTCTCCTAGCCGTTGAGATGAAACCCGGCCGCTTTCCAGCGGCGCAGGACGTGACGCATCCTGGCCCGCTCGGACCGGATGAACTTGCCGTAGCCGTCGCTTTCGGACCCGAACATCTCCCGCTCGCACCGGGAGCAGAACAGGCCGCGCCGGTAGGCCGACCGGGGGCCGAAGCACTCCCCGCAGCGGTGCCCGCGCACGGGGTGGCCCTGGGCCGGGATGCGGAGCGGGTCGGTGATGACGGCCTCAGGCTGGCCGGGCCGGTTGCCGGCGGCGCGAGCCGTCCGCAGCCGCATCGCCCGCGTCCCCTTGCGCCAGCGGGGCGGCTGGCGGGGCGGCCGGGACGGTGTCGCGTTGCCTGGCAGCGTCATCACTCGACTCCCTTCGGCTCCGGGGGCGGGCCGACCGTGAACCGCCACAGGTCATCATGCGGGCGCATCTGCCCGCGCTCGATCCCCGGTCCCTCGTCCAGCGGGTACGGGTCATCCAGGTAGCCGGCGCGCTGGGCGCGCGAGTGGTGCACGAACCGCGACGGCTGACCCCAGCGGTCCCCGCATTTGGCCCCGGCCACGGCACCGCAGAACGGGCAGTCGTAGTCGAGGGCGGCGGCGATGCCGTCGAGGCGGTTGAAGTAGCGGTCAAGATCAGGCCACGGCCCCCCGGTCGCGGTCATCATGCCGCACCGTCCTGCGCGGCGAGGAGGGCGTCAACCTTCTTGGCATACCGCTTGAAGCAGGCCACCCGGTCGATCCCCAGCTCATCGGCGATGTCACGCCACGACAGGCCCGCCTGCTTGTACTGGGCGACGGCCAGGATGACGGCCTTCTCGATCTCGTCCTGGAGGGCCAGCAGGTCCTTGGCCACCCACGGGTCGGCCTCCCCTGCCCGCTTGCCGTAGGCGCGGATCATGCGCCGGGCAAAGCCGTTGAACTCCTCGTCGGACTTCCGGGGGCTCTTGGGGGCCTTCCCGGGGGCCGTTTCCCCGGCGGCAACGGCAGATCCGTTCTCCTGGCCGGTCTCCGTGGACCCCAGAGCGGGGACCAGGGCGAGGTCTGAAACGGTCTGCAGGCCATTCTGCGTGTTGGTCATGTCTTGTCCGTTCTCCCTGCGGGGCCTCCCTGGCCCCGCACCTACATAATACCCTAAGATTGTTGGGGTAGATCGTAGAACGGCCGGGTTTTTCAAGATTCTTTCCGGCAAGTTTAGTCAGGGCGGCACGCCGGGGATGCGAGGGCCGGCGCTGACCTGCGCGGGGAGGAGTAGGGTAGTCCTCGCTAGCTGCGGACCTCGGAGCTGAAACGACGAGGGCCAGTGCTCGCAGCACCGGCCCTCGCAAAGCTCTCCACCGTCCGCGGAGATTGACCACCGAGCCTGCGCAGGAGGCCCGAGATCATGACCACCCGGACCTAAGATGGAGGCCCGAATGATCGACATCACGATACCACCCGGTAGCCGGCTGGTCGCTATACGGCGGGCGACACGCCCGGTAAGTCCCGCTGAACGGCGGTCGTGATGGGCCGCATGAGGACGATCAAGCCCGAGATCAGCCGGGCACCCGAGCTGGCAGGCCTCTCGCATGCAGCCCGCGCCACGTTCCTGCTCCTCCTGCCCTACCTGGATGATCACGGCTATGCCGTCGATGACCCGCGCCTGATCAAAGCCGACCTGTACCCGCTGGAGGACTACACCGCCGCTGACGTTGATGGCTGGCTGGGCGAGCTGGCCAAGGCCGATGGCGTGCTCTGCCGCTACGAGGCGGGCGGGCGCCGCTACCTGCATGTTCCCCGGTTCCTGGATGCCGACGTGCCTGGCGACCCTGCGCCGTGGGGCCAGCGACCCCAGAAGCCCGGCGACTGGCAGCACCCGGTCTGTGACCTGCCGCACGGGGGCCTGTTTCCGATACCAGGAGGAGACCCGTCGCGTAACGGTAGCGGAGGAGTACGCGACCAGTCCGATACCAGTCGCGTAGCTATACCCCCTAGTAGCAGGAAGCAGGTAGCAGGTAGCAGGAAGCAGGAAGCAGGTAGACCCATATCCGCCCGCGAGCGGTCGGATGCATTCGACCGATTCTGGGCGATCTACCCCCGCCGCGTCTCCAAGCGCGATGCCCGCAAGGCATTCGACCAGGCCCTCCCCCGTGCCTCCCCCGCCGCGATCCTGGCAGGCGCTGAGCGGTACCGCGATGACCCGAACCGTGTCCTGCGGTTCACCAAGTACCCGGCAACCTGGCTCAACCGGGACTGCTGGGAGGACGACCCGGAACCCGACCGCCATGACAGCGGGCAGGCCGCCGGCCAGCAGACCCAACCGGCTTACGAGCCGTACTGGACCGACCCCGAGGGAGAAGGATGAACGACTGCTACGACGCTGACGACGAGTTCTCGCGCAGCCCGTCGTCAGACCTGGACGCCGAGCGGTACACGCTTGCCGCGATGATGCAATCACCGCTGGCCGTGGAGCAGGTCGTGTCCGTCGTCGGCCCGCACGATTTCTACCGGCCCGGCCACGGTGACATCTTCATCTCCATGATCAGCATGTACGCCTGCGAGGAGCCGATCACCCCGGTGACGCTCCGCAAGTGGATGGAACGCGACTACGGCGGGGCTCCGCCGTCGCTGCGGATGCAGTGGCCGATGTACCTTGCGGACCTGTTCGGCCTGCCGACTACCGCCGTGGAGGGCATCCACCACGCCCGGATCGTGTGGGAGTGCTCGACCCGCCGCCGCGTGGAGGAGATCGGGCACCGGCTCGTGCAGATGTCCGTCAGCCACGGCGAGGACCCGGCCGAGATGATCGCGGACGCCCAGCGCCAGCTTGACCTGCTGGCCGCCGGGTCCACGGCCGGGGATAACCGGGCACTCACGACGGATGAGTTCCTGGCCCTCGACACGCCATGGACCGCCCCGGTGTTCGACGGCCTGCTCCACCATCAGGAGAAGGTCGTGATCGTCGGCATCGAAGGCGACGGCAAGACGACGCTCGCCCACCAGGCCGCCTACTGCCTCGGCGCCGGGCTGCACCCGTTCAAATTCCGCCCGGTCACGCCCGGCAAGGCCCTGATCATCGACCTCGAAAACCCGCAGGCCCTCCTCCAGCCCCGCCTGCGCGGCCTCCAGGATCTTGCCGCTGCCTGCCCGAACTGGAATCCCGCGAACGTGCGGCTGTGGGCCGAGCCGTCCGGCATCGACCTGACCCAGGCATCCGTGGCATTCCGGCTGGCTGATCTCATCCGGCAGGAGCGGCCCGACCTGATCGTGGCCGGCCCGGTCTACCAGATGTTCGAGGAGGGCGAGCGGGACAACCCGAAGCACGCCGCCATCTGCAAGTTCTTCAACCTGATGCGCGGCCGGTATGGCTGCGCGATCTGGCTGGAGCACCATGTCCCCATCGCCCAGTCCAACGGCAAGCGGGTCATGCGCCCGCTCGGGTCGGGGATCTGGTCACGGTGGCCCGAGTTCGGGATCTCCCTGGAGCGCACCGGCCGGAAGGACGGAGCCCTCAAGCTGGGCCGGTTCCGCAACGACCGCGCCACCGGCCGGGACTGGCCCCGGTTCATCCGCCGCTCCCAGTCCGCCGGCCAGTGGCCGTGGGAAGCGGTGTACGAGGGCCGTGAGGCCGAGAACCCGACCGCCGCCGGCCAGGACATGCTGTGAGCCGCCGCACCCGGCTGGCCGCGAAGCTCCGCAACCGGCCGCAGCGCCGCAACCGCGCCGACCGGTGCCTGTCCCGCCAGATCCGTGACGGCCTGCGGGGAGTCCCGCCCGATCTGGTCGCCGCGGTCGTCGGCCAGGACACGCCGTGGGCCTTCCCTGATGCCGACCCGCTGGCCGGCATCGCCGCTATCGCAGAACGTCACCCCTGGGCAGGAGGATAGGGGTATGACTTCGCCACTGGTGGTCGGCCTCGACCTGTCCCTGACCTCGACCGGGTGGGCACGCTGCCGGGGCGGCAACATCGAAACGGGCCTGATCCGCTCCGAGCCGCTGCCCGGCCTGGTGCCCCGCACCCTGCCGTGGTTCCGTTCCTCGCTGGTGAGGATCGCGGACCTGCAAGCCGCCCTGCTGACCGTGACCGGCGCCGGCACCCCGGGCGCGGCTGACCTGATCATGGTCGAAGGCCCGTCGCTGGGTTCGAAGGGATCCGCGCTGGACCGCATGTTCGGCCTGTGGTGGCTGTGCCTGCAAACCCTGTTCATCACCGGGCAGCCAGTCGCGGTCGTCACCCCGTCCCAGCTCCAGCGGTTCATGACCGGCAAGGGACGCGCAGCCAAACCCGAGGTCATGGCCGCCGTCATCAAGCGGCTGCCCGGTGACGTGACCTGCTTCGATGACGCCGACGCCCTGGCCCTGGCCGCGATGGGCTGCCACCACCTCGGCGTCCCGCTGGCCCCGATGCCCGCAACCCACCTCCAGGCCATGTCCAAGGTGGACTGGCCCATCACCGAGAGGATCACGACCGATGCCTGACAAACCCCCGTTCGCGCTCGCCGGGACGATGCCCGGAGACCACGGCCTGATGGAGATCGAGAAAGAGATCAGGGCTGACCCGCGCATCCGCCGCATCGCCCTGGTGGAGTTCATCGCCCGTGACGGCAAGGTCCACCGCCCCGAGGACGGCCCCGACGAGTGGACCGAGATCCTGACCATCGTCACCCTGGAGCCGGTCACCGACTCGGCGGACCTCGACCAGGCCCGCGCGATGATGGCCCGCTGCCGGCTGAACCGCACCGGGCAGGGCCAGCTAGGCGACGACGAGCACGCATCGGCCGCGTCCTGATGGCCCGGTCAGTAGGGCGGCGCGCGGAGATCTCTGTCATGGACGCGATCGAGCGGGCCATGGCCCGGATCGAGTCACTGCCCGCCGCCGCGCAGGCCCGGGTGCGATCATGGGTGGCTGACGAGTACCCGCCGCCCGAGAACGGGCAGGAGCCGCAGGAGGGCAAGACATGACCGAGCCGACCGAGCCGGCCGGGCGCATCCCGGCACAGTGGACAACCGTCCACACGGTGATCACCGAGGACGTGGTGCCCGGCATGCGGCTGGGCCGCAACGTCCGCCACGACTCCCGCTCCCTGGCCTACCGCTACCAGGCCCCCGCAGAGGTCACGCTCGCTAGCGCGTCGTGGACCCGGCACATCCCGATCCTCGACCAGGGCAACGTGGGCTCCTGCACCGGCAACGCGCTCACCGGAGCCCTGGGCTGCGACCCGCTGAATGCCGGCCTCCCCGCAGGCCACCCCGCGCTGGATGAGGCCGAGGCCCTGCGGATCTACTCCGAGGCCGAGACCATCGACGGCGACGGCCCCTACCCGCCGAACGACAACGGCTCCTCCGGGCTGTCCGTCGCGCAGGCCGCCAAGGCAGACGGGCTGGTCTCCGGGTACACCCACTGCCTGTCACTGGCCGACGTCCAGGCCGCGCTGATGGCCGGCCCGGTCCTGCTCGGACTTAACTGGTACTCCAGTTTTGACCGGCCGGCCAGCTCGGGGCTGGTCGCGATCTCCAAGGGCGCGTACGTGCGCGGCGGCCATGAGGTGCTGGCCCGGTCCCTGGACGTGGATCACCAGCTCATCGGCATCGACAACTCGTGGGGCACCTCCTGGGGGGCCGGCGGGTCGTTCACGATGAGCTGGGCCACCCTGGACCGGCTGCTGCACGAGCAGGGAGACGGCACCGTGCTGGTCCCCCTGTCGGCCCCGGCCCCGGTCCAGGGTGGCCCAGCTC
>Ga0318551_10000717_pt1 | contig 10614 bp, 8 predicted proteins | sample GRESIP082b2f19_FD_203511 | JGI IMG/M metagenome (GOLD analysis project Ga0318551, IMG submission 203511) | Tropical soil microbial communities from Luquillo Experimental Forest, Puerto Rico - GRE.SIPMG.082b2f19 | ecosystem: Environmental > Terrestrial > Soil > Tropical forest > Bulk soil...
GCCCTCGCCCGCACCGCGTCGCAGACCATGTCGGCGACCGCGTCCGCTGCCATCGCCCCCACTTGCACAACTGTGGGGTTCGCGCGTTGCAGCACCGACAGGGTTTCCTGCACCGCCGGCCCGCCAGCCCCGGTTCGCGTGGTCAACACCCACAACACCGGCACATCCGGCCGCGCGGTGGCCAGCGACCGCAGCGCCACCAGCGTGCAGTTATCGGTCCAGTGAATGTCCTCCAACAGGATCGCCAGCGGGGTTTCGGCGGCCGCCGCATTAATCGCGTCGGCCAGATCGTGCACCACCCAGTAGCGCAGATCCGCCGAGCCGCCCAGCCGGCGCAGCGCTTCGGGGTCTCCGACCGGGGGATCGGCGTTCAGCGTGGCCATGAATAGCGAGGAGAACGGCACCGTCTGCTGATACTCGAACGCCTCACCGAACAAGGTGCGCACCCCGCACTTGTCGGCCAGAGCCACCACCTCGGTTAGCAACCGACTCTTGCCAATGCCGGGCGGGCCCTCGATGACCAGCACGCCGCCGCGCCCCTGCGCCACCGCGGTAACCAGCTCGCCGATCACCTTCAGCTCGTCGGCCCGCCCCCGAATCGGCGGAGTGACCAGCCGCTGGCCGCCGACGTCGGAAAGGCCGGTTGAAGACCCCACCGGATGTCCTGTCTACCGTTTGCTGGACTGCCACTGCAGTGCACGTCATTGTAGGCGTATGCGAACTACGTGGGGTCACACTGTTCACATCAGCACCACGCAAGCGGCCTGCACATGAACCGCAAACGCGCAATCACCGGTGATAGCGCTTTCAAAAGTCGCCTCAGCGTCAGCCCCGGGGCCAGGCCCATCGAAGGGCTCCGCAGTGTAGCGGCAACGGCGTGTCCAATTCCGGGTCAATCGGTTTCAGGGTCGCGGCGTCCGAGCAGTGCCCCCACCGCTAACTCGGCCATTGCGATGTCGGGTTCTTCGCCGGTGATGAATTCCGCGTAGAGAAAAGACTCGACGATCCGGACGATCAGGTAACCCAAGTCGCGCAGGGGGAGTGGTGGGTGCAGGTTGCCTTGTGAGACCTCCTCCTTCAGCAGGGTTTCGATCGAGGCCAGGAGGCGCGACTGAAGTGTGCCGGCGCGAGTGGTGAGAATCCTCAGTGCACGTTCCGGCTCGCGCCGCACGAACTGCCGAAGGAAGTCGGCTTGGTCGACCGCAGCCGCGAAGCGACCGATCGCTCCGGTGATGCGCTCTGCGCCGTTGCCGTCGGAAGCCTTGACGGCCGCGGCAAGGGCCGGCTCTGCCAGTGACCACAGAATCTCGCCGAGCAGGTCATCGCGGCCGCCGACCCAGCGAAACAGGGTCGCGCGGTTTACGCGGAGCTCAGCGGCCAGTTCCTGCATCTCGATGCGGCGTCCGCTCATGAACCAGCGCCGGGCAACCCGGAACGCGTCCAACGCGTCCGGCTTGCGCTCCTCCGCCAACATGCGGGACAGCGGTGTGTCGGCGATCGTGCACCTCCGGTGGCATCAGGGCCCCGCGGGGCATATGCATCAGATTATCAAACGCTGCATGTCATAACGCTCGCTCAGAGCGACGCAATCATGTGATCAATGTCCTATACGTCGTATTGATGCAACAGTATAGGATCTGTTGCATACCACTTATGACGCGGAGATAGCCCGCGATCGGACCAGTACTAAAGGAGTGTTGCAATGCGCGTGCTTGACCGTTTCCGCGTCGACGACCGCGTGGCCGTCGTCACCGGCGCGTCCAGTGGACTCGGAGTCGCTTTCGCACAGGCGCTGGCTGAGGCGGGCGCCCACGTGGTGCTCGGCGCTCGGCGCGTCGACCGCTTGGAGGAGACCCGCGCGCTGGTCGAGGCCGCGGACCGAAGGGCCGTCGCTGTGCGAACGGATGTGACCGACCCCGGTGACTGCCACGCTCTGGTGCGCACCGCGATGGATGAATTCGGGCGGGTGGACATCCTGGTGAACAACGCCGGGGTTGGAACGGCGGTACCAGCCACTCGCGAAACCCCCGAGCAGTTCCGGTCGGTCGTCGACCTCAACCTCAACGGCTGCTACTGGATGGCGCAGGAATGCGGCCGCGTGATGCAGCCCGGCAGCTCGATCATCAATGTCAGCAGCGTGCTGGGCTTGACCACCGCAGGTCTGCCACAGGCCGCCTACGCCTCGTCCAAGGCGGGGCTGATCGGCCTGACGCGAGACCTCGCCCAACAATGGACCGGGCGCCGGGGCATCCGCGTCAACGCAATCGCGCCTGGCTACTTCGCATCCGAGATGACCGATCAGTTCGACACCGAGTACTTCGATTCCACGATCGTGCCGCGCACACTGTGCGGACGGCTCGGTGAACCCGAAGAGCTCAGCGCCGCACTGTTATTCCTCGCCAGCGACGCCAGCAGCTACATCACCGGCATTACGTTGCCCGTCGAAGGCGGCATGCTGACCACCTAAGGAGCCATTCGTGAAGCAACTTAGCGGCCTGGACGCGGCGTTTCTGTACATGGAGACGCCGACAACCTTCGGGCACGTCACGGGCCTGATGATTTTCGAACGTCCCAGCGCGGAGTACGACCCATTCGCGGCCGTCTATGCCAAGTACGCCTCCCTGGTCGGCGAGCTGGAACCACTACGCCGCCGCCTCGTCGAGGTGCCGTTCGGCCTCGACCATCCGTACTGGGTGGCCGACCCAAACTTTGATCTCGACTTCCATATCAGGGAGATCCATCTGGCCAAGCCGGGCATGGTCGATCAACTGGCCGAACAGGTTTCCCGCATTGTCGGCCGCCCCATGGATCGGACACGTCCGCTGTGGGAGGTCTACGTCATCGACGGCCTGCACAGCGGACGTTGGGCGCTGCTCACCAAGTACCATCACGCCACCATTGACGGCGCGGCCGGGCAGCTCATGCTGAAGATCCTGACCGATCCGGATGCCGACGCCCCGCCCCCGGGCGACAGCCCTGCGTGGGACTCCGAACCTCTGCCGAGCACCCTAGACCTGTTGCGGCGTACAGCGGCCCAGCTGGCCCGGAATCCCTTCAAAGCAATGCGGGTTCAAGCGCGGCTCGTCGGCAAGGTGGCCGACGTGGCAGGTGTCACCAGCGTCGGAAGTGCGGCCGGCCAGGCCGGGGCGGTGGTCAAGGCCATCGCTCGACTCGGCCAGCCCCACGGGCCGCGCATCTCCCTGCCGACAACGCAGGCGCCGTCGACCCCGTGGAACAGGTCGATCACGGGCCATCGCCGATTCGCCATGCGCACAACGTCTTTGGAGAACGTCAAGGCGCTCAAGAATGCCACCGGCGGCACGGTGAATGACATCGTGATGGCCATCTGTGCAGGCGCGCTTCGCCAGTACCTGCTGTCTCATGACGCACTGCCCGACCGTCCGCTGCGGGCCATGGTGCCGGTATCCACCCGTACCGGCGAGGAGGACGACCCGTGGACCAACCGCGTGTCTGGTCTCGTCGCCGAGTTGCCCACCGATTGCGCCGATCCGCTAGAACGCGTCGCCCGCTGCAGCCAAGCGATGCAGAATGCCAAGCGCACCCTGGATATGGTGCCGGCCGACGAGCTTGTCGACCTCACCCAGTTCTCCACCCCCGTGCTGGCGACCTCGGCGGTGCGACTCGCTTCGCGGCTGCGGTTGGCGGACCGCGTCGCTCAACCGTTCAACCTGGTGATCTCCAACGTGCCCGGACCGCGCCAGCCCTTGTATTTCGCTGGCGCCCAGCTGTGTCATCAGTTCCCGGTGTCGATCGTCACCGACGGACAGGGACTCAACATCACTGTGGTGAGTTACCTCGACCGACTCGACTTCGGCTTCATCGTCGACCGCGAGTTGGTACCCGACGTGTGGGATCTCGCCGACATGCACATCGACGAGATCGGTCGGTTGTTCGAAGCCAGCGGAGCCGAGTGGGTGGAATCCCCACAACCGCCTCACCCTCGCCGCGGCCGGATCAGACGAGACGAGCCCGACGACATCTGCTGAACAGCGTTGTCCGGCAAAAGGTGTTGCGGGCGGTCCCGGCCGCGTGCTGCTCGAGGGCGCTGCTGGTTTAGTCACGAACACCACCGGTGTCCTGAACCGCGGCAGTCACATCTGCCCCATCCATCTCCGAGCCGAGCCGGTACAGAATTTGTCCGGCTCGCAGCGACAAGCTAAGGCGTGTAGGGGATTTATCGCTCAGAGATGACATGTGTTGGGGACCCCCTCGGCTCAGACGCTCGATGATTGATGGCGTCAGAAATTGGTTTCGGGAACTCGAGGAGGTCCCACTGATGACGATGATAGGCGGCTTCGACGTGCATCGACAGCAGATTACGTTCGATTGTGTTGATGACGACGGGCTGGTGCATTGGGGGCAGATCCGGCCGGCGACGCGTACCAGGTTGCGCGACTGGCTGGCCAAACACTGTCCCGACGGTAACGGCGAATTTGGGCTGGAGGGCTGCACCGGGTGGCGGTATGTCAGCGAGGAGCTGCTGGCCGCCGGAGCCAGAGTGCATATGGGTGACCCGGCCGAGGTCGCGGCCTTGCGGGGCCCGAAGAAGCGCGCCAAAACCGACCGCTCGGATGCTCGGCTGCTGCGCACCCTGTTGTTGGAAGGCCGGTTCCCTGAGTCGTGGATCCCTCCGGCGCAGGTGATGGAGGTGCGCACGCTGGGCCGGCTGTATTGCGCGTTGATGGACGAGCGTCGTAGTTGGCAGCAGCGCATTCACGCCCAGTTGTTCCACCAGGGCTGTCCCCCGATCACCGCGCTACTGTCGCACGCCGGGCGTGAGGCGCTCGCGGGTGCCGAATTGTCGGCGGCAGGGCGACAGTATGTCGGTACCACGATGCGCTGTATTGACCAGCTCAATGCCGAAATCGTCCCGCTACGGGCGCAATTGGTGGATTTCGCCCGCCACCAACCCGGCTGCCAGGCACTCCAGGCCCGCCACTACGGGGTGGGCTGGCTTAGTGCGGCGATTATGTGGGCTGAAATCGGCGACGCCCGCCGATTCCATAGTTCAGATCAGCTGGTGCGCTTTGCCGGGCTCGACATCACCGTGTATTCCTCTGATGCCAAACGCGCACCGGGGCATCTGGCCCGCCAAGGGTCACCCGAGCTGCGGTGGGCAGCGTTTGAAGCCGCCAAATGCGCTGCCCGACCGGGATCACCGGATTACGCCTACTACCACCAGGTGGCGGCCAGAAAAGACGGCAAACGCCCCACCCTGGCGGTAGAACGCAAGATTTTACGCCGCTGCTATCACACCTTGCGCGAACTCGGCGACACCGCCCTGGCGGTGCCGAGCACGAAAATCAACCACATCGCCGCCTGACATGCGATGTGCGCGTTGCCATGCCCATTGATCACCTGATGTCTGCGGTCAGCTCCCTGAATCCGCCTGGGACCACCCCAACACGGGGTGGATCTCCTGCTGAGATTGAGCGGCCGCACCCTTGTGAAGCCCGCACGTCGGGCACCCCATCGATCATCATGTCACCGGACCTTGTCCGCGGACCCAGATAAGGCTGGGCGCCGGCCACGTGCACACGTTCACCCCCAACACAAAGGGCAAAGCCGATGACCTAAAGCCAGACACCTTTTGCCTCCCCCTTCGGACGGCCAAGTATGCGGCGGATCGTCATCGGCCTCAAGGTCATTCGTCCTCGCTACGCTGCGGGCGCTCCACCTTGACCCCGACTACGGTCCACCGCCTCAGACACCGACCCGAAGAAAGCAGCCAAACAACCAAATCCCACCTTTACCGTGGTCCCCAACACAGATAAGGCGGACAAAATGAACACCCTTAACCTGCGGAAGCTCGTGTGATTGGTGTGACAGTCGCCGTTGCGCCCAACAGTCAAGGCCACTACATCAGCGGGCTCCTAGCGAGCGGGGGCCGACAGCGACCGCAGTTCCTCTAGCGCCCTGGCGGAGTCGCTGCCAGGCTCCGCGTGATAGATGAGCATATGTTGCCCGGCGGCGTGCGGAACGTGCGGAACGATGAGTTGGTTCCGGCTTAGATAAAGATCGCCGACTCGCGGATGACGCAGGTGCAAGACTCCCAACCGATAACCTACGTTCGCGCGCGCCCAAGATTCACGGAAACGTGGGCTGGCGGAGGATAATTCAGCAATCAAGGTTTGCATGCGAGGATCGTCGGGAACTGCGCCGGCGAGTTCCCGCAAACCACTCACCGCGGCGTCGGTCGCATCCTCCCAATCAACGTAAAGCTCTCGGGCAGCGGGGTCTAAGAGGCGCCAGCGCAGGAAGTTTTGTCCCGGTGTGAATCCCGGTGACAGCGCCTGGGCGATCGGATTTGCGGCCAGGACATCTTGGTACCTGCTGGCCACGATCGCCGGTAACGGCAACTGATCGATCAGCTCGTCGAGCCCCTCGGCCGCTGCATCTAGAACGGACTGATCCCAGTGGCTGATGGTCGGGCTGGCCAGTTGGTGCAAATACTTCGTGGCCTTGATGTCCAGCTGCAGGGCCCGCGCGAGCGCTTCCACAACCTGAGGCGACGGATTCATGTCGCGGCCCACCTCCAGTCGCAGGTAGTACTCCGCGCTGATGCCCGCCAGCATCGCCAGTTCCTCGCGGCGCAAACCCTCGACGCGTTGCCGCGCCCCAGGAACCAGCCCGCAATCCTCGGGCCGCACCTGCTGGCGCCGCGCGCGCAGGTACTCTCCCAGCGCGTTGGCCTTCGCCGCCACCCCGGAACCTATTCCGCTACAGCGCTGGTGGGCGTGGCCGACAGGGAGCGCAGCTCCTCGAGCGCTCGGGCGGAGTCGCTACCGGGCTCGGCGCGATACATCACCACGTGGTCCCCGCCGGGATAGGGAGCGTTCAGCCGGTGACGGTAAAGATAAAGGTCGCCGACCAGGGGATGGCGCAGATGGTGGATTCCCAAGCTGTAGCCCACCTCCGCACGCGACCACAATTCGCGGAAACGTTCACTCGCCGAAGACAATTCAGCGATCAACGCCTGCATGCGGGGATCGTTGGGACAGGGACCGCTGAATTCCCGTAACCCATTCACCAGGATCTCGGTCGCGGCCTCCCAGTCAACGTAGAGCTCTCGGGCAGCGGGGTCCAATAGGCGCCAGCGCAGGAAGTTCTGTCCCGGTGCGAATCCCGGTGACAGCGCCCGAGCCAACGGGTTCGCGGCCAGGACATCTAGATACCTGTTGACCAGGACGGCAGGCATCGAAATCTGCTCGATTACTTGTGCTAACGCGTAGGCTTCTGCTTCCAGTTCCGGGATATCACGCTCGGGCGGGGCTACCAGCCGGCGCAGATGCTGCGTGGCCTTGCTGTCGAGACGCAGGGCCCGCGCGAGCGCGTCAAGAACCTGAGGCGACGGATGCTTGTCGCGACCCACCTCCAGTCGCAGGTAGTACTCGGCGCTGATGCCCGCCAACATGGCCAGCTCCTCGCGGCGCAGACCCGCGACCCGTCGCCGCGCCCCGGGAACTAGCCCGACATCCTCCGGACGCACCTGCTGGCGCCGCGCGCGCAGGAAATCACCCAGCGCGTTTGCTTCGACCGCCATTGCTCGAGCCTAATCCTGTCCCTGCCAGTACCCAGGATAAACGCGGCATCCCCACCCGGCCCGCAGCGCGCGGATGGTGAATCTACGGGCACCGAAACACAGACCAAGAGAGGATGCCATGACCACCACAGTGACGTTGCCGAGGACGCCCCAGCCTTATCTGGAGCACGGGCTGCTGCCGGCCGATTTCTACTCCTATGAGGAGCTGCTGTCAGATTCGGAGCGAGAGAAGGTCGCCCGTATCCGCGAGTTCTACCGCACGGAGGCCGCGCCGAGCAACCTGATGACGGGCATCACCGCGCTGGAGATGGCGCATGCCGATCCGTCGCTCTCGGTGTTCTTCGGAGTGCACTCGGGACTGGCGATGGGCTCGATCCTCACCTGCGGGTCCGAGGACCAGAAGCGCCGCTGGCTGCCGGCGATGAGCCGCTTCGAGAAGATCGGCGCGTTCGCGTTGACCGAGCCGCACGGCGGCTCCGACGTGGCAGGCGGCATGGAGACGACCGCCCGCCGCGAGGGTGACGAGTGGGTGCTCAACGGCGCCAAGCGCTGGATCGGTAACGCCACCTTCGCCGACATGGTCGTGGTGTGGGCCCGCGAGGTCGAGAGCAACAAGGTTCTGGGCTTCGTGGTGGAGAAGGGCACTCCCGGGTTCACCGCGACGAAGATCGAGAACAAGTTCGCGCTGCGCATTGTGCAGAACGCCGACATCGTGCTCGACGAGTGCCGGGTTCCCGAGGCCAACCGGCTGCAGAACGCGAACTCGTTCAGGGACACCGCGGAAATCCTGCGCCGGACGCGTAGCGGTGTGGCGTGGCAGGCGGTAGGGGTCCAGTTCGCCGCGTACGAGCTCGCTCTGCAGTACGCCAAGGAACGCACTCAGTTCGGCCGCCCGATCGGCAAGTTCCAGATGGTTCAGGATCTGCTGGTCAAGATGCTCGGCAACGCCACGGCGTGCGCCGGGATGATGGCGCGCCTGGCCCAATTGCAGCACGACGGCGTGTACCGCGACGAGCAGTCCGCGCTGGCGAAGGCCTACTGCACATCGCGGATGCGCGAGACCGTGCACTGGGCCCGGGAGTTGTTCGGCGGCAACGGCATTGTGCTCGACTACAACATCGGCCGCTTCGTTGCCGACTCCGAGGCTCTCTACTCCTATGAGGGCACCCGCGAGATGCAGACGCTGATCGTCGGTAAGTCCGTCACCGGCCTGAGCGCGTTCGTCTAAGGAGACAACAATAATGACAACACAACCAACGCAATCCGTATTCTCCGGTCTGAAAGTTGTTGAGCTGGCGAGCTTTATCGCCGCACCCGCGGCCGCGACGATGCTGTCGGACTTCGGAGCCGACGTCATCAAGGTCGAGGCGCCCGGAATGGGTGACCCGCAGCGCCTGCTGAGCTCGGTCCCGCCGAGCCCGCCTGCGCTCGGCAACTACAGCTGGCACTTGGCCAATCGCAACAAGCGCGGGATGTCGATCAACCTGAAGTCCGAAGGCGGCACGCAGATCCTGAAGCGTCTCGTCGAATGGGCCGACGTGCTGATCACCAACTTTCCGCACGGCACCCGCGAGGGATTGCACCTGGGCTACGAAGAGGTTTCGTCCTGGAACCCGCGGATCATCTATGCCGACATTACTGGATTCGGGGATGTCGGCCCGGACGCCAAGCTGCCCGGGTTCGATCTGACCGCCTTCTGGTCGCGCAGCGGGCTGCTCGCCTCGACGCGCGACGCCGGTTCTCCGCCGACGGCGCCACCCTGGGGCAGCGGCGATTACACCACCGCGGTGGCGATTTATGCGGCGATCACGACCGCGCTGTACCACCGCGAGCGGACGGGGCGGGGCGCCAATGTCGGCACGTCGCTACTGGCCACAGGGGTGTGGGCGACCGGAACGCTGGTCTCGGCGGCTCTGGCCGGCGCCAAAGCGTACGAACTGAATGACCGCAACAATCCGGTCAATGCGCTGACGAATCCGTACGTGTGCGGCGACGGCCGGTGGATGATGCTGGCCGGGAAGCGATCGGCATTTCCGGTGTTGGCCAATGCCATCGGGCGCTCGGACCTACTGTCCGATCCGCGCTTCAGCGACCTCGAGGCAATCAGCAAGCACGCCGGAGAATTGGCCGCTGTGCTCGACGCCGAATTCCGTGCCCAACCCCTGGCGCATTGGAAAGAGGTCCTCGACAAGGCTCGCATCCCCTACGGCATCATCCAGACGCCCGAGGAGGCGGCCGAGGACCCGCAGCTGCGTGCCAACAACATCGTCGTGCCGATCGAGGGGGCCGCCGACCTCGACTACACGGTCAACAACCCGCTCACCCTTCGCGGGATGGCACGGGTACCGGCGCGGCGCGCACCCGAGCACGGGGAGCACAACGCCGAAATCCTCGCACAGCTGGGGTTCAGCGCGGATGACATCGACCAACTACAAGTCACGGGAGCGATTCCCGGTGCCCCAGAACAGGAGACGGCGAAGTGACCACAACCGAAGTGTCGACGCAGCTGGTGCTCACCGAGCGTCACGACGGCGTGCTGACCATCACCATCAACCGCCCGGCGCAAAAGAACGCCGTCAACCGCGACGTCGCCGTCGCAGTGGCGTCCGCCCTGGATCTGCTGGACTCCGATCCCTTGCTGTCGGTGGGCGTACTCACGGGCGCCGGTGGGACGTTCAGCGCGGGGATGGACCTGAAGGCGTTCGCGAACGGGCAGACCCCAATCCTTCCCGGTCGCGGATTCGGCGGGGTCACCCAAGCCGTGGTGCGCAAGCCGCTGATCGCAGCCGTCGAAGGCTGGGCGCTCGGTGGCGGTTTCGAGATGGCGCTGGGCTGCGACCTGATCGTTGCCGCCGAGGACGCCAAATTCGGGTTGCCCGAGGTGAAACGGGGCCTCATCGCGGGGGAGGGCGGCGTCATCCGCCTGCCGCAGCGCATCCCCTACCACGTCGCTCTCAAGGTGCTGCTCACCGGCGAGCCGCTCTCGGCCGTCGATGCCAAGCAGTACGGGCTCGTCAGTGAGCTCACCGCGCCCGGGGGCGCGCTGCAGC
>Ga0318551_10000720_pt1 | contig 10603 bp, 3 predicted proteins | sample GRESIP082b2f19_FD_203511 | JGI IMG/M metagenome (GOLD analysis project Ga0318551, IMG submission 203511) | Tropical soil microbial communities from Luquillo Experimental Forest, Puerto Rico - GRE.SIPMG.082b2f19 | ecosystem: Environmental > Terrestrial > Soil > Tropical forest > Bulk soil...
AGGCGCTGGGCTCAGAAGCGCCCGCGGTCATCATGCTGACCTCGCTCGGCCAGAGCACCGACGTCGCTACCGGGCTGGACGCCGGCGCGGACGACTACATTGTGAAGCCGTTCGCCCCGCGCGAGCTGATCCAGCGCATCGAGGTCGTGATGCTTCGTCACGAGCGGCAAGGCGCCTGAGCTGAGGGCTCCGTGACCGCCACCGAGCAGCCCGCCACCGAGCGGCCCGCCGCCGGACCTGCTGACACGCCGCGTCCGGGGCGCCAGTACTGGGAGGCTCAGGGCCTCACCGACATCGTCGTGCCCGAGTTCGAAGCCGCCTCGGCCGCCGGCCAGACGGACCGCATGCGCGCCGCGTTCTACGTGCTCGCCGGCTACCGCGCCCGGACCATAACCATCTTCCGATGGGCCTTCGAGCACCGCCGGGAGCCGTTGGCCCAGGCAACGCTTCGCAACCTGATCGCGCTGCACACGGGCCTTCGGCGGATGCGGGAGGTCGCGCCCAATTCGGTGCCGCACTCGCTCGCGCTAGGGCGTTCCGGCCGCGTGCGGCTCACCCACGATCTGGTCGTCAGGGTGCTGGCCGATTCCGACCGGCCACTCGACGTACGGACCGTGACCGAGCGGGTGAACGGGCTCTCCCAGGTGGCCCCGCTGAAGCCGGAGCGGATCCGCGAGCACCTGAAAGAGCTGGTAGACACCGGGCACGCCGAGCGGAAGGCAAACGCCTATCAGCGCAGCAGACGACCCTACTTCGAGGTCAGTCAGGACCACGCCGCGCTCGAGGCACTGGTCGGGCCGCGCATCTACGAGAAGCTGGAGGAGCACGGCTTTCGCGGCCTGGAGGACCTGGCCGCCCGCCGCGGAAAGTTCCGCGATCTCCTCTCGGAGCTGACGGGCTTCGGCGACGCAACCGCGGCGCTCCTGCTAGCGGCCGTGCTGGTAATGATCGAGCGCGAGCCCGGCGCCGCCGGGCGCGGACCCTGGGGCGCGGCTGACCTGATCGGCTCCCCGTACCCGCGGCCGTACCAGCACGAGGCATTCGCGATCTTCCGCGGATACGGCTACCAGGGTCAGGTCATCGAGGCGCCGACAGGGAGCGGCAAGACGCTGATCGGGATGATGTGCATCCAGGACTGGCTCACCACATTGTCGCCCGGCCAGTCGATCCTGGTGCTGGTCCCGACCGTCAGCTACCAGCAGCAGTGGGTTGGCGAGCTCTGTTACAAGGAGACCGGCCTGAAGCTGCCGCCGCACCTGGTCTTCACGGGAACGCCGGCGCAGGTCGAGGCCGTCAGAGCCCGGACCGGCGTGATGCCGGCCGTCCTGGTCATGTCCTATCCGGCCCTCGCGCAGACAGGCTCCGGGGTCGGGAAGGGAGGCTTCGACCGCGACTCAATCGAGATCTTCCTGATGGGCGCGAACGTTCGTTATGTGATCTTCGACGAGGTTCACAAGGTCGTGGACGACATGCGCAGCGTGTCCGCCGAGGTCACCAGGGTCCTGACGGAATGGTTGCAGGACGGCAGCCTCTCGGGTGCCATCGGCTTCTCCGGCACGGCGGCGGCGTATCGTAAACGCTTCTCCCAGCTCGGGCTCGATCTGGTTCACGTGATGCCCGCAGCCGAGCTGATCGCCTACGGGTTCGTCGCACCCTTCGCGGAGCTGGGGGTGCCGTTCGCCTACTCCGAGCGCGAGCAGCGCGTGCGCCGGCTCGTCGACGAGTACAAGGAGCTGCTGAAGAGCTTCCTGAACGACGCGGTGGGCGCACCCAGGCTTCGGGCCTGGTTTGCCCAGCTGCCGATGGATGACCGGGTCGCGATGGCTCGCGGGCTGCTCCGCATGGCTGCCGCCGCTGGGACGGACCGCGACGCCGCCATCGCCAGGCGCATGGAGGGCTGGGAGTCCGGCGGCGCCCTGACGCTGCCCGAGGTGGGCATGGTCACGATCCTCCAGGTCCTGCGTGGCTGGTCGGACAGCGATCTGGTCAACGCCGCACTGGACGGTGACGCGGACGGCCGCCGTGAGGTCGCCCAGGACGCTCTGGAGCGGGCGGACGGCATCCGCAGTGAGCTGACAGGGCTCATCTACAGGCCGGAGGCCGAACAGCGCCTGACCGCGGCCGGCTTCAGCACGGCCGCCCCTTCGGGGGCCCGGGAGCTCGTAACTACGCCGATGTCGGCCGCGGAGCGGGCCAGGCGCTCACGGGACGAGCTGGCGGTGACGATGAGCGGCCTGTATCCCAGCCTGGTCGAGTGGTCGCAGAGGGTCGGCGAAGGCCGGGTTTCGGTCGTGCGGTCGATCATGGCGGCCGAGCGCTCGGTGCGAAAAGTCCACGGGGCGATCGTGTTCGACGCCGGCACACGCATCCAGTGGGACGGGACGCCGGGACCGGCACGACCGGGCTACGGCGGTGTCGCCGGCATGTTCAGTGAGCTTCTGGGCGTCTCGAACCTGGTGCCGATGGCGGCGCTGTCGAGCGAGATCTACCTGCCCCACGATCCGGACGCGCCGCTCAACGCCGCCATCGCCGGGTACGTCCGGCATCGGATCGCCGTCGACGAACAGGGTGATGCACTGCTCGCGATGCTGACGCAGGGCATCGAGCTCACGCCGGATCAGGCATTGAGGCTGCAGTCAGAAGTGGCGCGGCTGCTGGCCGCCGCGGTCGCGCCTGACGCGCCGGCGGTACCGGTGACGCGACTGGTGGTGATGCCGCTGCGCCGGGTCGTGCGCGAGTCCTTCAAGGGCGAACTGCGCGCGCGGCTGATGACGCGCCTGTCGACCCGTCAATACCACCTCCGCCAGTGGGTGCGGACGTTCAAGGCGTACCGGGAGATCGCGCTCCGCTTCGAGCGGGCCCGGGTGAGTGAGCTGCAGCGCGCCGACGGCAGCGTGCACAGCTTCGCCGTCATGCGCATGCCCGCAGGCGATCAGAAGCAGCTCACCTACGACCTCACGGCGCGCATCGTCGACTCGGACGAGCTGCCGGTCAACACGATCATCGTCTCGACGTGGGCCCGGACAGGGTGGAACGTGATCAAGCCGAACGTGCTGATCGACGCCACCGCCACCCGGAACGTGACGGCCTGGCAGCAGCTCCGTGGCAGGTCCATGCGAGCGATGCGGACATGGACCAACGACTGCTACCGCCTGGTCCTGCTGCTCATGGGCTCGCGGCCGATCGGGCTCGAAGGCTCCGGCCAGCTCCCGTCGGACATACCGGACGTGTATGAGAACGTCGTCCAGCAGAGCGGGGCGGCGCCGGCCGACCTCGACGAAGCGATGGAGGCGGTCCTGGCGAGCGCCGGCATCGACCTGCCCGCAGACGGCAGCGACGGGCACCGGGTCACCGCGCTTGACCCCGAGCGGCGGCAGGAGATGGTGACCCAGCTGATGATGGAGCGGAACAAGGTGACGCACATCTACGAGCTGGTGAAGGCGTACGGTAGCACGATGCAGATCCGCTACGACCGGCAGGACAAGCGCTGGGACCGCGTCGAGGCGCTGGTCGAGAAGCACGCGCGCGAGTACGCGGTCAACCTGTTCGACGGTGCCTACGGCCGGGGCGAGGGCCACGCTCCGATGGTGTACGCGGGCGACCCCCGCCAGGACGTTCCGTCCGCGCTTCGCAAGCACCTGACGGAGGCGCTGCGAGATCGCGACGCGACTATCGTGAAAGGCTGGCTACAAGGGATCGCGGCGGGCGGCTCGGAAGACCTCGGTCTGGAATGAGCGGCCCCGGGCCTGGCAGGTCCCCGGTGACCAGGGGACGCGCGGAAGGGCTGACGGACCGGCGCGGCGAACGCGCGGAATTGGACCGGCTTGTCGCGGCGGTCCGGGACGGCAAGAGCCGGGCCCTGGTGATGCACGGCGACCCGGGAGTGGGCAAGACTGCGCTGCTGGATTACCTGGCCCGGCGCGCATCGGGGTGTCAGGTGGCGCGCGCATCAGGCGTGCAATCGGAAATGGAGCTGGCCTTCGCCGGCCTGCATCAGCTGTGCGCGCCGATGCTGAGCCGCGCCGGGCACCTGCCGGCGCCGCAACGGGACGCGCTGCGGACCGCCTTCGGCCAGGCCGCCGGGCCGCCGCCGGACCGGTTCATGGTCGGGCTGGCCGTGCTGAGCCTGCTGTCGGAGGTGGCCGGGGAACAGCCGCTGATCTGCCTGATCGACGACGAGCAGTGGCTCGATCAAGCGTCCGCGCAGGCGCTGGGGTTCGTGGCCCGGCGCTTGGCTGCCGAGCCGGTGGGCCTGGTGTTCGCGGCCCGGGAACCGGGTCGCGAGCTGGCCGGGCTGCCGGAGCTCGAAATCGGCGGGCTGGGCGACAGCGACGCGCGGGCGCTGCTGGACTCGGCGCTGGCCGGGCCGCTGGACGACCGGGTCCGGGACCAGATCGTGGCCGAGACGCAGGGCAACCCGCTGGCGCTGCTGGAACTGCCGCGAGGGCTGTCGCCTTCGGAGCTGGCGGGCGGGTTCGGGCTGCCCGGCGCGGCGCCGCTGTCGGAGCGGATCGAGGAGAGCTTCCGCCGGCAGCTGGACACACTGCCCGAGCCATCCCGGCAACTCGTGCTGCTGGCGGCGGCCGAACCGTACGGCGACCTTGCGCTGGTCTGGCGGGCAGCCGGGCGGCTGGGCATACCCGTTCAGGCGGCCGCACCCGCGGTGGACGCGGGCCTGGTGGAGTTCGGCGCCCGGGTGCGGTTCCGGCATCCGCTGCTGCGCTCGGCCTCGTACCGGGCGGCATCGGCCGCGGATCGCCAGGCCGTGCACGCCGCGCTGGCCGAGGCCTACGACCCGGAGACTGCGCCTGAGCGCCGGGCCTGGCACCGGGCCCAGGCCGCGGCCGGGCCCGACGAGGAGATCGCGGCAGAACTGGAGCGGTCCGCGGGCCGGGCACAAGCCCGCGGCGGGCTGGCCGCGACCGCGGCGTTCCTGGAGCGCTCGGCGCTGCTGACCGCCGATCCGGCCCGCCGAGCGGATCGCACGCTGGCCGCGGCGCAGGCCCATCTGCAGGCCGGCGCGTTCGGACCGGCGCTGGAGCTGGTCGCGGACGCGGAGGCCGGGCCGCTGGATGAGCTGCAGAGCGCCCGGGCGGACCTGCTGCGGGGGGAGATCGTATTCGCCTCGGGCCTGGGCAACGACGCTCCGCCGCTGCTGCTCAAGGCGGCCGAGCGGCTCGAGCCGCTCGACGCCGGCCTGGCCCGCGAGACCTACCTGACCGCGTGGATGGCGGCCCTGTTCGCCGGGCGGCTGGCGGGCGGCGGCGACCTGCTCGAGGTCTGCCGCGCCGCCCGGGCCCGCCCCGCCTCCGCGGACCCGCCGCATCCGGCCGACCTGGTGCTGGCCGGCCTGGCCATGGTGGTCACCGACGGGCCGGCCGCGGCGGCACCGACGTTGCGCCGCGCGCTGCGCGCCTTCGGCGACGCCGACATGACCACGGCAGAAGAGCTCCGGTGGGGCTGGTTCGCGCAGGCGGCAGCCAGCGCGCTGTGGGATGACGACGCCTGGCGTGCGATGCTCGTCCGGCAGGTCCGGCTCGCCAGGGATGCCGGCGCGCTCGATCAGCTGCCCATCATGCTGGGTGCGCTGGGCACGGCCGTGGCGTGGAGCGGCGACTTCGCCGCGACCGCCGCCCTTGACGCGGAGGCCGTCGCGGTCTGCGAGGCGACCGGGAGCCGCGCCGCCCCGTTCACCGCGATGATGCTCGCGTCCCTTCGGGGCCGCCAGGCCGAGGCCGCCCCGCTGATCGAGGCCACCATCGCCGAGGCCACCGCCGGGGGCCAGGGGATCGCGGTGGCCTACGCCCAATGGACGGCCGCCATCCTGGCCAACGGCCTCGGCCGGTACGCCGACGCGCTGGCGGCGGCCCGGCAGGCCGCGCAAGACACCTCCGCGCTCTACATCTCCATGTGGGCGCTGCCCGAGCTGATTGAGGCCGCCGCCCGCACCGGGAACGCGCCGCAGGCCGCCGAGGCGCTGGCCCGGCTGGCGGAGTTCACCCAGGCCGGGGGGACCGACTTCGGCCTGGGCATCGAGGCGCGCTCCCGCGCGCAGCTGAGCGAGGGCCCCGCCGCCGAGGACCTGTACCGCGAGGCGATCGGCCGGCTGGGCCGCACCCGGCTGCGGCCCGAGCAGGCCCGCGCGCACCTGCTCTACGGCGAATGGCTGCGCCGCGAGGACCGCCGCGCCGACGCCCGCGAGCAGCTGCGGACCGCGCACGACATGCTGGCCGCCATGGGCGCCGAGGCGTTCGCCGAACGCGCCCGGCACGAGCTGCTGGCCACCGGCGAGACCGTGCGCCAGCCGACGGCCGAGCCGGCCAGCACGCTCACCGCGCAGGAGGCGCACATCGCCCGGCTCGCCGCCGACGGCCACACCAACCCGGAGATCGCCGCCCAGCTGTTCCTGTCCACCCGCACGGTGGAATGGCACCTGCGCAAGATATTCACCAAGCTCGGCATTGGCTCGCGCCGTGAACTGCGCAAGGCACTGCCGGCCGTCCCCGATGGCCCTCGGACGTGATACCACCGTCCGTTCGGGGATATGGCCCTTTATTTTCCCGAACGGACCGCGGCGTCTCTGCACAGGACACCACCGCCTCGCCCGGGTCTGGTCACGCGACGACCGCGTGATGGAGACTGCCAGTAGGGACTTAAGGAGTCGTGCAGTGGCCGAGTTGCTCGGACGTCGTGACGAGTGTGCCGCGCTGGACCGGCTGGTGGCCGACGTGCTCGCGGGCGGCAGCCGCGTCCTGGTGCTACGCGGCGAGGCGGGCGTGGGCAAGAGCGCCCTGCTGGGCTACCTGTCCAGCCGGATCGCCGGGGAGGCGGGCAGGGGAGGCGAGTGGCGGGTCGCGTCGGCCGTGGGCGTGGAGTCGGAGATGGAGCTGGCCTACAGCGGCCTGCACCAGCTGTGCGCGCCGCTGCTTGACCACCTCGACGAGCTGCCTCCCCCGCAACGCGACGCGCTCGCGACCGTGTTCGGGCTGAGCACCGGTCCCGCGCCCGACCGGTTCCTGGTGGGACTGGCAGCGCTGACGCTGGTGGCGCAGGCCGCCGAGCGGCAGCCGCTGGCCTGCATCATCGACGACGCGCAGTGGCTGGACGGCGCCTCCGCGCAGCTGCTCGGGTTCGTGGCCCGCCGCCTGCTGGCCGAGCGGGTCGCGCTGGTGTGCGCGGCGCGCACCGGCATCGGAGACGACATACTGGCCGGGCTGCCCGCGCTGGAGATCGGCGGGCTCAGCGACCGCGACGCGCGCCCGCTGCTGCTGCGCCACGTGCACGGCCCGCTCGACGCGGCCGTCACCGCTCAGATCCTCGTGGAGAGCCACGGCAACCCACTCGCACTCCTGGAGTTGCCGCGCACCTGGCAGGCTGCCGAACTGGCCGGCGGATTCGGGCTGCCCGCCGGTCAGCCGGTGGCCGGCAAGATCGAGCACAGCTACGTCCAGCGTCTGCGGCTGCTCCCGGCCGAAACCCAGCTACTCGTCCTGACCGCCGCCGCCGAACCGCTCGGCGATCCGGTGCTGCTCCGCCGCGCCGCCCGCGCGCTGGGCATCGACATGATGGCGGCGGCCCCCGCGGTGGACGCCGGGCTTTTCCAGGTGCGCATTCGCGTGGAGTTCGCCCACCCGCTGGTCCGGTCGGCCGCCTACCAGGCGGCTGATGCCGCCGACCGTCGGCGCGTCCATCGCGCCCTCGCCGACGCCACCGACGCTCAGGCGGACCCGGACCGGCGAGCCTGGCACCGAGCGCGCGCCATATCCGGGCAGGACGAGGAGGTGGCGGCCGAACTGGAGCGGTCGGCCGGCCGTGCCCAGGGACGGGCCGGGCTCGCGGCCGCCGCCGCCTTCCTGACCCGCGCGACCGAGCTGACCCCGCTTCCGGAGGCGCGGACCCGGCGCGCGCTGGCCGCCGCCTTCGCCAACGTCCAGGCCGGCGACTTCGAGAGCACCCGGACCCTGCTCACCATCGCCCGGGACGGCCCGGTCGACGAGCTGCAACGCGCCCAGATCGACCTGGTGCGCGCTCAGATGGCCTTTGCCGCCAGCCGAGGCAACGAAGCAACGCTGCTGCTGCTGGCCGCGGCCCAGCGCCTACAGCCGCTCAATCTGCAGCTCACGCGCCAGACCTACCTGGACGCATTCTCCGCCGCCCAGTTCGCGGCGCGGCTCAGTGAGGGCGTCGGCACCGCCGAGGTGGCCCGGGCCGCCCGCGCCGCACCGCGCCGGCCGGAGGACGAGCCCTCGCCGGGCGACTTGCTGCTGGACGCCTTCGTCGCACTCACCGATGACTACGCCGCGGCCGTGCCACTGAGCTGGGCCGCGCTGGCCACGCTGCGCCGCGACCCGGGCTCGGCCAGGGAGAACCTGCGCTGGCTGTGGCAGGGTTGCGTGCTCGCCCTCGAATTGTGGGACGACGAGAGCGCGTACGACCTGTCCGGCCATCACCTTCAGCTAGCCCGGCAGACGGGCGCGCTCAGCGAGCTCCCGCTCGCGCTCGGCTCGCGCACGCCCGTTCTCGTGTTCTGCGGCGAACTCGCCGCCGCCGCCGCGCTGGTCGAGGAATCACGGTCGGTCCACGAGGCGGCGAGCATCGCCGAGGCGCCGTACGGCGCGCTGATCCTCACCGCGTGGCGAGGCCAGGCCACCGAGGCCAGAGAACTGATCGAGGTCACGATCGGTGAGGCCAGCGCGCGCGGCGAGGGAGTCGGAGTGGCCATCTGTGAGTACTCCCACGCCGTCCTTTGCAATGGCCTGGGCCAGTACGACGAGGCACTCGCCGCCGCCCGCGGCGCCTGCGCGGATCCGCGGGAGATGGTGGCCCACAACTGGGGCATGACCGAGCTGATCGAGTCGGCCGTGCGAACCGGAAGGACCGACCTGGCGACGGAGACCCTCCAGCGGCTGACCACGAAGGCGCACGCGTGCCGGACCAACTGGGCGCTCGGCATCGAGGCCCGCTCGCGAGCCCTGCTCAGCGATGGAGATACCGCCGAGCGCGGGTTCCGCGAGGCGGTCGACCATCTCAGCCGGGCACGGGTGCACGGCGAACTCGCCCGCGCTCACCTGCTGTACGGGGAATGGCTGCAGCAGTCCAACCGCCGGGCCGACGCGCGCGGCGAGCTGGCCCGGGCCCACGAGATGTTCACCGCCATGGGTATGGACGGTTTCGCCGAGCGGGCCCGCCAGCAACTGCTGGCCACCGGCGCGGCCGTCCGCCAGCGCACGGCCAATGCCACCGAGCAGCTCACTGAACAGGAAGCACTCATCGCGCGGCTGGCCCGCGACGGCCTGTCGAATCCGGAGATCGGCGCCCAGCTGTTCATCAGCGCCCGGACGGTCGAATGGCACCTGCGGAAGGTGTTCACCAAGCTCGGCGTCAGCTCGCGGCGGCAGCTGCAGCTGGCCCTGGCCGATGGAGACCGGCCGGTAGCGACCACTTAGTTTGATGTCGCTGGGCTGACACTGACTTGGCGGCGAGGATGGGGCATGAGTAAGCGACTTGAGCCGATGCCGGCGCTACTGGACCGCCAGCGAGAGCGCGCCCTGCTTGATGGGCTTCTCGGAGATCTGCGCTCGGGGCGCGGGCGGGCGCTGGTGGTGCGAGGTGAGGCGGGGGTGGGCAAGTCGGCGCTGCTGGAGTACGCGACCAGGGCGGCGGATATGCGGGTGGCCCGGGCGGCGGGGGTGGAATCGGAGATGGAGCTGGCCGCCTTCGCCGGGCTGCATCTGCTGTGTGCGCCGCTGCTGGACCGGCTGGAGGGCCTGCCGGGCCCGCAGCGCGACGCGCTGGGAATCGCGTTCGGGCTGCGGGAGGGAAATGCGCCGGACCGGTTCCTGGTCGGGCTGGCGGTGCTGACGTTGTTGTCGGAGGTAGCGGAGGAGCGGCCGCTGCTGTGCGTGGTTGATGACGCGCAGTGGCTGGATGTAGCGTCGGCGCAGGTCCTGGTGTTCGCGGCGCGGCGGCTGCTGGCTGAGCCGGTCGGACTGGTCTTCGCTGCGCGCGAACCGGGTGAGCAGTTCCGCGGGCTGGCGGAGCTGGAGGTGCGGGGCCTGCCGGACCAGGACGCCCGCACGCTGCTGCGGTCGGGGGTCCGGTTCTGGCTGGATGAGCGGGTCCGGGACCGGATCCTGGCCGAGGCGGACGGCAACCCGCTGGCCCTGCTGGAGCTGCCACGTGGGCTGGACCCAACCCAGCTGGCGGGCGGGTTCGGGCTAGTCGAGGTCCATGCAGTCCCGGCGCGGATCGAAGCCGGCTTCCGGCGGCGGATCGAGGCGCTCCCCGCCGATACGCGATCGCTGATGCTGGTCGCGGCCGCCGAGCCGACCGGCGATTCTATGGTGGTGTGGAGGGCGGCCGGGCGGCTCGGGATCCCGGCCTCTGCTGCGGAGGCCGCTCAGGCCGACGGGTTGCTGGAGGTCGGGACACGGGTGCGGTTCCGGCATCCGCTGGTGCGGTCGGCAGTGTACTCGGCGGCGGCGCACCGGGCGCTGGCCGAGGTGACCGATCGTGACCGTGACCCGGATCGGCGGGCATGGCACATAGCCGCGGCGGCGCCGGGGCCCGATGAAGGGGTGGCCGCGGAGCTGGAGCGGTCGGC
>Ga0318551_10000722_pt1 | contig 10584 bp, 10 predicted proteins | sample GRESIP082b2f19_FD_203511 | JGI IMG/M metagenome (GOLD analysis project Ga0318551, IMG submission 203511) | Tropical soil microbial communities from Luquillo Experimental Forest, Puerto Rico - GRE.SIPMG.082b2f19 | ecosystem: Environmental > Terrestrial > Soil > Tropical forest > Bulk soil...
GTCTTCACCGGGCCGGTGCCCTGGCCGGAGCTGCCGGCCTACTACGACGCGGGTGATGTGTTCGCGATGCCCTGCCGCACCCGCCGGCACGGGCTGGACGTGGAGGGCCTTGGCATCGTCTACCTGGAGGCGTCCGCGGCCGGCCTGCCGGTGATCGGGGGTGACTCCGGCAATGCGCCGGACGCCATCCGGGCCGGGGAGACGGGCTATGTGGTGCCGGGGCGCGGCGCAGCCGGCCTGGTGGCCGCCCTGGTGGGACTGCTCACCGACCCGGCCGTGGCCAGGGCGATGGGGGAGAAGGGCATGGCCTGGGTGGACCAGGAGTGGCGGTGGGATCTGGTCAGCCAGCGGCTGCAGCGGATCCTGGCCGGCTGATCCGGCCCGGCGGCCGCCGATCCCGGGTCCGCCTCACGCGTACAGCGCGTCGATCTCGTCCGAGAACTCCTTCAGCACCACGTAACGGCGGATCTTCAGCGATGGCGTCAGGTGCCCGTCCGGCTCAGTGAAGTCGGTGGTCAGCACCCGGAACCGGCGCACCGACTCGGCCCGGGACACCGCCTTGTTGGCCTCGTCCACCACCGCCTGCAACTCGGCCAGCAGCTCGGGATCGGTGGCCAGCTCCGACAGCGGGGTCCCGGCCGGGCGGCCATGCCGGGCCAGCCACGGCCCGACCGCCTCGGGGTCCAGTGTGATCAGGCAGGCGACGTAGGGGCGGCCGTCGCCGACCACCAGACACTGGCTGACGAGCGGGTGGGCACGAATCCGGTCCTCCAGCACGGCGGGCGAGACGTTCTTCCCCCCGGCCGTGACGATCAGCTCCTTCTTGCGCCCGGTCACCCGCAGGTAGCCCTCGTCATCCAGTTCGCCGAGGTCGCCACTGCGCAGCCAGCCCTCGGGAGTCAGCACGTCGTCGGTGGCCGCCTGGTTGTTCAGGTACCCGGCGAAGACGTTCGGCCCGGCAATGAGGATCTCCCCGTCCTCGCCGATCCGCACCGTCATGCCCGGCAGCGGCGGGCCGACGGTGCCGATCTTGTTGCGGTCCGGCGGGTTGACCGTCGCCGGCGCGGTGGTCTCGGTCAGGCCGTACCCCTCGACGATGGTGATGCCCGCGCCGCGGAAGAAGTGCCCCAGCCGCTCGCCGAGCGGGGCGCCGCCGGACACGGCATAGTCACAGCGGCCGCCGATCGCGGCCCGGAGCCGGGCGTAGACGAGCCGGTCGAACAGGGCGTGCCGCAGCCGCAGCAGCGGGCCCGGGCCGCCGGTGGCCGTGCCCGGGCCGGCTGCGCGGCTCCAGGCGATCGCGGCCCGCGCCGCCGCCTGGAAGATCGCGTTCCGCACCCGGCTGGCCGCGGCCTGCTGCTCCGCGCCGTTGTAGACCTTCTCGAACACCCGCGGCACGGCGAGCAGGAATGTGGGCTGGAAGCCGGCCAGGTCGGGCAGCAGATTGCGGATGTCCGGCGTGTGCCCGAGCACCGCCCCCGCCTCCATGACCGCGACCTCGATGATCCGGGCGAAGGAGTGGGCCAGCGGCAGGAACAGCAGGGTCGATGCGCCCGGCTCGCGGAACACCGGTGCCATCGGCCCCCGGATCGCGTTGCGTGAGGCTGCCAGCAGGTTGGCGTTGGTGATCACGCATCCCTTGGGGCGGCCGGTCGTACCCGAGGTGTAGATGATGGTCGCCGTGTCCGCCGCCCCCACCGACAGCCGGCGCTGGCCCAGTTCGGCGTCGGTCACGGCCGCGCCGGCGGCGGGCAGCGCGGCGAACGGCTCGGCGGCGGTGGCCGCCCCCGGATCGGGGTCGATCAGCCAGACGTGGGTGACACCGGGCCGCCCGCGCAGTACGTCGGCGATCGCGGCCAGGTGCGCGGGGGTCTCCACCACGATGGCCCGGGCACCGGAGTCGGTCAGGATCCACTCCACCTGCTCGGCGGACGAGGTCTCGTACACCGGCACCGTGACTGCCCCGGCCGCCCAGATGGCGTAGTCCGCGACCGTCCACTCGTAGCGGGTGCGGGACATGAGCGCCACCCGGTCACCCGCGCCGATGCCAGCCGCGATCAGGCCCTTGGCGTGCGCGGCGACCCCGTCGCGGAACGCCGCGGCGGTGACGTCCTGCCAGCCGGCCTGCCCAGCGCCCGGCTGGGCTGCCCGGCGCCGGAGGACCACGCTGCCCGGGCTGTCCTGGGCACGCGCGAACACGGTGTCGGTCAGCCGGGCAGAGGCCGGGATCTCGGCGACGGCCGGGGTGCTGTACTCGCGCATGCGTGCCTCCTTGCCCGCCGCCGGGGACCGGCGGGACGGGTCCCGGTCAGCCTGGCCGGCCAGCCCCTGTGACTGGGTAGCTTACGGCGGCGGCACGGGGAGCGCGGGCCCGCCATCTGAGCCGTTCCCGGTGCCGGGCCGGGTCATGCCCGGCGCCCGCCCTAATGTGTCGTGCATGCGGGTCCACGTGGTCAGCGATGTGCACGGCGCGGCGGGCCCGCTGCGCGCGGCGGGCACCGGTGCCGATGCCGTGATCTGCCTCGGGGATCTGCTGCTGTTCATCGACTACGCCGACCATGGGCAGGGCATCTTCCCGGAGCTGTTCGGCGCCGAAGCCACCCGCCGGTTCGTCGATCTGCGGACCGCGAAGCGGTTCGACGATGCCCGCACGCTGTCTGCCGGGCTGTGGCGGCAGCTCGGCGGCGACCCGGCTGCGCACATCCGCGGCGCCGCCACCCGTCAGTATGCGGAGCTGTTCGCGGCCCTGCCCGAGCCTGCCTACCTCACCTACGGGAACGTGGACATCCCGCAGCTGTGGCCGGGCCAGCTGCGGCCGGGCCACCAGGTGCTCGATGGCGAGCGGGCCGAGCTCGGGGGCTGGACGTTCGGCTTCGTCGGCGGTGGCCTGCGCTCGCCCTACCGGACGCCCAATGAGCTCGACGACGACGCGTATGCGGCCAAGGTGGCGGCGGTGGGGGAGGTGGATGTGCTGTGCAGCCATATCCCGCCGGCGGTGCCCCAGCTGCTGTATGACACGGTCGCCCGGCGGCTGGAGCGCGGCAGCGAGGCGCTGGCCAGCCATATCCGCCGCACCCAGCCCCGGCATGTGCTGTTCGGCCATGTCCACCAGCCGCTGGCCCGGCGGGCCAGGATCGGGCGGTCCGAGTGCGTCAACGTCGGCCACTTCCGCGCCACCGGGAAGCCGTATGTGCTTGAGTGGTAGCGGTACGCTCCGATCATGGCTGACCGGACAAGTGCCAGCATTACGGTGGCGGCGCCGCTGGCGGAGGTCATGGCGGTGATCGCCGACTTCCCCGCCTACCCGCAGTGGGCGTCGGCGGTCCGCTCCACCGAGGTCATCAGCCGGGACGGGGCCGGCCGGGGCACCCAGGTGCGGTTCCAGCTCGACGCGGGGGTCATCAGGGACAGCTATGTGCTCGCCTACGACTGGGACGGCGACACCGCCGTCCGGTGGGAACTGGCCGAGGCCGGGACGGTGATCACCGCGATGAACGGCGGCTATCTGCTGGCTGACACCGGCCACGGCACCACCGTTACCTATGAGCTAACAGTCGATGTCAGGATCCCGATGCTGGGGATGATGAAGCGCCGGGCGGAGAAGTCCATCGTCGACACGGCGCTGAAAGGACTTAAGGGCCGGGTAGAGGCCGGAACAGGAGGCACGACGTGACAGACCAGCCGAGCCCGGACCCGATCGGTGACTTCCAGCGCTGGCTCATCCGCTCCGGCGCCCGCAGTGTGACCCGTGAGGTGAGCAGCCAGCTCCGCTCGGTGCTCGGGCGCCCTGAGGAGACCGGCGACGTATGGGAGCGGGCCACCAAGCCACCGCCGATGGAGGCACCCGAATGCGCCTGGTGCCCGCTCTGCCGGGCCGCCCGGGCGCTGCGCGAGTCGGGGCCGGCCGCCGGCGCGCACGTGGCCGCGGCGGGCGGTGCCCTGACCGGCATGCTCCAGGAGATCATGTCCGCGGTAGAGGCGGCACTGGCGGCCAGCCGGGCGGCCAGCGCTGACGGCCAGGACGCGGCACCGGACGCCACGGTGTGGGCGGATGTCACCGTCCGGGCCGATGTCAGCGGCCAGGACGTGACCGTCCAGGACGTGACCGTGCAGGAGGTCCGGCTGCAGGATGCGCGGGACGAGGCCGGGCCGGCGGAATCCCCGGACGGGCTGTGGGACGAGGCCGGGCTGGCGGAGTCCGCGGACGGGCTGGCGGCTGAGCCTGGGCTGGCGGAGTCCGCGGACGGGCTGGCGGCTGAGCCCGGACCGGCGGCTGAGCCTGGGCCGACGGCTGAGCCTGGGCCGGCGGCTGAGCCCGGGCCGGCGGAGTCCGCGGGAGGACCGCCGGATGAGCCTGACGATCGGGGTTGATATCGGGGGCACCAAGGTAGCCGCCGGAGTGGTCGACGAGCACGGGAAGATCATCGAACGGGTCCGGCGGCCCACCCCCTCGACTAGCCCCGGGCAGACCGAGCAGGTCATCGCCGACGCCGTCACCGACCTGCTCGGCCGGCACCAGGTCACCGCGGTCGGCCTGGGGGCGGCCGGTTTCGTGGACGAGAGCGGCGCGGCGGTCCGGTTTGCGCCGAACCTCGCCTGGCGCGACGAGCCGCTCCGGCAGCGGATCGAGGGCCTGGTCGGGCTGCCGGTGGTGGTCGAGAACGACGCGAACGCCAGTGCCTGGGCAGAGGTCAGGTTCGGCGCGGCCCGCGGTCACGAGCACGTCATCTTCGTCGCGGTCGGCACCGGGATCGGGGCCGGGATCGTGCTGGACGGCAAGCTCTACCGGGGCCGGTGGGGGATGGCCGGCGAGCCCGGGCATGTCCGGGTGGTGCCCGACGGCCGCCCGTGCGGCTGTGGCAACCGCGGCTGCTGGGAGCAGTACGCCAGCGGCCATGCGCTGGTGGCCGAAGCCCGCGAGCAAGCGCGCCGGGCGCCCGCGGCGGCGGCGCGGCTGCTGGAGCTGGCCGGGGGAAACCCGGAGGGCATCACCGGCGCGCAGGTCACCAGGGCGGCGCGGGAAGGCGACCCGGCCGCGATCGGGTGCTTCCAGACCGTCGGCGGCTGGCTGGGCCAGGGCCTGGCCGACCTGGCCGACATCCTCGACCCGGGCTGCTTCGTCATTGGTGGTGGCGTGTCCGATGCCGGGGAACTGCTGGTCGGCCCGGCCCGGGCGGCGTTCAGCCAGCGCCTGACCGGCCGGTCCTACCGCGAGCAGGCGCCGATCGAACTGGCCGAGCTGGGCGCCGACGCCGGCCTGGTGGGCGCGGCCGACCTGGCCCGCCACGCTGGCCCGGGGCTGGCCGCCGGCGCCACGCTGGCCGCCGGCTACTGACCGGCCCTACACCACCGCCCCGTCGTCAGGGCCGTCCTCCGGTGGCCGGTCATTCATCCGGACCACCAGCGCCGCGAAGCCGCCGACGAAGGCCGCCACCGCGCAGAACGCGGCCCAGCCGGGGATCTGCCAGCCGAACATGACGGCCAGCAGCAGGTAACCGGGCCCCCCGAACAGCGCCGCCCAGGCGCCCTTGCTGACCGGGTCCAGCCGGGGCAGCGGCGGCGGCACCGGCGGCACGAACTGCTCATCATCGTCGGCGGCCGGTGGTGACTGCGGCTGCTGCGGCGGCTGGGCCGGGCGGATGACCCGGAACCGGGGCGGCGCCGGGATGACCCCGGGCACCGGGTCATCCCAGCCAGGCGGCCCTACCTGGCCCAGATCGGGGTCGGTGTCATCGCCGGCGGCACCGGCCCCGCCGGCCGGCCCGCCGGGCAGGTCCTCCCGGACCGGCCACGGCACCGCGCCCCCGGACGCCGGGGAGCGGTACTGGGCGACCAGGTCGCGCCAGGCGGCCTCGTCGTCCGCGGCCTTATCCGCCATCGCCCCCGGTCACCCCCTCACCCGCGTCCGGCGCCGCGATCAGCCCGGGCGGGCCGCCCGCGCTGCTGTGCGCGCGGACGAACTCCAGGCTGCCCGCGAAAATCTCGCCCGCATCGTTATCGAGCGTCGCCACGTGATAACTATTCCCGCACTCTCTGACAGTCAGCTGCCCGGCGGGCAGCCCCGCCTGCAGCACCCGCATGCTCGCGGGCCCCACCACGTGGTCGGTGGTGCTGTGATAGGCCAGCACCGGCTGGGTCACCTCGCCCAGCCGCTGCCGGGTGAGCTTCCACAGCTGGGGCAGGCTGGCCGCGGCTTTGACCGGCACCCGGTCGTAGGACACCTCGTGGGCGCCTTCCTTCTTGATGTCGCTGCCGATGCCCTTCACCGAGGGCACCACCAGCTTCAGCACCGGGCCCAGCACGACGAGCTTGGTGTCGGTGAGCGAGGGGTTCACCAGCACCAGGCCGGCCACCTCCGGGCCGTGCTGCTCGGCCAGCCGCAGCGCCAGGCAGCCGCCCATCGAGATGCCCATCGCGAAGATCTCGCTGGTGTGCCCCTGCAGTTCGTCGTAGGCGCGCTCGATCTCCGCGTACCAGTCCTCCCACCGGGTGCGCCCCATCTCCTGCCAGGTGGTGCCGTGCCCGGGCAGCCGTGGCAGCGACACCGTCAGCCCGGCGGCGGCCAGGTAGTCGGCCCACGGCCGGAGGGTGGCCGGGCTGCCGGTGAAGCCGTGGCACAGCAGTGCCCCGGTCGCCCCGCCGGAGTGGAAGAAGGGCTCCGCGCCCGGCAGCACTGGCATGCTCGCTGTCCTTTCCCCGCGTGCTCCTGCCTTGCTGGCATCGTCGCATGCCGGCCCCGGCCCGCGCACCCTTGACGCGGGTGGGGCCGGTTGCGCCGGGGCCTCCTGCTGCCGCCCATCACGTGGGACGATGTGAGCGTGTTCTACTGGGTGGTCAAGGCGATCCTGGGCCCGCTGCTGGCGATCGTGTTCCGGCCGTGGGCGGAGGGCACCGATAACGTGCCCAGGGAAGGGCCCGCCATCCTGGCCAGCAACCACCTGTCGTTCTCCGACCATTTCTTCGGCCCGCTGCCGCTGCCGCGCAGGGTGACGTTCCTCGCCAAGTCCGAATATTTCACCGGCCATGGCCTGAAGGGGCTGATCAGCCGGGCATTCTTCCGCGGGGTAGGGCAGATCCCGGTGGACCGGTCCGGCGGTGAGGCCAGCGAGCGCGCGCTCACCACCGGGCTGCGGGTGCTGGCCGAGGGCAATCTGCTCGGCATCTACCCGGAAGGCACCCGGACCCCGGACGGGCGCCTTTACCGGGGCAAGACCGGGGTGGCCCGGCTGGCCCTGGAGTCCGGTGCGCCGGTGATCCCGACCGCGATGATGGGAACGTTCGAGCTGATGCCATCCGGGCGGCATCTGCCCAGGTTCCGGGTCCGGCCCGGTGTCAAGTTCGGCAAGCCGCTGGACTTCTCCCGCTACGCGGGCCTGGCAGAGGACCGGCTGGTCCTGCGTGCCATCACCGACGAGATCATGTACGCGCTGATGGAACTGTCCGGCCAGGAGTACGTGGACGAATACGCACAGCGGGCCAAGAGCCGCTCGCGGACCCGCGGTGAGCAGGAGATCGACGCGGTCAGGACGGCATCCCGGCCGTGACCTAGGGCGCGGCCGGGGCGGCCCCGGCCGCCCAGCCCTTGGCCCGGCCGACAGCGAGCCGCCCGCGGGCGTAGCCGGAGTCGTCCCGCGGGCCGGGCTCGAACCGCCGGTCGAGCTGCCAGCTGGCAGCCAGCTCGGCCGGGCCTGACCACACCCCGGTGGCCAGCCCGGCCAGGAATCCCGCCCCCAGCGCGGTGGTCTCGTGTACCACCGGCCGGGCCACCGGCACCTGCAGCTGATCGGCCTGCAGCTGCATGAGCAGGTCGTTGGCGGCCGCGCCGCCGTCCGCCTTTAGCACCGACCGCTCCCGCCAGCCGCCGGTGATCATGAGGTCGAACACGTCCCGCACCTCGAACGCGATCGCCTCCAGGGTGGCCCGGGCCAGGTGGGCGCGGGTGGTGCCACGGGTGATGCCGGCGATCAGCCCGCGCGCGTCCGGATCCCAGTCCGGCGCGCCCAGGCCGGTCAGCGCGGGCACGAAGACCACCCCACCGGAGTCCGGCACCGCGGCGGCCAGCGCCTCGGCCTCGGCGGCGGTGCTGATCACGCCGAGCCCGTCCCGCAGCCATTGCACCGCCGCGCCGGTCACGAACACCGAGCCTTCCAGCGCGTAGGTGAGCACGCCCGAGCCGTCCATCCAGGCCACCGTGGACAGCAGCCCGCCGCCGGGCCGGGCCACCATGCCGCCGGTGTTGGCGAGCACGAACGAGCCGGTGCCGTAGGTGCACTTGGCGTCCCCCGGTGCGAAGCAGCCCTGCCCGAACAGCGCCGCCTGCTGGTCCCCGGCGATACCGGCGATCGGCACCGACAGGCCGAGAAACGCGGCCGGGTCGGTGTGCCCGGCCACCCCGGTCGAGGGCACCACCTCGGGCAGCGCCCGCCCCGGCACCCGGAGCAGCTCGCACAGCTCGGCCGACCATGCCCCGGCGGTGATGTCGAACAGCAGCGTGCGGGATGCGTTGGAGGCGTCGGTTACGTGCCGCCGGCCGCCGGTCAGCCGGGCGACCAGGTAGGAGTCCACCGTGCCCGCCGCCAGCGAGCCATCCGCCAGGCCCTGCCAGATGACTGGCTCGTGCTCGGCAAGCCAGGTCAGCTTGGTGCCGGTGAAGTACGGGTCGAGCCGGAGCCCGGTCAGCTCGCTGATCCGTGGCTCATGCCCTCTCGCGCGCAGCGCGTCGCAGATCCGGGCGGTGCGCCGGTCCTGCCAGACGATCGCCCGGCGCGGGGCGGCCAGGGTTGCCCGGTCCCAGATGACGGCCGTCTCCCGCTGGTTGGTGATGCCCAGGCAGCTGACCGGCCCGCCGCCGGCCGCGGCGAGCGCCTGCCCGCTGGCCGCCAGTGCCGCCTGCCAGATGTCGCCGGGCTCGTGCTCGACCCAGCCGGGCTCGGGATAGTGCTGGCTGAACTCGGCGTAGCCGCGGCCGGACACGGATCCGTCCGGGGCTACCAGCAGCGCGGTCACCCCGGTTGTGCCGGCGTCAATCGCAAGGACACCCATGGCCACTAATGTTGCCTGTATGCGAGTTGGGGTGCTGACCGGGGGCGGCGACTGCCCCGGGCTGAACGCGGTCATCCGGGCCCTGGTGCGCCGGGGGGTGCCGGAGTGGGGGTATGAGTTCACCGGTTTCCGTGACGGCTGGCGGGGCCCGCTGGAAGGGGACACGATCCCGCTCGACGTGCAGGCGGTGCGCGGCATCCTGCCCCGGGGCGGCACGATCCTCGGCTCCTCCCGGACGAACCCGCTGGCCGCGTCGGCGGTGGACGGCGGCAGGTCCGGGGTGGAGCGGATCAAGGACAACCTGGCCGGGCTCGGAGTGGACGCGCTGGTCGCGATCGGCGGCGAGGACACGCTCGGGGTTGCCGCCCGGTTGCATGCCGAGGGGGTGGCGGTGGTCGGGGTGCCCAAGACCATCGACAACGACCTCGGCGCCACCGACTACACGTTCGGCTTCGACACCGCAGTCAACATCGCGATGGAGGCCATCGACCGGCTGCACACCACCGCCGAGAGCCATCACCGGGCGCTGATCGTGGAGGTCATGGGCCGCCACGCGGGCTGGATCGCGCTGCACGCCGGGATGGCCGGCGGCGCGAACGTGATCCTTATCCCGGAGAAGCGGTTCAGCATCGAGAAGGTGTGCGCCTATGTGGAGCACCGGTTCCAGACCCGGTACGCGCCGCTGATCGTGGTGGCCGAGGGGGCCACCCCGCAGGAAGAGGACGAGGCCCTGGCCGACCAGCGGCTGGACGCCTTCGGCCACGTCCGGCTGGGCGGCATCGGGCAGTTGCTGGCGGCCGAGATCGAGAAGCGGACCGGCAAGGAGGCCCGGGCGACCGTGCTGGGCCACATCCAGCGCGGCGGCACCCCGACCGCGTTCGACCGGGTGCTGGCTACCCGGTTCGGGGTGCACGCCATCGACGCGGTGCACGATGGGGCGTTCGGCATGATGGTGGCGCTGCACGGGACCGAGATCGTCCGCGTGCCGCTGGCCGAGGCGGTCAGTGAGCTGAAGCTGGTCCCGCCCGCGCGCTACGCCGAGGCCGAGGTCTTCTTCGGCTGACCGGGCGGGGCCAGCCACAACCCTGGGAGCTGGAGGTGGCCGTGCCAGGCCTGGACCACGCCGTCGCAGCACGCTGGATCGGCCGCTGGGATGCGCAGCAGAGCGGGTACATGCCCGACCGGGAGGAGCGGTTCACCGCGCTGATCGATGCGGTGGAAGCGGAAGCGGGGCGGCCCGATCCGTTGGTGCTCGACCTCGGCGCGGGGCCCGGGTCGCTGGCCGTCCGGCTGCTGGACCGGATACCCGCCGCGGCGGTGGTCGCCATCGACGCCGACCCGCTGCTGCTGGCCCTGGGCCGGGCCGCCTACGCCGGGCGGGCCGGGCTCCGCTTCGCCGACCTCGACCTGCGCTCGGCTGGCTGGGCCAGCCGGCTGGGCCTGCCCCGGCCGGCCGACGCCGCCGTGTCCACCACCGCGCTGCACTGGCTGACGCTGCCCGCGCTGCGCGCCGTGTACGTAGAAGTCGCCACCGTGCTGCGC
>Ga0318551_10000731_pt1 | contig 10552 bp, 11 predicted proteins | sample GRESIP082b2f19_FD_203511 | JGI IMG/M metagenome (GOLD analysis project Ga0318551, IMG submission 203511) | Tropical soil microbial communities from Luquillo Experimental Forest, Puerto Rico - GRE.SIPMG.082b2f19 | ecosystem: Environmental > Terrestrial > Soil > Tropical forest > Bulk soil...
CGGCAAGCGGGAACTGCTGATCGGCCTCGGCATCGTCATCTGGGTGATGATCTGGATGAGCGTCGTGACCATCAACGTCAACTACTCGCTCAACCCCAGGAGCCTGGGCGGCGCGCTGCTGGTCGGCTTCAACGAGGAGATCACCAAGGCGCTGCCGATCCTGGTCGCCGCGCTGGCGCTGCTGAAGCTGCGGTCGGTGAAGCTGGACGTCCGGATGTGGATGTTCTTCGGCACCATCGCCGGGCTTACCTTCGGCGTCCGGGAGGCGTCCCAGTACACCACGGTCGCCATCGAGCACATCGCGGCGGCGGCCGTCCATCACTCCGCCAACGCCGCGGTCATCGGGGCGCTGAGCTTCGCCTACCGGGTGTTCGTGGACGGGTTCCAGCACGCCATCTGGGCGGGGGTCGCCGCGTTCTTCATCGGAATCGCGGTCAACTACCCGCGGCGCCGGGTGCCGCTGATCCTGTTCGGCGTGACCATCGCCGCGGTGCTGCACGCGCTCAACGACTGGTACCTGTCCAACTTCGCCTCGCGGCCGTGGCCGTGGATCCTGCTCCAGGCGTTCTCGCTGCTGCTGTTTCTCGGGTACACGATGTCGGCCGCCTCGATCGAGCGGACGGTGCGGCGCACGCCGCTGTTCCGCGGTGAGTCCATGATCATGGATAAGTACTCCGACACCGGCGAGCAGCGCCGCGCCTGACCGGCCCGGGCGCGGCCCGGCTCAGGCCGTGGCGGGCCGGCGGAGGGCGCGCCACAGCCCGAGGGCGAACACGACGGCCGCCGCCGCGGCCGCGGCTCCCAGGCTCCACGGCTCGCCCGCGCCGACGCCGTGCTGCACCATCTCGGTGTCCACCGCCTGGCCGACGCAGGCCAGCGCGGCGAGCGCGGCGAGCACGGCGCCCAGCGCCTCCGCCGTCCCGGCGGGCAGGGCGGTGCGCGTGGCGCGATCCTGCCACCGCTGGCGGAGGGTCAGATAGGCCGCGAGCGCGATCAGCCCGAGCAGCCCGGCCGCGGTTGCCTGCAGCAGGAAGTCCCCGGCATGGTCGGCGAGCATCGCGGTCACGCAGGAATGCGTGCCCGGGTCACCGGCCAGCCAGTGGGAGCAATCCGCCCGGGTATAGCTGCCCGACGGCCAGGGCGCGGTGAGGAACGCGGTGCCCTTGACCGCCAGCAGCACCCGGGCGACCAGCCCGGCCGCGCCGATCGCCAGAAAGCCAACCCCGCCGACCAGGGCGCCGGTGAGCGCGATGCGCCGGGCCAGCGCCAGTGACGGGCGGGCGAGCGCCGGCGCGCGTCCGGTGACCTCGTGCACCGGGCCCATCCGCGCCACCGCCAGCATCTGGGCCTGCGATTGCGTGAGCCCGGCGGCGACGCCCTCATCGACCGCGTCGCGCAGGTGCGCCTCCACCTCGGCGAGGGTGTGCCTTACCTGGCGCGGGCTCCCGCTCAGCGTGATAAGCAGCTGATCGAGGTAATCCTCGACCGGGTCGGCCGGGGTGTCCGGAATCGGCCCGCTCATGCCGTCAGCCCCCGGATACCCGGCCGCAGCGCCGGTTTCGCGGCGGGCGTGCCAAGCACCCGGGCCACCGACCCGCTGAACTCGCGCCACTGCTTCGACTGCTCGGCGAGCGCCGCCTCGCCCGCGGCGGTGAGCCGGTAGATCCGCCGCCGGCGACCGGACACCACGTGCCATCCGCTGGCCAGCAGGCCGCCCTCCTCCAGCCGGTGCAGCGCCGGGTAGACGGTGCCCTCGGGCAGCTCGAAGGCCCCGTCGCTGCGGTCGCGCAGCCGGGTGATCACCTCGTAGCCATGGCCCGGGCCGCGGCTGAGCACGGACATGAGCAGCAGGTCCAGGTGTCCCTTTAGCTTCTCGGATCGCATACCTAGTGATCCTAGGCATAAGATCCGCGCCTGTCGAATCGGCCGCGCCGTCCGGGCACCGGCCCCCGGGCGTCATCGCCGATTTCGGCCACGGCGACTTATTCGCCGCGCTCCGCCGCCCAACCGACGGCCGGAGTCTACGGGTGCAGGACCAGGCCGCGGCAGACCTTGTCCACGGCGTTGCGCGGGCCGTAGACGGCGATCCCGGCCAGGACCAGCTTCTCGGCGGGCACAGCCCGCACGGCGGCCCGGTTGGCGTCGTCATCTCCGGTCCCGAATAGTTCCTCGGTGTAGACGGCGACGGGCATGTCCCGGGCCACCGCCCGCTCGCGGACCGCGGCGAGCGCCTCGCCCGGCCCGGTGTAGACGAGCACGGGCTGGCGGAACATCTCCAGGTAGCGGTTGCCGGAGCCGTCCTCGTACGGCTTGCCCGCCACCTCGGCGATGCCGGCCGCCACCCCGCTGGCGAGGAAGGCCGTCACGTTCAGTTTCTGCCAGACCGCGAGGTCGGACCGCACCGCCATCGCGATCTTCGTGTCGAAGCGCACGGGCCCAGGATCGCCCGGCGCACGGGCCAGTGTCTTGAACGCTTGAGCGCGCCCACGGTAATGCCCGGGGCGCCGCGAGCCGGCATACTGGCAGGATGAGAGGTGATCAGCCGGGGGACTGGGCGAGGTACTGGCGGTCACCGGATGGCCAGGTCGAGGCGATGCACGCCGGCTTCCGCGGCCACGTCTACCACCGGCACAGCCACGACACGTACTCCCTCGGGCTCACCGAATCCGGGGAGCAGGCGTTCACCTGCCGCGGCGCCGCGCACGTCAGCACGGCCGGCCTGGTGATGGCCTTCAACCCCGACGACCCCCATGATGGGCACGCCGCGACGGGGAACGGCTTCACCTACCGCATGATCCACCTGGCCCCGGCCCTGCTGACCGGCCTGCTCACCGACCTCACCGGGGCCGCGAGCGGGCTGCCGCTGTTCGCCGCGCCGGTCATCAGCGACCCGGAGCTCGCCGCGGCCGTCCGCCGGCTGCACCGGTCGCTGACCGGGCCGGCCAGCCCGCTCGAGCGGTCCGAGCTGCTCGCCGGCGTGACCGCGCTCGCCGTTCGTCACGCGGCCGGAAGGCCGCGGGCCGGCCCGGCCGGGCTGACGGCCCGGGACCAGGCCGCCGCCGCGGACCGGGTCCGCGCGTTCCTGCAGGATGGCGGCGTCCAGGCCACGCTTACCGAGGTGGCCTCCGCCGCCGGCTGCAGCCGGTTCGCCGCCTATCGCGCCTTCCGCGGCCGCTACGGCCTGTCGCCCAGCGAGTACCAGCGGCAGCTACGGCTGCGGACCGCCCGCCTGGCCCTGGCCGGCGGGACGGGCATCGCCGACGCCGCCGCGGCGAGCGGCTTCGCCGATCAGGCGCACCTCACCCGCTGGTTCCGGCGCTGCTACGGCATTACCCCGGGTGCCTACCGGGCGGCGTGCACGGGGGCCTAGCCAGCGCCCCGGCGGGTGACCGCGGACCGGTTCCCTCCCGTAGGGGCTGACCTGGGCGAACGGATCTAGCTACGGTAGCTTTGCCCAGACATTGCTGAGAAATGACTATTGCGCCCATAGCTTCTCGGTGACCCAATGCAGGCACGGCAGACCGGGGCCGCGCGCATCGGGCCGCTCCGCCGTGGCTGTCCTGCGCTCACGAAGGAGCACGAATGGTACGCAGATGGTGCATTCCCCTCGCCGGGGCCGCCCTGGTCGTCGGCTCGGCGGCCGCCAGCGCCCCCGCGGCGGCGGCCGGGCGGGCGCCGCATGCCCCGGCGGCGGTGCATCAGGTCAGGCCGGGCGGCCGGGTGATCAGACCGGGCGGCCCGCTGACCGAGCGGGGCCGCCCGCGCAGCCAGCACCTGTCCACGAACTGGTCCGGCTACGCGGCCTCGGGGAGTTTCACCAGCGTGTCGGCCAACTGGACCGAGCCGACCGGGCACTGCACCAGCGCCACCAGGTATTCCGCCTTCTGGGTAGGCCTGGACGGCTGGACCAGCAACCCCGTCGAGCAGACCGGGAGCGAGGTGGACTGCTCCGGCGGGAGCCCCGCGTACTACTCCTGGTATGAGATGTACCCGGCGTACCCGCACTACTTCCGCAACACGGTGCGGCCCGGTGACAAGTTCTTCGGATCGGTCACCTACACCGGCGGCGGCAGCTACACCCTCGTGCTGCAGGACATCACCCAGGGCTGGAAGCACACCGTCAACAAGACGCGGAACGGTGCGCCGAACTCCTCGGCTGAGGTCATCACCGAGGCGCCGTTCGGCGTCAGCGTCCTGCCGCTGGCCGACTTCGGCACGGTGAACTTCAGCAACGCCACCGCGAACGGCTCGCCGATCGGCAACGCCAGGCCGGTGCAGGTCAACATGGTGGACAACAGCGGGCGGCTGAAGGACCAGACGTCCTCGCTGTCCGGCGGCGGCAGCTTCAGCGACACCTGGCTGCGCGCCAGCTGAGCACGACCCGGCGAACCGGCCACAAGGCGGCCCCGCCCGGATGATCCGGGCGGGGCCGCACTTGCGCGAAGGGTGCTCAGGCGCTGGCGGGGACGGAGGTCAGCCGGGGCAGGGTGATCACGAAGCTGGTGTGCCCGGGCCGGCTGGTGACGCTCACGCTGCCGCCGTGCGCGGTGGTGACCGCCTGCACGATGGCCAGGCCCAGCCCGGTGCTGGTGCCGGCGTTGGACCGGGCGGTATCACCGCGCACGAACCGTTCGAACAGGGCCGGCTGCAGCTCCTCCGGGATGCCGGGGCCGCTGTCGGTGACGCTCACCCGCACGGCGGGCGGGTCGTCGCCAGGGGTCACCGCGACGGTGACGGTGGTGCCCTCGGGGGTGTGCTTCGCCGCGTTGCTCAACAGGTTGGCCAGGACCTGGTGGAGCCGGTGCTCGTCGCCCTCGACCAGCACAGGCTCGTCCGGCAGCTCGAGTGCCCAGTGGTGGCCGGGGCTGGCCGCCCGGGCATCGCTGGCGGTGTCGATGGCCAGCCGGGTGACGTCCACCGGCTCCTTGGCCAGGGGGCGGCCCGCGTCCAGCTGCGCGAGCAGCAGCAGCTCATCCACGAGCACGCTCATCCGCGCCGACTCGGACTCCACCCGGCCCAGCGCGTGCGCGATGTCGTCGGGAACCGGGCCGGGATGCCGCCGGGCCAGCTCCGCGTAACCGCGGATGGCGGCCAGCGGGGTGCGCAGCTCGTGGCTGGCGTCGGCGGCGAACCTGCGCAGTCGGGCCTCGCTGGCCGCGCGGCGCGCCAGCGCCGCCTCGACGTGGCCGAGCATCCGGTTGAACGCCGAGCCGACCTGCCCGACCTCGGTGCGCGGGTCCGCGTCCGGCACCCGCTCCGGCAGGGTGACCTCGCCGCTCGCCAGCGGCCGCTCGGCCACCCGGGTGGCGGTGGCCGCGACCCGGCGCAGCGGCCGCAGCGACAGCCGCACGAACGCGGTGCCCAGCACCCCGGTGAGCAGCAGGGCAGCGGCGAACACCACGATCTCGACGGTCGCGACCTGGCGCAGCGTGGAGTTCACCTGGGTCATCGGCAGGCCGGTGATGTAGGTGACGCCGGGATCGGACTGGGAGGGCACCGCCAGCAGCCGGTAGTCGCCGAGGGTGGACAGTTCGCCGGTGAACGGTTGCCCGCCTGCCGGTATGGCGGTGAGCACCGCCTTGTCCGCGGCCGAAAGGTGACACTCCCCGTTCGCGACGTAGTTGTCGTGGAGGACGCCGTCGGTGACCTGGGCGCTGAACGTCTGCTGTTCCTGCTGGTTCGCGCAGTCGTACGCCGAGGACTGCGGCGGCCCCGGCTCGTTGTCGCCGTCGTGGCCCGGCGGCGGCTGGCCCAGGCACGCCTGGTACCGCCCGCTCGCCTGGACCAGCTGCTGGTCAAGCTGGCCCAGCAGGTAGCTGTGGAGCGACACGTAGGTGACGGCGCCCACCGCGGCGCAGGCCACCGCGAGAAGTGCCAGCAACCCCGCGATCAGGCGGCCGCGCAGGGTACGGCGGGCAAGCCAGCGCGCGGGCCGGCCGGTGCCACTGCCCGCCTTCCCGCCGGCCGCGCCCGCCGTGCTCATGGAGTCAGCTCGCTGGCTTGAGGACGTAGCCGACGCCGCGGACCGTGTGGATCAGCGGCTCCCGGCCGGAGTCGATCTTCTTGCGCAGGTAGCTGATATACAGCTCCACCACGTGGGCCTGGCCGCCGAAGTCGTAGTTCCAGACCCGGTCCAGGATCTGCGCCTTGGACAGCACCCGGCGCGGGTTGCGCATGAGGAACCGGAGCAGCTCGAACTCGGTGGCGGTCAGCTCGATGAGCTCGCCGCCGCGGCGCACCTCCCTGGCCTCCTCGTCCATGGCCAGGTCGCCCACCACAAGCCCGGTGTCGCCGCGCGCCCGGGTAAGGCCCGCCCGGCGCAGCAGTCCCCGCAACCGGGCCAGCACCTCCTCCAGGCTGAACGGCTTGGTCACGTAGTCGTCGCCGCCCGCGGTGATACCGGCGACCCGGTCCTCGACCGCATCCCGCGCGGTAAGGAACAGCACGCAGACGTGCGGCAGCTCGGCGCGGACCCGGCGGAGCACCTCCAGGCCGTCGAAGTCGGGGAGCATGATGTCCAGCACCACGGCGTCCGGCCGGAACTCGCGGGCCGTCCGCACCGCGTTGGTGCCGTCGCCCGCCGTCTGGATGTCCCAGCCCTCGTACCGGAGCACGCTAGCGAGCAGTTCCGCCAGGCTGGGCTCGTCGTCCACGACCAGCACCCGGATGGGCGTGCCGTCGGCCCGCTGCAGGGCCGGAGCCTGCGCCCCGGGCGCCGCGGCTTCAGGCTGTTGCCCGGTCATGTCGGTCACCTCAGCAGTCCATGCCGGCTCTGCGGCCATCGCTGCACCTCACGGTACCCGCGTGAGGGCCAGGGCCAACGCCGGGCAGCCGGCCACGGCGCGCCGCGCCGCGCGCTGCAGCCCGCGGGGGAGCGGCTGGTCCGGCACGATCGGGTAGCCCCATTCGTCAACAGAGATCAGCTCCGGCAGGAGCTCCGCGCACGCCCCGTGCCCGGCGCAGGCCACCGGGTCAACGCGCAACTGCCTTCCCATGTCAGCTCCAGTCCTCCTCGCTTGCCGGCCGCCCGGCCGGGACCGGCAGGAACGGCCGCGGGTCGGTGCCGCGGCACCGCCCCTGCTCGTGCAGGCCGGCCTCGGCCGCGAAGACGCGCAGGGCGCTGCGGATGAACCGCACGCTGCCGTCCGGGTGGTGGCACGCGCCGCGCCCGGTGACCAGGCCGGCCCAGCGCTCGAGGTCGCCCAGGGCCCGGCGGTCGGGGCGCGGCCCGGCCAGGTGCTCCAGGGCCGCCGCGATGCGCGGCAGGCCGTTGAAGCAGGGGCCGCACTGACCGGCCGATTCCAGCGCCAGGTACCTTGCCACCCGCGCGGTCTCGGCGAGCCCGCATCGGTCGGCGGGAAGGGCGGCCAGGACCCCGGCCCCGACCGCCGCGCCGAGCGGGAGCAGCGCCTCGTTGGCCAGTGGCAGGCGCGCCGCCTCCGCGGCGGGCAGCCACGCGCCGTGGTAGCCGCCGACGAGGACGGCCTGGACCGGGCCGGCGGCGCCGGGGATGCCCGCGCCGGGCGGGGGATCGGCCAGGGCGTCCAGCCCGAGCAGGCCCGCGATGCCGGCGCCGAGCGGTGCCTCGGCCACGCTCGTCCGGCCGTCGGCCAGGTGCAGCGTGACCAGCATGCTGCCCGGCTCGGCCGCGGTGCCGGCCGTGCGGAACCAGGCCGCGCCGTACCGCGCGATCAGCGCCAGGTGCGCGAGGGTCTCCACGTTCAGCACCAGCGCCGCCCGGCCCGGCGCCAGCCGCGGCAGCCCGCGCACCGGCCGGTAGGCGGGCCGGGCGGGCTTGCCGGTGAGCCGGCTCACCAGCGCGGACTCCTCACCGGCCAGGAACCGGCTGGGCGCCTGCACCAGGTCCACCCCGGCGGTGTCCAGCCCGGCGGCGGCCCGCTCCGCGATCGCCCCGGCCAGCCGGCCGTGCAGCCGCTCGTCGCGCCGCACGTAGAGAACGGCCGTGGCCGACCCGGCCGCCGCCGCGGCGAGCTGCAGCCCGTCCAGCACCAGGTGCGGGGAGATCCAGAGCAGCGACCGGTCCTTGCTGCTGGCAGGCTCGCCCTCGGCGCCGTTGCCGACCACGACCGGGGCGGGCCTGGCCTCGCCCGCCGCCGCGAGCTTGCGGGCGGCGGGGAAGGCGGCGCCGCCCCGGCCGGTCAGGCCGGCCGCGGCGACCTCGCGGATCAGCGCGCCCGGGCCGGCCGCGGAGCCGAGCGCGCCGTAGCGGGCCAGGTGCGGGCGCAGGTCCACCGGCCCGGCGCCCGCGGCGGGCAGCAGCCGCGGCAGGCCCCCCGGGCCCTCAGGGCCGGGTGGCGGCCCGGCGTATGCCATCGGGAGGTCCGCGAGGGTAAGGCCGCCGGTCATCACAGCTCCGCCTTCCGGGCGGACATGCGGCTCAAGATCGCGGCGGCGCGGCCGGCCGGGGGAACCTCGCGGGCGGCGCGGGACAGCCGCCAGGCCACCGCCGCCACGACGGCCGCCACGCAGCCGGCCAGCAGGGCGAGCACCAGCCCGCTGCGCGCGTCGGAACTGCTGCCGAGGCTGTGCACGACGGCGAGCGGCCAGGCGGCGTAGCCGAGCCAGTGGATGCCCCGCCAGGCGCGCCGGCTCATCCTGGCCCGGGCCAGGCTGGTCAGGATCAGGGCGGCGACCAGGTCCAGGGAGACCGCCCCCAGGCCCAGCCAGAACGGCTTGTACGCGGAGGCGAACGGCAACACGGCGGCGGCCAGGCGGATCGTCACGAACGGATCCGCGACCGCGGTCAGCACGTGGATCGCCAGGAACGCCACCGCCAGCAGCGAGGTGTTCCGGTGCAGGCCGGTGACCGCGAAGCCGGGCAGCCCGGGAAGCCGGCCCTGCCGGTTGACCAGGATGCCGAGGACGACCACGGCGGTCAGCAGCAGCAGCGTCACCACCCCGGTCGCCCGGCTGGCGTACCAGAGCGCGGTGGTGTGCGTGATCCCGCTCATGAGGGCGGCCGGGCCGGGAAGAGGTTCATGCCCTCAGCATCACCGGCCCGGCGCAGCGCTCCCTCTGCGCCGGCTCTGAATTACCTCTGAGCGCGAATTACCTTGAGCGCGATCACCTGGCAGAATGCGCGCGTCGGCGTTTGTCAGGACGGAGGCGCCCATGTCTGCCCGCACCGGGCGCGTCCGGCGCGCCGTGGGCAGGGCGCTCGTGGACACCTCGCCGTTGCGCCGGCACGCCGGCTTCCGACGGCTCTGGACCAGCCAGTTCGTCGCGTCGATGGGCAGCCAGCTCACCGTGGTGGCCGTGGGCTACCAGACCTACCGGCTGACCGGGTCGACGGGGATGGTGGGCCTGGTCAGCCTGGGACAGCTCATCCCGCTGCTGGCCGGGTCGCTGCTCGGGGGCCCGCTGGTGGACGCGTGGGACCGGCGCAGGGTGCTGCTGGGCACCCAGGTGCTGCTGGCCGCCGGGGTCACCGGGCTGGCCGTCAACTCGATGCTTCCGCACCCGCTGCTGTGGCCGATGTTCGCCTGCACCGCCGAGGTGGCGGCGTTCCAGGGCGTGGACTGGGCGGCCCGCCGCGCGTCGCTGCGGCGCCTGGTGCCCCCGGCTGACCTGCCGGCGGCCCTGTCCCTGCAGTCCGCGGCGTTCCAGACGACCCTGGTGCTCGGCCCCGCCGCGGCCGGGCTGCTCATCGCGTACGCCGGGTTCAGCCTCGTGTACTGGCTCAACGTCCTCGCGTTCGGCATCGCGTTCGGCATCGTCGCCCTGCTGCCGTCGCTGCGCCCCGCCGGCGGCGGACACCCCGCCGGGGCCGCCTCCCTGGCCGGCGGGGTGCGGTACCTGCGGTCGAGCCGGCCGCTCGCAGGGGCCTTCCTGATCGACCTGGGCGCGATGGTCTTCGGCATGCCCCGCGCGCTGTTCCCGGCCCTGGCGGACACCGTGTTCGGCGGGGGAGCCGTCACGGTGGGCTACCTCAACGCCGCGCCGGGCCTGGGCGCCCTGGTGGGGTCGCTGCTGACCGGGCATGTCTGGCGGGTCCGGCGGGCCGGCCGGGCGGTCGCGGTCTGCGTCACGATCTGGGGGCTGGCCATCATGGGCTTCGGGTTCGCGTCGTGGCTGCCGGCCGCGCTGGCCCTGCTTGTCGTGGCCGGCGCTGCGGACGTGGTGTCCTCGGTGTTCCGGATGCTGATCGTCCAGCAGGTCACCCCGGACGCCATCCAGGGCCGGGTCAACAGCCTGATGTTCGTCGGGCTCCAGGGCGGGCCCAGGCTCGGCGACGCGGAGTCCGGTGCCGCGGCGGCGCTGGGCGGCCCGCAGTTCGCCGCATGGTCCGGCGGCCTGCTCAGCGTGGTCGCCGCCGTGGTGACCTGCTGGGCGATCCCCCAGTTCTGGAGGTACCGCAACGAAACCGGCCTGGCGCACGGCGCGGGGGAGGCGGTGGCACCGCGCCCCCGGCAGGCCGGCGGGCCAGCCGGCCGGGCCGGGAAATCCGGAGAGGCCGGGCCGGAGCCCGGCCCGGCCAGCTGACGTCAGCGGGGTACCGGCGGTCACCCCGGGCCAGCGGGGGGTTCCAGGG
>Ga0318551_10000732_pt1 | contig 10552 bp, 9 predicted proteins | sample GRESIP082b2f19_FD_203511 | JGI IMG/M metagenome (GOLD analysis project Ga0318551, IMG submission 203511) | Tropical soil microbial communities from Luquillo Experimental Forest, Puerto Rico - GRE.SIPMG.082b2f19 | ecosystem: Environmental > Terrestrial > Soil > Tropical forest > Bulk soil...
GGCGCGGCGGGTGCTGCGGCCGGCGGCGCTTTACTCGCCGCGTACAGCAGCCCCACCGCGTTCTTCGCCAGCTCGGTTAGTCCCGCGCCCTGGCGCTCCTCGTAATACTTGAGCATCTGCGCGCGCATGCGCGGCTCCCAGTAGCGCTTGAGGTGATTGGCCACATCGCGCGCCGCAGCCTGCGGATCGTTGACCTCGACGCCGGCAAAGAATTCGCCGATCTCGTTGGTCATCTTGATGAGGAGGTCGATGTTCATGGGATTGTCGTGCCTCGATTCTTCAATTCTTCAGCCGCTGCGGATGCGCGTACACCACGTGCTGGTCGGCGCGCGCGAAGGCAACGAGCGTGAGGCCCGCGCGCTCAGCGAGTCGCACCGCAAACGCGGTGGGCGCCGACAGCGCCACCAGCAGTGCGATGCCAACCGTGGCGCATTTCTGCACCATCTCGTAGCTGGCGCGGCTGGTGATCAACATGTACCCGGCGCCGAAATCCGCCTGCGCACGCGCGAGCGCACCGATGGTCTTGTCGAGCGCATTGTGCCGCCCGACATCCTCGCGCACCACCTGGATACCCTTCCCCGGAACGACCCACGCCGCGGCGTGCACGCTCCCGGTGCGGGAGTTGATCGGCTGCCGCGCGGCGAGTTGCGCCATCGTCTCGTGGAGCTCGGCAACCGTGATGGTGACACCTGGCGGAACCGGTTGGCATTCGCGGATGGCGTCCTCTGCCGTCTCCGCGCCGCACAGCCCGCAGCCGGTGCGGCCCGCGAGGTTGCGGCGGCGCTGCAGCAGCGCCGTGAAGCGCTCCCACGCGACGCTGATCTTCACATCGGCCGATGCCTCGCCCTGCACGACCTCGACGCCGCGGATCTCGTCTGCGCGCGCCACGAGGCCTTCACTCAGGGTGAAGCCGACGCCGTAGTCCTCGAGATCGGCCGGGGTGGCGAGCATCACGACGTGCGGCACGTCGTGATAGACGAGCGCCACCGGCATCTCTTCCGCCACGATGTCCGTGGTAGGGGTGAGCGTCCCGTGCTTCCAGCGCTGGACGGCGACTTCCGCACTCACCGCGGCGCTGGCCTCGCCCTTCGCCTCCGGCTGTGCGCTCATTGCCTCAGGCAGGAGTCCGATCCCGCTGGCGGCGTTTGGGGGTACGTCGCGGCAGGGCGCGCTCGGCCTCGGCGCGTTTCTCCCAGGCCTCCTTCTGGTTCACGAGCACCACCTCTACGGCCGTCACCTTGTACTCCGGACAATTTGTCGCCCAGTCGGAGTTCTCAGTGGTGACGACGTTGGCGTTGGTCTCCGGGAAATGAAACGTGGTGTACACCACGCCCGGGGCGATCTTCTCGGACACCTTGGCGCGCAACACCGTATCGCCGGCGCGGCTGGTGAGTCCCACCCAGTCGCCGTCCGCGATGCCGCGCACCTCGGCGTCGTGCGGGTGAATCTCCAGCACGTCCTCCTTGTGCCAGACGACGTTGCCCGTGCGCCGGGTCTGCGCACCGACGTTGTACTGCGTGAGGATGCGCCCGGTGGTGAGGATCAGCGGGAAGCGCGTGTTGACCTTCTCGCTGGTCGGCACGTACTCGGTCACCCAGAACTTGCCCTTGCCGCGCACGAACTGTCCGACGTGCATGGTCGGCGTGCCAGCGGGCGCCGCGTCGTTGACCGGCCACTGGATGCTGCCGAGCTCGGTGATCCGTTCGTGGCTCATGCCGGCGAAGGTCGGGGTGAGCCGCGCAATCTCGTCCATGATCTCCCCGGCGTTGTTGTAGTGCATCGGATAGCCGAGCGCATTCGACAGCAGGCAGGTGATCTCCCAGTCCTGGTAGCCGGGGAGCGGCGCGATGATCTTGCGCACCAGTGAGGTGCGTCGCTCGGCGTTGGTGAAGGTACCGTCCTTCTCGAGGAACGACGAGCCCGGCAGGAACACGTGCGCGAACTTTGCGGTCTCATTCAGGAACAGGTCCTGCACGATGCAGCACTCGAGCGACGCCATGGCGGCGTTCACGTGATGAGTGTTGGGGTCGGACTGCACGAAGTCCTCGCCCTGTACGTACATGGCCTTGAACGTGCCATCGAGCGCCGCCTCGAACATGTTGGGAATGCGCAGGCCCGGCTCGGACTGCAGCTGTACTCCCCACACCTGCTCGAACGACTTGCGCACCGCGGGGTCCGACACGTGGCGGTAGGCGCTGAACTCGTGCGGGAAGGAGCCCATGTCGCACGAGCCCTGCACGTTGTTCTGGCCGCGCAACGGGTTGACGCCCACACCTTCGCGGCCGAGGTTGCCCGTGGCCATGGCGAGGTTCGCGATGCCCATGACCGCCGTCGTACCCTGGCTGTGCTCGGTCACACCGAGACCGTAGTAGATGGCCGCGTTGCCGGCCTTGGCGTAGAGCCGCGCCGCGCGGCGCACGCGCTCTGCCGGCACCCCGGTGATTGTCTCGGATGCTTCCGGAGAGTTACGCGGCTCGGCCACGAACGCCTTCCACTTGGCGTACGCGTCCGGCTCGCAGCGCGCGGCGACGTAGTCCTCTTTGGTGAGGCCTTCGGTCACCACCACGTGCGCCAGCGCATTCAGCAGCGCCACGTTGGTACCCGGCTTCAACTGCAGGTACTCGCTCGCCTCGATGTGCGGAGTGCGCACCAGCGCGATCTCGCGCGGGTCCGCGATGATCAGTTTCGCGCCCTGGCGCAGGCGGCGCTTGAGCTGCGACGCGAACACCGGGTGGCCGTCGGTGGGATTCGCGCCGATGATGAGGATCGTGTCCGCCCGCATCACCGAGTCGAACGCCTGCGTACCAGCGGATTCGCCCAGGGTATTCTTCAGTCCATAGCCCGTGGGCGAGTGACACACCCGCGCGCAGGTGTCGACGTTGTTGTTGCCGAAGCCGGCGCGCACCAGCTTCTGCACGAGGAAGGTTTCCTCGTTGGTGCAGCGCGAGGAGGTGATGCCGCCGACTGAGTCGCGGCCGTACTTCGCCTGGATACGCTTGATCTCGCTCGCGGCGTAGGAGATCGCCTCCTGCCACGAGACTTCATGCCAGTCGTCGTGGATGCTCTTGCGAATCATGGGCTTCAACACCCGGTCGGTGTGTGTCGCGTAGCCCCAGGCGAAGCGCCCCTTGACGCACGCGTGACCGTGATTGGCCTTGCCGTCACGATCCGGCACCATGCGCACCACTTCGGTGTCGGCGCCCTCACCTTGCACCTCGGCCTTGAAGCCACAGCCCACACCGCAATAAGCGCACGTGGTGGTCACGGCACGCTCGGGTGCGCCGAGTGCGACGAGTGACTTCTCCGTCAGTGCCGCCGTCGGGCATGCTTCGACGCACGCGCCGCAGGACACGCACTCCGACTCGAGGAAGGGCTCGTCCTGGCTGGCCGCCACCTTGGACTCGAAGCCGCGGCCCTGAATCGTGAGGGCGAACGTGCCCTGCGTCTCGTCGCACGCCCGCACGCAGCGCGAGCAGACGATGCACAGATTCGGGTCGAACGTGAAGTATGGGTTGCTCTCGTCCTTGGCCTGGCCCAGGTGCCGCCGGCCGTTGGCATACGGGCTCGAGCTGACCCCGAGCGACTCCGCCATGGAGCAGAGCTCCGTCCGTGCCTCCACCGCCGTCGGCTCGCGTTCGATCGGGTAGTCGGAAAGATACAGCTCCATCACGCTGCGGCGCAGCTGCATGAGCTTGTCGGACTGCGTGCGGATCTTCATGCCCGCAGCGACGGTGGTCGTGCAGGAAGCGGGGTAGCCCTTGCGGCCCTCGATCTCGATCAGGCACAGCCGACAGGAGCCGAACGCCTTCAGCGTGTCAGTCGCACACAGCTTCGGTACCTTGACGCCGGCGAGGGCGGCGGCGCGCATCACCGAGGTGCCGTCGGGCACCGTGACGGCACGGCCGTCGATCTCGACGGTGACATCGCTCGCCACGCCCTTCTCACCGTTCACCGGCGCCGGTGTGCCGAAGTCCTCGTAATCTATGGCATACATTGCTCGAGCCTCACTCGCGCGCTCTCAAACTCGCGCGCGGAAGTCTTCCCTGAAATGTTTCAACGCACTCTGCACGGGAAACGGCGCCATGCCGCCCAGCCCGCACAGCGACCCCTGCACCATGGTCTCGCACAGCTCTTCCAGCAGCCGCACGTTCCGCTCCCGGTCGACACCGGCGAGGATGCGGTCGATGACCTCGACCCCGCGCGTCGAGCCGATGCGGCACGGGGTGCACTTGCCGCAAGACTCGATAGCGCAGAACTCCATCGCGTAGCGCGCCATGCGCGCCATGTCGACGGTGTCGTCGAACACCACGATGCCGCCGTGGCCGAGCATCGCGCCGATACCCACGAGCGCCTCGTAGTCCACCGCGGTGTCGAAGTCCTTGGTCGGAATGTACGCCCCGAGCGGCCCGCCGACCTGCACCGCGCGAATCGGCCGGCCGGTCGCGGTGCCACCGCCGATATCGTACAGCAGCTCGCGCAGTGTGAGCCCGAATGCCCTTTCGACGAGGCCACCGCGGCGGATGTTCCCGGCGAGCTGTATTGGCATCGTGCCGCGCGACTTCCCCATGCCGAAGTTGGCATAGGCTTCCGCGCCGTGCGCGAGGATCCAGGGCACGGACGCGAGCGTGATCACGTTGTTGACGATGGTCGGCTGGCCGAAAAGGCCTTTGATGGCCGGAAGCGGTGGGCGTACGCGGATCTCGCCGCGCTTACCCTCGAGGCTCTCGAGCATCGAGGTCTCTTCGCCGCAGATGTAGGCGCCGGCGCCGAGCCGCACCTCGAGATCGAAGCGCTTGCCGCTGCCGGCGACGTCCGGCCCGAGGTAGTGCGCCTGGTAGGCCGCGGCGATCGCAGCCTTCAGCGCGGCGTGCGCGTGCGGGTACTCCGCGCGCAGGTAGATGTACCCCTGCGTCGCCCCCACAGCGATTCCCGCGATGGTCATGCCCTCGATCAGGGAGAGCGGGTCGCCCTCCATCAGCATACGGTCGGAGAACGTGCCGGAATCCCCCTCATCCGCATTGCAGGTGACGTACTTGGTCTTCGTTTTCTGATCCAGCACGGTCTTCCACTTGATCCCGGTCGGAAAGGCGGCGCCGCCGCGGCCCCGCAGGCCTGAAGTCGTCACCGCCTGCACGACCGCGGCGCCCGAGAGCGCCAGCGCACGCTCGAGCCCCTGATAGCCGCCGTGCTTCACATAATCCGCGACACTCGCGGGGTCGATGACGCCGACGCGCTCGAAAGTGAGGCGCTGCTGGCTCTTGAGCCAGGGGATCGATTCGGTGAGCCCGAGTGACAGTGGATGCGTTCCGCCGTTCAGAAAATCGGCAGCGAACAGCGATGGCACATCGGCCGCGCGTACCGGGCCATAGGCACAGCGCTCCCGCGAGGTCCGCACCTCGACGAGCGGCTCGAGGAAGTAGGCGCCGCGGGAGCCGTTGCGAACGAGGTTGAGCTCAACGCCACGACGCTTCGCCTCGGCGCTCACGGCAGCCGCGACCTCGCCCGCACCCACGGAGAGCGCGCCCGCATCCCCGGGAACGTAGACGGTCGTGCTCATTTGGCGGCCGAACCCTCTGCAATCAGCGCATCGAACGCTTCGGGAGTCACTCGTCCATACAGCCGCCCATCGATCATCGCCGCAGGCGAGCAGGCGCAGTTACCGAGGCAATAGATCGGCTCGAGCGAAAATCGCCCGTCCGCCGTAGTCTGATGAAACTCGATTCCAAGTCGCTTCTGGGCATGGTCCGCGAGCACCGCTGCGCCCATCGACTGGCAGGACTCTGCCTGGCACAAGCTGACGGTATGGGCCCCAGGCGGGGTGCGGCGGAAGAAATGGTAAAAAGTGACGACTCCGTGAACCTCCGCCCGCGAGATGTTCAGCTCCTCGGCGACCACGGGGACGGCTCCGGCTGGAACGTAACCGAAGGCGGCCTGGATGGCGTGCAGTATTTCGAGGAGCGGGCCCGGTCTCTCACGGTGCTCGGCCACGACGCGTCGAACCGTGGCAGTCTGCTCAGACGGTAAACTCTCCATAAGACAGAGAGTATACGTCGGCCAGGTACTGCAAGGCGCGTATATGGCTGGAGGAATGACGGGAATACGCTGTGCTTATGTCTCGCTGCTTCAAAGGTGAGCATGGGCGCCGACGACGCCACCGGGATTTACAGGGAAATCGAGGTTTATCTTGCACCGTTCAAGGCCCACCCGGGCGCACTGGCTTCTGCCGTGGCTGTTGTTGCCCGGCGTGAGTGCGGGGCCAGCGGCAGCCGAGGGTCTTGGCGGTGTGACATTCGGCGGCAATCTCGTGCTCACGAGCGATTACATCTACCGCGGTGTCTCGAGCAGCAACAACGAAGGCGCCTTTCAGGCCGACCTGCACGTCGCGAGCGGCGGCACCTTCCTCGGTGTGTGGGGCTCGACGCGCGACAGCAATCTCGAGCCGTACGCCAATTACGAGCTCGACATCTATCTCGGTCACCGCTTCGACCTCGGTAACGCGTGGAGCACCACCCTGAGTGGACGCGCCCACTTTTTCGTGGGCGGTAACCAGGAAATCTCCGACGACTACCAGGAGATCGGCGTGGCCGTCACCTACCTCGACTTCTGGACGGTCTCGGTGACCGCGATCCCGGGCGCCGTGCGTTATTGGTACTTGGAGCGGTTGAGCCGCGCTCCCGCGTTTGTCGTGGACACGACGCTGCAGTGGCTCGTGCACAAGGGCATCTTTCTCATCGGTGGCGCCGGCTACTACCACGTGACTGGCACCGGTCCCGGGATCTATGCCGCGAGCGGGTACGCGTACGGCAACGTGGGGCTTGCCTGGGAGCACCGCCGCTGGCGCGTGGAAATCGGCTATTACGTCACGGGGGAAAACGCTCGGGTGCTGGTCCCCTACCCGAGCGCCGACGAGCGCTTCGCCGGGAGCGTCGCATGGCGCTTTTGACCCGCGGGGCCGCGCCGAGCATATTAGGGCTCGAGGGACTTAAACCCGCGGGCGTGCGGGTGACACTTACCGCCAGAGAGCGTGTAAGTGAAGGCAAGTAATTACAGCGACCCGGGCATGGCAGAGCCGACCTATCGCGGTGCGACAGGCACCGCGCGTGAGACGGACCTCATCGCACGCATCGCCGAAGGCGATCGCAAGGCGTTCGAGGAGCTCTATTACCTCTACCACCGCCGGCTCGCCCGCTTCCTGACCCGCCTGACGCGCCGCTACGACATCGCCGAGGAGGTCGTCAACGACACCTTCTGGGTCGTATGGCGCAAGGCCAAAACCTTCCGCGGCGACTCGCAGCCCTCGACCTGGATTCTCGGCATCGCGTATCGCAAGGCGCGAAACGCGTTCCGCTCATCGGCGCGGCTGGCAGAGAAGAACCTGCAGGCAGAGATGCTGCCACCAACGGAGGAGGAGCCAGCAGGAACTGAAGAGCTGCGCGACTGGCTTACACGGGCGCTCGCCGAGCTGCCCGTGGAACAGCGGCTCGCGGTGGAGCTCTGCTACGAGCTCGGATACTCCTGTGAGGAGATCGCGAAGATCATGGATTGCCCAGTCAACACGGTGAAGACGCGGTTGTTTCACGCGCGCGCCAAGTTGCAGCGCCTGTTGCCGCAGCTGGCGACGCCGGTGGCCGCGAGCGCCGATGACAGCGCTCGCGAGGGCAGCGCGGTGCGGCCGGGGCACAGACCGTCATGAGCGAAGCCTGCTCTCACGAGGATGCGTGGCTCTCGCTGCCGTGGCTAGCCAACGGCCGGCTCTCGGGAGCGGAGCGGCTGCGCATCGAGGAGCACGTGCGCGGCTGTGCACAATGCGCGCGCGAAGTCGCACTGCAGCGGCGGCTGTGTGATGTGTTGACCGAGCCGGAGCGAGTGACGTACGCGCCCGGTCCCTCCTTCCGCAAGCTCATGGACCGCATCGATGGCCGGAAGCCGGCGACGCCGGCGGAGCCGCGCGTGACAGGGCTGCGGGCGTTCGCGGGGCGCGGCAGCTCCGCGTGGCGGCCTCCGGGACTTGCCTGGGCGGCGAGCTTCCTGCTGCTCGTGGGAATTGCCGGGCTCGCAGCCACGACCTACCGCTGGTCGCAGCCGCGGTACAGCACCTACACCGCCGCCCCGGCGCAGACCTCGACTTCAGTGGTGCACATTGCGTTTCTCCCCTCGCTCTCGATTGCCGAGGTCGGCGCTGCCCTGCGCAGTGCCGGTGCCCGTGCGATCGAGGGCCCCGACGCGACGGGCATCTTCGGTGTCACACCCGTGGCAACCTCCTCCAACACCGAGAATGCGAGCCGGGAGCTGCGCGCGCTCGCCGGACGGCTGCGAGCGGATCCGCGGGTGCGCTGGGTCGAGCCACTTTCGGGCGCAGCTGTGGCGGAGGCGCCGCAGCACGGCCCACCGCAGCCCTGATGCGTCCCTTCGCGCGCACCGCTCTCTGGCTCCTGATGGCCGCGGGCCCTGCGCTCGCTGCCGCCTCGCCTGATGCCGGCGCGCCGCTGCCGCGCATCGTAGTCGCGTTCGCCAACGAGCCGCTCGCGGCTCCCGGTCCCGCGGGAACGACCGGCAGCCGTTACGGGGGCACCGGGTACGGTGTCGGGCAGAGCGCGCAGCGGCAGGCGCACAAGGTTGCCACCGCGTACGGCCTGCGCGAGGTGACCAGCTGGCCGATCCAGATGCTGTCGATGCACTGCGTGGTGTTCGAGATCGCGAGCGGCCGGCCCATGGCGGATGTGCTCGCGGAGCTCTCGAAGGATTCGCGCGTGGTACTCGCGCAGCCGCTGCAGGAATTCCACACCCTCACTGCGCAGGACGCCACCACCGCGGCCGGCATGGCGGGCGCGGCCCCTCCGGCGAGCGCTCCCTACAACGACCCCCTGTACGACTTGCAGACCAACCTGACCGCGCTCGGCATCGCCCGCGCGCAGGAGCGCACGCAGGGCGCGGGTGTCCACATTGCGCTCATCGACACCGGCGTCGATCTCGACCACCCTGATCTGCGCGGGGCGAGCGTGCACAGCCATTCGTTCATCGATCGGCGGGTGTCTCCCGGCTCGCTGCGGCACGGCACGGCGATGGCGGGACTGATCGTGGCGGTCGCCAACAATCACATCGGCATCGTCGGTATCGCGCCGCGCGCGCACATCGAGGTGTACGAGGCGTGCTGGCAGCTCGCCGCCGGAAGCGACGCCGCCGCCTGCAACACGTTCACGTTGGCGCGCGCTCTCGCTGCGGCGCTCGCCTCGGGCGCGCCGCTCGTGAACCTGAGCATTGCGGGTCCGGCAGACCCCTTGCTCGCGGCGCTCGTGCAGACGGGCTTGAAGCGCGGTGTGACTTTCGTCGGGGCCGGCGCCGCCGATGCGCCCTTCCCGACCGCAATACCGGGGGTCATCACCGCGGCAGGTATGGAGCAGCCGCTGCCTGCCGGGGCGCTCGCCGCGCCTGCGCAGCACGTTCTAACGCTCCGCCCGGGCGGCGAGTACGATTTCGAAGCCGGTACATCGGTCGCTGCCGCCGAGATCACCGCGGTGCTGGCTTTGCTCGTGTCGGCGTCGCCGACGCGGTTGCCCACGGCCACGCTCGTATCGCTTCTCGAAGGTCCCACCGCATCGCCCGCCACCTCGACCCCCGCGCATCCGCCGGTCGATGTGAACGCGGCACTCTCGCGTCTTGAGGCCACCTACGGGAGCAAGACCGTCGCGGCGCTGGGCCCACAGCCCTGACCTTCCGCGGCTTGACCACCTGCGGCTCGCTCTCCATGCTCGAGCCCATGTCGAGCACGGCAACCGGCCTTACCTGGCCGCTCATCGAGGAGGCACGCGAGCGCATCGCCGGCAAGGTGAACGTCTCGCCGGTGCTCACGAGCCGCACGCTCGATGGTCTCTCCGGCGCGCGGCTTCATTTCAAGTGCGAGAACTTCCAGAAGGGCGGTGCCTTCAAGGCGCGGGGTGCCACCAACGCGGTGTTTTCCCTGCCGGAGAGCCAGGCACGGCGCGGCGTCGCCACCCACTCCTCCGGAAATCACGGTGCGGCGCTCGCGCGCGCCGCCGCGCTGCGCGGTATCGATGCCTATGTCGTGATGCCGGACGACACCGCGCAGGCCAAGCGCGCCGCCGTCGCGCGCTACGGCGCGCAGATCACCTGGTGCGCGCCGACCCTGGCGGCGCGCGAGAGTACGGTGCGACGTGTGCTGGAGGCGACCGGCGCGTCGCTCATTCACCCCTACGACGATCTTCTCGTGATGGCGGGCCAGGCAACCGCGGCGCTCGAGTTTCTCGAGGCGGTCCCCGATCTCGAAGTGCTGCTGTGTCCGGTCGGGGGCGGCGGCCTCCTCTCCGGGAGCGCGGTCGCTGCCAAGTCGCTCAAGCCTGCGATCCGCGTGATCGGAGTCGAGCCCGCCGGTGCCGACGATGCGGCGCGCTCACTGCGCGCCGGGCGCATCGTGCCGGTCGCGAATCCCAAGACCATCGCCGACGGGCTGCGCGCTACCATCGGTGAGCGGCCGCTCGCGGAGATCCGCCGCATCGTCGAGGACATCATCACCGTGACCGACGAGTCGATCGTG
>Ga0318551_10000739_pt1 | contig 10489 bp, 10 predicted proteins | sample GRESIP082b2f19_FD_203511 | JGI IMG/M metagenome (GOLD analysis project Ga0318551, IMG submission 203511) | Tropical soil microbial communities from Luquillo Experimental Forest, Puerto Rico - GRE.SIPMG.082b2f19 | ecosystem: Environmental > Terrestrial > Soil > Tropical forest > Bulk soil...
TTGCCGTCTGGTGCCAAGATGGGGGCACAAGCCTGGGATTCCGTGGCACAGGTTAAGCCACCGGATGCTGCGAGCCGGTCTGCAATTTATTCGTACTGTGGCTCCGGCTACAATACGGTTAACCCGAGCCTCAGGAAGGGTCTGCTTGATTCAAATACGGCGACAACGGTATCGGCGATGGACCGCGCGTTCATAAGCGTGGCGCCGCTCTCGAGCCAGATAGTCGTTCATCGGGGATTCAGTAATGACCAGTCCATTCTGGGATCAGTTGGAAGTCATGTCGGCGGAGTGTTTATCGACAATGGCTTTATCAGCACAAGTACTAATGAGGGAACCTCCAAGAGTTTCGGTAGCAGCGGTGTCCTATGCGACATCATTGTGCCAGCCGGAGTCCGGGTTGTGAAACCAGGAACGATTTCCGGACACTCCACCGAGAAGGAGATCATCCTCAACAGAGGGACCAAGTTCAAGATCGTTAGCGACAAGACGGTAACAATGGCACAATGGGGCGCAGGAGTCCAGAAACGGCGCGTGGTACTGGAGGTGATTCCGTAATGCCGGATGACAAGTTCGCCTGGAGCAGTCCGGCCGATATTGAATGGCAGACTGAAGGCGATCAGAAGAAGGCCAAGCAGGACCAGATGTCCAAACTCAAGGACATCGGCAATCAGATCAGGGATAAGGCCGAAGGTGGAAATAGCACCGCGTGATCGCACGATCACGCTACCAGATGGCGTTCCGGAGCTAACGCTCGGATGGGATGCCATCTACTGGGCTACCATGTATCTACGCCAGCCGGATGGCGACAGGGCCGGCGAGCACTGGGATTTCGTGGAGAGCCAGACGAGATTCATATTGTGGTGGTACAGCCTGACAGACAATGCGCGGTGGATCTACAATCATGGCGTACGGCGATTCAGCAAGGGCTATGGGAAGAGCCCATTCGCGGCAGTGATGAGCCTGATTGAGCTGCTGGCTCCGGTACGATTCGCCGGCTGGTGTGATGATGAAGGATTGTGTATCGGCTGTAAGACGCGTGCCGGTTGCGTGCACGTTATCGGTAAGCGTGTTGGAATGCCATTGGTCCAGATTGCTGCAACTGCCGCGGATCAGGCGAACGTCAATACCATGCGAATGGTGCGAGCCCTAGTACCGCCGAAGAGCCGGATCAAGCAGGACTACGATCTTGATACCGGCAAGACCATCTTCCATGTGCCCGGTGGCGGGCAGCTGATGATTATCACCAGCTCGCCGACAACCGAGGAAGGCGCACTTGTTACATTCGGTGTGATGGACCAGACTGAGAGCTTCTACCAGACGAATGGTGGCATTGACCTGGCTGAGGTAATGGACCGTAATGCGCGGAAGTCAGGCTCGCGCCTACTCGAGACCAGCAATGCCTGGGAGCCGGGCCGGGATTCAGTTGCTGAGACTACATTTGAGGCGTGGGTTGCACAGGAGGAAGGCCGACTGAAGGGAAAGGGGAAGATCCTATATGATTCGCGAATGGCTCCACCGGAAGTGGACTGGGATGACCCAGAGTCAATTCTGGGAGGAGTTGACTTCGCCTATGGAGATGCCCACTGGGTCAACCGGGAAGACATACTGGAGGCAATTCTATCTCCAAGGACGCCTCTGGATGTGAGCCAGCGCTTCTACCTGAACTGGCCTACGGCTGCCGAGGACGCATGGGTGCTCCAGCAGCAATGGTCGGCAATGGCCGAGACGGACCATCACCTACCTGACAGCGCGGATATTGTGATGGGATTTGACGGAAGCCGGGTAGATGACGCTACGGCGCTGGTTGGCTGTGAGCTGAAGACAGGCTGGACTTTTGAGATTGGCATCTGGGAGACAACTGGGCCTAGAGGCGAGCGTATTCCGATTCCGATGTATGAGGTCAATGCTGCCGTAGCGATGGCATTCAATTCCTGGAAGGTCTGGGCCTTCTTTGCAGATGTCAAGGAATGGGAGGAAAGCACCAAGGTCAGCTGGAGGAATGAGTACGGTGAGCAGATCGAGCTATGGTCCGTACCTGGCGGCCGGGATCCGCAGCCTATTGCCTGGGATATGAGAAGTCATACCGCCGAATTCACACAGGCCTGCGAAATGGTGCAGAAGGAGATTGAGAATGGCAGCTTCAAGCATGACGGGAGCAGCGTCCTAGGCCGACACGTTGTGAATGCCAGGCGTCGGCCTAACCGTCATGGCATCAGTATTGGCAAGGAGGCTCCGAAGAGCCCACGTAAGATTGACGGCGCGGTGGCCATGATCATTGCGCGGCAGGCACGTAGGCTGGTGCTCGGTAGCAAGCAGTGGAAGGAACGCCAGGAGAATACGGGCAAGCCTGTTCGAACTGGAAAAGTCTGGGGCTGGTCATGAGTCATTTCAATCCAGCTGAGCTGCGAGACCCGCATGGCAAGTGGACGCTTGAGGGTGCCTTCCGCGGAATGATAGACAAGTCACGACCTTCCGGCCGGGCCAGTGTACAAACGCCTAGCAATTTTATTCATCCCAGTACCGGGCATAAGATGGGTAAGACCGAGATTGGGGATACTTATGAGCAGCTATTCAGATCACGCGGGGCGCACTTGGTCGAGATGCATTTTGGGCACCCGTATGTGGAAATTGCCGGAGCTGGTTCCGTCAAGGCTGGACGTACGTCTAGGACTACTCCGCTAGACTTCCGGCTCAACAGCAAATGGGGCGGAGAGCTTAAGACGCTCAATGTGGATGCCAAGAATAAGAAGACTGCAATCAAGAAAGAGGAGCAAGCCCGTAAACTAGCGGCTGTCGAGGCCGAAGGGCTTAACCCACTATTGATTGTCCAGGTAGTTGACACCAGAACGAATACCGTCACCGTGTACGCGCACAGGGCATTCGCCTCTAAGGCCGTTAGCGCCATGGAGCACCTGGGATCGTACACCTATACGCGGGAGGACTTCAGGAATGCGCAAATCCGAACCGGACACTGGCAGCAACGACATGCCAGAGCCGGATGAGCCTGAGGACGAGCCGGTGGAGGGTGACCAGGTTATCGAGCTGGTGGGTGGACGCCCATTCATCTATGAACAGAACCAAGACAATGAGCGTCGGATGGCGCGGATTCGGGGTGCCGGGTGATTGTCGGCGAGGCTGACGTTGTCCAGACGGCCGCAGTCATGATGGGGATGCGGGACAGGGAACAGGTCCGGCTACGGAAGATCAACAATTACATGCGCGGCAGGCATGATCCGCCTTATGCTCCGCGTGGCGTGAATGCCGAGTATCGCTGGATTATGAAGCGCTCACGCCGGAACTTCCTTCCGCTGATTGTTTCCGTGGTTAGCCAGAACCTGCACGTCGACGGATACAAGCCAACCGGACAGACCGTTGTAGAGGCATTCAATACGCCGAAGCCCGAACCGGGCTGGGACGCCTTCCGTTCTAACCGAATGATCAGCCGACAGCATGGCGTACATCGCTCGGTGATCAAGCATGGTCTTGCGTACGTTGTGGTACTTCCCGGCCAGATGGCTATCGGAGAGGAGCAGACGCTCCAGTCGGTTCCGGTGATCCGGCCAGTTAGTGCGGGCCGTATGACGGCGCTGTATGCGAATGACGTTGATGACGAATGGCCACAGCTGGCCGTTGAGGTGAATGAGTTCTTCGACCCGGCGCTGAAGGGTAATCGGCGTTATCTGGTGACATTGTATGACGAGCAGTCGCGCTACATTATGGCAGGGCTTCCTTCCAGCGGACAGCAGAGCATTCCGCTTCAGATTGCAGAGGCGGATGATCCGTATCTGGACGGAAAGCCTCCGGTGAGCAAGCATGGCCTAGGTGTCTGTCCTGTCATTCGTTTCCTGCATGAGAATGATCTTGATGGCGAGCTTGACTGTAGCGGTGAGATTGAGCCTCTCATTCTGATTCAGGATCAGATTAACTTCGACACTTTCAACCTGATGATGGCCGAGCAGTATGCATCATTCCGGCAGCGCTGGGTTACCGGCATCTCGGCAGTGGACGAGGAAGGCCGGGATGCACAGCCCTGGCGGCCGGGTATTGACCGCATATTCGCCAGCGATGATCCGGCTACCAAGTTCGGTGAATTCAGCGAGACACAGTTGTCACCCTACATCGATGCGCGCGAGGCCGGTATCCGGCATATGTCCACAATCTCGCAGGTGCCGCCATATCATCTGCTGGGCCAGATTGCGAACATGTCGGCGGAAGCCCTAGCGGCTGCGCGGGATGGCCTTGACAGGAAGATTGAGGAGATCCAGTCGATGTTTACGGATCCCTGGCGGAATGTCTTCCGGCTTTCTGCAAAGGCTTCCGGCGATACCTCAGGCTGGAATGACCTGACAGGGACTATTGTCTGGCGCGATACCTCGGCGCGGTCGTTTGCTGCGACAATTGATGCGCTCGGGAAGGCTGCCCAGATGCTGGGCGTTCCGCCGGAGGAATTGTGGCGTCGGATTCCCGGCGTTACAGCTGATGACGTGGAGGCCTGGCAGCAGGCTAGGGCACAGGCCGAGGCTCAGGCGACAGCCGAGCAGGCTGCTAAGGCTGCTCTGGCCTACCAGGCTGGAACTCTGATCCCTGTTACGCCTCCTCCACCCGGCCAGCCAGGCGCAGCCCCCGGAGGCCCACCGGCAGTTGGTCCTGGACAGCCTCCATCGCAGGCAGGGCCGTCCGGTGGCCCGGCTCCGACGGAGACTCCCGCTGAGGCGCAGGCTCGGAAGCTACTGGCCCAGCCACTACCCACGGTTGGACCAGGTGGTAAGGCGAGGACGGCGACCACGTGACTACTCCCCGTGCGATTGCCCGGCCTTCTAAGCCATTGGGGCAGGTAGGCCCACCCAAACTAGTGGGCGGGACCGTTCTCGCCAGCGGTGCGCCACGTTCCATCGCAGCAGGGGCCACTGGTGTAGACCCGGCCCTTCTCAATCCGCTCCCAGGCGATGTCAGCCTTCTGACGCTACAGCAATTGTACAGACAGCGCCAAATGGCTATTGCACTAGCTACGAGCAGGGCGATTTCCTCCCTTTGGGTCCGGCATATCCGTCCGGAGCGAATGGCCGATAGCTGGGGAGCCCTACGTGACCTGGTTCTTCGTACGATTCAGCAGTACTGGGACGCGGCAGCGGCCGATTCCGCAAGTTTCTATCGTAACATGAGAGTCGTCTCGGGATTCCCTTCGGCGCGCGTGCCCATGGTCCAGCTGCCACGCGAGGAGCTAATCAAGGTTGCGGATAGCCAGGCAATGGGTACATTCTTCCATAACATCAAGACGATGCCGGAGCCCGAGGCTGCTAATTCTGCCGGCCAGGCTCTCGAGGCGGGCGGATCGCGATTGGCGCTCAAGGGTGGGCGCCAGACAATAGCTGATGCCGTACACCAGGATCCGGTAGCTAAGGGCTGGGAGCGATTGATATCTCCGGGTGCCTGTAGCTTCTGTTCTATGCTGGCTAGTCGTGGGGCGGTCTACAAGTCTGACAAGAGCGCCAGCTTCCTGGCGCATGATCACTGTCATTGTACAGCCCAGCCGCTATTCCGAGGCCAGGCTGTGTCGGAATCTAGTAAGCAACTGAGTGATGACTGGACGCGCGTAACGCGCGGTAAGAGTGGAGCTAATGCCAGGAAAGCCTGGCAGGATTACTGGGAGGCGCAGAGTGAGCATAACACAGGGCCAGTTGCAGGGGCTGCGCCGAGTGGGCCAGGCAATGCAGCCCAGCAGCTCGAACCAGTCGGACAACCCTAGGTTCCCGATCAGGGGACGTGGACCTGGTCCGTATACGCTTCAGGCTGCTATTTCGGCTGTCGGACGCGCACGGCCTAATACGCCTGAGGAGCGTGCCAAGGTCCGTAGGTATATCATTGGCGTAGCAAGAAAGAAAGGCTGGTCGGCAGATATTCCGGACAGCTGGAATTCAGATGGCTCGCTCAAGACCGGAGGCAGCTAATGACTGTCCCGTTTAACGAGGCATTGCATCCTCGCGCGGCTGGTGGTCGGTTTGGAGTCTCGAACCGGCCTAAGGCGCAACCAGCCGGTAGACAGCCGGGTGGAGGCGAAGGCCGGAATTCTCAGCTTCGGAGCCAGATTGCCAACCGGGTGCGTGATATTCACCAGAGAGTGCATGAACTGCGGCTCCAGCTTGCCTCAATTGATGCCCAGATTGCCTCGCTACGTAAGCCAGCCCAGGTATCCCATACGACCAAGAAGAAGAGCACTTCGTCGCTTTCGTCCAAGGGCAGCAAGCCTGGTACAACGACCAAGAAGATGAGTACCAAGAGAACGACGACGAAAGCTACCAAGTCAAAGCCCCAGGTGTCGGCGAACCAGCAGCAGATACAGTCACTCTCCGGTAAAGCCGGTACGATTCGGATGCAGATCCATTTGCTGAATCAGAGAGCCTCCCAGCTCCAGGCACAGAGTAGGAAATTGTAATGGTTGCCGGTAGAGAAGTCACACCGGGTGATGTCAGTAGTACCCAGCGATTGATGCGATACTGGGCGGAAGGCGAGGGTGCTGCCAAGGTGCGCTGGGGCATCCCTGGTGATTTCGATAGGTGCGTAATGCACCTAGGTAAGTACGTAGGGCCAGGAGTTGTTAAGGGATTGTGCGCTAATCTACACCACCGCGCAACAGGAGGCTGGCCAGGCCATGCGCCTGGGATCGAACAGTCGATGGCCGAAGCCAAGAAGAAAGGTTAGTCATGAGTGGTGACGCGATTGATCATGGCCATGGCGGAGATAGTCTTCGCGTTGGCGTAGCAGTGGGGATGCAAGATGGCGGGCATCACCGTACTGTCTTGCGGGTAAGGAGATGGGACGAGGACGCTATCAGCTATGCCCTGAAGAAGCTGGATCTTCCACCAGGGCATGACCTGTTCCCTCGCGATTTCCGTCGGCTGGGAGTCCGGCCGTACTCCGAGACGGAGCATGTCGGCAACCTCATCATGAATACGGCGTGGGGCCAGCTGATCACGTCGTACTTCGGCACGTATACTGCGCCGACCAAGTTCAGTGCGACTGTGGGGCGGATAGGTATCGGCATCGCTACGTCGCCGGCGGCTGCTTACACCGACACGGACCTGAGTGCTGCGGCCGGTGGTGCCAACCGGCTGTTCAAGTTCTGTGCCGCAGCTCCGACAAGCACACTGACGCTGGCCACTCGCTCGCTGGCATGGACCGCTACGTTCCAGGCAGCTGATGCAGTATTTGCCTGGAACGAATTCGGCATTGACCAGGGTACGGCTGATGGCACTACTGTGGTTGCCCAGTTCATCAATCATGCCACAAGCATCGCGCAGGGCACCAAGGGCTCGAGCCAGATTTGGACTGCCAACGCCACGCTTACATTCACGTGAGGTGAAGTTATGCCAAACAGTAGGCTTTACCTTTCCGCGCCGAAGGGTCCTGTCTCCAATGTAGACGGGACTCCGAATGCCACAGCGACGCTGGCGGACATTTCGCCTGCCCGTGCATTTGATCCTGATGATGTCGATCTCGGTACTATTGTCCGGATCAACGCGCGTGGTGAATATACATGCGGGTCTACGGCCACGAATGCCGTGCTTGGTATCTACTTCGGTGGTGCCACGGCCAACAAGCCTCTGGCTGGCGTAACTGCGCAGGCCATGACTATCAGCCAGACGTCGATCCCATGGTGGCTAAGTTACGAGGGAGAGGTCAGAGCGCTTGGTTCCTCTGGTTCTATTCAGGGCAGTGGGTTCCTGATCTGGCCGTCTGGCCTTACGGCTGCAACTGTCATTCCGATACCGTCAACTCTGGCGCTGAGAACGGTGACGATTGACACGACAACGCGCCAGCCCATTACAATTGCAGGCAGTGTTTCCCAGGTTACTGGTGCCCCGACCATTAAGGCATATAGCCTGACTGTTGAAACTCTCGGTTAATAGGTAATCCCCAGTGACCTATGCCGCTGTAGCTGCTACCGGACAGTCTAACGGTGGTACCGGAGACCCTGGTCCCGCTTCGGTCACCACTCACAACGTGGGCAACTTCCTGCTGGCCACGATCTGGCTCCAGCAGTCCGGGCATACTGTCACCGGCCTGTCGGCAACTAACATCACCTGGACGCCCCTGACGCCGGGGTTCAGCGGCGTCAATAACTCCGGCTGGTATGTGCGGACGTTCATCGGCGTGGTGACCGCCGTCTCAACGGCGAACACCTCGATTACCTGGACGGGCGGCCTGCCGACCGCATTTTCCGACTTCGTGATGGAGGAGTTTTCCTCCACTACCGGTACCCCAGTGCTGGACAACACCGCCCACCTGGACGGCACTGGTGGGACCGCCCAGTGGCCGAATATCGCCGCTGCTGGCTCTGGTGAGCTTTACTGGGGCTCCACGCAAGACAGTGGTGCCGCGTCAGCGGGCAGCACTTCCGGCTATGTCTACAACGCCAACGCTGATGGCAATAGCAACGGCACGGCCTACAACCTGAGCGTCGGGCCAGGCACGGTCACCGGCCCCAACTGGGGCGATGCTGGGCACGACTTCGGCGAAATGATCCTGGTCAAGCCTGCCGCTGCATCTGCCGTTACTGGGTCCCCGAATGATCTTAAGCGACTGCTTACTTATCCAAGTTATCGCAGCATATTGCTGAAGCAGAATATTCATGCTCCGGCATTGCAGAACCAGCTGCTAGCTTACAATGGGCTGGGTGGAACGAATGGTGCCGTAGTCGCCAATACCGATACCGGCGTCGGGAATACGTTCGATACCGTTACGCTTGGCACTGGTGGTAATGCCGTATATGACAATACCCATGGCTCGGCTCAGAACTGTCAGTCAATTCTATTCACCATTGGGTCAACCTCGGCACAAGCGCTATGTCGCTGGACTCCTTCGTTTGTCGATACCGAGCAAGTGTGGTGGAGTGTATATTGCTATTTCACTTCTTATCCGGCCACCACATTCGGATTCATACTAGGTCGGCATACTGCTGACGCACAGAACTGTGGGCAATGGAGGATAAACTCAACTGGACATGTTCTCCTATCTGATGCCACAACAACTGCGCAGGCGACATCGGCGAGCGTTATACCACTGAATCAGGCATTCCGTATCGAGGGTAGGATGCTGATGTCGGGTGGAGTTGGCGGACTCATGGAGGTACGGATCTACCCAGACGACAATCCAGCGTCTACACCGACTGAGGTTCTTAATGTTGGTGGTATCCTGACGGCACAGACTGGTGGCTCTGGTGATGAGGCGACCATGTCAGGCATTCGGTTCGGCTTCACGGCTGCTACGACTGCCAACATCAGTTTCAATATGTGGGGCATGCAAGTCAGCAATGTCGCCTATCCGAATCCATTGCTGGGGACGGGAGGACCTACCTCGGCGACTATTACGCTGGCAGATACTGGTGCCGGTGTCGATACGTTTGTTGCTTCTGGGTCATTGGCCCTTGCCGATTCTGGAACTGGCACTGATTCTTTTGTTACGAATGCCAGCATCGTCCTTGCGGATACCGGGGCAGGTGCGGATTCAATTGTCGATTCCGCGTCGCTCGTCCTGGCTGATCCAGGTACTGGTACTGATTCAATTGTCGTGGGTGCTACTATTGGCCTGACGGATACTGGAGGCGGTACTGATACGGTAAGTGATTCGGCTGCCGTGACTCTGCCGGTCCAGGCTGGATCTGGTCTTGACGCCATTGTCGTATCGGTGACTTCTGCATTGGCCGATTCCGGAATTGGCGCGGATTCGGTTGCTGTGACTGTCTCTCCGATTTCGCTGACTGATACAGGTACCGGGACTGACGTCCTAACTGTTTCCGTTTCGGCGACTATTACGGATCCTGGAACTGGTGCGGACGCTATCGTTGTAGCTGTTACTGCTGCCCTAAATGACTCTGGTATCGGTACTGATTCTATTCAGACAACTTCCGGAATCACCAAGACTTTGACTGACACGGGTACCGGCGCTGACGTCCTGATCGTGAACGCCACGGTTCCACTTAGCGATACGGGTGTTGGCTCTGACTCGCTTGTGAACTCAATCTCGCTAACGTTGACTGATAATGGCACCGCGATTGAATCGATTGCCGTATCGGCTGCGATTGGACTAACTGATACGGGTACTGGCTCGGACGCTATTGTCGCTGCCATAACGGCCTTGCTGGCTGACTCTGGCGTGGGTACGGATACCATCAACGTCGTTACCGGGGTGACTCCTAAGACGCTGACTGATTCCGGTACCGGTATTGACTCACTTGTCACTACAGCGATTGTCTATCTAACTGATATGGGGGAGGGTATTGACGGCGTTGTCCAATATGTCCGCCTGCTCGAGCAAGGCCAGGGCAATGATTCAATCCTCGTTGCAGTATCGGTCAGCCTGGCCGACTCCGGGCAGGGTTCTGATACATTGCAGGCATGGCCTGTTTCTATCATTTCCCTATCTGATGCTGGGAGCGGGACCGACAGCCTTGTGGCTCTACCTGATAATACGAACACCGTCACCTTGACTG
>Ga0318551_10000746_pt1 | contig 10449 bp, 7 predicted proteins | sample GRESIP082b2f19_FD_203511 | JGI IMG/M metagenome (GOLD analysis project Ga0318551, IMG submission 203511) | Tropical soil microbial communities from Luquillo Experimental Forest, Puerto Rico - GRE.SIPMG.082b2f19 | ecosystem: Environmental > Terrestrial > Soil > Tropical forest > Bulk soil...
TACCACCCGGACGCCAACAAGGGTGACCCGAAGGCCGAGGCGAAGTTCAAGGAGATCTCCGAGGCCTACAACACCCTGTCCGATGAGAAGCGGCGCAAGGAGTACGACGACGCCCGCTCACTGTTCGGTGGTGGCGGCTTGCGTTCGCCTGGCCAGGGCGGCGGGTTCGGCGGGTTCGACCTCGGCGACCTGTTCGGCGGCGGGGGCGACCCGGGGACAGGCAGTGGCCGCCTCGGCGACCTGCTGGGCGGGATGTTCGGCGGCGGCCGGGGCGCCAGCACCCAGCAGCGGCCACGGCGCGGCGCGGATGTGGAGACCGAGACTTCGCTCGCGTTCAGCGACGCGATCGAAGGCGCGACCGTGACCCTGCGGCTGGCCAGCGAGCGGCCCTGCCCGACCTGCCACGGCACCGGTGCCAAGGCGGGCACGGTGCCGCGGGTCTGCCCGTCCTGCCAGGGCACTGGCCAGTCCAGCCGGAACCTCGGGAGTTTCGCGTTCTCCGAGCCGTGCCGCGAGTGCCGTGGCCGCGGCCTGGTGGTCGACGACCCGTGCCCGGACTGCTCGGGCAGTGGCCGGGCGATGGGCACCCGGTCGATCCAGGCCCGGATCCCGGCGGGCGTCGCCGACGGGCAGCGGATCAAGCTGAAGGGCAAGGGCGCCCCTGGCGAGCGTGGCGGCCCGGCCGGCGACCTGTATGTGCGGGTGCACGTCAGCCCCCATCCGGTATTTGGGCGCAGCGCCAACAACCTGACCGTGACCGTGCCCGTCACCTTTCCGGAGGCGGCGCTGGGCGCTGAGATCAAGGTGCCCTCGCATCGTGGTGCGCCGGTCAGCGTCCGCATCCCCCCGGGGACACCGAACGGGCGGGTGTTCCGGGTCCGCGGCAAGGGGGTCCGGCGGCCGGATGGCACAAACGGGGACCTGCTGGTCACCGTGTCCGTCCAGGTGCCGAACACACTGAACTCGCCCGCCCGGGACGCGCTGGGCGCCTTCCGGGAGGCGACCGCCGGTGAGGACCCACGGGAAGACCTGCTGCGCCGGGCCAGGCAGGCGTGATGAGCACCAGCGCGGCCGGCCGTCCCGCTGGCGAACCGGAGGTGACCCGATGAGCAGCCCCTTCGAGATGAGCGATGACACCCCGGTGTATGTGATCTCGGTGGCCGCCCAGCTTTCCGGCATGCACCCGCAGACCCTGCGCTCCTACGACCGGCAGGGGCTGGTGTCGCCGGGCCGGTCAGCCGGGCAGGGCCGCCGCTACTCCCTGCGCGACATCCTGCTGCTGCGTGAGATCCAGCGGCTGTCGCAGGAAGAGGGCGTCAACCTCTCCGGTATCAAGCGGATTCTGGAGCTGGAAGGGCAGATTGAGCAGTACCGCGCGCTCGCCGCCCAGCTGTCCGCGGAACTGGGGCAGGTCCGGACCGAGCTGGAATCCACCCGGGCGGTGGCGGCGCGGCTGGCCGCGCTGCTGCGGGCCCGCGGGACCAGCACCGCGCTGGTGCCGGTGCGGGCCCGGGGCAACGCCGCCGGGCCACCAGCAGGCGGGTCAGAGCCGCCCACCGACGGGCCGCGGCAGAACCTGCCGGCGGCCGACGCCGGCTGAGCCCGGCATTCTCCACCCGAAAGCCAGGAACTACCTGATGGATAACAAGTTCACCCGCAAGAGCCAGGAGGCGCTGTCCGGCGCAGTCAGGCGCGCCACCGCCGACGGCAACCCGCACGTCGAGCCGCTGCACCTGCTCGCCGCCCTGCTGGAGCTGAGTGGCGGCACCGCGGCGCCGCTGCTGCGGGCGGTCGGCGCCGACCCGGCGGCCGTGCTGGCCGACACCGGCGACCGGCTGGCGAAACTGTCCACCGTATCCGGTGCCACCGTCAGCGCACCGGACACGTCCCGGCCGCTGCTGGCCGCGATCACCACCGCGGGCAAGCGGGCCGCCGAACTCGGCGACGAGTACATCTCAACCGAGCACCTGCTGGTCGGCCTTGCAGCGGACGGCGGCGCGGCAGCCGATGTGCTGCGCAAGGCCGGGGCGAAGCCGGACACGCTGCTGGCCGCGTTCGAGCAGATCCGCGGCCACGCCCGGGTCACCTCAGAAGACCCGGAGGCGACCTTCCAGGCGCTGGAGAAATACAGCATCGACCTCACCCAGCAGGCCCGGGACGGCGAGCTCGACCCGGTGATCGGGCGGGACGCCGAGATCCGGCGGGTCATCCAGGTGCTGTCCCGGCGGACAAAGAACAACCCCGTGCTGATCGGTGAGCCGGGGGTCGGCAAGACCGCCGTGGTGGAGGGCCTCGCCCAGCGGATCGTGGCCGGCGATGTGCCCGAGTCCCTGCGTGGCAAGCTGCTGGTCGCCCTCGACCTGGCGGCGATGGTGGCCGGCGCGAAGTACCGGGGCGAGTTCGAGGAACGGCTCAAGGCCGTGCTGAACGAGATCAGGGAGAGCGAGGGCCAGGTCATCACGTTCATCGACGAGCTGCATACGGTGGTGGGTGCCGGGGCGGCCGAGGGCGCGATGGACGCCGGCAACATGCTCAAGCCCATGCTTGCCCGCGGCGAGCTGCGGATGGTCGGTGCGACCACCCTGGATGAGTACCGGGAGCGGATCGAGAAAGACCCGGCGCTGGAGCGCCGCTTCCAGCAGGTGTTCGTGGGTGAGCCGTCGGTCGAGGACACGATCGCCATCCTGCGTGGCCTGAAGGGCCGGTATGAGGCCCACCACAAGGTCCAGATCTCCGACGCGGCGCTGGTAGCCGCGGCGGCCCTGTCCGACCGGTACATCACCGGCCGGTTCCTGCCTGACAAGGCCATCGACCTGGTGGACGAGGCGGCCTCCCGGCTGCGGATGGAAATCGACTCCCGGCCGGTCGAGATCGACGAGCTGCAGCGCAGCGTGGACCGGATGAAGATGGAGGAGATGGCGCTGGCACGGGAGGCCGACCCGGCCAGCAAGGAGCGGCTGGAACGGCTGCGCGCCGACCTCGCCGACCGGCAGGAGCAGCTCACCGCGCTGGTTGCCCGCTGGGACCGGGAGAAGGCCAGCCTGAACAAGGTGGGCGAGCTGAAGCAGCGGCTCGACGACCTGCGCGGGCAGGCCGAGCGGGCCCAGCGCGACGCCGACTTCGAGACCGCGTCCCGGATCATGTACGGGCAGATTCCCGCGCTGGAGGCCGAACTGGCCGCCGCCGCAGCCGACGCCGGCGAGGACTCCGGTACGGCTGCGGCGGCTGGGACCGCCGCGGGACATCGGGCCGGGCAAGCCGCCGGTTCCGGGGCCGGGCCGGAGAGCGCGCCCATGGTCAAGGAGGAGGTCGGCCCCGACGACGTCGCCGATGTGGTGGCGTCCTGGACCGGTATCCCGGCCGGGCGGCTGCTGGAGGGCGAGACCGGGAAGCTGCTGCGGATGGAAGCCGAGCTCGGCCGGCGGCTGATCGGGCAGACCCGGGCTGTGCAGGCGGTCGCGGACGCGGTGCGCAGGGCGCGGGCCGGCATCGCCGACCCGGAGCGGCCCACCGGCTCATTCCTCTTCCTCGGGCCCACGGGGGTCGGCAAGACCGAGCTGGCCAAGACGCTCGCCGAGTTCCTGTTCGACGACGAGCGGGCCATCGTCCGCATCGACATGAGCGAGTACGGCGAGAAGCATTCGGTGGCACGGCTGGTTGGCGCCCCGCCCGGCTACATCGGGTACGAGGAGGGCGGCCAGCTGACCGAGGCGGTCCGGCGCCGGCCCTACTGCGTGGTGCTGCTGGACGAGGTGGAAAAGGCGCATCCGGAGGTCTTCGACGTCCTGCTGCAGGTGCTCGACGACGGCCGGCTCACCGATGGCCAGGGCCGGACCGTGGACTTCCGTAACACCATCCTGATCCTCACCTCGAACATCGGATCGGTGTTCATTGCCGATCCCGCGCTCTCCGAGCAGGCCAAGCGGGATGCCGTGCTCAATGTGGTGCGCGCGACCTTCAAGCCGGAGTTCCTCAACCGGCTCGATGACGTGATCGTCTTCGACGCGCTCACTACCGAGGAGCTCACCCAGATCGTCGACCTGCAGGTGGCCCGGCTGGCCGGGCGGCTCGCTGACCGCCGGCTGGCCCTGACCGTCACCCCGGCGGCCCGGGAGTGGCTGGCCGTCACCGGTTTCGACCCGGTGTATGGTGCCCGGCCGCTGCGCCGGCTGGTCCAGTCCGCGATCGGCGATCAGCTGGCGCGGGCGCTGCTGTCGGGTGAGATCACCGACGGGGACCAGGTCACAGTGGATCTGGACGCGGCGGCCGACGCGCTGGTGGTCCGGCGTGGTAACCCGGTGGCTGATTCGGTGCCCGGTCCGGGTGGCAGCACGTCGAGCAGCCGGTCATAGCTGTCCTCGGCCAGACCGAGGTCATTGCGGATCCGGAAGCGGAGGCTGAGCAGCAGCCTGAGCTCGGCCCGGTCCCTGGCGGGCAGCTCCAGCACGCTGTCCATTTCCGCCAGCGAGCCGGTGCCCGGCTCCTCCGAGCCGGCCTCGCCGGCCCGGGCGACGGGTCCCGGTTGCCCGCCGAGGTAGAGTTCGATCCCAGCGTTCGTCCAGGCCAGCGCGTTGATCAGATCTGAGCGCTCGACCATCAGCTCTGCCAGCAGGTCACACATGCGCGGATCGCGCGGCGGCTCGGCGGCGAGCTGCTGAACCAGCTCCTCGGCCTCGGCCACCTGCCCCATCATGAACAGCGCCTGCGCAAGCGGCGCCCGCGGATCGACCGAGGAGTGGCCGCCGTCGGCCAGCGCCTGCCGGAAATCCCGGGCAGCAGCGGTGGGCTCACCAGCGATCAGCCACTGCTCGCCCGCCCGCATGAAGGCTTCCGCGCGGGTCATGGCCACGGTCTGGGTGCTGGAGGTGGCGAGCATGGTCATCCGCTCGGCGGCGGCCCGATGATCACCGGTGTAGGCGGCATCGAACTCGATCTGGTCGAAGGCTTCGCGGCTGAGCGCACTCACGTAACTGACCGTACCCAGCCGGACGCGGAGACCAACGCCGCGCGCGGGACCGGTCCGCAGGCACCTGGGCTGCCGGCCAGATTACCGCGGCCACCGCCGCCGGCCGCCCACCGGCACCGGACCCCGGCCACCACCCGGCGGGCCCCAGGGCAGCCCCTAATGACGGGACCTTTCCAGCGCGTCCCAGAACCCCCGCCGCAGCGCGTGCCGCACCTCGTCGTGCAGCAGCGAGTCGATCGGCAGCGCCGAATCCTGCAGCAGCCTGGCCTCCAGATCCGAGGGCATCCGCGGCTTGCGCGTGAGCACTGCCTCCAGCCAGAGCTGCGGTGCTTCCCGTGCCACCGCCTGCCCGAACCCGAATCCCTCGCGATGCGCGGCCTGGACGGCATCGGCCATTGAGACCGCTGGCGGCAGCGGCACCTGGGGCTGCGGCGGGCCCGGCTGCGGCCCGCCCCCGGGCTGGCCTGCCGCCGGGAGCTGCTGCGTCCCCGGCACCGCCCGCTGCTGGCCCGGCTGCGCGGCCAGATCCGGACCGCGGCTGGCGTACCCAGCGGGATAGCCGGGCTGGCCCGGCGGCATGCTCGGCTGGCCGGCCGGACCCGGCTGCGACGGGCCGGGCGGGCTGGTCAGCCCGGCAGCCTGGCCGGGCTGCTGGCCCGGCAGCGCAGTGACCGGCTGGGGCAGCGAGGCAGGCGGCTGCGGGCTCTGCTGGGCCGGGCTGGCTGTCCCCGGCCCAGCGGCCCCGCGAGGCGGGAGAACCTGGCCGGACAGCGGCCCGGAATGCTGGACGGGCATGGTCTGGCCGGGCCCGGCGGCAGGCTGGGCACCCGACACCGCCGTCATTCCCGGCTGCAGCCCGGGCTGGGACATCCCGCCCGTTGCCATGCCCGCCGGCGGTAGGCCGGCCGGGGAGCCAGGGCCGGCCTGCCCGGGCCCGGCCGCCTGCTCGGACGGCAGCACCTGCCGGCCGGGCTCCGGGCCGCTGGCCGCCCCGGCGGGCTGGGGGGATGGCAGTGGGCCGGGCTGCCCGTTAGCTATCGGCTGGGCCGATCGCTGGTACTCGGCGATGACCGGTGCCGTGTAGATCTCGGCCGCGGGCTGTGCACCAGCCGGGACGGCCTGCTGCCCGAGCTGGCTCACCTGCCCGTGGCCATTGGTCTGGGCACGACCTGGGGAGCCGGCTGCTGGGTGCTGCTCGTCGTCCCGGACCGGCTCGGCGCCGGCCACGAAGTCCACATACGGCCGCAGGTGCGCTTCGGTCAGTTCGACGATGTCGTCGCACTCCTGGCGCAGAGCGCGGGAGATGGTCCACTTCCCGTCCACCGCGATGTGGGCCAAGATGACCCGTACGCCCAGATCCTGGACCTCGGCGATAACCTGCGCTAGCTCCTCCTCGGCGCTGACCACCAGCGCGTCAGCAATGGCGCCGTTGCGGGCGAGGGTGATCAGGTCGCGGTGAACCTCACTCTCCACGCCTTCCCGGCGGCCAGGGCGCATCCGGCCGAGCCGGAGCTTCACCCCAGGGAGATCGGCCAGGGTCTCATGCTCGGGCGAGCGGCGGCCTTCCACCGTCGCCTCGTACCAGTAGCAGCGGAGCAGCGGCAGCCCGGAGCGGTCCCGTGCCACCGCGCCGAGGAACTGGAGCAGGGAAGGGTAGTTCCAGGAGACCGACTCCCGGTGCCGGGTCCCGTGCACCGCCATCGCGCCGTCGGCCAGCACATAGCCAGCGTCCACGAACAGCGCGCACCGATCCACCGCTACTCCGTCCTTCCGTCGAAGCCAGACGTTACCAGCGCTCAGCCGTGCCCGTGATGGACTGTGCGGAGATCGGCGGCACCCGGCACCGAGGTCAGCCGTGGGCGTAAGACTCGCCAGCACGCACGGCCACCCGGCAAGATAGCCAGATATGCGGCTGCTCGTGCTCGGGGGGACCCGGTTTCTCGGGCGTGCCATCGTGGACGAGGCAGTCGGCCGTGGCTACGACGTCACGACCTTCTCCCGGGGAGTGAGCGGCCATCCCCGGCCGGGTGCCGAGTCGCTCCAGGGCGACCGCACCAGCGAGACGGACCTGCACCTGCTGGCGGGCCGGGACTGGGACGGGGTTATCGACACCTCCGTCATCGCCCCGGCCCACGTAGGCGCCTCCGCCCGGCTGCTCGCCGATCATGTCGGGCACTACACCTATGTCTCCAGCATTTCCGTATACCAGGAGCGGCCGCAGGAGCTGACCACCGAGGAGTCGCCGGTGCTGGACTGCCCGCCGGACGCGGTGGGAACCATGCAGACGCTCGGGTACGGGGAGCTCAAGGCGGGCTCGGAACGGGCCGTCCAGCAGGCGATGCCCGGCAGCAGCCTGATCGCCCGGCCAGGCCTGATCGTCGGGCCGCACGAGAACATCGGCCGGCTTCCCTGGTGGCTGGCCCGGATCGCCCGCGGCGGGCCGGTGCTGGCGCCCGGGTCGCCCGGCAGCAAGCTGCGGATGACCGACGCTCGCGATCTGGCTGCCTGGCTGATCGATAACACCCGGCGCGGCATACCCGGCGTGATGAACGTGCCAGGGCCGGACGACACAACGTTCGGTGACCTGCTGACCGTCTGCATCCAGGTGACCGCACCCCAGCGCGGCGATGGCGTGGAACTGCGGTGGGTAGCCGACCAGGTGCTGCTGGCCGCGGGGGTGTCTCCCTGGATGGAACTGCCGATGTGGGCGCCCGACCTGCCCGAGTTCGCCGGCATCTGGCAGGTCTCCGGCGACCGGGCGGTCCGGACCGGCATGCGCTACCGCCCACTGCTGGACACCGCGCACGACACCTGGCACTGGCAACTGCAGGACGCGGCCCAGCGGGACCGGCCCGTCTCCGGGTTCGACCGGATGCCCGAGATCGGCCTGGATCCCGCTCGCGAGCAGGAGATCCTGGCCGCACTCTGACCGGCCAGCGAGACCCCCGCCTGACGACAGTGCCCGGTGCCCGTTCCCGAGCGCCTTCCGCCGGCCCTGGACCGGACAGTAGGCTCGCGGCTCGTGAGTGACCGGGACGAACTGCTGTACGTGATCAAGGACAAGGCCGTGCTGCACGGTGACTTCGTGCTGTCCTCCGGCCAGCGGGCGGCCTGGTACATCGACCTGCGCCGGGTGCTGCTCAGCGGGCAGTCCGCGCCACTGGCCGGCCGGGTCATGCTGGCGGTCACCGCCGACCTGGACTATGACGCGGTCGGCGGTCTCACCCTGGGGGCTGACCCGCTGGCCGCGGCGATGATGCACGCGGCGGCGGCCCAGGGCCGGGTGCTGGACGCTTTCGTGGTCCGCAAGGAGGGGAAGGCCCACGGCCTGCAGCGCCGCATCGAGGGGCCGGAGGTGTCAGGCCGCCGGGTACTGGCAGTGGAGGACACATCGACTACCGGCAACTCAGTGCTCAGCGCCGTGGACGCGCTGCAGGAGGCAGGTGCGGTGGTGGCCGGGGTCGCGGTCATCGTGGAGCGGGGCGCCCGCGGCCGGGTCACCGAGCGCGGGCTGCCGTTCCGCGCCGCCTACGACATGGGCGACCTGGGGCTGGGCTGAGTCTCTGGCTGCTCATACCCGGGCCGCTGTTCATAGCCAGCTGGTGGCCCGTACCCGGGCCGCTGCTCATAGCCAGCCGGTGGCCCGTACCCAGGCCGCTGCTCATAGCCAGCCGGTGGCCCGTACCCAGGCCGCTGCTCATAGGCAGCCGGCTGCTCATGCCCGGCCGACCTGCGCGGCTCAGCGGGAGTGGCATGATCCCGTCCCTGCCGCCGGAACTCGTGCAGCCGGTAGGCGATGAACGCGGCGATGGCCAGGATCACCACGACCGCGATCCCGTAGCCCGCCACCTTGATCCCTTTCGCCACGCCCGTCCACGCGTCACCGAGCGCGTAGCCGATGAGGGCGATGACGGTCACCCAGATCGCGGTGCCAATCAGGCTGAGCACGCCAAACAGCAGGGCCGGCACCTCGATGATCCCGGCTGCGATGGATACGAAGGTGCGCACGACCGGCAGTGCCCGGCCGACCGGAATCGCCCAGATGCCCCGGCCAGCCACGAACCGCTCGGCCCGGTCCACATCCGCCTGGGTGACCAGTACGTACTTACCGAACCTGTGGACGAGCGGGCGGCCACCAGCCCGTCCCAAGCCATACGCGACGAACGAGCCGATCAGCTCGGCCACGGTTCCCACCACTATGACGCCGAGGATGCTGAGATGCCCCTGATAGGCCAGCACGCCGGCGAAGCCGAAGGTGACCTCGGAGGGAATGGGAATGCAGCACGCCTCCAGGAACCCGAACAGGAAGATGGCGGCGTAGCCCCAGTGGATGAGAAAGCTCTCCATAGCTCCCTGTTGTACCGCATCCGAGCCGGTGCCATGACCGCTGCCGCCGGAGCTTAGGCGCACCTTTACCAGTCCGGCTGAGATAATGGGAGGACAACGCGACCCAGGAGCCGACCGCCATGCCAATCGCCACCCCAGAGATCTACGCCCAGATGCTCGACCATGCCAAGGCGGAGGGTTTCGCCTACCCGGCGATCAATGTGACGTCGAGCCAGACACTCAACGCTGCCCTCCGCGGGTTCGCCGATGCCGGGAGTGACGGGATCGTGCAGGTCTCCACCGGCGGCGCCGAGTACCTGTCCGGTTCGGCGGTCAAGGACATGGTCACCGGCTCCATCGCTTTCGCGCACTTTGCCCGGAGTGTGGCGGTGAAGTACCCGATCAACATCGCGCTGCACACCGATCACTGCCCGCAGAACAAGCTGGACGGCTTCATGCGCCCGCTCGTCGCCCTGTCCAAGCAGCGCGTTGCCCGCGGCGAGGAACCACTGTTCCAGTCGCACATGTGGGACGGCTCTGCGGTGCCGCTGGCCGAGAACCTGGCCATCGCGCAGGAACTGCTTGACGAGTGCGCGGCAGCACACACGGTCATGGAGATGGAGATAGGTGTGGTCGGTGGCGAGGAGGACGGCATCGTCGGGGCGATCAACGAGAAGCTTTACAGCACCCCCGAGGACGCCCTGGCCACGGCCGAGGCGGTCGGGCTCGGCGAGCGCGGCCGCTACCTCCTGGCCGCCACGTTCGGCAACGTGCACGGTGTCTACAAGCCCGGGCATGTCACGCTGCGCCCGGGCGTGCTGAAGGAGATCCAGGACGTGGTCGGGGCGAAATACGGCAAGGACAAGCCGTTCGACCTGGTCTTCCACGGCGGCTCAGGCTCGGCACTGTCGGAGATCCGGGAAGCGATCTCCTACGGGGCAGTGAAGATGAATGTGGACACTGATACCCAGTACGCGTTCACCCGCCCGATCGCGGCCCATATGTTCACGCATTACGACGGGGTGCTGAAGATCGATGGTGAGGTGGGCGACAAGAAGGCCTACGACCCGCGGTCGTACGGCAAGCAGGGCGAGGCCGGGATGGCCGCCCGCGTCGTCCTGGCCTGCGAAGACCTCATGTCCGCGGGCAAGCGCCTG
>Ga0318551_10000747_pt1 | contig 10444 bp, 9 predicted proteins | sample GRESIP082b2f19_FD_203511 | JGI IMG/M metagenome (GOLD analysis project Ga0318551, IMG submission 203511) | Tropical soil microbial communities from Luquillo Experimental Forest, Puerto Rico - GRE.SIPMG.082b2f19 | ecosystem: Environmental > Terrestrial > Soil > Tropical forest > Bulk soil...
GTACCGCTCCTCCGGTCCCGGCGGACAGAAGAAGAACAAGACCGAGTCCAGCGTGCGCGTGCGGCACCTGCCGACCGGGATCGTCCGCATCGCGACCGAGCACCGCTCCCAACACCGGAACCGCGCGCTCGCGCTCGAGCGCCTGTGGCGCGCGCTGGTGCGGCGCGCGCGGAAGGCGAAGCCGCGCATCGCCACGAAGCCCTCGAGCGCGGCGGTGGAGCGGCGGCTCGATTCCAAGCGCCGCGACGCGGAGAGGAAGCGCGCACGCGCGCGGCCGGACCGCGAAGGCTGACGCCGGCCTACGTGCGGCCGAAGTCGTCCTCGCGCACGGGCGTCGGGACGCCCAGACGCTGGCCCTCGGCACCCTGCTCGGCGTGGTGCTTGATGATGCGCGCCTCCGCGATGAACACGACCTCCTCGGCGATGTTCGTCGCGAGGTCGGCGACGCGCTCGAGATTCCGCGCCACCAGAACGAGCTCCATCGCGCGCGTGATCGAGCGCGGGTCCTCGATCATGTAGGAGATCAGCTCGCGGAACAGCTGGCGGTTCAGCGCATCCACCTCGTCGTCGCGCTTCACGAGCTGGCGCGCCCGGTCGGCGTCGCGCCGCACGAACGTGTCGAGCGCCTCGCGCAGCATGCCGGCGGCGAGCGTCGCCATGCGCGGGATGTCCACGAGCGGCTTGAGCTCGGGCTCGGCCGAGAGCTTGATCGCGCTGCCGGCGATGTTCACCCCGTGATCGCCGACGCGCTCGAGATCGTTCGAGATCTTCATCGACGCCGTGATGAAGCGCAGGTCGCTCGCGAGCGGCTGCTGGAGTGCGAGCAACTCGACGCAGCGCTCCTCGATCTCGATCTCGAGGCGGTCGATCGCGCGGTCGTCCTCGATCACGATCTTCGCGAGCGCGGGGTCGCGGCGCTTCAGCGCCTCGATCGCCTTGCCGATGATGCTCTCCGCCCGGCCGCCCATCTGCAGCAGCTGGGTCTTGAGCGCTTCGAATTCCTGCACGAAATGCCGTTCCAAATCGTCTCCCTGCGCGCAGGGGCGGCGCCGCGGCTCAGCCGAAGCGGCCCGTGATGTAGTCCTCGGTGAGCCGCTGGCTCGGACTCGTGAACAGCTTGCGGGTCTCGTCGACCTCGACCAGCGCGCCCTCCAGCATGAACGCGGTGCGGTCCGAAATGCGCGCGGCCTGCTGCATGTTGTGCGTGACCACGATCAGGGTGTACCGCGATTTGAGCTGGAGCACCAGCTCTTCGATGCGCGCCGTGGCCGTGGGATCGAGCGCGGAGGCTGGCTCGTCCATCAGCACCACCTCGGGCTCGACCGCCAGGCAGCGCGCGATGCAGAGGCGCTGCTGCTGCCCGCCCGAGAGCGAGAGCGCCGAGGTGCCGAGTCGGTCCCGGACCTCGCTCCACAGCGCGGCCTGGAGCAGGCTCTGCTCGACCCGCCACTCGAGCTCGGCCGCATCGCGCAGCCCGAGCATGCGGAGCCCGAACGCGACGTTCTCGAAAATCGACTTCGGGAACGGGTTCGGGCGCTGGAAGACCATCCCGACCCGCCTGCGGAGCTCCACGACGTCAGTCGAGGGCGAGAACACGTCGAGATCCGAGATCCGCACCCGGCCCTCGACCCGGACGCCCGGAATCAGGTCGTTCATGCGGTTGAAGGAGCGCAGCAGCGTGCTCTTCCCGCAACCGGAAGGTCCGATGATCGCAGTGACGGTGCCCTCGGGAAGGTCGAGGTTCACGCTCTTCAGCGCATGACGCGCGCCGTAGTACAGCGAAAACTCACGGGTCTCGACCGCGACCTTCGCCGGCCCGGCCTCGATCCCAGCAGCCGGGGCGGCGGCGGGAGCGGCAGGCGGCGGAACGACCGGTGGAGCGAGCGATCCGATCTGGGCGGGTCGCGGGATTTCCGGTTTCGGCGGCATGGTGCGCGGAACCTCGAGGGTCATGCGGGCTCGACTCCCTGATGCGCCCGCGGGGGCGCTGAAAGTTTCCGGTCGCGGCGCGTCACGAGGTCCGTCCGATCCGGCGCGTGGTGAGCCGGAGCACGGCGGAGACCGCGGTGACGAGCAGCAACAGGAGCAACGCGCCCGCCCACGCCTGGCGATTCCAGTCGGGGTACGGAGCGCGGGCGTAATCGTAGATCATCACGGGCAGCGTGGCGATGGGCCGATCGAGCGCGCTGGACCAGAACCTGTTGCCGAGCGCCGTGAAGAGGAGCGGGGCGGTTTCGCCCGCGGCCCGCGCGAGCGCGAGCAACGTGGCCGTGAGGATGCCCGCGCTGGCCGCGGGGATCACCACCTGCTGGGTCACCTTCCAGCTCGGCGCGCCGAGCGCGAGCGCGGCATGGCGGTAGGACTCGGGCACGAGGCGCACGACCTCCTCGGTCGAGCGCGCGATCGTCGGCACCATGAGGATGCCGAGCGCGATCCCGCCCGCGAGCGCCGAGAAGTGGCCCATCGGGATCACGACGAGCGCGTACGTCGTGACGCCGACCACAATGGACGGCACGCCGCCGAGCACGTCGGCGGTGTACCGGACCAGGGCGCCGAAGCGCCCCTGGCCATGCTCCGCGAGACACACGCCGGTCCCCACGCCGACCGGCACCGAGACCAGGAGCCCGATTCCGGTCACGATCAGCGTTCCGACGATCGCGTTCGCCATGCCGCCGCCCGGCTCGCCGACCGGCTTCGGCATGTGGATGAAGAAGCCCGGCGTGAGCGCCACGATCCCGTGCGAGACGAGGTGCCAGATGATGAGCCCAAGGGGCAGCATGAGGAGCAGGGTGCTGAAGCCGCAGAAGCCGACGAAACCGGTGTTCCACACCCGGCGCGGCAGGCTCGGGCCATGCGACGCGAGCCGCGGGTAGGCGTCAGGCCGCGCGCGCGACATCCCGCCTCCCTCCCATCGTCCACAACACCAGCAGGCGCGCGAACCCGTTCACGATCAGCGTTACGACGAACAGCAGCAGCGCGATCTCGAACAGCGCCGAGAGATGCAGCGGATCGGCCGCCTCGGTGAACTCGTTCGCGATCACGCTCGCCATCGTCGCGCCGGGCGCGAGCAGCGAGGCGGACAGGTGATTCGTGTTTCCGATCACCATCGTGACCGCCATGGTCTCGCCGAGCGCGCGTCCGAGCGCGAGGATCACGGCGCCCACGATCCCGGGCCGCGCGGCCCCGACCGTGACCGCGATCGCCTCCGCGCGCGTCGCGCCGAGCGCGAGCGCGGCCTCGCGCAGCGAGCCGGGCGTCGCGAGCAGGATCTCACGCGAGATCGAGACGATGGTGGGCGAGATCATGATCGCGAGCACGATCGCGGCGTTCAGCATGCCGAGCCCGAACGGGAAGCCCTGGAACAGCGGCAGGAAGCCGAGATGGGCGATCAGCCACGGCTCGATCGCGTTGCGCAGCCAGGGCGCGAGCACGAACACGCCCCAGATGCCGTACACGATGCTCGGAATCGAGGCGAGCAGCTCGATCACGAACGCGAGCGCACTGCCGAGCCGCGGCCGCACCAGCTCGGCGAGGTAGATCGCCGCGCACAACGACGGCGGCAGCGCGAGCAACAGCGCGAGCGCGGACGACATCAGGGTTCCGTAGACGTACGGGACCATCCCGAACTTGCCGGCCACCGGATCCCAGTCGGTGGAGACGAGGAAGCGCGCGCCGAGCGTGCGCAGCGCGGGAGCGGCGCCGCGGAACATCTCGACCACCATGAGCGCCACGATCACGAACACCGAGACCGCGAGCGCGCTCAACGCCATGCGGTAGAGCCGGTCGGGATTCCAGACGCCGGCCGGAGCAGGACGCGGGCGCGGGAGCGGGGCTCGCCCCGCGTCCAGCGCGTCCGCCCGGGTGGCGTTCACGATGCAGATCCTCCTAGCGCGAGGCGAGCAGCGGCTTGCCGTTCGCGGTGAGCGAGCGCAGCGTCGCCTCGTCGACCTTCACGACCGCGTCCGGCAGGCGGGCGTAGTCGAGGCTCGCTGCCAGCTCCTGCCCGTCGTGGATCGCCCATTGGATGAAATCCGCCAGCGCGCGCCCCTTCGCCGCATCCTTCTGATCCTGGTAAACGAGCAGGAACGTGAGCCCGGCGATCGGATACACGTCGGGGCCGTTGCCGTTCACGATCGGGGTGCGCGGATCCTTCGCGAGCTCCGTCGCCGCCGCTCCGACCGCGGCGACCGTCGACTCGAGCGAGGGCTCCACGAACTTGCCGGCCTTGTTCTGCACCTGCGCGACCGCGAGCTTGTTCTGCTTCGCGTACGCCAGCTCGACGTAGCCGATCGCGCCCGGGGTCTGGCTCACCACGCCCGAGACGCCGTCGTTGCCCTTGCCGCCGACCCCGGACGGCCAGCTCACCGCGGTGTTCGCGCCGACGAGCTCCTTCCACTCGCCGCTGACCGCGGAGAGATACGTCGTGAAGATGTTCGTGGTCCCGCTGCCATCCGAGCGGTGCACGGCCAGGATCGGCGCCGCCGGCATGGTGACTCCGGGGTTCGCCGCCGCGATCGTCTTGTCGTTCCAGGTCGTGATCTTGCCCATGTAGATGCCCGTGATGATCTGGGGCGTGAGCTTGAGCGGCCCGGCGAAGTTCGGCAGGTTGTACGCGAGCGCGAGCGCGCCGCCCACGGTCGGGAAGTGCACGACCTTGCGCGGCATCTCCTTCAGGCGGTCGTTCGAGAGCGCGGCGTCGCTGGCTCCGAAGTCCACGGTGCCGGCCTTGACCTGCTGAATGCCGGCGCCGCTGCCGATCGACTGATAGTTGATCTCGATGCCGGTCTTCTGCTTGTACACGTCGAACCACTTGGAATAGATCGGATACGGGAACGTCGCGCCCGCGCCGGTCAGGGTCTGGGCCGTCGCCGGCGCGGCGAGCGCGAGGGCGGCGAGAATCGCGAGCGATCTCGGGTGCAGAATCGATTTCATCGGGTGATACCTCCGGTCAGCGGACCATGGCGTGTGAGGGAGCGGGACGTGATCATCAACGGAACAGGTAGTAGACGGTGAACCGCGCCTGCAGATCGTGGTACGGCGGCGGCACTGATGCGGGCCCCGTGCCCCTGCCGTGGTACTGCGTGCCCTCGAGGTTCGGCTCGAGATGGATGTCGCGCCACGCCTGGTAGTCGAGGCCTGCGATCCAGAGATCCGAATCCACGCGGTTCCCCTTGTTCTTGTCGGGGATCCAGCGGTCATAGCGCGCGTAGGCGTTGAGCTTGGCCGGAACGACGGAACCGCGCGCGAACGCGGAGAACCCGGTCGGCTTCTGGTAGGCCAGCGCCGGATCGTGGATCACGCGCTGGAGCTGCTCGTAGCCCACCGCGACGCGCTTCGCCTCGTATCCGGCGAAAATCTTGTAGGTCGCGATGTCCTTGTTGCCCGGAACGTACGCATAGTCAAAGTACGGCTCGACCTGGAGGTCGTGCCACTTGAGGGGCGCCGAGAAGTAGAAGCGCTTGTCGCGGTTCGTCTCGGGCTTCTGGCCGGTGTCGTTCCCCATCATCGCGTAGTAGCCGATGACGTGATCGCCGTCCACGTACCCCTTGAGCGATGCCCCGCCGTCCGTGGACGATGCGACTCCGCGGAAGTCCGCGATCGTCTTCTCGACCGACCGGTAGGCCCAGAACGTCTCGCTGTTGTCGAACGTCGGAGTCTGCGTGAGCCCGATCCACATATCCGCGCGCGGGAAGACCTGGCGGATCTGGAGGTAGAGCGACTTCATGAACATGGTCTGCTTGCCGCCCGAGCTCAGCTCCTTGCCGTCGCCTTCAAGACGGGCGCGCACCGAGTAGCGGATCGAGAGATCGTCGTCGACCTGGAGGTAGAGGCGCCGGATCTGCCAGCCGTTCAGGTCCTTCGTGATCGGCGAGTTGCCATCGATGTTGACCTTGCCCAGGTCCGCGCCGTTCACGTAGTTGTGAGTCGGATTGCCGCTCGCGTTCCAGTACAGGTCGCCGAACATGAGCCCGCTCACCTTGATGCGCGGGAAGTCCGGAGCCGTCTGCGTCGCCGCGACGGCGGGCGGTGCGACGGCCGGCGGCGGGCTGCCGCCCCCTGCGGCGGCCGAATCGGCGCGCGTGGCCCCCTGTGCGAACGCGGATGTCGCCATCGCAAGGGTCAGGCAGGTGCTCACGACGCAGGCAATACCTTTCGAAGTCAAAGCGCCCTCCTTGATCTAGGTCTCACGCCGCCTGCTGGCCGGGACGGCCCCGGCTTCAAGCGACGCGGCCGAGTTCAAGGCACCCTAAACGGCGGCGAGTTGCCGGAATGGATCGGTTGGGTTACGGCAACGTTACAAACGTCCGCCGCTGGGCGCGACGCCGCGTCTGCGCGGCGCGCTCGAACGCGCGGTGAACGATCTGGCCGTAATCCAGGCCACAGGCGCGCACTGCGCCCTCCCAGCTGCCGAACAACCGGCGGGCACGGGCGTAGAGCGCGGGATGCGTCCGGTGGACGCGGAACAGGCCCTCGCGGCGCTCGGACAGGCCGCGGATGCGCTCGAGCACGGTCTCCGGGGCCATCTCGACCGGCCGGCCGCGGCGCCGGGGCGCGACCAACTCCGGCGCGGATGGCGCCGCCTGCAGCGAGTCCGGCGCCAGGCGCGCGGGCCCCGTGATCAGCGTCGTGAGTGGAGTCTCGATTTCTGCTGCCGGCGATTTCATGGCGTCCTCCCGCGATCCGTCCGCGACGCGTGAACATCCCTGCCTCACGGACCATGCAATCACGGGTTGCGTTGCCACTCCGTTAACGCGGGATGAAGACGGAGGGAATTCGGTCGCCCTCAGTCGCTGACGACGAAGGGCAGGCGGAACGGATTGGCTTCACGCGGAGGGCCGCTGGCTCGAACTCAGCGCCCCGCGGGCCGTCAGCGCGTCAGGCGCGCTCCGACGTAGGCGCGGGAGCTCAGCGCCTCCACTCCGACGGTCACCTGGCGCACGGTGCGGTCCCGGTCAAAGCCTTGCAGAAGGTACAGCCCGCTACCGCGCCTCGCCTGGTGCAGGTCGAGCGAGTCGGACGCTCCATCCGAGTACTGGATCGCGGCCGACGCGAAGCAGCAACGCCCCGACAGCTCCAGGAACAGCGCCGAGCCGTGGTCGTCCACATCGAGCGTCACCTCGCGCCATCCGAGCTCGCGGGTGAGCGCCGCACTATTCAGGAGGGGCTCAGGCGTCGGAAACAGCGCCCGCAGCGGCGCGGCCAGCCAGCTCAGCGAGGCTATGAGCAGCGCGGGAGCGCCGGTGTGCGGGCGCGGAGTCGCCGCCAGCGGGTCCGCGGAGGCCGTGAGGCCGATGAACAGGACGAGCATCGCATGGGCGCGCCTGCCGGCGTCATCGGTCCGCCCGATGCGCAACTTAACCGCGTCACACGGTCCCCGAACCTAGTCCCTCAGGCTGAGGATCTTGTACTGGCTCTTGCGCGCGACGATGGCCTTCACCCAGTCCCATTTCACGGTGTTCGCGTTCGCGTCACGGACGACGATCTTGAGCCTGCTGTACATCTTGAAGTTCTTGTACTGCAGCGTCGAGTCGCACGTCACGCCGATGAAGTGATAGGGCTGACCACCCCAATCGTTGATCGCCTGGCCACAGCCCTTGTGATTGCGCGTCTGGAGGAAGAACCAGGCGTCCTCCCACTGGATCCCGGTGGCCGGACGGCTCTGCGGGAACTCCGGCCACAGGATGTCCCGGAACTCGTCGGAGCGGACGCAAAGCAGCTCGAGCGAGTCCCGCCGCTGATGCTGGAGCAGGCGCGCGACCGTTCGACCGAACTGCCGGAGACTCGGCGCACCGCCAACAAAAGGTTTGTTCACGATCGGCGCGTTCGTGCGACGGCCCAGCAATTCGGACGAGGCCTCGGGATCGACGGGCGGCGTATAGCCGGGCGAGCTCTTGACCGAACCGACGTTTGGATTGGTCAACGTATCGGGACCGCTCTTGTAGGGCGGACCGCTGGCGGTCGTGCTCGAAGCCGTACCCACTGCCAGGAGCACGAGAAGCCCCGGCAGCACGAAGCGTGTGGACAGGCGGTGCGATGGAAGAGTAGGCATGTGCGTCCTCACTGCCCCCATGTCAGCTCGATGGCGTAGACACGCCGGTTGTAGTAGCTCGACACTTGGCGGTCACCCTGGAGTAGTAGCACTTGCTGGTTGAGCAGGTTTCGCGCCGCCAGCTTCACGCGAACCATGGGAAATCTCCAGTTGAGTGCGGCATCGAGCGTGGTCAGAGGATGCTCGTAAATGTCCGGCAGCGGAGCGGTACCAAGCGCGTACAGGCGCCTGCCAGTCGAGCCCAGCAGTAGGGACACGTCCACGCGGTCTTTCGGAGCGGTGTAACTCAGCGCGAAGTTCAGGAGATAGGCGGCCTGGCCCTGGAGGGGGTGCTCCGTCGTGCCGAGCTCAGAGCCGGCGTGCATCGGCTTCAGCTTCACCTTGGAATCGATGAAGGAGGCGTTGGAGTTCACCGAGAGCCCCCTCATGCGGTGCCACATCCGGCCCAGACCGACGCGAGCTTCCACCTCGATCCCGCGATTGAAGCCGCTCTCCTGGTTGTCGGGCCGGAGAATCAATCCCTCACCGGTGTTGGCCAGCAGAACGTTCTCGATGGGGTCATGCAGGCGCTTGTAGAAACAACCCGCCGCCAGAACTTCCGAGAGCCCGGGGAACGCCTCGAGGCGGGCGTCATAGTTGTCGATGACGGCCCGCTTCAGGTTCTCGTTCCCGGCCGTCATGTAGCCGCCGTAGTAATCCTCCTGCCCCCGCGTCGGTGACAGTTCGGTCAGATCGGGACGCGACAGCGTGCGACTGGCCGCCAGCTTCAGGTTCATGGCGTCCGTGACCCCGAGGCTCAAGCTGCCCGACGGCAGCCAGTCGGTGTTGTCGAGCTTGCCTTCGGAGGTGATCTGGCCGGCCTGGTAGCGGGCAGACGTCTGGACGTCCTGGTATCCGTGTTCTCTGCGGACTCCGACGTTGCCCCGCGCCCCATGTCCGAGCGGCACGTCGGCGCTGAGGTAGGCGGCCGCGATGCGCTGGTGTGCGGTGTAATTGTCGAGCGAGTCCGTATACTCCTCCACGTAGGCCGTATTCAGCGTGCTGTCGAACGTGGCGGGGGCGAACACCTGCTCGGGAGTGCCTTCGAGGTCGACGGTGCCGTTGCGGTAGATCGCGAATCGCCGGTAGGTCTCGGTGCGCTGTTTGATCTGGCGATCGTACCCGAGCGCGATGCGGCCCTCGCCGGCCCGGCCGAGCCGGTACGGGATCGCCCCACTCACCGTCGTGCCCCAGCCGTCGTCATGCAGGTAGCCGAATTGGCGCGTGCCGGCGCTGGCCAGCACCCAGTGTGGGACGTCGCCGTAGTAGTACCAGCGCTCCTCGTAGCGTGTCTCGCGGCGGTCGGGCACGTCGCGGGTGGCGCGCGAGCGGCCGAATCGCCAGTCAACCTGCGCTCCCAGCAGCCGCCGGAACTGATCATGGCCCTCGATCACGCCGTTCAGAAGACTCCGCTGGACGTACATGAGCCGCGTATCCCGGTAGTTGTAGTAGGTGCCGCTGACCGACTCGATACGGTTGTGATCCTGGCCGGTGTAGAACTGGACCTCGTCGTCCGCGCTGTTGATGTAGGTCGTGCGCAGGTGCAGGCTGTGGGCGGGTGACAGCCGGTAGCTGAGTCCAACGACGCCGCCGAGCTGGGCATACGCGACGTCGCGACGCACCGAGTAGTCGTAGGTCGTGTCGGTATAGGACCTGAAAAGACGCTGCTTCTCGTCGCGCTCCGTGAACGAGCGCGAGAAGCTCCAGGACGTGATGAGTCCCAGGGATCGGCCCAAGAGCTTGACCTCGTCCCCGTACGACGCCGCGAAGAATCCGTTCGGGTTGGTTCGCGCCGACTGCGCCGACCAAATGTTGCTGAAGGAACGCCCGAGGTACGCGAGCGTGCTCTTCTCGAAGCCGAACTCGGGCTTGCCGGGGGCCCAGATGAGCGTCCGATCACCGGCGATCGCGGAAATCTCCCCCGGCATGGCGCGGGAAGCCGCACCGAATCCGAACGCGTCAGCGGGGCTCCCCGAGTAGGTCTGGCGGTCCTGGAATGTCAGTCCCTCCACCCAGGCCGTTCTCAGAGTGAGCGACCAGGTCCTTGCTCCCGGGAAATCGCGGGTCCGAACCTGGACGTCGCCCCCTCCGAACTCACCCGGGCGGTCCGCGGTGTAGGTCTTCTGCACCACGATGTTGTCCAGCAGGTTGGCGGGCACGAGGTCCAGCGGCACGACGCGCTTGTTCGGCTCGGGGCTTGCGATCCGTACGCCGTCCAGCTCGGTCGAGCTGTAGCGTTCCCCGAGCCCGCGGACGTAGACGTACTTGCCGTCCACGACCGAGAGTCCGGTGACACGACGCAGCACTTCCGCGGCGTCCTTGTCCGGGGTCTTGCGTACCTGCTCGGAGCCCACT
>Ga0318551_10000749_pt1 | contig 10440 bp, 9 predicted proteins | sample GRESIP082b2f19_FD_203511 | JGI IMG/M metagenome (GOLD analysis project Ga0318551, IMG submission 203511) | Tropical soil microbial communities from Luquillo Experimental Forest, Puerto Rico - GRE.SIPMG.082b2f19 | ecosystem: Environmental > Terrestrial > Soil > Tropical forest > Bulk soil...
AGGTGGCGCGGCTGTGCCGGATCAGCGGGATCCCGGCCATCGAAGACAACACCTTGGCGGACCTGTCGCTTGGTAGTGAGCCGCCGCCGCCGTTGGCCGCGTCCGCGTGTGGCGCGCACATTGTGTCGGTTGGCTCGCTGAGCAAGGTTTTTTGGGCTGGGCTGCGGGTGGGCTGGATCCGGGCGCCCCGGCCGCTGATCGCCCGGCTTGGCCGGCTCAAGGCCGTCGCCGACTTGGGTACCTCGCTGGTCAGCCAGGCCATCGCCGTCCATCTGCTCCATGACGGCGACCGCATCCGGAGGCTCAGGCGACGTGAGGTCGCTGGGCGGCTCGCCGTGCTGCAAGACCTGCTGCCGCGTGGGCTGCCGGACTGGAGCTGGCGGCGGCCCGCAGGCGGCCTGACGGTCTGGGCCCGGCTGCCGGATGGCAGCGCGTCCGATCTCGCCCAGGTCGCCCGCCGGCACGGCGTGCTGATCGCGCCCGGCCCTGTCATGTCCGCAACCGGGCGGTTCGATGACTACGTTCGCCTACCGTTCGACTATCCACCTGAAACGCTCCGCGAGGGCATCGGCCGGCTGGCCCGCGCGTGGCGGGCGTACCACGACGCGCTAGATGTGCAGGGACCGCGGCAGGTCGAAGTGATCGTGTGAAGGCGGCGCTTCCCGGCCTCCGGCGCGATCCCGCCCAGCCGCGCCATCATGCCAATACCGGCTGGATTGGCCCCCTATCGGCGACTTACCGTCCATAGTGCAACGACCCAAGAAGCGCCAGCGGGAGGTTCTTATGGCAGTCCCAGTCCCAGTCCCGCCCGCGAGTACCGCCGGGTCCGCTACCAGCGGGGCCAGCCAGGACCTCCGTCCGGGCCCCTATTCCCCAAGTGGCGCTGCCCTGGTGACCGGGACGGCGCGGGTCAAGCGCGGGATGGCCGACATGCTCAAGGGCGGCGTGATCATGGATGTGGTCACGCCGGAGCAGGCGAAGATCGCCGAGGACGCGGGTGCGGTCGCGGTGATGGCGCTGGAGCGGGTGCCGGCCGACATCCGGGCGCAGGGCGGGGTGGCCCGGATGAGCGACCCGGACATGATCGGTGACATCATCGGCGCGGTGTCCATCCCGGTCATGGCCAAGTGCCGGATCGGCCACTTCGCCGAGGCGCAGGTGCTGCAGGCGATCGGGGTGGACTACGTCGATGAGTCCGAGGTGCTCACCCCCGCCGACGAGGCGCACCACGTGGACAAGTGGGCGTTCACCGTGCCGTTCGTGTGCGGCGCGACCGGCCTGGGGGAGGCGCTGCGCCGCATCGCCGAGGGCGCGGCCATGATCAGGTCCAAGGGCGAGGCCGGGACCGGGAACGTGGTGGAGGCCACCCGGCACATGCGGCAGATCGCCGGGGACATCCGGCGGCTGCGGTCGCTGCGCGAGGAGGAGCTTTTCGCGGCCGCGAAGGAGCTTGCCGCCCCGTATGAGCTGGCCGCCGAGGTGGCCCGGGCGGGCCGGCTGCCCGTGGTGCTGTTCACCGCCGGCGGCATCGCCACCCCGGCGGACGCCGCGCTGATGATGCAACTCGGCGCCGAGGGCGTGTTCGTCGGGTCGGGCATCTTCAAGTCCGGCGACCCGGCCCGCCGCGCCGCCGCCATCGTCAAGGCGACAACGTTCCACGACGACCCCGATGTGGTCGCCAAGGTGTCGCGTGGCCTCGGCGAGGCCATGGCCGGCATCAGCACCGATACCCTCGCACCAGCCGAGCGCTACGCGGGGCGCGGCTGGTAAAAGCACGGCGGCTTCCCGCTGGCTGTCAGGCCTCCTGGACCGCCCCCAAGCAATCTGTGGGAGTGCGGAGATGTTCGAACGGTTCACCGACCAGGCGCGCCGGGTCGTGGTCCTGGCCCAGGAGGAAGCCCGGATGCTCGGCCACGGCTACATAGGCACCGAGCACATCCTGCTCGGCCTGCTCAGCGAGGGCGAGGGCCAGGCGGCGCAGGCCCTCGCCGCGCTCGAGATCAGCCTGGAGGCGGCCCGGGAGCAGGTCGCGGAGATCATCGGTGAGGGCACCGGCCAGCCGGCCGGCCACATCCCGTTCACCCCGCGCACCAAGAAGGTGCTCGAGCTGTCGCTCCGCGAGGCACAGCGGCTCGGCGACGGCTACATCGGCACCGAGCACATCCTGCTCGGCCTGCTCCTCGAGGGCGAGGGCGTCGCTGCCCAGGTGCTGGAGCGGCTGGGCGCGACAAGGGGCAAGGTCGTGGCGCAGCTCCAGATCACCGCGCGGTCGGGGCCGGGCGAGGAGCTCCGGCGGGTCTCGGCGGGGCGGATGATGGGCCCCCGGCCGCCGGTGGAGCGCCTGGCCAGCCTTCGTGAGGTGATGAGCCGCCTCGACGAGATCACCGAGCGGCTCACCGCGATCGAGAACCTGCTGGCCGAGATGCGGGACCCGGCGGCCCGGCCCGCGCGGAAACCGGCATCCGGCGGGGCACGGAAACCACCGGCCGGCCGGCGTGGGCCCGCCGGAGGCGCCCGGCGCAAGCCCCCGGCCGGCGGGGCGCCTCCCGGGCAGCCGGAGCCCCCCGCCGCGGAGGCGTAGCCCGGTCACCCCGCCGCGGGGGCACCGCCGTGCCAGGCGACCGGTCACCCGCTCGGCACCCGGTCGGGCGGCCGGTTACCCGCGGCCGGTTACCCGGTCCGGCGGCCGGAACGCGGCCACCGGGCCGCGGCGTTCTGGGCGGATTAGCGGTCGCGGCTACCCTCGAAGGTCAGGCGGGGCGAGTCAGGGAGGTCTTGGTGGGGTCGGCACCGGTCGTCGGGGTTCTCGCGTTGCAGGGCGATGTCGCGGAGCACCTGCGGGCGCTGGCGGAGACCGGCGCCACGCCGGTCGGCGTGCGCCGGCCCGATGAGCTCGCGGCGGTGGACGCCCTGGTGATCCCGGGCGGTGAGTCCACCACGATGTGGAAGCTCACCACGGCGTTCGAGATCGCCGAGCCGCTGCGCAAGCGGCTGTCGGGCGGGATGCCCGCGTTCGGCTCCTGCGCCGGGATGATCATGCTGGCCGGCCGGCTGCTCGACGGGGTGGACGGCCAGGAGACCCTCGGCGGGATCGCGATGACCGTGCGGCGCAACGCGTTCGGCCGCCAGGTGGACTCCTTTGAGAGCGACATCTGCCTGGCCGGCATCGCGAGCCCCCCGGATCCGCCGTTCCGCGCCGTATTCATCAGGGCGCCCTGGGTGGAAGCGGTCAGCGAGCAGGTGACCATCCTCGGCACCGAACGGCTCACCGGTAGGATCGTCGCGGTCCGGCAGGGTCCGCTGTTTGCCACCTCCTTCCATCCCGAGTTGACTGGCGACCTGCGCATCCACCGGTACTTCGTTGACATGGTGAGGGAACGCACATGAGTGGCCACTCCAAGTGGGCGACGACCAAGCACAAGAAGGCGGCCGTCGACGCCCGCCGCGGGAAGCTGTTCGCCAAGCTGATCAAGAACGTCGAGGTGGCGGCGCGGACCGGCGGGGGCGACCCGGCGGGGAATCCGACCCTGTATGACGCGGTGCAGAAGGCCAAGAAGAACTCGGTGCCGAACGACAACATCGACCGGGCCATCCGCCGCGGCTCGGGCCAGGAAGCCGGCGGCGCCACCTACGAGGCCGTCACCTACGAGGGTTACGCCCCCGGCGGGGTCGCGGTGCTGGTGGAGTGCCTGACCGACAACCGCAACCGGGCCGCCGCCGATGTGCGGACCGCGCTGACCCGCAACGGCGGCTCCATGGCCGACCCGGGCTCGGTCTCCTACCTGTTTCACCGCAGGGGCGTGGTGATCGTGCCCAAGACGGCCGCGGTGACCGAGGACGATGTGCTGGCGGCCGTGCTGGACGCGGGTGCCGAGGACGTCGAGGACCTCGGCGACTCCTTCGAGGTGACCTCCGAGCCCGGCGACCTGGTCGCGGTGCGCTCCGCGGTGACCGACGCCGGGCTCGAGTACGACTCCGCCGAGGTGGCGTTCCTGCCCGCGGTCGAGGTCCCGCTGGATGAAGACCAGGCCAAGCGGGTGTTCCGGCTGATCGATGCGCTTGAGGACTCCGACGACGTGCAGGACGTGTACGCCAACTACTCGGTGTCCGACGAGGTCATGGAGAAGCTGGACTAAGGAGGCCCGACACGCCGGGTACCTGAGGTGGCCGGCGGCGGCCGGCCGGTAGGGTCGGTACCGAACACATGTTCGTAGCCTTTACGGAGCACGGGCGGTGATGCATGCGGGTGCTCGGCGTCGACCCCGGCTTGACCCGCTGCGGCATCGGGGCCGTGGACGGCATGCCGGGCAGGCCGCCCAGCCTGGTCCACGCGGATGTGATCCGCACGCCCGCGCGGGCCGGCATCGCGGCGCGGCTGCTCGCGCTCGAGGACGAGATCGACAACTGGCTGGCCGAGTACCGCCCGGACGCGGTCGCGGTGGAGCGGGTGTTCAGCCAGCACAACGTCAGGACCGTGATGGGGACCGCGCAGGCGGGGGCGGTGGCGATCGTGTGCGCGGCCCGCCGCGGCCTGCCGGTCGCACTGCACACCCCCAGCGAGGTGAAGGCGGCGGTGACCGGCAGCGGCCGGGCGGACAAGGCCCAGGTCACGGCCATGGTGATGCGGCTGCTCCGGATGTCGGACCCGCCGCGGCCCGCGGACACGGCCGACGCGCTGGCGCTGGCCATCTGCCACCTGTGGCGGGGCGGCGCGCAGCAGCGGATGGCGGCCGCCGGGAGCCTGATGGAGCAGCGCCTGGCGACCGCCCGCGCCGGGAAACAAGACCAGCTCGCGGCCGCGCGCCGGGAGCGGGACCAGAGGCTGCGAGGTGCACAATGATCTCCCACTTGGCCGGCACGGTCGCCGCGATCGCCCCGGAGGGCGCGGTCATCGAGGTCGGCGGCGTCGGCCTGCTGGTCCAGTGCACGCCCGGCACGCTGGCCACGCTGCGGCCCGGCGAGCCGGCCCGGGTGGCCACCTCGCTGGTGGTGCGGGAGGACGCGCTCACCCTGTTCGGCTTCGCCACCGACGACGAGCGGGATGTCTTCGTCCTGCTGCAGACCGCCAGCGGCGTCGGTCCCCGGCTGGCCCTGGCCATGCTCGCCGTGTTCACCCCCGATGCCTTGCGCCGCGCTGTGCTCAGCGAGGATGTCGCGGCGCTCACTCGGGTCCCCGGCATCGGCCGTAAGGGAGCCCAACGAATTGTCCTCGAACTCGCCGGCCGCCTGGGCGCGCCGGGCTCGGGGAGCCCAGGAGACATGTCCGCCGTGGTGGCGTCCCGGCCCGGCGCGCCGCCCCCGTGGCGGGACCAGGTCCGGACCGGGCTGGTCAACCTGGGCTGGCAGGCCCGCGACGCCGACCACGCCATCGCCGCCGTGGAGGCCGACCTGGCGGACGCCGCCGCGGACGGCGGGGCTGATGCCGGGACCGCCCAGGACGCCGCGGTCATGCTCCGCGCCGCGCTGCGGAAGCTGAGCCGCGCATGACCACCGGCCCGGACGGCTTGCCCGCCCAGCCGGGGGAGCGGCTGGTGTCCCCGCTGGCCGATGCCGACGACCGGGTGATCGAGAGCACGCTGCGCCCCAAGCGGCTGGAGGACTTCATCGGGCAGGCCAGGGTCCGGGAACAGCTCTCCCTGGTGCTCGCGGGGGCGCTGCGCCGCGGCAAGGCCCCCGACCACGTGCTCCTGTCCGGGCCCCCGGGGCTGGGCAAGACCACCATGGCCATGATCATCGCCGCCGAGCTGGGCACGCCGCTGCGGATCACCAGCGGCCCGGCCATCGAGCGGGCCGGCGACCTGGCCGCGGTGCTATCCACCCTGGGAGACGGCGAGGTCGTGTTCATCGACGAGATCCACCGGCTGGCCCGGCCGGCCGAGGAGATGCTCTACCTGGCCATGGAGGACTTCAGGGTCGATGTGGTGGTCGGCAAGGGGCCCGGGGCGACCGCGATCCCGCTGGAGATCGCCCCGTTCACCCTGGTCGGCGCCACCACCCGGGCGGGGCTGCTGCCCGCGCCGCTGCGGGACAGATTCGGCTTCACCGCGCACCTGGATTTCTACGAGGCCGCGGAGATCGAGGTCATCATCCGGCGGTCGGCATCGCTGCTCGGCGTGAGGCTCAGCGAGGACGGCGGCGAGGAGATCGCCCGCCGGTCGCGCGGGACACCGCGGATCGCCAACCGGCTGCTGCGCCGGGTCCGGGACTACGCCGAGGTGCGGGCCGACGGGGTGGTGACCCTGGAGATCGCCCGGGCTGCGCTGGAGTTGTACGAGGTGGACACCCACGGGCTGGACCGGCTCGACCGGGCGGTGCTGCAGGCGCTGGTCACCAGGTTCGGCGGCGGGCCGGCCGGGCTGTCCACCCTCGCCGTCGCGGTCGGCGAGGAGGCGGAGACGGTCGAGGTGGTGGCCGAGCCGTTCCTGGTCCGCGAGGGCCTGATCGCGCGCACCCCGCGGGGCCGGGTGGCCACCCCGCTCGCCTGGGAGCACCTGGGCCTGGCCCCGCCGGATCCGGCCACCGCCGCGGGCCTGGCCGGGCCGGGCACTCTCTTCGACTCCGAGCCCGGTCCCTGACCGGCCCCGGCCGGCGCTTCACCGGGCGTTCAAGCAACTATCAGGCAACTGTGAGCGTTGTTTGAGCGGTAGGCCAGGTGCGCTGCGCAGGCTGGGTTTGTCGCGACGATGTCACGATCGCCGCGATGAGGCCATAGCCTGTAGGGTGCGCCGTTGGGCGCCGCTAAACTTCGGCAATTGGCCGGCGCTGCCCGTCCCTGCGGTCGGGCAGCCATGCTGGCAACCGCCCCCGGTGACATGGCCGGGGTGCGCATGTCAACGGAAGGATGCCCGCGATGGGCGAAGCGATTCTCGCGGCGAGCACGAGTAAGTCCGGTAGCGGCAGCTACCTGTTCCTGGTCGCGATCGTGGTGCTGTTCGGCCTGCTGTACTTCGTCACCATCAGGCCGCAGCGCAACCGGCAGCGCGCGGCGGCGCAGACGCAGCGCACCGTTGAGCCGGGAGCGCGGATCCGCACGACGGCCGGCATGTACGCGACGGTGGTCAGGGTCGAGGACCAGGACGTCGTCCTGGAGGTCGCGCCCGGCGTCGAGGTCCGCTACCTGCGGCGGGCCATCATGGACGTGGTGCCCGACCCCAACGCGATGGGGGTCACCGACGCCGCGGCACCGGAGGACCCCGAGAGTTACGGCGGGCCCGAGGACGACGCCGCCAAAGGTGGCTGACCGGCGCGATCATCCGCGTCATCGGCGGCCCCAACGACAAGCGGACTGAAGGATAGGCACGAAGTGGCTCCACCTAACGGCAACGCCTCCCGGCCCGGCCGTCACCTCGCCGTGCTGGCGGGCATCATCGTTGTGTTGCTCCTGGCCATCGTGGGCAGCCACCTCGCCAGCCCGGCGAAGTGGCACCAGGCGTTCAAGGTCCACCTGGGCCTCGACCTCACCAGCGGCACGACCGTCCAGCTGCGGGCCGTGCCGGTGCACGGCTCGACGGTGACCGCCGCCCAGATGGCCCAGGCGCAGCAGATCATGTTCAACCGCGTCAACAGCGCGGGCTTCACCGAGGCGCAGGTGGTGCCGCAGGGCACCAACATCATGACGGTGTCGGTGCCCGGCCAGAACTCCCAGCAGGTCGTCAGGCTGGTGAGCCAGACCGCCAAGCTGCTGTTCCGCCAGGTGCTGCTGATGGCGCCGAACGCGGCCAGCCCGGTCCCGACCCCGACCCCGTCGCCGACCGCGTCCGGGACCACGTCACCGTCGCCGAGCGCATCGCCGCAAGCCACGTCGTCAGCCACGGCCAAGGCGTCGCCGACCGCTTCCACCCATGCGTTCGTGGAGCGCGGCAAGGCCGGTGCCAGCCGGGCCGCGTTGCTGACCAGCAGCGCCAGCCGGCTCGGGGCGGCCGTGCAGGCGAAGGCCAGCCCCACCCCCTCGCCGTCGGTTACCCCGGCTGCGTCGGGCACCCCCGCCGCCACGCCGTCGCCGGTCCCGACGGTCACCTCACCGAACCACACGTCCACCTGGCAGCAGGCCAGCGGCAACGCGGCGGCGCTCAGCCCGCAGATCAAGAACCAATTCGACAAGGTCAACTGCGCCTCCAAGGACTGGGCGAGGCAGATCGGCTACAGCCCGACGGTCTGGGACAACCCGAAGGCCCAGATCGTGGCCTGCGGGCTGTCCAACGGGACCAGCGGCGTGCCGTACAAGTTCGTGCTCGACCAGGCCAAGGTGCTCGGCAGCGACATCCACTCGGCCAGCGCGACGCCGCAGACGTCCAGCACGTACTGGCAGGTCAACCTGAACTTCAACAGCGCCGGCGGGAAGGCGTTCGGCGATCTCACCACGCAGATGTACGACCAGTACGGCAAGAGCGCGACGCCGCTGGACGACCTCGCGGTGGTGCTGGACGGCCAGGTGATCTCGTTCCCGTCGATCAACCAGGGCCCCATCGTCGGGGGCTCGGCGGTGATCTACGGCAGCTTCAACCAGGAGCAGGCCACCAACCTCGCCAACGTGCTGTCCTACGGCTCGCTGCCGCTGTCCTTCCACCAGGAGGCCGAGGAGACGATCACGCCCCAGCTCGGCCATGACCAGCTCACCGCCGGGCTGCTGGCCGGGGCCATCGGGCTGATCCTGGTCATCTGCTACCTGCTGTTCTATTACCGGGGCCTGGCCATCGTCGCGGTGTCCAGCCTGGCCATCGCGGCCCTGCTGACCTACCTGTCGGTGATCGTGCTCGGCAAGTACCAGGGCTTCGCACTGTCGCTGGCCGGCATCGCGGGCCTCATCGTGGCGGTCGGCATCACCGCGGACTCGTTCGTGGTGTTCTTCGAACGGCTCCGTGACGAGGTGCGCGAGGGCGGCAAGTCGCTGCGCGCCGCGGTGGAACATGGCTGGGTCCGGGCCCGGCGGACCATCCTGGTGTCCGACACCGTGTCCTTCCTCGCCGCGGCCCTGCTGTATTACTTCTCGATCGGCGACGTCAAGGGCTTCGCGTTCACGCTCGGCCTCACCACGATCATCGACCTGGTGGTGGTCTTCACGTTCACCAAGCCGACGATGACGCTGCTTGCCCGGACCAAGTTCTTCGGCGGCGGGCATCCGCTCTCCGGCCTCGACCCGGTGCGCCTGGGGGCCCGGACACCCTGGCGGGGCACCCCCCGGGCTCCCGTGCGGCCCAGGCCAGCCAGGCAAGCCACGGCGAAGGAGGCGTGATGGCGTCGCTGCGCGGCATCGGCAGCAAGCTCTACCGGGGCGAGGTCTCGGTCGACTTTGTCGGCCGCCAGCGGCTCTGGTACACGATCTCCGGCGCGATCCTGGCGGTCAGCGTGGTGGCCCTGGTCGTGTTCGGGCTGAACTTCAGCGTGGAGTTCAAGGGCGGCTCGGTCTACCAGTTCGCGGCCGGCAACTCCACGATCTCCCAGGTGCGCCAGACGATCAGCAACGCCGGCGGCGGCTCGGACGCCATCGTCCAGAAGATCGCGCCGATCGGCGGTGGCACCGCCAAGTGGCAGGTGCAGACGCACCCGCTCTCCGCCCAGCAGCAAAGCAGCGTGCAGAGCGCGATCAGCCAGCATTTCGGCGTTCCGCAGAACCAGATCGCCGTCACCTCCGTCGGGGCGAGCTGGGGCAGTCAGATCTCCAAGAAGGCAATTGAGGCGCTCATCGCCTTCCTGGTCGTGATCGTCATCTACCTGTCGATCGCGTTCGAATGGAAGATGGCCGTCGCCGCGCTGATCGCCCTCGCGCACGACATCGTCATCACCATCGGCGTGTACGCGCTCGCCCATTTCCAGGTGAGCCCCGCATCGGTGATCGGCCTGCTGACGATCCTTGGCTACTCCCTGTACGACACGGTGGTGGTGTTCGACAAGGTCAGGGAGAACACGGCCGGGCTGCTCGCCTCCAGCCGCTCCACCTACAGCCAGGCGGCGAACCAGGCACTGAACCAGACGCTGGTCCGGTCGATCAACACCTCGATCATCGCCCTGCTGCCGGTGGCCTCGATCCTGTTCGTGGGTGCCGGGGTCCTCGGCGCCGGCGAGCTGAAGGACCTGGCGCTGGTGCTCTTCGTGGGCATGCTGTCCGGTACCTACTCCTCCATCTGCATCGCCACCCCGGTTCTGGCCGACCTGAAGGAGCGCGAGCCGCAGTACAAGGCGCTCGCCAAGCGGGTGCAACTGCGTGCCTCCGGCGGCCGCGCGGCCCAGCGCGCCGCTGCCAAGGCGGCGGCCGCCAGCAAGCCGGTGGCCTCCCGCCGTGGCCGCAAGCCGGTCGGCGGCCCGGAGGACGCGGACCTGGCCGCGGACGCTCCGCCGGACACCGAGCCGGACGTGACAGATGAGACGGCCGAGGAGGCCGCGGACACCGATGCCGTGGCGTCCGGCGAACCCGTCGGCGCGACCGCGAGTCAGCCCTCCGCC
>Ga0318551_10000753_pt1 | contig 10420 bp, 3 predicted proteins | sample GRESIP082b2f19_FD_203511 | JGI IMG/M metagenome (GOLD analysis project Ga0318551, IMG submission 203511) | Tropical soil microbial communities from Luquillo Experimental Forest, Puerto Rico - GRE.SIPMG.082b2f19 | ecosystem: Environmental > Terrestrial > Soil > Tropical forest > Bulk soil...
GAAGCAGCTCGAGGAGCACGGCCTGTCGGGCGACAAGGTCGCCTTCGATGACAGCGCCATCGCCGAGGTGATCGACAGCTACACCCGCGAAGCCGGGGTCCGGAACCTCGAGCGCGAGATCGCCAACGTCATCCGGGCGATCGCCGTGCTCGTCGCCGAGGGGAAGGCCCAGGCGAACGAGAAGGTGACCGTCGAGCGGATCGGCGAGCTGCTCGGCCCCGCGAAGCACTTCTCCGAGGTGGCGGAACGCACGGCCGAGCCGGGCGTGGCCACCGGCCTCGCCTGGACGCCGGTGGGCGGCGACATCCTCTTCATCGAAGCGACGAAGATGAACGGCAAGGGGCAGCTCGTGCTCACTGGTCAGCTCGGCGACGTCATGAAGGAATCGGCGCAGGCGGCGCTGTCGTTCATCCGCTCGCGCGCCAAGTGGCTCGGCCTCGAGGAGAACTTTCTCGAGAAGACCGACATCCACGTCCACATCCCGGCCGGCGCCATCCCCAAGGACGGCCCCTCGGCGGGTGTCACCATGTTCATCGCCATGGCCTCGCTGCTCACCGGAAAGCCCATCCGCAACGACGTGGCCATGACCGGCGAGATCACCCTGCGCGGCCTCGTGCTCCCCGTGGGCGGCATCAAGGAGAAGTTCCTCGCCGCCCACCGCGCCGGCATCAAGCGCGTCATCCTCCCGGAGCGGAACCGCAAGGACGTCATCGAGATCCCGGAGCAGCCGCGCCAGGAGATCGAGATCCTCTACGTCAAGCGGATGGACGAGCTCCTGCCGCTCGTGCTGACGGAGATGCCGAAGCTCGGCGTGATGTCCGCGCCGGCGCCGTTGCCGCCGCCGACGCCCGCGCCGGCTGCGTAACCGCCCGTTTCCTTCACGCTCACTCGACGGCCGGCCGGATCGCCACCTCGGCGTCCGGCGCCGGGGTGTCCTTCACGATCGACTCGGTTACGTGGAAGTGGCGGCGCAGGATGGCGTGCCCGGCGTAGATGAGGGGCGTGAGGCAGACGGCGACGACCAGCTTGACGACGTAGCTGTTACGGGCGGCGGTGAGGATGAAGGCCATCGACTTCGTTCCGGTGAGCAGGACGAAGTTGACGACCAGCGTATCGACGAGCTGGGAGATGACGGTCGACCCCGTCGAGCGGAGCCAGAGGAAGCGGTGACCGGTGAGCTTCCGGAACATGAGGAAGACGGAGATGTCGAGCAGCTGGCCGATGAGGTAGGCGGTCAGCGAGGCGACGTAGAGTCGTGACGACCAGCCGAACACGGTCTTGAACTGGTCGCCGCGCATCGGCGATTCGGGGCTGGTCGGCAGCACGATGGCCAGATTGATGATCGCGAAGACGAAGATCGCGACGCCGAGGCCGACGAACGTGATCCGGCGCGCCCCCTCGGTGCCGTAGAACTCGTTGACGATGTCGGTGAGCAGGAAGGTGAGCGGGAACGGGATCATCCCCACCGACAGGTCGAGCCCCCAGACCCGAAAGTACTTCGCGCCGATGAGGTCGCTGGTGATGAGCGCGGCAACGAAGATCGCGCACAGCCAGACGAAGAACCGGTGCTTTCTGTCCATGGCCGGTCCACCATACGGCGCCCGCCGGCCGCGTGCTAGCTTGTCGCGCCATGGCCGAACCCGCGCGGGCCAAGTTCATCGTCGGCGACGAGGACGCCGGGCGGCGGCTCGACCAGGTGCTGGCGGCGCGCGTGCCGGGGTTGTCACGGCGGCAAGCCCGCGTGCTGCTCGACATCGGCGGCGTGTTCGTCGACGGGCGGCGGGTGAAGGTGGCCGGCCGCCCGGCGCGCAAGGGAGAGGAGATCGTCGCCGTCGTGGGAGGGGCGCTGGCGCGGGCCACGAAGGTGCCGAGTCGCGCCGCGCGGGCCGCCGACGCCCGCCGGCTCCCGCCGTACGCCGTGGTCTTCGAGGACGAGGACATCGTCGTCGTCGACAAGCCGGCGGGCCTGCTCACGGCGCCGACGCCGGAGAGCGACCGGAACAACCTCGCCGACCTGCTGTCGCGGCGGCCTGGCGCTGGGCCCGTGCAGGTGGTTCACCGTCTGGATCTCGAGACCAGCGGCCTCATCGTCTTCGCGAAGACCGACCTCGCGAACCGGGAGCTGTCGGCCCGCTTCCGGGAGCACGATCTCGAGCGGGTTTACCTGGCCGTCGTGGCCGGCAGCTTCCCGGGAGAGCGGACGTCCATCGAACGTCCGGTCGGCGGCCGGCGGGCGTTGACGCATGTGGAGGTCGCCGAGCGGATCGGCACGATCGCGACAGTGCTGTCATGCCGGCTGGAAACGGGGCGGACCCACCAGATCCGGTTGCACCTCCAGGCGTCGGGGACCCCGGTCCTCGGCGACGCGCGTTACGGTCCGGAGATCCGGTTTTCGCCGCGGCCCCCGCGAATGGTGCTGCACGCGACGCGGCTCGGTATCGTCCACCCCCGGTCCGGCGTGGTGCTCGCTTTCGACAGTCCCTGGCCGTCCGATGTGACAAAGTGGCTGGTCGAGTTACGCAGTTGCGCAACACCTGTTTCGCTGTGACGCGTGGTCACTCCGGCCCGTGCCGGGAATTAACGAATGTCGTGGGGTTTCGTCGGCGGATACGAGCGATCCCGGTGGCTGAGCCTGGCACGGCCGTTGCTGACACTGAGGGTGGGAGCCGCCTAGCATGAAGAAGAAAGCCCTAGCCGAGATTAAGATCGTCACCGCTGCCGAGGCGCGGCAGGTCCTGACCTCCGGGGATTGGCGAAGCGACGTCGCCTTTCAGAACGACATCAACACCCTGCTCGCCTGCCTCGAGGAGAAGCAGCCGGCGCTGCGGGCGCTGGCCGGCCCGCAGCCGCCCGTGGCCCGCGCCTTCTTCGGGGGCCTGCTACGCCGCGGCCGCCTTCGCGATCGCGGTCCCCAGCTTCTCGCGAAGCAGGAAGTAGTCCTCGCTGACGGCGAAGCGCAGGAGCTCCCGAAGCGGTTCGTGGGTCTGCGCAAGCTGGCGTAGCGCCGCGGCGTCCAGCCCCTTGCCGTTGGTGGCGGCGCCGCTGTCGCGGACGACGATGCCGGCCGCGGTCGCGAGGTCGCCGCACAGGACCAGGCCCACCCGGTTGCCGACCTGGTGGACCACCGCGCGCCAGCGCACCGAGCTCCAGGAAACCGACCCGAGGGCCTGGAACAGCTCCACCAGCTGCTTCGACACCTTGTAGGGGACGTTCTTCTTCAGCTTGGCGGCCTGCTCGGCGGCGGCGTCGCCGGCGACGGCGCGGCGGCGGGCGTGCCGCGGGTGGAAGGCCTTGAGCACGCTCGCGAACAGCGACGCGAACTGCTTCGGTCGGACGCCGGCGGCCAGGATGTACTCCGGGCGCGACAGCTCGATGCCGCGGGCGAGCTGGAAGCGGACCTCCGGGGCCGGCGCGTCCGCCGACAGCCCGGCCCCCACCACCAGGGCCGGCGGCGCCTGGACGACGATCGTGACGTCGTCGGCGTCCCCCTCCGACTTCACGTAGAGAGCCGTCTTCTTGTTGGCGAGCGCCTTGGCGACCTGACCGTAGATCTTGCCGAGGTCGAGGTCCGACATCGGCGACACCTTGTCGCGCGCCGAGACGCCGAAGTCCTCGAGGTGCTGGCCGATGAGGCCGGGCGTCCCCTCCCACAGGCAGGAGAAGATCTCCGCCATGCGCGTCGCCTCCGGGAGCGCCACGTGCGTGCGCCGATCCTGGTCGTCGAGCGCCGCCGCGTACGGATCGTCGGGCTTGAGGTCGGGCGCCGGGTGGGCGCGCAGGAACGCCACCTCGTCGCGCGTCGCCTCGCCGAGCAGGGCGAGCACCTCGTGGCAGCAGCGGGCGCGATCGACCAGGCCCCGGCGCGCGTAGCCGGCGGCGAGGGCGCGCAGCGAGCCCGCGCGGGTGACGTCGCCGTCGAGCAGGCGGCGGTGGTTGTCCATCGCCGCCTCTTCGAAGCCCGGCCGGTCGCCGTACAGGCCGGCCAGCGCCTCGCGCGCGGTCTGGCTGTCCGGGTCGAGCCCGACGACCTGCTGGAAGGCCTCGATCGCCGCGCTGGGATCACGGCTGCGCACGAGCTCCCCGTGCCGCTGCCAGAGGCGCGCGCGCCGGGCACGCGCCGCCGGCTCGGGCCCGGGAGGCGGGAGCGACGACAGCACGCGGGCCAGCCGCTCGGAGAGCGCCGACCCGGACGGGAGCTTGTCAGCGAGATCGCAGAGCGCGACGAGCGCCGCCTCGTCCTGGGGATCTTCGGCCAGCGCCTGCTCGAGCAGCACGGCGGCCTCGCGCACCTCGCCCCGCTCGGCCATGAGCAGCGCCGCGTCCCGGCGGCGGCCCGCCCGCTCGCGCGGGTCGCGGACGAGGTCGATGAGCATGGCCGACAGGCGGCCTGCCCCTTCGCTGTCGCCGCTGTCGCGCCGGAGCTTCAGCATCTTCTCGACGAGAGGCACCTGCTCCTCCGAGGGGGTGCCGCCCGCGCGCAGCGCCTCGCCGTAGGCGGTGAGGGCCTGCGTCTGATCTTCGAGCTCGACGAACAGGTCGCCGAGGCGTTCGAAGGCCTGGCCGCGCTCGCCGCGATCGCTCGAGGCCTCGGCGATCCGCCGCAGGTAGCTGGCGGCCTTCTGCTTCTCGCCGCGCTCGAGGGCGAGGTCCTCGAGCGCGGCGAGCGCGCGCAGCGTCGGCAGGTGCCCGCCGCGCAGCTTGAGCGCCGACTCGTAGAGCTCGATGGCCCGCTCCGGATGGCGGAGCTTGACCTCCGCCTGCGCCGCGTGGGCGAGGGCGTCCGCCACCTCGTCGGGGTAGAGCGCAGCGTCGGCGTGATCGGCCAGGCTGCCGAGGTGGAGCGCCGCCTCGCGCCAGCGGCCGGCGCGGAAGCGGTTCTCGCCGAGCGACAGCTTGGTGAGCAGCTGCCCGGGCCCCATCCGGTCGGCCTCCACGAGCTGGCGGTAGGCCTCGTCCAGCTTGCCGAGCTTCTCGTGGACCTCTGCGAGGCGCTGGAACAGCTTGGCCGCCTGTTGCGGCTGGTTGCGCAACCGCCGGACCGCCTCGGTGAGGCGCTTCTCCGCCTGCTCCCACTGCCCCTCTTTGTAGTAGACGTCCGCGATGGCGAGGACGGCCGGGAGGTGCTCGGGGACCAGCGTCAGCGCCTCGTCGAGTAGGCGCTGCGCCTCGGCGGGGTCGGCGAAGCCCTCCCACGCCGTGCGGGCGAGATCGGTGAGCACGCCGGCGCGCGCCGCGGGCTCCTCGGTGGTCTCGAGCTGCCGGGTGAGGATGCGGCGGGCCTCCTCCCAGTTCGCCTCGGCGGCGTAGAGCGCTGCCAGCGCGCGCATCGCCTCGGCGTTGGCGGGATCCTCGCGCAGCGCCTCCTGGAAGCAGTCTCGCGCCTTCTCCGGATCCTTGAGCTGCTCGCGGTAGACGCGCCCGGCGTCGAGCAGGGCCTCCACGGCCTCGGGCCGCCCCTTGAGCGCGCGCGCCTCGCGCACGCGCGTTGCCGAGTAGCCCTGGAAGTCGTTCTCCTTGAGGTGGAGGCGGGCCAGCGCCGCCAGCGCCGCCGGGTTGTCGGGCGAGGCGTCGAGCGCCGCCTCGACCTCCTTGCGCGCCGCACCGGGGTCGTGGAGGTCGTCGAGCTTGAGCAGCGACAGCTCGAGGTTCAGCTCGGTGATGCGCTCGAGGTTCGCCGTCTTTCCCTTCTCTTTGCCGCGCGCCCGCTCGGCGTCGATCCGCTGCGACAGGGCCCGGGCGGCCTCGTGGGCCAGGCCGGCGCGGCGGAGGTTGCGCAGGAGCGCGGCCAGCAGCTCGTCGTCGGAGACCGCCTCGTTGCCGAGCTCGCGCAGCGCGCCCGCGGCGGCCTCGGGGTTGTTGAGCTTCTCCTCGAGGATCTTGGCGCGGCGGCGGACGATCTCCGTCCGCTCGGCGCCGGTCGCCAGCGCGGCGCGCCGACGGAGGATGTCCTGCAGGTCGTCGAAGCGGCCGTGCGACTCGTTGAGCCGGTCGAGGGCGGCCAGCGCCTCGGCGTCGTCGGGCATCTCGGCGAGGATCGCTTCGTACGCCTCGGTAGCCCGCTCGGCGAGCGACAGCTCCTTCTCGTAGACGTTGGCCACCTCGAGGCGCAGCGCGCGCGCCCGCTGCCGGTCGGTGACGAGCTCCGCCTGCTTCTGCAGGCTCTCCACGACCTTCGCCCACAGGCCCACGCGCGAGTAGAGCCGCGCCAGCGCCGCGTGCGCATCGAGGATCTGCTCGAGATCCGGCGGGTAGGACGCGTCGCCTTCGTGCTCGGCCCCCGCCTCCTCGGCCTCCATGAGCAGGCGCTCGAGGGTGTCGATCGCCTCGTAGGGGCGTTCGAGGTGCTCCTCGTAGAGCCCGGCGAGCTCACGCAGCCGCGCCCGCCGTTCGGGGACGGGGAGGGCGTCGCTCGGCCCGAGGGTCCGCTTCTCGAGCACGTTAGCCAGATCCTCCCAGCGCCCCTGGTCGCGGCAGATCTGCTCCACGCGCTTGAGCGCCACCGCGTCGTCGGCCTTGAGCCGCAGGATCTCGCGGTAGGTGTCCTCGAGCTTGTCGATCTGCCCGAGGCGCTCGCGCAGGCGGGCCACCTCGTGGTGGATGGCGACCGCGGCGTCGATGGGGGCGAACTCGTCGATGGCGCCCAGGTAGATCCCCACCACCCGATCCCAGCGGTCATTTTCACCGCCGACGCGCTCGAGCTCGGCGCGCACCTCGGCGTCGGTGGTGTCCAGGCGGAAGGCCCTCTCGAGCGCGTCCAGCGCCAGGTCGATGCTGTGCTGGCCGCGCTCCCAGACCTCGACGATCTTCATGAGGTAGATGCGGCGGGTCTTCTTGTCGGGGGCGGGGAGGGCGTCGTACGCGGCGGCCAGCTCCTCCCACGGGGTCTCGAACGGAAGATCGTCGTCGTCCTGGGACCGCGTGAGCGGCGGCGGGGCAGGGGGGCGCTTGAGGCCCGAGACGCCGGGATCGGTCGCCTCGGCGCCTTCCATGTCCTCGATCAGCTCCTCCTCGGCGATGACCTCGATCCCCTCGTCGTCATCGATCCCCTCGTCGTCCTCGAACTCCTCGGCGGCCGTCGCGTCGGCGGCGCGCGCCGTGACGGGCGCCGGCGTGTTGAGCGACGCGGCGGGATCCTCGTCGGCGGCCTCGGCGGCCACGCGCGGAGCGGGCGTGGCTTCACCCGCGCCGTCCTCGCTCTCGAGCTCGACCGCGATGTCGTCGTCCTCATCGTCGACGTCGGCCGCCGTCCCCCCGGCGGGCTCGTACCGGCCGATGGCCGAGGCGAGGCGCCAGAGGTGGGCGACGATTTCGCTGTCGTCCGGCGCCAGGCGGAAGGCGTTCAGGTACGCCCGGAACGCGCGCACGAGGTCCTTGACCTCGATCTCGACGAGCTGCGCGGCGTGGCGCGCGATGGAGAGCTTTTCGGGGAGCTCCTCGGCGAGCGCGAACAGCTGCCCTTGGACCTTGATCGCCTCCTCCCAGCGCCCGGTGGCCCGCGCGAGCCGGAGGATCTCGTCCTGCGTGGCCCGGTTGTCGGGGGCGAGGGCGAAGCTCCGGAGCGCCTCGTCGAGCGCGCCCGAGGCGTCGTTCATGCGCCGCTCGCGCACCTCGGCCCGCAGCCTGAGGAGCTCGACCCGCTCCGAGACCTCGGTCCGCGCGCGCGCGACGCGTGCGTAGACCTCCAAGAGCCCGCGCCAGTTCTGCGTCTCCTCGGCGAGCCGCTCGAGGTTCGGCAACAGCTCTCGCCCCGCCGGATCGGCGGGGAGCGAGTCGGACAGCACGGTGAACGCGCGCGCCGGATCGCCGAGCTTGTGCTCGCAGATGAGGGCGATCTTGAGCGAGGCGGCCAGCTGCTCGATGGCCTCGCCCGCCCGGGCCCGGGCCCCCTCGTAGATCTGGATCAGCTCCTCGAAGAGGCCGTGACGGTCGGCCGCCTGATCGACGGCTTTGAGCGCCTCGGCGTCCGGGTTCTCGACGTACGCCCGCCGGTACCACTCGAACCCGCGCCGCGCATCGCCGAGGTGGGTCTCGTAGAGCGCCGCGATCTGGAGGATGAGGACGCGCCGCTCGTCGGAGTCCTCGGTCTTCTCGAGCAGCTTCTCGTTGGCGTAGGCGAGGCGCTGGTGGTTGCCGGTCTTCTCGTAGAGCGCCGCCACCGCGGCGAGCGCGTCCATGTTGTCGGCGTCGATCTCCAGCACCCGCTCGAAGATGGGGATGGCGCGCTTGTCGTCGCCGAGCTGATCGCGCACGAGGGCGCCGAGCTCCATGGCCTTCGGCACCCGCTGGGCGGGGTCCTCGATGAGGAACAGCTGCCGCTCCGCCACCTTGATGACGCGCGGCCAGTCCTCGTCCCGCTCGTAATAGGCGCGCAGGCGCGCGTGGGCCTCGGCGTTGCGCGGGTCGACCTCGGCGATGAGCCGCTCGAGCGTCTCCGCCGCGGCGTCGATGTCGTGCAGCTTCTCGTCGAAGATCTGGGCGCGTTGCAGCGCGAGCTCGACGGCCTTCGCGGGCTCCTGCGCGAGCGGGATCTGGCGCTCCAGGATCCGGACCAGCGTGGGCCAGTCCCCCTCGGCGGTGGAGATGCGCGCCATCGCCTCCAGCGTCTCGGCGTCGGTGGGGAGCAGATCGAGCAGCTGCTCCCAGGACTTGCGCGCCCGCGGCAGATCGCGCAGCGGGCCCTCGACCAGGCGCGCCAGCTGCCTCAGGTACTCCGCCTGCTGGGCGGCGTCGGCGACGACCCGCTCGACCTGGAGGTCGAGCACGCGCGACAGCTCCTGGAAGCGGCCGAGCGCGGTGTAGATCTCCATCAGCGTGTCGAGCGCCTGGCCGTCGTCGGGATCGAGGCGGACCACCTCCTCGAGCCGCGCCGCCGCCCCCGCCGGATCCTTGAGGACCCCGCGCATGATGTCGGCGATGCGCCGGAAGATGGCCCCCTTCTCGTCGGGGTTGGCGGCGTGCTTGGCGTGCTGCTCGAGCACCTGCACGAGGTCGGCGTGGTTCCCCGCCTTCTCGAGGATGTGCTCGAGGCGCGTCAGCGTGTCGCGGTCGCCGGGGACGGCGCGCAGGATCTCCGTCGCCGCCCACTGCCCCTGGGCCAGATCGCCGAGCCGCTCGTCGCAGATGACCAGCACGCGGCGGAGCAGCCCCACCTTCTCCTGCTTGGACTCCGTCCGCTCGATCTGCTCGCGCAGCAGCTGGGCCAGGCTCTTGAAGTCGCCGGCGCGCTCGTAGGTCTCGACGACCGCGCGCATCGACACCGCGTCGGTGGGATCGGCGCGCAGGATCTCACGGTAGATCTCGATGGCCCGGGCGGCGTTGTTCAGCTTCTCGCGGTGGATCTGCGCCGCCCGCCGCAGGATCTCCATCCGCTGCCCGAGATCGGGCTGCGCCGCCGCCTCGCGCTCGAGCAGGGCCGCCATCCGGTCCCAGCTCTTGGTCTTGAGCAGCAGGCGCCGCTGCGCCTCGCGCGCGCGGTTGTAGGTGGGCGCGATCTCCTCGGCGCGCTGCCAGGCGGCGAGCGCGCGCTCGGCGTCACCGAGCTGCTTCTCGCAGACCGCCGCGATCTCCTCGAGCCGCGGCAGCAGCTCCTCGGGGCCGGACCCGGCGACGCGGGCCCGCTCGTACGAGAACTCGAGGAGGTCGGCGAGCGCCGCCCAGTCCCCCTTCTCCCGGAAGTGCTCGGCGTAGGACCCGAGCGCCGCCTGGTTCTCCGGCTCCGCCTCCAGCACGGCGTGCAGGTAGACGGCCGCTTGATCTCGATCGCCGAGGCGGTCGCGGTAGAGGGCCGCGAGCTCCAGCATGATCCGCGTGCGCGCCGCCGGATCGGCGATCGCGCCCAGCTGCCGCTCGCGCAGCTCGGCGAGCTTCGCGTAGTCCTGGCCGGCGAGGTAGAGCTCGACCAGCTTCTCGGAGGCCGGGCCCCCGGGCGGCTCGATGAGCGAGATCTCGTTGTAGACCCGCTGCGCCTCCGCGCGATCACCGAGCTCCCCTTCGGCGAGCTGCGCGCGCTTGTAGAGGAAGTCGACGCGCTCCGCCTCGTTGTTCGCGCTGGTCGCCGCGGACACGCGCTCGCGGTAGTAGCGGTCCAGATCCTGGAACCGCTGCGCCTCGTAGTAGACCCGCTCGAGCAGCTCCGACGACTCCGGGTGGCCGGGGACCGCGGCCAGCGCCTTGCGCAGCGAGGCGATGGCGTTCTCGATGTCCCCCGCCTCCTGACGGCGACGGGCGACCTGGTAGTAGATGGCCGCCGCCCGGTCGGCGCCGTCGGCGCCGATCCAGTTCGGGTTTGCGTAGACGCCGGCCAGGAGCTCGAGGGCCTTCTCGTCCCGCGGCCGGAGCCGCACCACCTCGGCGAGCCGCTGCGCCGCCGCGTCCAGCTCCTCGAGCTTCTCGGACAGCACACGCCCGAGCCCGAGGAGGA
>Ga0318551_10000769_pt1 | contig 10351 bp, 7 predicted proteins | sample GRESIP082b2f19_FD_203511 | JGI IMG/M metagenome (GOLD analysis project Ga0318551, IMG submission 203511) | Tropical soil microbial communities from Luquillo Experimental Forest, Puerto Rico - GRE.SIPMG.082b2f19 | ecosystem: Environmental > Terrestrial > Soil > Tropical forest > Bulk soil...
CAGTCGGAATCCCTGTTCGCGTTGTCCAACGGGCACATCGGGTTGCGCGGAAACCTCGACGAGGGCGAGCCATACGGCCTGCCGGGCACCTATCTGAACTCTTTCTACGAAATCCGGCCACTGCCCTATGCCGAAGCCGGGTACGGCTATCCGGAGGCCGGCCAGACCATCGTCGACGTCACCAACGGCAAGATCTTTCGCCTGCTGGTCGGGGACGAGCCGTTCGACGTCCGGTACGGCCAACTGCTCTCCCACGAGCGGATCCTCGATCTGCGCGCCGGGACGCTGACCCGCCGGGCGCACTGGTCCTCACCCTCAGGCAAGCAGGTCAAAATCGTATCCACCCGGCTGGTGTCACTGGCGCAACGCAGCGTCGCTGCCATCGAATACATCGTCGAGGCCGTCGAAGAATTCGTGCGCGTGACCGTGCAGTCCGAGCTCGTCACCAACGAGGATCAACCGACGACGTCGGCCGACCCGCGGGTGGCGGCCATTCTGGACAACCCGCTGGAGGCCGTCGACCACGAAAAAACCGAGTACGGAGCGCTTCTCATGCACCGGACCCGGAGCAGCGCGCTGATGATGGCCGCCGCCATGGACCACGAGATCGACGTTCCCGGACGGGTCGAGGTCAGCACCGACGCGCGTGAAGACTTGGCGCGCGCCACCGTGATCTGCGGTCTGCGCCCGGGACAAAAGCTGCGCATCGTCAAATACCTGGCCTATGGCTGGTCGAGCCTGCGTTCCCGCCCGGCGCTGCGCGACCAGGCCGCCGCCGCACTGCACAGCGCCCGCTACACCGGGTGGCAGGGGCTGCTGGACTCGCAGCGGGCCTATCTCGACGACTTCTGGGAGAGCGCGGACGTCGAGGTCGAGGGCGACTCCGAGTCTCAGCAAGCGGTGCGCTTCGGCATGTTTCACCTGTTGCAGGCCAGCGCCCGCGCCGAACGCCGGGCGATTCCCAGCAAGGGGCTCACCGGAACCGGCTACGACGGCCACGCCTTTTGGGACACCGAGGGTTACGTGCTACCGGTGCTGACGTACACCGCGCCGCACGCGGTCGCCGATGCGCTGCGGTGGCGCGCGTCGACAATGGACATGGCCCGGGACCGGGCGGCCGAACTGGGCCTGCGAGGTGTGGCCTTTCCGTGGCGCACTATCCGCGGGCAGGAATGCTCGGCGTACTGGCCGGCCGGCACCGCGGCCTGGCACATCAACGCCGACATCGCGATGGCCTTCGAGCGGTACCGCGTGGTCACCGGCGACCAATCGCTGGAGGCGGACTGCGGTCTCAACGTGCTGGTCGAGACCGCGCGGCTGTGGATGTCCCTCGGACACCACGACCGCCACGCCGTCTGGCACCTCGACGGGGTCACCGGTCCCGACGAGTACACGGCGATCGTCCGCGACAACGTCTTCACGAACTTGATGGCGGCACACAATCTGCTCGTCGCCGCCGACGCCTGCAACCGCCATCTCGAGAAAGCGGAAGCATTGGGTGTCACCACCGAGGAGACCGCCGCTTGGCGCGACGCGGCCGGTGCCGTCAACATTCCCTACGACGAAGAACTGGGCGTCCATCAGCAGTGCGAGGGCTTCACCACGTTCGCGGAATGGGACTTTGACACCAACCAGACGTATCCCCTGCTCCTGCACGAGGCCTATGTGCGGCTCTACCCCGCGCAGGTGATCAAGCAGGCCGACCTGGTGCTGGCGATGCAGTGGCAGAGCCACGCGTTCACGCCCGAACAGAAGGCGCGCAACGTCGACTACTACGAGCGGCGCATGGTGCGCGACTCGTCGCTGTCGGCCTGCACTCAGGCGGTGATGTGCGCCGAGGTCGGTCATCTGGAGCTGGCGCACGACTACGCCTATGAGGCCGCGCTGATCGACCTGCGCGACCTGCACAGCAATACCCGCGACGGGTTGCACATGGCATCCCTGGCGGGGGCGTGGACGGCACTCGTCGGCGGCTTCGGTGGGTTGCGCGACGACGAGGGCATCCTGGCCCTGGACCCGCAACTGCCCGACGGCATTTCGCGGCTGCGGTTCCGGTTGCGGTGGCGAGACTTCCGGGTGACCGTCGACGCCAACCACTCGGATGTCACCTACACCCTGAGCGACGGCGATGGTGGCGACCTGACGATTCGGCACGCCAGCCAAGAGGTCGTGCTGAACACGGAGAAGCCGACGACCATTGCGGTGCGCAGGCGCAAGCCGCTGCTACCGCCACCGCCGCAGCCGCCCGGCCGCGAGCCCACGCACCGGCGGGCCCTATGGGGCGAGGCCGCGGCCCACTGAGCCGAGTCAGTGCGGTTCGACGATCCGGTCCACCTCGGCGTCCACCGCCCGCCGCAGTTCGGCGTCGCTCAGCTCGTCGAGACCGGTCGACGAGCGCAGGATGGGCGCGAACAACCGCCAACCCAATTGCAGCGCAAGGGCATTGGCGACCGCCACCTGCGCGCCGAGCTCGGTGTCGTGACGCGGGCGCACCTCGTCGAGCAGCCCCGCAACGTTGGGGAACCGCTTCTGCAACTGCTCGGCCGGATACCCGTCGAGCACTGTCCGGGCCATGACCCGCATCTGCCGGTCGAGAGCTTTCTCGACGACGTCGGCCGGCGCGCCCGACTGCAGCAGGCCTGTCAAATCCGTACCCAGGTGATCGAGCACGGCACCGACCAGCTGTTCCTTGGTGCCGAAGTGACGAAAAACCAGTCCGTGGTTGACCTTTGATCGGGCGCCGATGTCGCGGATCGACGTCGCGGCCGGACCACGCTCGGCGAACAGGTCGGTGGCCGCCTCCAGGATCGCCGCCGCCACCTCTTCCCGCCCGGTGGGAATTTCCCGGTCGGCACTTGCCGGACGCGTAGTCACATGACTACACTAGCCCATGTAGTCAACTGACTACACCTGACTTCCCCAAAGAGGACGAAATAGATGACACACGCGGTGGGCGTTACCAAGCTGGGCAGCCGAATCGGCGCCCGAATCGACGGGGTGAAACTCGGCGGCGACCTCGACCCGGACACCGTCGACGAAATCCGCGAGGCGTTATTGGCCCACAAGGTGATTTTCTTCCGCGGGCAGGACCACCTCGATGACGATCAGCAGCTCGCGTTCGCCGGCCTGTTGGGGACGCCGGTCGCCCACCCGGCCGCAGCCGTGCTGGCCCCCAAAGGCGCACCGATCATCACACCGATCGACTCCGAGCGCGGCAGGGCTAACCGCTGGCACACCGATGTCACATTCGCGGCGAACTATCCGGCGGCCTCAATCCTGCGCGCGGTCACCCTCCCCAGCTATGGGGGCTCCACGCTGTGGGCCTCAACCGCCGCGGCCTACGACGAACTGCCCGAACCGCTCAAGTGGCTCGTCGACAATTTGTGGGCGGTGCACACCAACCGTCGCGACTATGTGATCCCCGAGTCACTGAATGAGAAGCAGCGGGAGTTCCGGCAGGCGTTCGAGAAGCCCGATTTCCAGACCGAACATCCCGTGGTGCGCGTGCACCCGGAGACCGGGGAACGCACCCTGCTGGCCGGAGGCTTCGTGCGCAACTTCGTCGGGCTGGACAGCTACGAATCGACCGTGCTGCTGGAATTGCTCCAAAGGCGAATCACCCTGCCCGAGAACACCATCCGCTGGAACTGGGAGCCGGGAGACGTCGCCATCTGGGACAACCGGGCAACGCAGCACCGGGCGATCGACGACTACGACGATCAACCCCGGCTCTTACACCGGGTCACCTTGATGGGCGACGTGCCCGTTAACGTGCACGGGCAACGCAGCCGGGTGGTCAGCGGCGCACCGCTCGAGGCGATCGCAAGCTAGCCGACGTCAGCCGCGCTGCTGACCGGATCGGTCGGCAGCCATCGCAGCGCGCCCGGTGCGTCGAGGGGTACCACCGGGTGCGCGGGCGGGATCGGGTCCAGCCTGCGGTAGCTGTCGCCCTGCAGCGGTCGCTCGTCGTTCTCGCCCTTGTTCGGCCACAGCGAGGCGGCCCGCTCGGCTTGCGCGGTGATGGACAGCGACGGGTTGACGCCCAGGTTCGCCGAGATCGCCGCGCCGTCCACCACGAAGAGAGTCGGATAGCCGTAGACCCGGTGATACGGGTCGATGACGCCGTGCTCGGGGCTGTCGCCGATCACCGCTCCGCCGAGAAAGTGGGCGGTCAGTGGGATGTTGAACAGCTCGCCCCAGGTGCCGCCGGCCACGCCGTCGACCTTGGCGGCGATGCGGCGGGTGACCTCGTTGCCGACCGGGATCCACGACGGGTTCGGCTCGCCGTGCCCCTGCTTGCTGGAGTACCACCGGATGCCGAGCCTGCCGCGCTTGGTGAACGTCGTGATCGAGTTGTCCAGGTGCTGCATCACCAGTGCGATCAGCGTCCGCTCGCTCCACTGGTGGACGTTGAGCATCCGGACTATGCCGCGCGGATCTTCGCGGGCTTGGTCCAACAACTGCTTCCACCGCGGCACATCGGTGCCCTCCGGGCCGTGCCCATCGGTCATCAGCGTCTGCAGCAGCCCCATCGCATTGGAACCCTTGCCGTAGCGGACGGGCTCGATGTGGGTGTCCGACGTCGGGTGAATCGACGACGTGATCGCCACCCCGTGGGTCAGGTCCAGATCGGGCGAGACCTCCATCGTCGCGGCACCGACGATCGACTCGGAGTTGGTCCGGGTCAACACCCCCAGGCGCTGCGAAAGACGAGGCAGCCGACCGCCATCGCGCATCCTGAACAGCAGATGCTGCGTCCCCCAGGTCCCCGCGGCCAGGATCAGGGATGCGGCGGTGTACGTGCGCCGGTCCCGGCGCAGCCAACTTCCGGTGCGCACGGTGTGGACCTCCCACAGCCCGTCGGAGCGTTGCTCGAAGCCCTTCACCGTCGTCATCGGAATAACTTGCGCGCCTCCGGATTCCGCGAGGCCAAGGTAGTTCTTCACCAAGGTGTTCTTGGCGCCGTAGCGGCAGCCCGTCATGCAGCGACCGCACTCCAGGCAGCCGGTGCGCTCGGGCCCCGCGCCGCCGAAGTACGGGTCGGGCACGGTTTTTCCCGGCGCTTTGGTGCCATCCGGACCGAAGAACACCCCGACGGGGGTGGGCACGAAGGTGTCGCCGCACCCCATCTCGTCGGCGACCTGCTTGACGATGCGGTCGGCGTCGGTGAACGTCGGGTTCTTTACCACGCCCAGCATCCGTTGGGCCTGCTCGTAGTGCGGCATCAGCTCGCTGCGCCAGTCGGTGATGTGCGACCACTGCTGGTCTTTGAAGAACGGCTCCGGCGGCACGTACAACGTATTGGCGTAGTTCAGCGAACCGCCGCCCACTCCGGCACCGGCCAGAATCATCACGTTGCGCAGCGGATGGATCCGTTGGATGCCGTAGCACCCGAGCTTCGGCGCCCACAGGAACTTGCGCAGGTCCCAGGAGGTCTCGGCGAACTCCTCGTCGGAGAAGCGGCGGCCGGCCTCCAACACGCCTACGCGATAGCCCTTTTCCGTCAGCCGCAATGCGCTGACGCTGCCCCCAAAGCCTGAACCGATGATCAGGACGTCGTAATCCGGCTTCATCGCACCAGTATGGCCTTACCCGCCGGTAGGGCACCAACCCCGAGTACCCCAGACCAGCGTGCGGCTAGCTGCACCTTCGGCATCGAGCGTGCGGCTGGCTGCACACTCGCCGAGAAGTATCAGCTCCCGGTGGTCAGGCCGACCTTCTGGAACTCCTTGAGGTCGCAATAGCCGGCCTTGGCCATCGATCGGCGCAGGCCGCCCACCAGGTTCAGGCCGCCGAACGGATCGTCCGACGGACCGCCCAGCACCTGTCGCAGCGGCGGGCGCTCATCGACGGCGATCTGCAGAAACGCCCCGCGCGGCAACGACGGGTGCGCCGCCGCCGCAGGCCAGAACCACCCACCCCCGAGCGCCTCGGCGCATTCGGCCAGCGGCGTGCCCAGCACCACCGCGTCGGCACCGCAGGCGATGGCTTTGGCCAGCTCGCCCGAGGTGTGGATGTCGCCGTCGGCCAGCACGTGCACGTAACGGCCGCCGGTCTCGTCGAGGTATTCGCGGCGCGCGGCGGCGGCGTCCGCGATCGCGGTGGCCATCGGCACGCTGATGCCCAACACCTCGTCGGTGGTGGTCACCCCCCTGGTGGAGCCGTACCCGACGATGACCCCAGCGGCGCCGGTCCGCATCAGGTGCAGCGCGGTGCGATGGTCGAGCACCCCGCCGGCGACCACCGGGACGTCGAGCTCGGAGATGAAGGTCTTCAGGTTCAGCGGCTCACCATCGCTGGCCACCCGCTCGGCGGAGACAATTGTTCCCTGGATCACCAGCAGGTCGATGCCCGCCTGGAGCAGCACGGGCGTCAGCGCCTGGGCGTTCTGCGGGCTGACCCGCACCGCGGTGATCACACCTGCCTCCCGGATGCGGGCAACGGCCGCGCCGAGCAGGTCGGGGTCCAGCGGCGCCGCATGCAGCTCCTGCAGCAGCCGGATCGCCGCGGAGGGTTCGGGCTCCTTTTCGGCGGCCTCGACCAGTTGCGCGATCTTGGCCTCCACATCGGCGTGCCGGCCGATCAGCCCCTCACCGTTGAGCACGCCCAGCCCGCCGAGCCGGCCGAGCTCGATCGCGAACTCCGGTGACACCAAGGCATCCGTCGGATGCGCCACGACGGGGATCTCGAACCGGTAGGCGTCGAGCTGCCATGCCGTCGACACGTCCTTCGACGAGCGGGTGCGGCGCGACGGGACGATGCTGATTTCGCTGAGTTCATAGGTCCGACGGGCGGCGCGGCCCATCCCGATCTCGACCATGGCCGGTTCGCTGCTCACCGCGCGTAGTAGTTGGGCGCTTCGACGGTCATGGCGACGTCGTGCGGGTGGCTCTCTTTCAGTCCGGCCGGCGTGATCCGGACGAATTGCGCGTGCTGCAGCACCTCGATGGTGGGCGAGCCGGTGTAACCCATCGCCGCCCGCAGACCGCCGACCAGCTGATGGATCACCGACGACAGCGGACCGCGGAACGGCACCCGCCCCTCGATCCCCTCGGGTACCAACTTGTCCTCCGAGAGCGCGTCGTCGGCGAAGTAGCGGTCCTTGGAATACGACCTACCCCCGCCGCCGGCACCCCTGCCCTGCATGGCGCCCAGCGAGCCCATGCCCCGATAGCTCTTGAACTGCTTGCCGTTGACGAAGATCAGCTCGCCGGGCGCCTCGGCGGTGCCCGCCAGCAACGACCCCAGCATGGCCGTCGACGCGCCGGCGGCCAGCGCCTTGGCGATGTCGCCGGAGTACTGCAGCCCGCCGTCGGCGATGACCGGCACGCGGGCCGGTGCGCACGCGGCGACCGCCTCCAGGATCGCGGTGATCTGCGGCGCGCCGACGCCGGCCACCACCCGCGTCGTGCAGATCGATCCCGGTCCCACACCGACCTTCACCGCGTCGGCGCCGGCGTCGACCAGGGCCGCGGCCGCCGCCCTGGTGGCCACGTTGCCCCCGATCACCTCGACGCGGTCGCCGATTTCGGCCTTGAGTTTGCCGACCATGTCGAGCACCAGCCGGTTGTGCGCGTGCGCGGTGTCGACAATCAGCACGTCAACCCCGGCGTCGACCAGCATCATCGCGCGGACCCAGGCGTCCCCGCCCACGCCGACGGCGGCGCCGACCAGCAGCCGGCCGTCGCTGTCCTTGGTGGCCAGCGGGTGCTGTTCCGTCTTGACGAAATCTTTGACGGTGATCAGCCCGGTCAGCCGGCCGTGACCGTCCACGACGGGCAGCTTCTCAATCTTGTTGCGGCGCAACAGCCCCAGCGCGGCGTCGGCGCTCACGCCCTCCTGGGCGGTGATCAGCGGTGCCTTGGTCATCACCTCGGCGACCTGTTTGGACTGGTCCACCTCGAACCGCATGTCGCGGTTGGTGATGATGCCGACCAGCGCGCCGGAGTCGTCGACCACGGGCAGCCCCGAGATCCGGAAGCGGGCGCACAGCGCGTCCACCTGAGCCAACGTGTTGTCCGGCCGGCAGGTGACCGGATCGGTGACCATGCCGGCCTCCGAGCGCTTCACCATCTCGACCTGGCCGGCTTGCTCGGCGACCGGCAGGTTGCGGTGCAGCACGCCCATGCCGCCCGCGCGGGCCATCGCGATGGCCATCCGCGACTCGGTGACGGTGTCCATCGCCGAGCTGACCAGCGGCACCTTGAGCCTGATCTTCTTGGTGAGCTGGCTGGAGGTGTCCGCGGTGGCGGGAACCACATCGGAAGCCGCGGGCAGCAGCAGGACGTCGTCGAAGGTCAGCCCCAGCATCGCGATCTTGTAGGGGTTGTCGCCCCCGGTCGGCACCGGATCATCGGCCAGGCCTTGAATGTGTGGGTCGCGCACGTAGGGACCAGCGACCAGCGCGGAGCTGTCTTCGAGGTGGGACGTGCCACTGGACATCGGCGGGGCCCTCCATACGCATGCGGAGTGAGAAACCCATCCTATCGGCTCGGCCGCCCCGCGACGCGCTTGCTCGGGCGTGCCTCCTGCTGGCGTTATGACGGCCCGCCTGCGTAGGCTAGGGGCGTGCGCGACCACCTCCCACCGGGTTTGCCGCCCGACCCATTCGCCGACGACCCCTGCGACCCGTCGGCGGCGCTGGATGCCGTCGAGCCAGGCCAACCCCTGGATCAGCAAGAGCGCATGGCGGTCGAGGCCGACCTCGCCGATCTCGCCGTTTACGAAGCCCTGTTGGCGCACAAAGGGATTCGCGGACTGGTGGTGTGCTGCGACGAGTGCCAGCAGGACCACTATCACGACTGGGACATGTTGCGCGCGAACCTGCTGCAACTGCTGATCGATGGCACCGTGCGTCCGCATGAGCCCGCCTACGACCCCGAACCGGACTCCTACGTCACGTGGGATTACTGCCGGGGCTACGCCGACGCCTCGCTCAACGAAGCGACGTCGGACGCCGACGGGTTTCACCGCCACCACTGAGCGCCCCCAAGGTTAGGGTGTGACGCTTGGCACCTCCGACGGCGACGTCTGTCCATGATGGCGGTGCCGGCCGGACGACGGACTCGGTGACGGAGTCGTCGTGCTCGCAGGGCTCGTCACGCTCGGACTGACCGCCGTGGGCGGTTTGGTGGTCGGGCTCGGTGAGACCGGCGGAGTCGTCGAGGCGGCGGGAGCCTTCGGCGGCTTGGTCGCCGGGGCGGGCAGTGCGTTCGGGTTGCGTGATTCAACCCTGGTATTCAGCAGATTCACCTCGTCCATCAAATCGTGCCTGCTGGCCCCATCGTTCATGGACTGCACCGTGCTGCTGACCTCGGCCAGCTGATTCTGGGCCTGGGTCCATCGGCCCTCGTCGATCATTTGCTGAACCTTCGCCAGATCGGCCTTGGCGGATAACACGATCTGATCGTCGTTGACCCTCGGCTGGTCGAAAAACATCGCGTGCAGGCCGTAGAGCGTGCCTCCGGGACGGGCCTCGACCACCATGGCTCCGAACCCACTCAGGACCAACAGCGTCGCGGCAAGCGATCCGATCGCGGCCACACCACGACGAGCGCGCCGGCGTTCGGCTATTCCCGTCCGCAGCGCTTCGACGGCCTCCTGCGGAGAGACCAGCGCACTCGCCGGTGGCCACCTCAAGTCGTCGCGCCAATCCTCCAGCAGCACGGCAAGCGCTTCAAAATTGGGGCCGTTGGCGTCGTCCAGATCGACCGGGCGGCGTGCGGCGAGCGCGTCGAGAAGCAGATCGGTGCGGGCCATTTCGTCCAACCCAGATTGGTCGCCGAACGCATAACCAGACTCAGGCATAGTCACCTGCCGCGACGATTTCGGACTTGAGCCGCGACAGCGCACGGTGCTGGGCCACTCGGACCGCTCCCGTGGTGCTGCCGACGGCCGCGGCGGTCTCCTCGGCGGACAGGCCGACGACCACGCGCAGGATCAGGATCTCGCGCTGCTTGGCGGGCAAGATCTCAAGCAACTCATTCATTCGACTGACCGAATCGGCTTCGATGGCCCGCTGCTCGGGACCGGCGTCGGACGACCAGCGCTCGGGAACCGACTCGGCGGGGTAGGCAAGGTCACGGCCGGCGGCCCGATGCGCGTCGGCGACCTTGTGGGCCGCAATGCCATACAGGAAGGCCAGGAAGGGGCGTCCGCGATCCCGGTAGCGCGGCAGTGCCGTGATGGTGGCCAAGCACACCTCCTGTGCTACGTCGTCGGCCGACAGGCCGCCCCGGTCGGCGGTGCCGACCCGCGCGCGGCAATATCGCACGACAATCGGACGGATGGTCTCGAGCACGTCCCGTAGTGCGTTCCGGTCTCCCGCCACGGCGTCCGCAACCGCGGCGTC
>Ga0318551_10000775_pt1 | contig 10325 bp, 10 predicted proteins | sample GRESIP082b2f19_FD_203511 | JGI IMG/M metagenome (GOLD analysis project Ga0318551, IMG submission 203511) | Tropical soil microbial communities from Luquillo Experimental Forest, Puerto Rico - GRE.SIPMG.082b2f19 | ecosystem: Environmental > Terrestrial > Soil > Tropical forest > Bulk soil...
AAGAAGGCCGGCCCGGAAGACATCCGTACCAGGCAGCAGCGTGCTCACGACGCGCTGGAAGAAGCCTGCCGCAAGCTGATCGCCGCCGGGTGCCTGCCCGACCGGGCCGGCCAGCCCACCCAGATCATGCTGCACATGAGCCTGGATCAGCTCCGGGGCCTGCCCGGCGCGGCTCGGGCGGAGGCGGCCTGGCCGGGCCCGGCGGCCGGCCCGGGTGATGACTGCGACGCCACCGTCGTGCCGGTCGTGACCGGCCGGGTCGACCCGGCCGTGCTGGACCGGCTCGCCGCCGCACTGCTGCGCGGCTCCTCCGCCTGGCCCGCCCGGCCCGGTGCCGCGGACCATCCGGGTGAGGCGGCGCAGGATGACGCGGGCGCGGCGCGGCGTGGACGGGCTTCCCGGACGGCACGGGAGCTCGTGATAGCGGCCGCGGCGGACCTGCTGTCCGGGCCGGGCGGCCTGGCCGGGTGGCTGCGTACCGGGCTGCTCGGCGGCCCGTCCGCGGCGCCCAGCCTGCCGCTGGACATCGGCGCGGCCGTCGAGACCATCCCCGCGCACTTGCGCCGGGCCGTGACCGCCCGGGACCGGCACTGCCGCTTCCCCGGCTGCGCCCAGCCTCCCGCCTCCTGCCATCCGCACCACATCATCCCGCGCGCCGAAGGCGGCTCGACCAGCCTGGGCAACCTGCTCCTGCTGTGCACGTTCCACCACCTGATCGCGGTGCACCGGTGGGGCTGGGGCGTCACCTTGCACCCCGACGGAACGGTCACAGCCACCAGCCCTGACCGCAGCCGGGTGCTGCACAGCCATGGGCCACCGTCCCAGGCCGCCTAGTGGTCAGGGTTAGGCCTTGGCGGCTGCGGTCCCGCACTCCGGGCAGCGGAAGGGGCGGGACATCGCGGCCAGGCGCATCACTCCGGTGATGATGAAGGGAAACCGGAGCCTGGGCATCCTCCGCGTGCCGTCGACGAGGCCGTGAGCCTGGCAGCGGCTGCGCCGGGTCTGGACTGAGTCCTGATTGCTGGTAGCGGTCATGGCGCGCTCCTCCTGGGCGTGATGGACGGGATACCGGGCGGTTACCTGGACTGGGGTGTCCAGCGAAATCTGCGGATGGCGATGAGGAGCCCGGCTGCTCCCCAGGCGGCCATGATCAGCAAGTCGGGGCCCGCGAATCCGGAGCCGGACGAGTAGGGGTCGTAGGCGGCCAGCAGGGCGAGCTCGAAGTGGCGGATGGGGAAGAACCCGGCGATCTGCAGCAGCCAGTGCGGCAGGAGCGCGGAGGCCACGAATATGCCGGAGATGAAGTACAGCGGAAGGGTCACCGCAGCGATGATGGGCTGCGCGGAGTCCGCGCTGCGGATGAGCGAGGTGAGGGCGAACCCGAGACAGCCGAAGCTCGCGGCCCCGACCAGCACCGTGACGACCAGGGCCAGGACGTGGCCGGCCGGGATGCGGGCACTGTAGGCAAACCAGCCGATCGCGACAAGCACGCCGGTCATGACCAGCGACACGGCGGCCGCGGTCAGCGCGCGTGAGCTGATCAGGACGCCGGCGGAGACCGGGGTGGCGCGGCGGCGCTTGAGGATCCCCGATTCGCGCTGGGCGGTGACCGAGACGGCGAGGTTGCTGACCGCCGCGGAGATCACCCCCAGCGCGATGATCCCGGGCACGTAGTACACCGAGGTGTGGATCAGCCCGCCGGGCACCGGCACGGTCTTGCTCTGGAACACGGTGGCGAAGATGAACAGGAACGCGACGGGCAGAGCGAGGGTGAAGAACCTGGCCTGGCCGTTGCGGAAGAACGCCAGCAGGTCGTAACGGAGCTGGTGGGCGGTCAGCGTGGCGGGCCGGGGCACGGCCGCCGGCTGAGTCGTAGCGCGGGCTGTGAGCCGGGTCATGGTGCGGTCTCCGGGTCGGTTTCGCCGGTGAGCTGGAGATAGGCGTCTTCGAGAGTGGGGCGGCGGACCTCCAGGTCGCGCAGGTCGTGTCCGGCCTGATCCGCCCAATCGGCGAGGATGCGCAGCATCGGCAGCGGAGAGGGCGCGGGCAGGGTGACCGTGCGGCCTGGCGGTCCGGAGACGGTGCGGCGGGCCGGCTCCGGGAGATCTTCGGTGGTGAGGCCGGCCGGGAGGGTGAAGGTGATGGCGGGCGTGGCCTGGCGCGCGATCAGGCTGCCGGGAGGTCCCTGGGAGACCAGGGCGCCTGCGGTGATAACCGCGACGCGGTCGGCGAGGCGTTCGGCCTCTTCCATGTAATGCGTGGTGAGGACGATCGTGGTACCGGTGTTCTTCAGCGCCGCGATCGTGTCCCAGGCGTCGCGGCGCGCGGCGGGGTCGAACCCAGTGGTCGGCTCGTCGAGGAACAGCACTTGCGGCCGTCCGGTGAGCGCCAGGGCCAGGTCCAGCTTCCGCCGCTGGCCGCCGGAGAGCTGGGTGGCCCGCAGCCCGGCCTGGGCGTCCAGCCCGGTGAGCTCGAGCAGGTCGCCGGCCGGCCAGGGGTGGGAGTAGTAGCCGCCGTACAGGCCTAGGCATTCGGCCACGCTCAGGTCAGGTTCCGGCCCGGTTTCTTGCAGCATGACGCCAATGCGGGCCCGCCAGCTGCGGCTGGCCAGCCAGGGATCGGCGCCCAGCACGCTGACCTGGCCGCCGGTACGGCACCGATAGCCTTCGAGGATTTCGACCGTGGTGGTCTTGCCGGCGCCGTTGGGGCCGAGCAGGGCGAACAGCTCGCCGCGGAACACCTCGAAGCTGAGCCCGGTGAGAGCCTCGCGCTCTGCGTAGTGCATTCGCAGATCGCTGACGCTGATGGCGGCTTCACCCTGGGGCGGTCCGGCAGGCGCCAGGGAAGAGCCGGCTGGGTGCTCGGTCATGCCGGCGACGCTACGGATCGCCGCGGGCGCTGCCATCGTGCCCGGATCGGATTCACGGCTTCGACCCCGGTATCGGGGGCCATGCGGCGCCGGTATCGCCCCGATGGCAACCCGGGCACGATGTCGCTATCGCGTGGCGGGCTCTACGATTCGCTCGTGGAGGCGCCCGACAGCACCATGACCGGGCTGCGGCTGGCCATTGCCGCGCTGGCGGTGGCCGCGGCCGGGCTGGTCGTCTGGCAAAAGCACCTGCTGACCCAGCCCGGACCCGGCCTGCTGCTGGTGGCGGTGTGCGCAGCCCCGTTCATCGTCGGCTCCCGCTGGCCGCAGCTGCTGCGCCCGGGCTGGCCCCTGGCGGCCGCGATGCTGGCCGTCGCCGGATGTGCCACGGCACTGCTGGCCTACCGGCCCGCCGAGGGCGATGCGGCGGTGTTGTTCTTCATCGCGCTGGCCGCCTGTGTCGCCGCCAGTACCGGCCCGCGAGTCAGCATCCCCGCAGGATTGCTCGCGATCGCCTTGCCCGTGGCGGTGAACCTGGCTGGTGGATCGCGCACCTCTGCTTCGGCCGCGATCGGCATCGCGTTCGCGTGGGTGGCCGGGACAGCCATCCGCGCGCAGGCCCGTACCGCCGCCGAATTGGTCGCGATGCAGGCCGAGGCCGCGCAGCACCAGATCGCCGAGGAACGCCAGCAGCTAGCCCGCGAATTCCATGACCTGGTGGCCCACACCTTGTCGGTGACCATGCTGCATATGACCGCGGTCCGGATGTCGCTCGAGGACGGGGAGAGCGCGGAGGCGCTTGAGTCGCTGGCCGAGGCGCAGCAGGCCGGCCGGGAGGCCATGAGGGAGATGCGGCAGACGGTCACGCTGCTGGGCAGCTCGCCGTCGGCCGGCCCCGCGGCTGCGCTGCCGCACATCCGGGATCTGCCCGAGCTGGTGGCCGGGTTCGCTGCCGCAGGGCTGCGCGTCGACCTGGACGCGGGTGGAGATCTGGCCGCGGTGCCCGGTGACGTGGGCCTGGCCGCTTACCGGATCGCGCAGGAATCGCTGACCAACGCGGCCAAGCACGCGCCGGGTTCGCGCGCTCAGGTGACGGTGCGGCTGGCCGACGGCCAGCTGTGCCTGGTGGTCACCAACGAGATCGCTGCGCTCGGGCCGCCGCCGCTATCGCCGCGGCCAGAACCCGGGCACGGGATCGCGGGCATGACCCAGCGGGCCATGCTCGCGAGCGGCAGCTTGTCAGCCGGGCCAGATGGCGGGCGCTGGCGGGTCGAAGCCATCCTGCCGGTCGGGGATCGCCGGTGATCCGGGTCCTGCTGGTCGATGATCAGCCCCTGGTCCGGGCCGGGCTGAGGCGGATTCTGCGCCCGCGCGCCGGTTTCGAGGTGGTCGGCGAGTGCGACGACGGCGATCAGGTCGAGGAAGCGGTCACCGCTACCCGGCCCGATGTCGTGGTGATGGACATGCGGATGAAGCGGGTAGACGGCGCCGAGGCCACCCGGCGGCTCCGCGCCCAGGAGGGGAGCCCGCCGGTGCTGGTGCTGACCACCTTCGACGAGGATGAGGTGCTGTCGGCCGCGCTGCGGGCCGGGGCCAGCGGGTTCCAGCTCAAGGACGCTCCCGGCGCCGAACTGCTCAAGGCGGTCAGAGCCGTGGCCGAGGGCGGGTCCTACCTCGACCTGGCCGTCACCCATCGGGTGCTGTCCGCATTCCGCGCGCACGCGAGCCCCGCGCTGCGGCCCCCCGACCCATCGCTGACCCCGCGCGAACTTGAGGTACTCAAGCTGGTCGGCCGGGGCCTGGCCAACAGTGAGATCGCCCGCGAGCTTTACATCAGCGAGGTGACGGTCAAGGCCCATCTCGGCCACGTACTGACCAAGCTAGGCCTACGGGACCGGGCCGCGGCCATCGTCTACGCGTTCGACACCGGCTTGGCCAGCCCAGGCCGCTGATGGCTGGCCGTCCTCCTGGGCCTGCTCAGGAAACGAGCAGGGGCAGCAGATAGCGGATCCGGGTTTGCAGTTCCCTGGCCGTGGCCCGGAACGCGTCGAGGTCCGGCGGGTGCGCCCGCGCCGGGTCGGGGATGCTCCAGTGCACGGCCGCCGGTGAGGCGGGCAGCTCACCGCAGTTCTCCCGGGCGCGGTCGCACAGCGTGATCACGCGCGTGAAGGTGTCACCCGCCCATGCGTCCAGGCGCGTCGCCTGGTGGCCGCTGATGTCCACGCCGTGCTCGGCCAGGGCGGCGACGGCGAGCGGGTGCAGCGGGCGGGGGGTGACGCCCGCGCTGCGGGCGGTGACCCGGCCCGCGCCCAGGTGGTTCAGCCAGCCCGCGGCCATTGGTGACCGCGCGCTGTTACCGCTGCAGATGAACAGGACCGTTGCCGAAGCCGGGGACCCGCTTCCCGGTCGGGGCGGATCGGCCGCGCGGCGCGCGGCGTCCGGCACCAGTGCGGGACCGATGAGGGCGGGGTGGATCCCCCAGGCCAACCCGGCCACGGCCTGCCCGAGGGCGTCCAGATCGAGGGCGTGGTAGCTGTCCCGGCCATCGGCCGTGCTGCGCCGCGCGCTGACCAGGCCCGCGTCGCGCAGCCGCGTCAGGTGGTACGAGACCAGGCTGGGCGCCTGCCCGGTGCTGGACACAAGCTCGCTGGTCCGCAGGTCACCCGGGACGAGCAGACGCACGATCGTCCAGCGCAGGTCGTGCGCGAGCACGCCCAGCACCTCGGGGGACGACGCCATGGCCATGAGCTCATTATGACAAACTGAATTGAATAGTTTTCTTCTCCTTGGCTGACCGGAGGGAAGATAACGATGCAGGCCGCTGATCCCGACGGGGGACGCAGCGAGCCGCCGGCATCGCCCGGACCGGACGTCTCGCTGCTGACGATCGCCCGCGAATGGGGCCGGATCGGCTGCATCGGGTTCGGCGGCCCCCCGGCGCACATCGCGCTGCTGCGGGCGCTGTGCGTGGACCGTCGCGGCTGGATCTCGGCGCAGGAGTTCGAGGACGGCATCGCGGCCACCAACATCCTGCCCGGGCCGGCCTCGACCCAGCTCGCGATCTACTGCGCGTGGCGGCTGCGCGGCCCTCGGGGCGCGCTGGTCGGCGGCGCGTGCTTCATCGTCCCCGGGCTGATCGTGATCCTGGCCCTGTCGGCGGTGTTCCTCGCCGCGCACCCGCCGCTGTGGATCAGCGGTGCGGCCGGCGGCGCTAACGCGGCGGTTCCTGTGGTGGCGATCAGCGCGGCCATCGCTCTCATTCCGGCTAGCTGGCGCCGGGTCGGCGCGGCACGCACCGCCCGGGCCAGGTGGGCCTGTTACCTGGTGGTCGGCGGCGTGGCCGCCGCGCTGGTCGGGCCGTTCCTGGTGCTGGTCCTGGTCGGCTGCGGCCTGGTGGAGATGCTGGTCCGCCACCCGCCCCGGCTGCGTTCCGGCCAGCCGGGACTCCTGCTGCCGGCGCTGGCCCCGCCGGCGGTAGCCGCCGGCGGCCTGCTGTCGCTGGCCTGGGTGGCGTTCAAGGTGGGCGCGCTGTCCTTCGGCGGCGGCTTCGTCATCATCCCGCTGATGCAGCACGACGCCGTCCACACCTACCACTGGATGAGCAACGCCCAGTTCCTCAGCGCGGTCGCGCTCGGGCAGGTAACTCCGGGGCCGGTGGTGCAGACCGTGGCCGTGGTGGGTTACGCGGCCGCGGGGGTCGGCGGCGGGCTGCTCGCCTCGTTCGTGGCGTTCACCCCGTCGTTCGTGTTCGTGCTGGTCGGCGGATCCCGGTTCGACTGGCTGCGGCGCAACCTCAGCATTCAGGCGTTCCTGACCGGCGCCGGGCCCGCGGCCATCGGCGCGATCGCCGGCGCCACCATCCCACTGGCCCTCGCGCTGTCGCACCTGTGGCAGGCCGGGGTGCTCGTCCTGGCGGCGTTGTGGCTGCTGGCGCTGCGCCGCGGGGTGGTCACGGCGATCGTCGGCGCCGGCGCGCTCGGCGTCATCGCCGCCCTGGCCGGTGCCCCCGTCACCTGATCGCGGCTAGCGCTAGACGTCCCTGATGCGGGACCATCGCGGCATGACCATTTCCTGCTCGGCCGGGGTCGGGCGACATGCATGACGTCGGCGTGGTCCTGCATCCCGAGCGGGATTCTGCCGAGGCGGTGACCGCCATCCTCGACTGGGCCAAGCAGAGGTCCATCGAGGTTCTCGGCATCGACTCCGAGATCAAAAGGCTGCGCTGCGCCGCAACCGCCGTCACCCCCGCTGAGCTGGGGAGGCGCTCGGACCTCATCGTGAGCCTCGGCGGCGACGGCACGATGCTGCGCGCCATGCGGCTGGTCGACCGGCAGCGCGCTCCGGTCCTCGGGGTCAACCTGGGCAAGCTCGGGTTCCTGGCCGAGATCGACGTGCCGGACCTGCCCGACGCGCTCTCGGCGGTCGACGCTCATGAGTACACGATCGAGCCCCGGCTCGCGGTCGACGCCCTTCTTGGCGATCAGATCATGACCGCGTTCAACGACATCGCGGTCGTCCGCCAGCCCGGGCAGAGCGGCGCTCGGGTCGCCATCCGGGTGGACGACCAGCCGTTCGTCAGCTACGCGGCCGACGCGCTGGTGGTGGCGACCCCGACCGGATCCACCGCGTACAGCTTCTCGGCGGGCGGCCCGATCGTGAGCCCGTCGGTCGAGGCCCTGCTGGTCACCCCGGCCGCGCCGCACTCCGCCTACAACCGCGGGCTCGTGCTGTCCGTGAACGACACCCTGGCGCTGGACATCCTGCCGGGCAGCGAGCAGCTGGCCGTAGAGGTGGACGGCCAGGTCGCCGTGTACGTGGGCGCAGGCGACCGCATCGACCTGCAGCCCCGGCCGGCTGCCGCCCGGGTCGTCCGCCTGGGCCGGACGACGTTCTACGAGCGCGCCCGGCGCAAGCTGCGCCTGACCGACTCCGCGGAAATCTTCCCGAACTACTGAGCCTTTTCATCCGTCGACCTCAGGCCCAGAGTGGCGCACGAGCCGTGATCGGCCCGGGTCAGCGGCCTGCCCACGTCTCGGCCAGCGGGGCCACGTAGGGCCTGCCCTCGCGCCAGGCGGCCACCTGGTCCGGCCGGCCGAATTCCTCCAGGTAGTCCTCGACCCGGCGCTTGACGTGGTCCCAGACGAGGATGCCCTCGTCGGGGGGCCCGGACCCGGCAAAGGGCGCCAGCGGCCCGACGACCGTGTCCAGGCTCGGGTAGCAGAAGACGGCGGTCGAACGCCTGGTGTCCGTCCCGCCGGCGATCACCCGGTGCCGTCCCGGCCGCAGCCGCCCGCTGGTCCAGCGGGTCAGCAGCGTCCCGGAGAGCACCTGAAGCGCGCCGGGAACGATCGGCACCGGCTGCCAGCTGCCGTCGGGGGCCTGGACCTGCAGCCCCTCGTAAGCACCGGCCTGGCCGAGCACGGTCACCGCCGAATCGTCGGCGTGCTCGAGCAGCAGCAGCTTGTCGTCGTCCGCGCCGTCCGCATCGTCCGCGCCGTCCGGGTCGTCGGGATAGGACCAGGTCGGGTAGTCGTTGACGGTCAGCCTCACGTGCGGCGGGGACCCGAGCCGGAACGTGCCCGCGGGGACTTCCTCGACCCGGGCGTAGAGCTCAAGCATCCGCTCGGCGAGGCGCCGGCAGGCGTCGAGGTAGCTGAACGTCACCGTGCGCAGCCGCGGGTCGTCGGCCGGCCACACGTTCGGGTGGGCGTACAGGACGAGGTACTCCTCGCTGACCCCGCCGGCCCTGGCGTCCTGCGGGGTGTCGAACTGCGCCACGTTGTAGCGCTCGAGTTCCAGCCGGCCGAGGTCGTCCGGCCACTGCCGCCAGCCGCGGTAGGGATGGCCGGCGGGGCTAGCCAGCTTGGCCTTCTCATCCCGGGGCAGGGCCAGCAGCCGCCCGGCCCGCTGGCCGAACTCGTCGATCAGGGCGGGGTCGACGCCGTGGTTCGTGACCTGGACGATCCCGACCTGCTCCACGGCGGCCCGGACCGCGTCGAGTACACCGGCCGGCGGGCTGCCGCCGAGCACGGCCTCGAGATCAATCACGGGAATCTGGTACATGCGTTCTCCCGGCTCTGGTCGGCGCAGGGCGGAAAGGGCAACCGTGTCCAGGCTAACCGCGTCCGGCGGCGTGATCCGACCCGCCGGCGCCCAGTCCGGCCAGCGCGGGCACGAGCAGCCGGTCATCGACACCGGTGATCCGCATGATCCTGGTGACCGGCCGGGAGGGGTTGGTGAACTCGAGCCGGCCGCCCGCTTGCTCCGCGTGCCGGGCGATCCGGATCAGCGCGCCGAGCCCGCACGCGTCGCAGAAGGCCAGGCCGGACAGGTCCGCGCTGATCGGCGCGTCGTGACGGTCGATGATGTCACAGACATAACGCACCGTCCGGTCGGCCGTGGCCAGGTCCAGGTCACCGTCGATGGCGACCACGATGAGCCCGTCCGGACCGGTGTGGCAGGAAAGCTGGATCATCTCGTCCTGACGGTCCGTACCGTCGGCCATGGCCGACGTGGCCGCTGCCCATGCGGCAGTCGCACCGTTCTCGGTGCGTGCCCGGCCGCGGCGGATCGCCATCACTCCTCCTTGTCCTGGCCCGGATAGGCTGCTCCCGCTGTGCCTGGCAACGCAGGGTGGATAGCTCCCGATACCAGAAAAGCAAATCAATCTGGGAATTTACCAGTCGAAGCTTCTGTAACAGCTGAAGCTCCGGCCCCGCGTCACACAAGTCACCCCGGCCCCGAGCGCGAACGGCGCTTCATGGCAGTTTCCAGTCGATAGGGTCAGCGCCCTGTTTGTCAAGCAGCTTATTGGCGCGGCTGAACGGCCGTGAGCCGAAGAAACCACGGTCCGCCGAGTTCGGGCTCGGGTGAGCCGACTCGATGCACGGCACGCCGTCCAGCAGCGGCACCAGGCTACGGGCATCGCGACCCCACAAGATCGCGACAAGCGGGGTGCCGCGGCCGGCCAGGGCGCGGATCGCTTGATCGGTGACTTCTTCCCAGCCCTGGCCGCGGTGCGAGCCCGGGCGGCCCGGCTGCACGGTCAGGACCCGGTTCAGGAGCATCACGCCGCGTTCGCTCCACGGGCTGAGATCACCGTTGGCCGGGGCCGGGTAGCCGAGATCGTCGTGATATTCGCGGAAGATGTTGACTAGACTCGCGGGCAGCCGCTTGACCTCAGGCGCCACCGAGAAGGCCAGCCCCACCGGATGCCCGGGCGTCGGATACGGATCCTGGCCCACGATCAGCACCCGCACGGCGGCGAATGGCTGCTGGAAGGCCCGCAGCACCTGATCGCCCGCGGGCAGGTAGCGCCGGCCCGCCGCGACTTCCGCCCGCAGGAAGTCGCCCATGGCCTCGATGCGCCCGGCGACCGGCTCCAGGGCAGCCGCCCAGCCTTCGTCGACGATCTCCCGCAACGGCCGTCCTGCCATGAAGGACCACTTTAGGGGAC
>Ga0318551_10000776_pt1 | contig 10323 bp, 7 predicted proteins | sample GRESIP082b2f19_FD_203511 | JGI IMG/M metagenome (GOLD analysis project Ga0318551, IMG submission 203511) | Tropical soil microbial communities from Luquillo Experimental Forest, Puerto Rico - GRE.SIPMG.082b2f19 | ecosystem: Environmental > Terrestrial > Soil > Tropical forest > Bulk soil...
CCACCTTGGGGACGAAGTGCAGCGTGTACGAGAACCGGATGGCGGAGGGCTTGCCGTCGACCTCGGCCGGCGAGAACGTGGAGGCCTTGACCGCGGCGACCGCCGCCTCGTCGAAGCCGTGCCCCACCGGCTTGTCCACCTCGGCGCGCGTGACCTTGCCTTCGGCGTCGAGGTCGATGGTCATCGTGACGTCGGCGCCGAGCTTCTGCTCGAGGGCCTCGGGGGGATAGACCGGCTCCGCGGCCTGGAGCAGCTTGGGCGCCTTGGTCAGCTTGGGCTCGGCGGGCTTCTGCTCCGGGAAGGGCTCGATGGGGAAGTCCTGAGCCCGGGCCGGCGCCGCGCGCCCCACCGCGATCGCCAGCAGCGCGCCGAGGGGCACGAGCAGCTTGGAACGCAACGGCGGCAGAACGAGCACGGACGGGCAGACTCTACAAAACCGATCCGGACAAGGGAAGGTGCGTCGATCACCGGCGGCGGGCTATTCGTCGACGGCGGCGCATCGTGGTCATCGTGGGCTATGCTTGGACCGCCCCCGATGCCGAATCCGTTGCCGAGCTTGCGTTCGGATCTCGACGTGATGCCCTCGCCGCTGCCCGAGCAGCCCGGCCTGCTCATCCGCGATCCCTTCCGGTATTCGGAGACCACGCTCGTGATCCCGCCGCTCCTCGCCCGCTGCCTCGTCTGCTTCGATGGCGCGCAGGACGAGAGCGACCTGCGGGCCACGCTGGCGCGCCTCACGGGCCAGGTCGCCGTGGCCGACATCGCCAAGCGGCTGGTGGCCGCGCTGCGCGACGCCGGGTTCCTCGACGACGACCGCTTCGCGGAGCTGCGCGCGGCGCGCGAGCGGGAGTTCGCCGCGGCCGCCGAGCGCACGGCGGCCCACGCCGGGAGCGGCTACCCCGAGGAGCGGCCGGCGCTCACCAGGCGGCTGCGGGGGTACTTCAACGGCACGCCCGCCGGAAAGCCGCGGCGCGACGCCGGGGACGGCCCGGCCGCCACGCGCGGCATCGCCGCCCCGCACGTGAGCCCCGAGGGGGGGAGCGCCAGCTACGCGGCGGCGTATCGCGCCCTCGACCCCGCGGACGGCGAGCGCGTGTTCGTCGTGCTCGGGACCTCGCACTACGGCGAGCCGGATCGTTTCGGTCTCACGCGCAAGCCGTTCGCGACGCCGTTCGGCGCGGCGCGCACCGAGCGCGCCCTGGTCGACGAGCTCGCGGCGGCGGGCGGCGACGCCGTCGCGCTCGAAGACTACTGCCACGCCGTCGAGCACTCGGTCGAGTTCCAAGTGGTGTTCCTGCAGTACCTCTACGGCCCGGACGTCCGCATCTTGCCCGTGCTCTGCGGCGCTTTTCTCGGAGGCGCGGGCGGGCGCGGGCCGGAGGAGAACGAGGGCGTGGCCCGCTTCATCGGCGCGCTCGGGGAGATCGCGGCCCGCGAGGGGCGGCGGGTCGGCTTCGTCCTCGGCGTCGACTTCGCCCACATCGGCCGCCGCTACGGTGACGCGCGCGACGCGCGCGCTCACGCCGGACCGCTCGCCGCCGTCGAGACGCGCGACCATGCGCGGCTGGAACGGATGGCGGCCGGCGACGCCGACGGGTTCTGGGGGCTCGTCGCCGAGCACGGCGACGACGACCTGCGCTGGTGCGGCTCGTCGCCGATCTACACCTTCCTGCGCGCCGTCCCCGAGGCCCGGGGGCGCCTGCTCGGCTACGAGCACTGGAACATCGACGACGCCAGCGTCGTCAGCTTCGGCGCGATGGCCTTCTCGTGAGCGCAGCCGGCCGAGTGGTGCTCGCCATCCACGGCGGCGCGGGCGGCCCGCCGGCGGAGCCTGACGCCCAGGCGGAGGCCGAGCGGGCGCTCGCCGCCGCGCTCGGCGCCGGCTGGGTGGTGCTGGGCGGCGGCGGCGCCGCGCTGGACGCGGTCGAGGTCGCGGTGGCCTCGATGGAGGCGAGCGGCTGCTTCAACGCCGGACGGGGGGCGGTCCTGAACCGCGACGGCGGCGTCAGCCTGGACGCGGCGATCGTCGACGGCGCCACGCGCGCGGCCGGCGCCGTCGCGGCGGTCGAACGGCTGGCGGGGGCCATCGCCGCCGCGCGCCTGGTCATGGACCGCACGCCGCACGTGCTGGTCGCCGGCCCCGGCGCCGAATCGCTGGCCCTCGCCGCCGGCCTCCCGGCGGCGCCGGCCGGCTATTTCCGCCGTGCGCCCGCGGCGGCCACCGGGACCGTCGGCGCGGTCGCCCGCGACGCCGCCGGCCGGCTCGCGGCCGCCACCTCCACCGGGGGGATCACCGGCAAGCTCCCCGGCCGCGTGGGCGACTCGGCGGTGATCGGCGCCGGGACGTGGGCCGACGACCGCTGCGCGATCTCCGCGACGGGGTGGGGCGAGTATTTCATCCGCACCGCCTTCGCTCACGACATCGCCGTCGGCGTGGGCCGCCTCGGCCTCTCCCTCGGTGAGGCCGCGCGGCAGGCCCTCGACGGCGTCGTGGCGCTCGGCGGCCACGGCGGCTGCATCGCCGTCGGCGCCGCCGGGGAGGTCGTCTTGCCGTTCTCGACCGCCGTGATGTACCGCGGCGTCATCGACGGCGACGGGCCGCCGCGCGTGGCGGTGTTTCCGGAAAGCAAAACCACTTGACCGATTAGCGCGACGGCTGTCTGATCGCGGTGCAGTTGCCGTCGGGCGTGGGGTCGCGTTTGCGCGTTTCAGGTTTCTGAAGTCGCCTATGCCTAGCTCGAAATCAGCCCCCCATTTCGCGTTGCTTCTGATCGGGCTTTGCGGCTCGAGCGGCCTGTGGGCCTGCAGCGGCGTCCTCGATCACCCGAGCGGCACCGGCACCGGAGGCTCGACCGGTTCGGGCACGAGCGGCACGACCGGCACCGCCGCCGGCTCCGGCTCGGGCGGCAGCGCCTCCCCCGGCACCGCCGGGACGAACGGCGCGGGGACCGCCGGTACGGGCGCGAGCGGGCGGGGCGGTTCGGGCGCGGCGGGCACGAGCGCCACCGGCACTGGCAACGCGGGCGGCAGCGGCACCGCCGGGACCGGCACCGCCGGCACGGGCAGCGGGACGGCCGGCACGACCGGCAGCGCCGGCACGACCGGCAAGGGCGGCACGGGTGGCGGCGGCGCGGGCGGCACGCCCCTCACGCGCGGCCCGACGCCGGCGTCGAACGGCACGAACTTTCCGTTCCCGCAGAACCGGCAGATGGCGGCCTGCATCTACCCGACGGCCTACGACAACAACGACGTGATGAACGCCTACACCAAGTGGAAGGCGGACCTCGTCACCTCGAACGGCGCGGGCGGCTTCCAGCGCGTGCAGCGGACCTCCACCGACGGCGTCAACGCCAACACGCCGCTCAACGCGACGGTCTCGGAGGGGATCGGCTACGGGATGATCATCGCCGTCTACATGGGCGATCACACGCTGTTCGACAACCTCTGGAAGTACGAGCAGCTCCACCTCGATCCCAACGGCCTCATGAACTGGTCGATCGACGCCAGCGGCAACACCACCAGCTCGGGGGGGATGCAGCTCGGCGGCGGCGCCGCCACCGACGCCGACGAGGACATCGGATGGGCGCTGGTGATGGCCGACAAGCAGTGGGGGAGCGCCGGCGCCATCAACTACGCGAGCGCGGCGCTCAAGCAGATCCAGGCCATCTGGAACCACGAGATCTACTCGTCGAAGCTGGCCGGCCCAGGCGACAGCTGGGGCCCTACGAACCTGTTCAACGACGTCAACGTCTCGTACTTCGCCCCCGCGTACTACCGGCTGTTCAAGCAGATCGACACCGACACGACGCACGCCTGGGACGCCGTGACCCAGACCGTCTTCGACACGATCTTCTGCGACAAGTCAGGGATGATGTTCTGCAACGTCCTCAACACCGCCAACAAGAACACCACCAACGGCCTCGTCCCCGGCTGGGCGACGAACACCGGCGGCATGTCCAGCGCCGGCCCCTACTACTACCAGTACGACGCCTGCCGGACGCCGTTCCGGATCGGCGTCGACTGGTGCCTCAACAGCGCGGCCGCCTCCAGCGCCCCCGCCGCGATCAACCCCTCGCGCGGGCAGCAGTACGTGGCGCTGACGAGCAGCTTCTTCAGCAACGTCGGCGTCCCCAACATCGTCGACGGCTACAACATGGACGGCAGCGTCAACTCTTCGGCGCACACCGTGTCGCAGGGCCAGTCCGCGGCCTTCATCGGCCCCGCCGGCGTCGGCGCCATGAACAGCGCCTCGAACCAGACCTTCCTCAACGCCGCCTACACGGCGGTCAAGACCAACAACCTCCTCGTCGGCGGCGCCTACTACGAGGAGTCCTGGACGGTCATGTCGCTGCTCATGATGACCGGCAACTTCCTCGACTACTCCGCCATCCAGCCCGTGCACTGAGAGCGGCCGGTCGGCCGACCAACGTCAGTTCCGCGCGACGGCGCCGGGCTGGATCGTCTTCAGCGCTGCGATGCGCGGGCGGACGGCGTTCATGAAGTTGCCCATGTCGGGGACGGGCGGGTCGCGGTTCACCGCCAGCTTCGACGGGTCGACGAAGGCGCCGTTCTTGGTGACACTGAAGTGGAGGTGCGGGCCGGTGGCGAGGCCGGTCATGCCGACGTAGCCGATCACGTCCTTCTGCTTGACCTGCTGGCCGGCGTGCAGGCCGCGCGCGAACTTCGACAGGTGGTAGTAGCGCGTGGACAGGCCGTTGGCGTGGGCGAGGATGACGGTGTTGCCGGAGCCGCGCATGGGGCCGACCTCGACGACGCGGCCGCTCGCCGACGCCCAGACCGGCGTCCCCGTCGGCGCGGCGTAGTCGATGCCGAGGTGGGCCTTCTCGACGTGCAGGATGGGGTGGAAGCGCTTGCGGTCGAACTTCGAGCTGATGCGTACGAAGCGGAGCGGCGTCTTCAGCATGCTCTTGGACAGCGCGAGGCCGCGCTCGTCGTAGTACTTGCCCGGCTTGTCGCGCGGGGCGTCCTTGCCCGCCCAGTAGAAGGCGCGGAAGGTGCCGACCTTGCCGCCGTACTCCGCGGCCAGCACCCGGCCGTACTTGTAGAACTGGCCGCCCAGGTACTCCTTCTCGACGATCACCTTCCAGTGATCGCCCGGATGGGTGTCGATGTAGAAGTTGACGTCCCAGGCGAAGAGCTCGACGAGCAGGCTCACGAGGGCGCTCGATTCGCCCGCCTTCTGGACCGACTCGTAGAGTGACGACTCGACGACGCCGCCGGCCTCGGTCGGCCGGATCTCGACGGCCGACTCCAGCTTGCGTGCTTGCCATTTCACATTGTTGCCGCCGTCGTCCTCGTCGCGCTCGACGACGTAGCGGAGGGCGGCGGAGGGCTGGTATTCGAACGCCTCGGGGGCGCCGTCGTCGCCCGCGCGCACGACGTACTTCTGGCCGCCGCGGATGGTGCGCGGATCGCAGAGCTTGGCGAGCGCGGCGATGACATTGGGCCCCGACGGGCCGAACCCCTCGCGGGCCAGCACCTGCCCGAGCGTGTCCGAGGGCGCGAACGCCTTCGGGGCCGCGTCGGCCGCGGCGGTCTCGTCCTCGGGCGGGGGCGCGAACGGGATCTGGATCGGGCGCGGCACCCCCGGGCGGGTCGAGGCCGTGCGAGGCGCGGGCGGCGCCGCGGGCTCGGGCGGAGGAGCGAAGGGGACGCGGATGACCGGCGGCGCCGCGGGCGTCGCGCCCGTTGCGAGCAGCGCCGTGGTGTTCGCGTTGGCCGCGAGCTTGGGCCGCGGGCCCGGCGCCGGGCCGACCGCCGCGCCGGGCTCAGGCGCCAGCGTGGCCTTCGCGGCGGGCTCGGGCGCGAGCGCGGCCTTCGCGGCGGGCCCGGTCGCCCGCGCGGTCTTCGCGGCCGGCGTGAGCTTCGGCGCCGTCGTCGGTTTGGCGAGCTTCGCGGGCGCGGTATCGGCGGCGATCTGCTCTTGCGCGGCGCGGACGTCATCCGCGAGGGCCTCGCGGCGGGTGGCCTCCAGCGTTCGGGAGGTCGACTGGAGGTTCAGGACCTCGCGCGGCGCGGTGTGGCGGTTGAAGAAGAAGACGTAGATGTTGACGCCGACGAGCCCGAGGAGCAGAAACCCGAGCCGAAACGAGCTCTTGAGCTCACCGGAGCGCCGTTTGCGTCGTCTGCGTGCCAATACCGACCTGAAGAACGGGCCGGCGCCAAACCGAGCCGGTCTCTCCACCTAGCACGCGGCCCTGGCGGAAGCAATTTCATGGGCCCGCGCGCCGGTCAGCGCAAGAGCTGCTTTTGCACCTTCCCCATCGGGTTGCGGGGGAGGGCGTCCACGAGGCGGAGCTCGCGCGGGAGCTTGTACGCGGCGAGGCGATCGCGGGCGAACGCCTGCAGCACCTCGAGCGTGAGCGTCGCGGCCGGGCGCGGGACGACGCAGGCGGTGACCCGCTCGCCCCAGGTGGGATCAGGAAGGCCGACGACGGCGACCTCGGCCACGCCGGGGTGCTCGAGCAGGACGGCCTCGATCTCGAGGGCGGAGAGCTTGTAGCCGCCGCTCTTGATGATGTCGACCGACGTGCGGCCGAGCAGGCGGATGACGCCGTCCGCGTCGCGCGTGCCGGTGTCGCCGGTCCGGAAGCGCCCCTCGGCGTCGAAGCTGGCGGCGGTGGCGGCCGGATCGTCGTGGTAGCCCGTGAACATCTGCGGCGTGCGGACGCGCAGCTCGCCGGCGTGTCCCGGCGCCACCGGGGCGCCCGACTCGTCGACGATGTCGATGGTGACGCCCGGAAGCTCGCGCCCGACGGCGCCCGGCACGCGCGGCCCGTCGTAGGGGTTGGAGAGCGCCATGCCGATCTCCGTCATGCCGTAGCGCTCGAGGATGGTCTGGCCCGTCGCCTCCCGGAACTCGTCGAGCAGCGCCGCCGCGAGCGCCGCCGAGCCGCTCGTCACGAGGCGCAGGGCGCGGGCGGCCGCGGCCCAGCGCGCCCGCGTGTCGGCCGGGGCGCCCCGGTAGGCCTCGAGGAGCTTCGCGTACATCGTCGGCACGGCCATGAGGACGGTGACGTCGACGAACGCCTCCCAGACCTCGGGCGCGCGAAACGCCGCGAAGCGGACCTCGGCCCCGGCCCACAGCGCGCCCAGGAGCGCGACCACGACGCCGTGGGTGTGGTGGAGCGGCAGCACGTGGAGCAGCCGATCGTCGGACCGCCAGCGCCAGGCGCCGTGCAGCGCCTCGACGGTCGCCGCGAGCGCGTGGTGCGCGAGGCGGACGCCCTTCGGCCGGCCCGTGGTCCCGGAGGTGAACAACATCAAGGCGTCGCTCTCGGGAGTGGGACTGCCAGGGCCCCCGCCGCCGAAGCGGGCGCCGCCGGCGAGCTCTTCGACCGGCGCGATGGGGCGTCCCGGGGCCGCCTCGGCGAGGCGGGCGGCGAGGCTCCGGCTCGCCAGCAGCGCCCGCGGCGCCGCGACGGCGATCGCGTGCTCGAGCTCGGCGCGGGGATGGAGCGGCGAGAGCGGCACCGCCAGCGCGCCGGCCCGCCAGATGGCGACGAGCGTCCGGACGTAAGCCGCCCCGGGCTCGACGAGGAAGGCGACGGTCGATCCCGGCGCCACGCCGAGCGGCGCGACCTCGGCGAGGGCACCGTAGCGAACGGGCGGCTCGCCGGGGGCGCCCGCGATGGCGATCGCCCCGGCCGGGTGCGCCTCGAGGCGCGCAAGCAGCGAGCCGCGGGCCTCGCCCACGCGACCTCGCGTCAGTTGACCGAGCCGCGCGGGCTGCCGCGCCGGCCCCAGATGGCATCCCAGCCCCGGCGGTACGAATCGGTGGCCACCTGCGCGGGACCATCGCCGGCGCCGGGCGCGGGCGGTTCGCTGCTCTGCTGGGCGCTCGGCCCCTCGAGCTCGGTCTTCACGTCGAACAGAAAAGGCATGTCGTCGCGGCGCCGGAGCGAGATCACCTCGCCGGTGATGGGGCGCCCCTCGACCAGCGGCTGCGCGACGCCGGCCTCGATCGGCCCGTCCTCCGAGCGGCGGCGGAGGATGTGGACGCCGTCTTCGTCACGACCACAGACGACGGCGATGTCCCGCAGCGGCTGCGGCGCCCGGCGTCGTCTTGGCCGTTCCGAGCTCACGTCTTTATCTTGCCACGTTTCTCGACGGGCGCCCGATTCCTTCGTGGGCGCGCCCGCCCCCGGAGTCCTTGTCCGCGGTCTGACGCGCGGCGCGGAGCATCTCGTCGGCGTGAGCCGCGGCCTGGGCGGACGGGGCGGCCCCCGCGAGCATGCGCGCGATCTCGGCCGCCCGCGCCTCGGCCGGCAGCGCGACGATCGACACGTGCGTCCGCCCGCGCGTGACGGCCTTCTCCACCCGGATGTGCGCGTCGGCGAAGGCCGCGACCTGCGGGAGGTGGGTGATGACGATGACCTGGCGATCGGCGGCCAGGCGCTTGAGCTTGCGCCCGACCACCTCGGCGGTGCCGCCGCCGATCCCGGCGTCGATCTCGTCGAACACGTAGGTGAGCACCTCGTCGGTCCGCGCCAGCGCCTGCTTGACCGCCAGCATGAGGCGCGACAGCTCGCCGCCGGAGGCGATCTTCGCCAGCGGACGCGGCGGGTCGCCCGGGTTGGGCTCGAACAGGAAGCGGACCCGATCGGCGCCCGAGGCGCCGAGCTCCCGCGGCTCGATCTCGACGATGAGCCGGGGCGTCGAGAAGCCGAGCTCGCGCAGCCCGGCGATCACCTTGCGCTCGAGGCTGGCCGCCGCTTGTCGGCGGATGCCGGTGAGCGCGGCGGCCGCCTGCCCGGCCCGCGCCGCCGCGGCGTCGACGGCCCGCTGCCGGCTCGCGAGCCCCTCGTCGTACGAGCCGAGCGCGCCGAGCTCCGCCGCGAGCGCCTCGCGCCGGGCGGCGAGCTCCGCGAGCGTCGCGCCGTGCTTGCGCGCCAGGCGCTGCAAGAGGTGCAGCCGCTCCTCGACCTCGACGAGGCGCGCCGGGTCGGAGCGGATGCCGCGCGCGTAGCGCCCGAGATCGCGGGCCACGTCCTCGACCGCGGCGCCCGCCTCGCGCAGCCGCTCGACGCCGGGCGCGAGCGCGGGATCGATCTTGGCCAGCGGCTCGAGCTCCTTGAGCGCGGCCGCGATCCGCTCGGCGACGGCGCCGTCGCCCGCGTAGAGCGTCTCCTCGGCGCCGTTCGTGGCGGCGTAGAGGCGCTCGGCGCTGCGGAGCCGCTCGCGCTCGACGGCCAGGGCCTCGTCCTCACCCGGCGCCGGGCGCGCAGCGTCGAGCTCCCCGAGCTGAAAGCGGAGCAGATCCTCGCGCTCGGCGCGCGCGCGGGCGTCGCCCGCGAACGCCGCCAGCGCCGTCTCCGCAGCGCGCTTGGCCTCGAACGCCGCGGCCATCTCGGCGAGCACCGCCGGGTCCTCGGCGAAGGCGTCGAGGATCGCGAGCTGGGCATCAGGCGAGGTCAACGATTGCTGATCGTGCTGGGAGGCGATGTCGACCAGCCGGCCGACCACCGCGGCGAGATCCGCCGACGTCGCGATCGACCCGCCCAGGTGGGCGTGGGCGCGCGCCCGACCGCGCCCGTCACCGGCGCCGCGCGCGATCACCCGCCGGACCACCAGCCCCTCGTCCGCGTCCCCCGCCTCGCGGCCGTCGTCGGCGAGGCGCGCCCGCATGGGCGACGACGCCGGCAGCTCGAGGATGGCTTCGACGCGCGCCTCGTCGGCGCCCGACCGGATCAGATCGGGCCCCGCCCGGCCGCCGCGCAGCACGCCGAGCGCCTGCACCAGGATGCTCTTGCCGGCCCCCGTCTCGCCGGTGATCACCGTCAGCCCGGGCCCAAAGCCGATCTCCACCTCGTCGATGAGGGCGAAGCCGCTTATGCGCAGGAGGGTCAGCACGGAGACCTGGTCCTGTTCTCGGCCGGACCGGCGCCGCGGTTGCCGAGCCTAGCCCTGGCGCTCGCCCCAGGAAAGCTTCTCGCGCAGGACGCCGAAGAAGCCGCGCGGCGCCCGGAAGAGCCGCAGCGGCTGGTCAGCGCGCCGGACCTCGACGGCGTCCCCCACGCCGAGCTCGTGCCCCGACTGCCCGTCGATCGTCAGCGTGACCGGCCCCGCCGAGGCGTTCCGGATCTCGAGGCGCGCGTCGGGCCGGAACACGAGCGGGCGGTGGGTGAGCGTGTGCGGGCAGATGGGCGTCATCACCATCGCCTCGAGGTCGGGGGTCAGGATCGGCCCCCCCGCGGCCAGCGTGTAGGCCGTCGATCCCGTGGGCGTGGCCACGATGAGGCCGTCGGCCTTGTAGAGCGCGACCTCGGCGCCGTCGAGCCGCGCCTCGAGGTCGCGCTCTAC
>Ga0318551_10000781_pt1 | contig 10276 bp, 8 predicted proteins | sample GRESIP082b2f19_FD_203511 | JGI IMG/M metagenome (GOLD analysis project Ga0318551, IMG submission 203511) | Tropical soil microbial communities from Luquillo Experimental Forest, Puerto Rico - GRE.SIPMG.082b2f19 | ecosystem: Environmental > Terrestrial > Soil > Tropical forest > Bulk soil...
GGGATGGCCGCCGCCACCAAGCAAGCCAGCGGGGCGACGACCCCGTACCGCAGGCACCGCCCGGCGCCCAGCACCGCACCGATTTCGGCGGCCAGCGCTCAGCAGGCCTTCATCAATGCGGTGGCGCCGGGCGCCATGGCCACACAGCGCCGGTTCGGGGTGCCGGCCGCGGTAACGATCGCACAGGCCATCGACGAATCCGGCTGGGGGCAGAGCATGCTAGCCGCCAACGATCACAACCTGTTCGGAATCAAGGGCACCGGGCCCGCGGGCAGCGACGTCCAGCCCACCGAGGAGTACGAGAACGGCCAGTGGATTACCACGAACGCCCCGTTCCGCGTGTACCACAACTTCGCCCAGAGCATCGAGGACCACGGTCAGCTGCTGGCGAGCAGCGGCTACTACACGCAGGCCATGGCCAACCGCAATGACCCGAACGCGTTCGCCAACGACCTGACGGGCGTCTACGCCACGAACCCCGAGTACGGGGCCGACCTGATCAACCTCATGCAGCAGTACAACCTGTACCGCTACGACGCCGCACCGCCGAGCTCGCACGCCGCGCCCCGGCCGTCGTCCGGCCGGACCGCGACGCCCCGCCCTTCTGGCACGTCTCCCAGCCCGGGGCCGAGCACGGCCCCCGCCGGGTCCTCGCCGAGTGCGGCGCCGCCCCCGCCTACCATTCCGGCGCCCTCCCCGAGCGTGTCCCAGCCGGCGCCCGGCGCGCCACAGCCGTCTCCGAGCGCCTCCCAGCCGTCTCCGGGCGCCTCCCAGCCGACGACGACCGCGCCGCAGCCGTCGCCCAGCGCGTCCGCACCCGCCCAGGCGACACCGGGGTCGCCGCCCGCCGGCGCCGGTCCCTCGCCGGCCGCGGCCGGCCCATCGGCCGGCAACCAGGCCTGGGCGGATATACCCGGCGTGACGGCGAGCACGCGCGGGTCATCAGCGGCCACAGCCGGACCTGCGCCGACGCGCGGCCGGGCCTCCGGCGCCGCCCGCAGGACGCCGGCCCGGGCGCCCCAGGGCGCACCCGCCGCGGGCCGCACGTCTCCGCCGGCCGCGGAGCCGGCACCCAGCGCCGCGCCGGAGCCGACGACCCAGTCCTTCTCGTACCAACACCTGTCGGCGGCCATGTCGCCGGTGCGGACCACATCCGCGTTCCGGCCGGCGACTCCGGACGACCGTGGCGCGGCCAGGAAGGCGCCGCGAAAGTCCCGCCCGGCGGCGCGCTATCAGCCGCACATGCCGCCTTCGGTGAGCAATGCCTTCGCCGTGGCCGCCAAAACGCCGCTGACCCGGTCCGAACTCCTCTACCGGGACGTGGCCGGGCAGGCCGGGATCCCGTGGCAGCTGCTGGCGGCGTGCGACTGGATGCAGTGCGAGGCCCGGCCCCGGTACTCGCCGGTGCACGGCGAGAAGCTCGGCGCCGTCAACGCCGACGGGACCGCCTACCGCACGAAGTCATCGGCGCTGGAACAGTGTGCCTACGACCTCGTCGACCTGGTCGGGTCGGTATACGGCATCGACCTGACCGCGCGGCGGCTGCTATCGGTGGGCGACCTGGCCAGCGCGTTCGCGGCCTTTAGGTGGGGCGGGCTGCTGCGGCAGCACCACACCTCACCGATGGAATTCCCGTACTCGGTGGCCGGGCTCACGGTGCAGCACATGTGCATGCGCTGGCCCAAGATCAGCGAGCGGCACACCCCGGACAAGCCGGGCGGCCGGTTCCGGAGGCCGTTCGGGGCCGTGCCCGTCGTGCTGAGCCTGAACTATCCGGCCACCACCTGATCCGCCTGCGAGCCACAGAAAGAAGGTGCAGCCGTGGTGCGCATCTTGCTCCTGCTGCTGAGCATGCTGACCGTGAACAGATCGCGGCAGCGCGAGCTGGCCTGGGAACAGGCCGGCGATCGGTACGACGGAAGGAGCGCCGGCTGGCCCGCCGGCCGGGGCGGTGTCGCGGACCCCGAGCCCTGGCCGGGGCCCGATGACCTCCCGGGCCAGCCCGGATGGCCGCCGCAGCCGCCGGTTGCCACCGTCGGCAGCGCGCCGCGCCGCTCCGGCGGCGGGGCGGGCCGCGGCGGGCCGCGCCGGCGCTGGATACCGCGCTGGCTGAAGTGGGGCGCTGTGGCCGTGGCCGTGGGCCTGATCTTCCGCCGGGCGATCGCCTACGCGGTGCTCGTCGCGCTGTCGGCGGCCCTGCACGTGGTCGGCGTGAACGTGCACCTGCCCCACATCAAATTCGGCTGGCCCTGGCAGAGCATCACCTCGGGCACGGTCACCAACACCGATCTCGGCCCGTGGGTGCTGCAGCGGATTGAGGGCATATCCCGGCCTGCTCTGGGCCGCGCCAGCTTCACCTTCGTGTTCACCCACAAGGTCTCCAAGAACATCGGCCCGTGGCCCTGCTGGTACTCCAGCACCTTCTACGCCCTGGGGTACGCGTCCGCCACCGTCGACCTCAATCCCGGTTCCGCCTGGTGGACACCGGCATCGGGCCACTATCGGCTGCGCGTCCTGAGCCACCCGCTCAACGGCAAGCCCGGGCATGTGGCGGTGACGATGGTCCTGCCGCCGCCGCAGCTTCCTCAGTCCGTCCACGACGTGACGATCGACAACATCCCGTCCCGGCCGATCGCGACGCAGCACAGCTGGACCTATCCCGGCTTCGGCTGCGGAGTACTCATCCGGCCGCAGTTCTCAGAGTCGGTGCTCTACGCCCAGGCCCAGAGCATCGCGTTCTACCGGTCCACGCATGTCCGGCAGATCACGCGGCCGCTCATCAGCGCCGCTGAGAACCAGGCCACGCAGACCGTCCGGGACAACTTCATACAGCCGACGGTGAACGCGTTCGGTTACCTCCTCGACCGGTTCACGATCCGGTGGGCGGGCGCGCCGTGAACCCGGGCATCATGAACTGGGATGCAATACGCCAAGAATCTGCGCATCGCGGTCGTGGGCGGAGGGATCGGGGGGCTGGCCACGGCCGGGTTCCTGCACCGCGCCGGCCTGGACGTGACGGTCTACGAGCAGGCCGTCATGCTCACCGAGGTCGGCGCGGGCCTGGTGGTGCCCCCGAATGCGGCCCGGCTGCTGCGCAGGCTGGGCCTGATGGAGCGGTTCCAGCGACTGGCCGCGCCGCTGGAGACCGGCTGGGAGTTCCGTCGCTGGCAGGACGGCCGCGTGCTGTTCTCGCAGCGGCTCGGCGCCGAATGCGAACGGCTGTACGGCGAGCACACCTACACCGCGCACCGGGCCGACCTGCTGGCGGTGCTGGCCGCGGCGGTGCCGGAGCCGGGCGTGCGCCTGGGCACGCGGTGCGTCGCCGTGCGCCGTCGGTCGGATCGCGTTGAGCTGGCCTTCGCCGACGGGTCGGCCGCCACGGCCGACGTCGTGGTCGGCGCCGACGGCCTGCACTCGGTGGTGCGCGACGCCGTGCTGGCGACCGGCCCGCCGAGGTTCTCCGGGACCTGCGCCTACCGCTGCCTGGTACCGGCGGCCCAGGCCCCGCCGTTCGCCCTGCGGCCCGTGCAGACGCTATGGCTTGGGCCGGGGCGCCATCTCGTGCACTACCCGATCTCGGCCGGGCGTTACGTCAACCTGGTCGCTCTGACGCCCGCAGACGATTACCAGGTGGAGTCGTGGACCGCCGAGGGCCGCATTGAGGACCTGCGGGCCGAGTTCGCGGGCTGGGCGCCCCAGCTGACCGGCCTGCTGCAGGCGGCCGAACGGATCGGCCGCTGGGCGCTGCTGGACCGCGACCCGTTCCGGCGCTGGACGAACGGGCCGATCGCGCTGGCCGGGGACGCCGCGCACCCGATGTTCCCGTTCCTCGCCCAGGGTGCCGCGCAGGCCATCGAGGATGCGGCCGTCCTGGCCGGCTGCCTGGCCGAGAGCCGGACCGATCCGGCCGGCGCGCTGAGCCGCTACGAGGCGATCCGCAAGCCGCGCACGACCCGGGTGCAGATGATCAGCCATCAGCGGCAGCACGTCAACCACCTGCCCGACGGCGCGGAGCAGCGGGCCCGGGACGCCGCGTTCGCCGGCGAGGATCCGCTCGCGCACAACGCCTGGATCTACGGGCACGACGCCGGACAGCCGTTCGCCGACCGCAAGCGATGGTCCCGGTGACTCAGCCCTTTTCGTCTGTCGGCCTCGGCCCAGAGTGGGCGGGCCGTCATGGGGAGGAGGAAAGGGCTCAGCCGTCAGGGCTCGACGACCACCTTGACCGGGTCGCCGTCGCGTTCCTGCACCACCCGCAGCGCGGTGTCGATCTCCTCCAACGGGAAGTGATGGGTGACCAGTTCGGCGCCGCGGAGCCTGCCCCGCGCGGCCAGGGCAACCGCCCGCTTGACGTTGTTGCCTCCCTCCCCCCGGGAGGTGTGGATGCTGATGTCGCTGCGGACGATCGCGCTGAGGTCGAGGGTCACCGGGCCGGGGTAGAAGGCCACGATGATGATCTTGCCGGCGCGCTTGGTGACCTCGGCGCACTGCTGCGGCGCCTGCCGGGCGCCGGAGCACTCGACGGCCACGTCGGCGCCCGCACCGCCGGTGAGGCCGAGGATCGCGGGCACCGGATCGGTTTCGCGCGCGTTGATCACGTGGTCGGCACCCAGGCGGCGCCCTAGCTCCAGCCGGGAGGACCGGGTGCCGACCAGGATGACCTGCCCGGCCCCGAGCGCCTGGCACGCCTGCACCGTCATGAGCCCGACCGGCCCGGGCCCGAACACCACGACGTCGAGCCCGGCGATGTAGCCGCCCGCCACGTCGAGCCCGTACAGGCTGGTGCCCGCGGTGGTGATGAGCACGCCGTCCTCGAAGGACAGCGACCGCGGCAGGGCGTAGAGCGAGCCGACGTCGTGCACGGCGTACTCGGCGAAGCCGCCGTCGGTCGTCATCCCCGTGGCGCGGTGGCCCTTGGCCCGGTTGCCGTAGTTGAGGCACGCCGTGTACTTGCCGGCCAGGCAGTTGTCGCACCGGCCGCAGCCGCTGTGCGCCTCGATGCAAACGCGGTCGCCGACCGCGAACTCGTCCACCCGGCTGCCGAGCGCCGCCACCGTGCCGGTCCATTCGTGGCCGGGCGTGTAGTCCCCGAACGGCGGCGTCAGCGGGAAATGGCCGTCAAAGATCTTCAGGTCGGTCCCGCACATGCCGCACATCGCCACCTTGACCAGCACCTCGTCGGGTCCGGGCCACGGGACGGGACGGTCAACCACCCGGATGTCACGCGGCGCGAACAGTACCGCGGCCCGCATGACCTGCGGTATCGGCGGACGGGCGGCTAAGTCGGTCGCGGCGGCGCGCTGGTCGGTCATGACGAGACTCCCTGTAGTTGGTGGGGGGACGAACCCTTCAGGGCATCGAGGAAGGTCGCGGCCCAGTGCGCCACGTCGTGCTCGTACACCCGCCTGCGCATCGAGCGCATCCGGCGCCGCGCCTGCGCGGGAGGCACCGTGACCGCGCGCATGATGGTGTCCTTGAGCCCCTCGATGTCGTGCGGGTTGACCAGGAAGGCACCGACCAGCTCGTCGGCCGCGCCGGTGAACTCGCTCAGCACCAGGGCGCCGCTCTCGTCGTTCCGGCAGGCGACGTACTCCTTGGCGACCAGGTTCATCCCGTCGCGCAGCGCGGTCACCAGCATCACGTCGGCCGCCAGGTACAGCGCGGCCATCTCCTCGCGCGGGTAGGACTGGTGCAAGTAGAGCACGGGGGTGCTGCCCAGCTCCCCGTGCTCCCCGTTGATCCGGCCGACCGTGACCTCGATCTCGTCACGCAGCAGGCGGTACTGCTCGACGCGTTCCCGGCTGGGGCTGGCCACCTGGATGAGTACCGCCCCGGGCGACTGCAGCCGGTCCTCGTCGAGCAGCTCGCTGTAAGCCTCGAGGCGGTGCCGGATGCCCTTGGTGTAGTCGAGCCGATCGACGCCCAGCAGGACCACGTCGGGATTCCCGATCGCCTCCCGGATCTCCCGCGCCCGGGCCCGGACGTCGTCACGGCTGGCCATCTCGCCGAACGACGCCGCGTCGATCGAGACGGGGAACGCGGCCGCGCGGACCTCCCGGACCCCGGCTGGGCCCGGGACCCGGATCAGCGACCCCCTGGTCGTGAGCCCGGCGGCCCGGCGGCAGGCCCGAAGGAAGTTCGTGGTGTCGCTGTGCCGCTGGAAGCCCATCAGGTCCGCGCCGAGCAGGCCGTCGATGACCTGGCGGCGCCACGGCAGCTGGGCGAAGATCTCGTAGCCGGGGAAGGGGATGTGGTTGAAGAAGCCGATGCGCACGTCGGCGCGTATCGCGCGCAGCATCGCCGGGACCAGCTGCAGCTGGTAGTCGTTCACCCACACCGTGGCCCCGGCGGCGGCCTGCTGGGCGGCGGCCCAGGCGAAGCGCTGGTTGACGACGACGTAGGACTCCCACCAGGGACGGTGGAACACCGGCGGCACGATCACGTCGTGGTACAGCGGCCACAGCGTGGCGTTGCAGAAACCTTCGTAGAAGTCAGTGACCTCGTCCTCGGACAGGCCCACGCCGACCAGCGGCAGGCCGTCGGCCTCGAACGACCCCAGCGCCGGGCCCGCCGAGCCTGGCCACCCGATCCACACGCCGTTCGCGGCGCGCATGACCGGCTCCAGCGCGGTGACCAGGCCGCCGGGGCTGCGCCGCCACTCGCTCGTGCCGTCCGGTTCCTCGACCCGGTCCACGGGCAGCCGGCTAGCCACCACCACGAACCCGTAGTCACCGGCCGGCCCGGGCAGCTCCCCGGCTCCGGCCGCCGCCTTCCTGGTCGCGGGCACTGATCAACCCTATCGGGTGGCGGCCGACCCGGCACGTGATGGCCGGGGCCGCGGAACGGGCAAGTCCCGGCCGTCCTGAGGCCCGCGTCCTCAGGCGGCTTCGGGTCGGCGGCGTACAGCTGGTACAGCAGCGGGTTGAGGTCGCCGTTGCGCCTACGTGGCTGATTTGCTCGCCTCAAGGGCCGCCGCCGCCTCGGCCAGCAGCGCTTGCAGTTGCTCCAGCCGCTCTGCGCCCATCCGTTCGGTGAGCTGTTCGTCGAGCTGGTCGAGAATCCTCGCGCACGCGTCGGCCTCGTCCCATCCCCGCTCGGTGAAGCACACCAGGGTGGCACGCCTGTTGGTGGGGTCGGGGCGTCGTTCCACGTAGCCGTGTTCTTCGAGGTAGTCCACCAGGTAGCCGACTGACTGGTTGGTGAGCTTGGCCCGCTCGGCCAGCTCCCCGATGCGCGCTCCCTCGGGTCCCAGGTTCTGGAAGATCACCATATGGGCGGGCCGGACGTCGTCGAAACCGACCTGCTCCAGGCGAGCCTGCACGTACTCCATGGTCCGGTGGTATCCGGTCCGCATCAGCGCGCCGAGGTCGCCGCTGCGCAGCCGTTGGGTATGGCCAGAGGCTTCTCCCCTGCTTGTCATGCCATCCATTCTGTCAAGTGCCTGTGACCGGTCCCGGGCTGCCAGGCCGCCGGCTAGCGCGCCCCGCCGGGAGTCGCTGGTTTCCGCCAGGCCGTCTCGGTCACCGGTTCGGCGCCGGATACCAGGCCGAGCTGGTTCAGCATCAGCAGGTCGTTGCGGGTAGCGGCGTGCTCGACGATCTTGCCGCCCTGGACGCGGTGAATGTGGATCTGGTCGGCCTCGAAGGACCGGCCGGTGGGCGGCATGGCCCCCATCACGCGAGCCGGGCCGACTCCTGGCGGGAACTCGCCCAGGTGCGTGCCCCGCAGGATCACGCGGTGCACGACCTTGTCGTCGTGGACGATCTCTTCCTGGATTTCGAAACGCAGGTCGGGAAATGCGGTCCGCCACGCCGTGACGATGTGCCGCATCGCCGCGTGTGCGCCCGGCTGCCGGACGCCGAAGTTCGTGAACTGGTCATCCACCAGATCCTCGATAGCCGAAAGGTCGCCGTTGTTCCAGACACGTTCGAAGAAGCGCCGGACGACCGCGCCGTTGTCCTGCTCGGTGGCCATGGGTTCCCCTTGTGGTGGTTACCGGATGCCGGCCGCCGCCGCCTGCCCGGCGGCAGGGACGGTCCTGGCGATCCGGCCGAGGATATCGTCGAGGGTTACCACCTGGGCGAAGACCTGCCCGAGGCTGGCACAAGCGGCCCGCTGCAGGTCTTCGGCCGGCACGCCGCCCATCTCCATGGTCGCCGTCCCGTCGCTGACGAAGAAGACGCGGAAGTCGTGCTGTGATGCCTCCCTGGCGGTGGTCTCACAGCAGATGTTCGTGGCAATCCCGGTAATGATGACGGTGTCCAGGCCCCGGGAGCGCAGGATCTGCTCCAGGTCAGTGCCGTGGAAAGCTCCGTAGCGGGGCTTTCGGAGGATGATGTCGGCGGGGTCGACCTCCAGCGTGTCGTGCAGCTCGGCACTGGCTGACCCTTCGGTCACGAGGTCCATGATGAAGCCGGGCATCAACTCGGTCATCACCCCGGCGTTGGACCGGTCGGGATTGACCGACACCCGGGTGTGCACCACCGTGACGCCGGCCTGGCGGCAAGCGCGGGCCAGCCGGTTGACCCGCTCGACCACCGCCCGCCCGCCGGGCGAGGCCAGCGGGCTGCCCTCCACGAAGCACCGCTGCAGGTCGACGTTGATCAAGGCGGTTCGGGACGGAACCATGGCGAAGCCGGTCATGGCGGCCTCCTTTCCCGCGCTCGGCGCCGCCGCGAACCGGCCCGCCAGGCGCTATGCCAGACCTCATATACCCAGATCTCTGGGTAACAGAAGGCTGGCATAGAGCTGGCCCGCCCGTCAAGAGACGGCAGGCTCCGGGCCGCCGGAAATGATTTCGTGCTGCGGGCGGTACGGCCTCATGATGGCCATGTGGAGCATCTCAGCACCGCCGCGCTGGAAGCCGGCCTAGATCATGTCCGGGATTCGCCGTCAGACGGTGGCATGGTCGAGCTGATCGTGTGCCGGCCGGCTGTTGGCGAGCGCACGGTCCTCGCGGAAGGCTGGCTGGGCGTGGACGCCGGCCTGGCCGGCGACACCTGGGCGGAACGGGGCAGCACGCGGACCACGGACGGGTCCGCGCTCCTGGACCAGCAGCTGACCGTGATGAACTCCCGCGCGGCCCTGCTGGTGGCCCAGGAACCGGACCGCCGCATGCTGGCCGGTGACCAGCTCTACGTGGACCTGGACATCGGCGTGGCCAACCTGCCGCCGGGCACCCGGCTCGCCCTGGGCTCGGCGGTCATCGAGGTCACCGCCCAGCCGCACCTGGGCTGCGCCAAGTTCTCCGCCCGGTTCGGCCAGGAAGCCTGGCGGTTCGTCAACTCCCGGGTTGGCCGCGCGCTGCGGCTGCGCGGCCTGAACGCCCGGATCGTGGTCGCCGGGACCGTCCGCACGCACGACGTGGTCCGCAAGCTGCCGGCCACGGCGGCGAACGGGGCCGACGGCAGCGCCGGGCCGGCGCGCTTGCGCGCCGCCGCCCGGGACTGACCCGGCCTGACCGCCGCGGTACGGCGAGGCGGACCGTTGCGGAATCGATACAAGGCCCGCCGCTACGGCGTCCGGTTGCCGTCGATCTGGTCGAAGTCGCCGACGCCGTTGGAGCTTCCGCCGCCGCCCGACCACTGCCACATCAGCGCGTACTTGCTGCCACTGGTCACCCCGCCGAAGAAGCGCGCGCAGATCGCGGTCCCGGACAGGCACCAGCCCACCGGCGGGCGGGCCAGGCTGCTGGTGAACGGCTCGTAGGTCCACTCGTAGGTGTTCGGGATCGACGCGGCCGAGCCGGTGCCGAAGATCGAGGCCCAGATGTCGGGGGCCGAGTACACGCCGACCTTGTACGAGGAGTGCGCGGTCACGTACGCGGCGAACCCGTTGAAGTCGGCCCGGTCGACGCTGGCCGCGATGCCGGTGGACTTGACCACGGTGCTGCACGGCGCGGTGAACACGTGGTTCCAGCCGTTGTCGAACGCCGGGGTGTAGTCGGACGGCCCTCCCGGGATCTCGATGTCCGCCCAGATCACGGGGTAGGTCACGCGCAGCCTCGCGGCGTCGGCCAGAGCCCGTCCCGCCTGCGCCTTGCCCCAGGCGTACGCCTCCGCGGTCGTCCCGTTGTAGTGCGGGTCGACCCCGGGGCCGCCCATGAACCAGTACACGCCGGTACCGACGCCGAGGTGATAGGTGGTGAAGTTGGTGTTGGCCTGCGCGGCGTTGGCCGCGGACCAGACGACGATCTTGTGGCAGCTCTCCAGGTTGGCCCAGTTGCCGGTCATGCCGATGTACCCGCCGTAGGAACCGCCGATCACCGGCATCCGGT
>Ga0318551_10000783_pt1 | contig 10273 bp, 8 predicted proteins | sample GRESIP082b2f19_FD_203511 | JGI IMG/M metagenome (GOLD analysis project Ga0318551, IMG submission 203511) | Tropical soil microbial communities from Luquillo Experimental Forest, Puerto Rico - GRE.SIPMG.082b2f19 | ecosystem: Environmental > Terrestrial > Soil > Tropical forest > Bulk soil...
AAGACGCGCGCCGAACGAGAACAGCGCCACTTTGGTGCCTTCGCGCAACACGCGCCCCTTGCCAATCTCGAGCGGCTTGCCTTCGCTCGGCATCGGCACGCCCATGCCTTCGCCGCGCGGGTAGCGGAGCGCGGACGGACGGTCGTCGATGGCGGCGGCGGTTGCCACCATGTGCACGAGGTCCGCTTCGTCGGCGGCGGCCATCACGACGAAGCCCGGAAGGCAGCCGAGATAGGCCACGTCGAACGCACCGGCGTGGGTCGGGCCGTCGGCGCCGACGAGGCCCGCGCGGTCCATGGCGAAACGCACCGGCAAGCGCTGAATCGCGACGTCGTGCACGACTTGGTCGTAGGCGCGCTGCAAGAACGTCGAATAGATGGTGGCGAACGGCTTGAAGCCTTCGGTGGCGAGCCCCGCGGCGAACGTCACCCCGTGCTGCTCGGCGATACCGACGTCGAAGCAACGATCGGGAAATTCCTTGGCGAAAAGATCAAGCCCGGTTCCCGACGGCATCGCGGCGGTGATGGCGATGATCTTGTCGTCCTTCTTGGCTTCCTTGATGAGGGCTTCCGCGTAGACCTTGGTATAGGCGGGGGCGGCCGCTTTCGACTTCGCCTGCGCGCCCGTGGCCACGTCGAACTTGACGACGCCGTGATACTTGTCGGCCGATTTTTCGGCGGGCTCGTAGCCCTTGCCCTTTTTCGTGACGACGTGGACGAGGAAAGGTCCGTTCTTGGCGTCGCGCACGTTCTTGAGCACCGGCAAGAGATGATCGATGTTGTGGCCGTCGATCGGCCCGACATAGAAGAATCCAAGTTCGTCGAACAGGGTGCCACCGGTGACGAGGCCGCGGGCGTATTCCTCGATCGCCACCGCGCGCTGCTCGAGGAATGGCGGCAGGAGCTTGGCGACTTTTTTGACGGTGTGGTGCACCGACCGGTAGGTCCGCCCCGAGACGAGACGCGCAAGATATCCCGACAGCGCGCCGACCGGCGGCGCGATCGACATGTCGTTGTCGTTGAGAATGACGATCAGGCGCGAGTTCATGGCGCCGGCATTGTTCATGGCCTCGTAGGCCATGCCGGCCGACATAGCGCCGTCGCCGATCACGGCGATGACGTTGTTGGATTTGCCGCCGAGGTCGCGGGCGACCGCCATGCCGAGCCCAGCCGAAATCGAAGTGGAGGAGTGCGCCGCCCCGAAGGGGTCGTATTCGCTCTCGGCGCGCTTGGTGAAGCCGGAAAGTCCGCCGCCCTGCCGCAGCGTCCGGATGCGGTCGCGGCGGCCGGTCAGGATCTTGTGTGGATAGGCCTGATGGCCGACGTCCCAGACCAGCCGGTCCTCCGGGGTATTGAACACGTAGTGGAGGGCGACGGTCAGCTCGATCACGCCCAGCCCGGCGCCGAGATGGCCCCCGGTGACCGCCACCGCGTCCACGGTTTCTTGGCGCAGTTCGTCGGCCAGCTGGCGGAGTTGGGTGCTCTTTAGGCGGCGCAGGTCAGCCGGCGTCTTGACGAGGTCGAGGAGAGGGGTCTTGGAGGGTTGGGACACGAGGGGGGACTCCGCCAGCGGATGGGGGCGGTAACCTAACGGGTTGGCTTAAATTTAACCAGCCGGGACCGCAAGACCAACCAGAAACCCTGAGAAGTCCCTAACGCACCTCGCTTTTTCTGCGATGCTCGGGGGAACTGGCCGCTCGGCCACGGCGTTTGGTCTGTACCCTCGCGGGGAGCGAGTTGCGTCATGGCACCACGTGCGAATTGGAAGGGCTACCTCAAACTCTCGCTCGTATCCTGTGGCGTCGCCCTGTTCCCGGCGACGACCACGCGCGATCGCGTCCGTTTCAACATCATCAACCGCGAAACCGGCAATCGCGTTCGCTACGACGTGGTCGACGCCGACACCGGAGCGGAGGTGCCGCAGGAAGACCGCGTCAAAGGCTATAAGGTCGACGGCGACAGCTACGTCCTGTTGGAGGAGAAGGAACTCGACGAAGTCGCGCTCGAAAGCACGCACACGATCGAGATCGAGGCCTTTGTCGAGCGCGAGGAGGTCGACGAGCTCTATCTCGACGAGTCCTATTATCTCGTGCCCGACGATAAGGTTGGATACGAGGCGTTCGCGGTCATCCGCGAGGCCATGCGCGACGAAGGGCTGGTCGGCATTGCGCGCGTGGTGCTCTATCGTCGCGAGCGGCTGCTGATGCTCTCGCCGCGCGGCAATGGCATCATGGGGACCACATTGCGCTACAACAACGAAGTGCGCGACGAGCAGGACTATTTCGACGACATTCCGGACGTCAAGGTTTCGAAGGATATGCTCGACTTGGCGAAGCACATTTTGGAGACCAAGAAGGCCAAGTTTGATCCGTCGAAATTCGAAGACCGCTACGAGACCGCGCTCAAGGAACTGATCGCGGCCAAGCAGGCAGGCAAGAAGCCGCCGACGTCGCCGTCACCGCGGCCGACCAATGTCGTGAGTCTCATGGATGCCTTGCGCCGCAGCGTGCAAGCCGAGCGACGCGGATCGTCGTCCGAGTCGGGCCGCAGCAAGGCGCGGAAGCGGGCGGCTGCAAGGCCTGCACCGCTCAAGCGGGCTTCGGCGAAACGCAGGCGTGCGAGCTGAGCGGTGGGCCTTCAAGTATACCGCAGGAAGCGCAAGTTCGACGTGACCCCGGAGCCGCGCGGGCGCGCGCAGCGAGCCAAGGGAAATCAGTTCGTCATCCAAAAACACGCCGCGCGGCGCCTGCACTATGATCTGCGGCTCGAGCTCGATGGCGTGATGAAGAGCTGGGCGGTCACCCGCGGCCCGAGCCTCGTTCCGGACGAAAAGCGCCTTGCGATCCACGTCGAAGATCATCCGGTCGAATACAACGCATTCGAGGGAACCATCCCGCGGGGAGAGTATGGCGGCGGCACCGTCATGGTTTGGGACCGCGGCCACTGGTACCCGGAGGGCGACCCGCATGCGGGCTACAGGAAAGGTCATCTCGCGTTCACCTTGGATGGCGAGAAGCTGCATGGGCGATGGCATCTCGTGCGCATGCACGGCAGGGCCGGGGAGAAAAAGGAGCCGTGGCTTCTGATCAAATCGAAGGACGAGGACGCCCGCGGCGCGAATGATCCGGACATTCTCGAGGACGAACCGCTGTCGGTGGTCAGCGGCCGCTCGATCTCCGAGATCGCCGAAGGCAAGGGCCGCAAGCGCGTTTGGCATTCGAGCAAAAGCGTGAAGGACAACGTCAAGGCTGGCGCGACCAAAGGCAACGGCGCGGCGCGGCGCGCGCGCGCCGGCAAAAGCTCGCAACCGCGTGCGCGTAGCCCGCGTGGTGCGGCCGCATCGAAGAAAAGCCGCAAGGACAGCGCCAAGGACAAGGAGCGGCGGGTACCCGGCGCGCGGCTGCCGGATTTCGTGCCGCCTTCGCTTGCGACGTTGCGCGCGACGGCGCCGAGCGGAAGGGGCTGGGCGCACGAGATCAAGTTCGACGGTTACCGCGTCCAGGCTCGGCTCGACGACGGCGAAGTCCGCCTGCTCACCCGCAAGGGGCTCGATTGGAGCGAAAAATTTCCGAACATCGCCGCGGCCGTTGCCAAGCTGCCTGCGCACGCGGCGCTGATCGACGGCGAGGTCGTCGTCGAGGACAAGAAAGGCGTTTCGAATTTTTCCGAGCTGCAGGCCGCGTTGAAGGCAGGGGAGCGCGAGCGCTTCGTTTATTATGTCTTCGATCTTCTCCATCTCGATGGACGCGATTTGACCGCCTTGCCGCTGATCGAGCGCAAAGCCGAATTGGCGCAGCTGATCGAAAGGGCGCAACGCGGTCCGATCAGATACAGTGAACATTTCGAGGACGAGGGCCCGGCGGTGCTGCGGCACGCCTGCGAGCTAGCGCTCGAAGGAATCGTCTCCAAACGCATGGACGCGCCCTATCGCAGCGGTCGGTCGGATACGTTCATCAAGACCAAATGCTCGAACGCCCAGGAGTTGGTGGTCGGCGGCTATTCGCCCTCGACGGTGCGGCCGCGTGCGATCGGCGCGTTGGTTGTCGGCTATCACGATCATGGCCGGCTCATTTATGCGGGCCGCGTCGGTACCGGCTACACGCAGTCGCTGGCGCGAGACTTGTGGAAGCGGCTGCATCCGCTCGAAATCGGCGCGCCGCCCTTCGATCAAATCCCGCGCGAGGAGGCCCGCCGCCGCGACGTGCGCTGGGTCGAGCCCAAGACGGTGATCGAGGCCAATCTGCGCGGCTGGACCGCGGACGGCATAGTGCGCCAGGCGGCGTTCAAGGGCGTGCGCGAGGACAAGCCGCCGCGGGAGGTGGTCCGGGAGATGCCGGTCATGACCGCGGCAGGCGCTGCGAAAGCGACCGCACCGAAGATCGCAGCGGAGACGGCAAAGGCGATGACAAAAACCTCGAAGACGAAGGCGCGACCGAGCGCGCGCAAGCCTTCGAGCGGCCGGCAGGAGGGCCGCAAGGAGGTGCGTTTCACGCATCCCGACCGCGTTTACTGGGCCGATGCCGGCGTCACCAAGCAGGATTTGGCGGAGTATTATCGTTCGGTCTGGGACTGGATGGCCCCGCACCTCGTAAGCCGGCCGCTCGCGCTGCTGCGCTGTCCCGATGGAACGAGCGGCCAGTGCTTCTTTCAAAAACACGCCTCGGCCGGCCTCAGCGAGAAAAGTCTTCATACGGTGATCGACCGCAAGGGACGGCAGATCATCGCGGTCGAAGACCTCGATGGTCTGCTGTCGCTGGTGCAGGCGGGCGTGCTCGAATTGCATGTGCGCGGCTCGACGATCGATCATCTGGACGTTTGCGACCGCATCGTCTTCGATATCGATCCCGGTGACGGCGTCGCCTGGGCGGACGTCGTTGCGGCCGCGCGCGATGTGCGCGAGCGGCTCGCCACCATTCATCTGCAAAGCTTCGTCAAGCTTTCCGGCGGCAAGGGCCTGCACGTCGTCTTACCCATCGACGGCGCGGACTGGGACACCGCCAAAAACTTCGCGCAGGCGGTGGCGCTCGCCATGACCGCCGACGATCCCAAGCGCTACGTGGCCAAGATCACGAAATCGCTGCGCAAGGGAAAAATCTTCGTCGACTATCTGCGCAATTCGTTGGAGCAGACCTCGGTCGCGGCCTATTCCACACGCGCCCGTGAGGGTGCGCCGGTATCGGCGCCGGTGACGTGGGAGGAACTGGGCAGCACCAAGGGTGGCAACCAATACACGCTGCTCAATCTCCCCAAGCGCCTCGGCGGCCTGAAGCAGGATCCATGGAAGGATATCGGGCGGGTGAAGCAGAAGCTGCCGGACCTGCGGGCGTTGCGAGGTCGGTAAAGTTGCGCTTTCTTGACTCCTGGTCGCGGTCACTCCGGCAGCGGGATGAACTCCTTGTCGTCACCCGGAACGGTGTCGAAGCGGGCGAGCTTCCAGTCCGCTTTGGCCTGCTCGATGCGCTCCTTGCGCGATGAGACGAAGTTCCACCAGATGTGGCGTGGCCCGTCCATGGTCGCGCCGCCGAGGAGCACGAGCCGCGCATCGCTCACCGCCGTCAGCGTGATGTGGTCGCCGGGACGAAACACGAGCAGGCGGCCGGCCGCGAACCTGTCGCCGGCGATATCGACCTCGCCCGAAATCAGATAGACCGCGCGCTCCTCGGTCTCCGCGTCGATCGGCAGCACGGCGCCGGCCGCGAGCGTCACGTCGGCAAAAAGCGTATCCGAGAGTGTTCGCACCGGCGAGCACTCGCCGTAGGCGCTGCCGGCGACGACGCGGACGGTCTTGCCCTCTTCGCTCACCAGCGGAAGGGCCGCGCTATCGTGGTGGGACAAGTCGGCGGCGCGTTCCTCCTCCGCGGCGGGCAGCGCCACCCAGCATTGCAGCCCGTGAATCGGTTCGCCGTCTTTGCGGTGTTCGGGCGCCGTGCGCTCGGAATGAACGATGCCGCGGCCCGCGGTCATCCAATTGACCTCGCCCGGTCGGATCGCCGCAGCGGTGCCGAGACTGTCGCGATGCATGATCTCGCCGTCGAACAGGAACGTGACGGTGGCGAGGCCGATATGGGGATGCGGCCGCACGTCGATGCCCTGGCCAGCGCGAAACTCCGCCGGCCCGAAGTGATCGAAAAAGATGAAGGGGCCGACCATGCGCCGATGCACGTGGGGAAGGGCGCGCCGCACCGCGAAATGGCCTACGTCCACGCTGCGCGGCACGATCACGAGGTCGATCGCATCGGCGGCCCGCGCATCGCCCGGCGCAGGATCCTTGGCCGGGAAGAAGCTCATCGGGTTTCACTCTGTTGCCGACCCTAAGCCCCGGTCTTTGGCCGGCCACAACGATAGCGGGTTGGACTAGGTGACGTCGAGCGGTTCGGTTCCGGTCGGCTTGCCGGCGGCATCGAGCGTGATCTTCTCCACCCGCGCCTCGGCCTGGCGCAGCAGCTCCTCGCAACGGCGCTTGAGTGCCTCGCCCCGCTCGTAGATGGCGACCGACTCCTCGAGCGGCACCTTGCCCTCCTCGAGCCGCTTGACGATCGATTCGAGCTCTTCGATCGCCCGCTCGAAGGGGAGGCGCTTGACGTCGGAATGGGTGTTGTCGGCCATGACCGGTTCCGCTGAGTCTCCTATTATATAATGTATTCCGACATAGCGGGCCACTCTCCCTGGGCGGCGACCTAGGCCGTCGACGCTTCACGGCGATGCATGTCCGCTTCTCCCCGAAAGCGACCGTCGGCGATCAAACTGTGATCCGCCGCTTCGTGCCAAAAGCGGACTCATGCAGTGCGGCATGTCTCGGCCGATCCCTCTTCGAGAAGTCAGGGCGGCGCGGCCTATTTCTGTCCAGCCGCCTCCAGAATTAGTGCCGTGATCGTGTCAGGCTGCGATATGAGGGAGAGGTGGCTTGCCTTCACCTCGATCATTTTTGCGCCCATGCGCTTGGCCATGAAACGCTGGAGATCAGGATTGATCGTTCGGTCTTCCGTTGAAACGGCATAATAACTCGGCTTCGATCGCCATGCCGCTTGCGTGGTCTTGCCAGTGAGCAGAGCCTTGTGGAAAGGCTCCTGGACCGCATACAGCACCTTCGCCTTCGCTTCCGGCAGGTCGCCCGCGAAATCGCGCAGGAACGCGCCCTCGCTGAGACGTCCTTCATCGCCGTCAAAAACGATGCCGGCCGTTGCCGGCGGCGCGGGAAACGTGTTGGCCAAGGCCGCGTAATCCTCACCCGCATCGGGCGCTCGCGCCGCCACGTAGACTAGCGCCGAGACGTTCGGATGCACACCGGCCTCTGTGACTATCATGCCGGAAAAGGAATGCCCGACCAGAACGGTCGGCCCATCCTGCCGCGCCAGCACACGCTGCGCCGAAGCGACCGCTTCAGGCAGTGTTGTCAGCGGATTTTGCACGGCCGTTGCATTGAGTCCCGCCGCCTGCAATCGCGCAATCACCTCGGACCAGCACGACCCGTCGGCGAAGAGGCCGTGCACAAGCACGATGTTACGAGCTTTCGCTTTGACCTGTGCATGACCGGTGCGCGCGATGAGGGAAGCCGCGGTGACAACCATCATGGTTACGACGCTGCGACGATCCATAACATTTCTCCTGCGAATCCAACCTTGAGCTCTTCGCTTCGGTCCTCGGTTCGTCCGCTTTGTGCCAAAAGCAGACATTGGGAAACGATGGCCTACTTCGCTGCCTTAGCCGCTCTTTCGATCAATGCTGCTACCTCGCGCGCGTGCGAAAGAAAGATTGCGTGGCTGCCCGGAAGTTCAATGACTTGCGATTGGGCCCGCTTCGCCATGAACCGCTCAAGGTCTGGGTTGATCATCCGATCCTGTTTGGAGATCACGGCGTAGCTCGGCTTTTGTTTCCAGGCTGCAACCGTGGCCTTGGCGCCAAATGCTTCACCTGCAACCGGTACCTGAGAGATCGCCATGAAGCGCGCGACCGGCTTAGGCGCATCGGCCGCGAAATCGGCTGCAAATGCATCGGGATCCACGGCGAGGAAGCCGTCGCCTACCGGTCCGACGCTTTTGGCGGCCGCCGGCATCTTGTCGCTCAGATCGGCAACGCTCTCCCCGACATCCGGCTCGAAGGCCGCCACGAAAACGAGAGCCTTGACGCCGGCATGCGTCCCCACTTCGTTGATGATCATCCCGCCATAGCTGTGGCCGACCAGCACACAAGGACTGGCCTTGTCGAGCACGCGGCGCGTCGCAGCCACGTCTGCCGCGAAACTCGTCTCAGGCTCCTGAACAACTAGTACCGAGTAACCGTGGCTCTGGAGAATATCCGCCACCGGCTTCCATCCGGAGCCATCGGCGAAGGCGCCGTGAACCAGAACGATAGTCTTGACGGCCGCGTACGCAGGGGATGACGCCGCAAGAGCGGCGCCCGTGAGGAGAACTAGAATCAAGCGCTTCATGGTGCAGCTCCGCTAATGTTGGCGACAGTTAGTGTAGATGTGGCTGGTGCACGAAACAATTCGCACCGACCACGCTCGCCTCATCAGAAGCTCTGGACTAACATTCCACCTGGGCCACTCAATGACGGCCGCTCACAGGTATGGCGTTTGTAATTTTGAAAAGCGTGGAGCGTTTGCGATGTCAAAGAAGAATTGGGACAGAGTGCCAATCGATGCGCAGAGCATCGACGCGCCCCTGTCGCGAGCAGCCATCTTTCTTGTGGTCACCGTCGCGAGCGAACTGACCGCTCTCACAAAGGTTTGCTTAGCGCTCGATGGGCTTGACGATCTCGTCAAGACTGTTGGGTTCCGCGATCTTTCCGCCCGGCTATCATGCATCGTGGCAATCGGTTGCAGTCTTTGGGATCGTCTTCACTTCGACAGGCAACCGCTGGAACTGCGACCGTTTGCGCCGATTAAGGGAGCGGTCCATGCGGCACCGTCGACACCGGGCGATCTTCTCTTCCATATCCGATCTGAACGCCCCGATTTGTGCTTTGAATTCGAACGCATTCTGCTGGACAGTCTTGGCACTGGCGTGACTGTCGTCGACGAAGTTTCAGGTTTTCGCTATTTCGATGCGCGTGACCTTCTGGGCTTTGTTGACGGCACAGCTAACCCGACTAGCCTCGATTTGCCCGCCTCGGCGCTTGTCGGTGATGAAGATGCTGACTTCGTGGGAGGCAGCTATGTCGTCGTTCAGAAGTATCTGCACGATCTCAGCGCGTGGGCGAAGATTCCAACCCCTCTCCAGGAGGAGATCATTGGGCGAACGAAAATAGACAATATTGAAATTGATGACGACGATGCGCCGCGCAAATCGCACAAGTCACTGGCGACCATCGTAGATGCCGGCGGCAATGAATATGATATACTGCGCGATAACATGCCTTTTGGTCGTCCGGGGCAACGGGAGTTCGGCACGTATTTTATCGGCTATTCTCGATATCTTTGGGTGATCGAGAAGATGCTGCAACGAATGTATGTCGGCGACCCGCCTGGCGCTTACGACCGGCTGCTCGATTTCTCGACCCCGCACACCGGCACAACGTTCTTCGCGCCATCTCGCCCGACGCTGCAAAAACTTGCTCAGGCGGCGCAGGCGAAGCTTACCGCTCCTACTCCCTGACGAGATATCCAGCCTCTCTTGAGATTGCGCGTTTCTCAATATCCGCTTCGGGTCACGATCGGGTCCGGTGGATTGGCTAGTTGCCCGACGATTTGCTCCCCGCACACCCATCGCGCCGTATCGCTCAGAACAGGTCGTCTGCGCCTCCACACGTTCAGGTAGGTATTTTCATTGTAAAGAACAGTCGCGAAACAATGGCCGCTCGTTTCTGCAACCGGCAGTTTGCATCGCCATCCGCGCAGGCATGGGACGGGGTTCGGCGGCCGGAGGCGTCATCGCGGCGTCATCTCCTCGAGCTTGGTGAGGCGTTCATCGAAGCCTTTCGTCGCGATCGCCCGCACGTAGACATCGATCACTTTGGCGAGCTCCGCGGCCTCCGAGGGCGTGAGCTCGCCGGCCGCGACCGCGGCGACGATCTCCGCCGCCGCCGCCACGCTGTCGGCGGGCTTTTCGAGCGGCGGCAACTCGAAAGCGACCGGCTCGCCCTTTCGCACCGGCGCGAGGCTGTCCATGCACAGGCGAATGGCCGCCATATCGCCTTGTTTTGCCATCGCGATCGCCTTGCGTCCGATCGCCTCGGCATCGTCCGCAGCGGGCCACTCTCCCTGGGCGGCGTTATTCGCCAGCGGCAGCAATCGCTGTGGAGCGTGACGCGGTGAGGGGCGTGCTCACGGAGAT
>Ga0318551_10000785_pt1 | contig 10254 bp, 8 predicted proteins | sample GRESIP082b2f19_FD_203511 | JGI IMG/M metagenome (GOLD analysis project Ga0318551, IMG submission 203511) | Tropical soil microbial communities from Luquillo Experimental Forest, Puerto Rico - GRE.SIPMG.082b2f19 | ecosystem: Environmental > Terrestrial > Soil > Tropical forest > Bulk soil...
CCTGCGCTTGCCGTCGGATCGGATGATCCGCTGGGAGATTTTCGTCGTCTTCGCCGTGTCGCTCGGCGCCAGCGGGCTGAACGCTTTGCTCAACCTGATCGGCTCGCTGCTCGCCCGGCAGTCCCTCAGCAGCCAGCAGGCGCTGATCGTCGGGCCGCTGGCCACCAATGACTGGCTGGACCTCGCCCTGCAGCTGGCCGGCATCGCGGAGGCGCTCGCCCCGGTCGTGCTGGTGTTCTATTTGCTGGCCCGGTCCGGCGAAGGGCCGGCGGACATCGGCCTGGACGCGAACCAGCCCGTCCGGGACACCGCGCGCGGCGCGGCGCTCGCCGCGGTGATCGGCGGGGCGGGCCTGGGCCTCTACCTGGCCGCGTTCCATCTCGGGATCAGCCTGACCGTGGTCCCGGAGTCGCTGCCGGCGGTCTGGTGGCGGATACCCGTGCTGGTCCTGTCCGCCGCGCACGACGGCATCCTCGAGGAGATCCTGGTCATCGGGTACCTGCTGCACCGGCTGGACCAGCTCCGCTGGACCCCGTGGAAGGCCATCGTGCTCGCCGCCGTGCTGCGCGGCTCCTACCACCTGTACCAGGGCTTCGGCGCGTTCGTCGGCAACGCGGTGATGGGCCTGATCTTCGGCTACCTCTACCGCCGGTGGGGCCGGCTCGCTCCGTTCATCATCGCGCACACGCTCATCGACACGGTCACGTTCGTGGGCTACGCCGCGCTGCACGGCCGGGTGTCCTGGCTGCCTTGACGCGGGCGGGCGGTCAGCGGCCCAGGCCGGCCAGGACCACCGCTCCGGGCAGCCGGCCGAGCGCCTCGCCGGGCAGCAGCAGCTTGGAACGCCGCACGCCACTGCCCACCACCACCTGAGGGCCGGCCGCGACCGCCGCGTCAACGAACACCGGCCAGTGCGCGGGCACGCCGATCGGGGTGATGCCGCCGTACTCCATGGCCGTCTGCGCCACCGCGACGTCCACGGCCGCGAACGAGGCCTTGCGCACGTCGAGCTGCCGGCGGACCAGCCCGTTGACATCGGCCCTGGTCGTGGCCAGCACCACGCAGGCGGCGAACCTGGTCTCGCCGTCGCGCCGGCCGGCCACCACGACGCAGTTGGCTGACTCTTCCGGCGCGACGCCGTAACGCTCGCAGAACGCGGCCGTGTCCGCCAGTTCGGGGTCGATCTCCGCCACGCCCACGGCCTCGGCGGGCAGCTTGTCGCCCAGGTCCGCGAGCGCCGCGGCGACGGCGGGGGCCAGCAGGTCGGTCCGGTCGAGGGCGGGCACCGCGTCGAGGCGGCCCATGCGCATGTTCACCCGCAAGAGTCTAGGGACTTCGCTCGCCAGCGAAGCACACGGTCCGCCGGGCGCGAAGGCCGCAGCGCGTCCCATCCTGGACGTTGCTGCAGGTAAAGGGTCGGTCAAGTTCGCGGGCCGACCCGAACCCGTCGGCCCCGCGTCCCGTGTAGGGCGGTAAGGGACCTAGGCGTGCGACGTGGGGTGCCGCGTGTCCGCGTCGGGAAAGGAGAGACTCCCGTCCGCACGTCAGCAAACAGAGCGACCCATGTTGCTCATTGCGAAAAGGGAGCGGGAACATGCGTGTACTCAAGCGCGCCACGATCGCCGTGGCCACGGCGGGGATGGCCAGCGGCTTACTGCTAGCCGCCGCGTCCGGCGCAAGTGCGCAGAACAATCCACCGAATCCGTTCATCAGCAACTTCACCGTGACCCAAGGACCGTCTACCGTACCGGACAACGGCGATGTCAACCCGTACGGGGTGGCCGTGGTCCCAAGCAGCCACGGCGCTCTCCATCAGGGCGACGTGCTCGTCAGCAACTTCAACAACAGCTCGAACGCGCAGGGCACCGGCACCACGATCGTGCAGGACTCGGGCGGCACCGTCACCAAGTTCGCCCAGATCAGCGCGGCCGACGTCCCCGCCTGCACCGGCGGTGTGGGCCTCACCACGGCCCTTGTGGTGCTGCGCAGCGGGTGGGTGATCGTGGGCAGCCTGCCCACCTCCGACGGGACCTCCGCCACCGCCCAGGCCGGCTGCCTGATCGTGCTCGACAGCAGCGGGAATGTCCAGGAGACGTTCTCCGGCCACGGCATCAACGGCCCGTGGGACATGACCGCGCTCGACGGGGGCAGCCTGGCGGACCTGTTCGTCACCAACGTGCTGAACGGCACCGTCGCGGCCGGCGGTGGCGTGGTGAACGGCGGCACGGTGCTGCGGCTGCACCTCGTCATCAGGGGCGGCTCACCGCCCAGGCTGGCCGCCGTCACGAAGATCGGTTCGGGCTTCGCGGAGCGGACCGACCCGGCCGCGCTGGTCGTCGGCCCGACCGGGGTCGGCCTTGGCGCTGACGGCACGCTCTACGTAGCCGACACCGTGAACAGCCGGATCGCCGCGATACCGGATGCGGTGCGCCGGTTCGGCTCGGCAGGCGATGGGACCACGATCAACCAGGGCGGCGCGCTGAAGGGCCCGCTCGGCCTGGCCATCGCGCCCGGCGGTGACATCCTCACCGTGAACAGCATCAACGGAAAGATCGTGGAGACCACGCCGTCCGGCAAGCAGGCCGCGGTCGCGACCCTGGACAACACCGTTGTCCAAGGCGCCCCGAACGGCAACGGCACCCTGTTCGGCCTTGCGGTGGCGCCCGGCGGCGCGGGCGTGTATTTCGTCGACGACGGCTCGAACCAGCTCAACTTCTTCGGCTAGAAGAAGCTAAATGCAGCCGGCGCCGGGCCCGGGAGGCCCGGCGCCGGCCGTCTGAGGACGGACCCGGCCGGCCCGGGCACTCGCCGCCTGCGGTCCGGCCCGCAGGTCACGAGGGCACCACGGGAGCAGCCCACGGGGCGACGCACGTAGAGTGACGCAGCATGTCGATATCTGCTTTCCTCGCCGCGAAGATCGGCGATTCGGGCCTCGACGTGGGCGACGTCACCGTGGCCGGGCTCCGGCAGGCACTGGACTCCGGGTCGCTGACCTCGGCCGGCCTGACCGCGTTCTACATGGGCCGGATCGAGCGGCTCAACCCCGAGCTGCACGCGGTGATCTCGGTCAATCCCGACGCGCCTGCGCAGGCGGTGGCCAGCGACGAGGCCCGGGCCCGCGGGGCGGCCCGCGGTCCGCTCGCGGGCATCCCGGTACTGATCAAGGACAACATCGCGGTGGCCGGGCAGCCGGCCACCGCGGGCTCGCCCGCCCTGGCCAGCGCCGAGTCGGGCGACGCGTTCCTGGTCGCCGGGCTGCGCGCGGCCGGGGCGGTGATTCTCGGCAAGGCCAACCTCTCCGAGTGGGCCAACATCCGCTCGCCCCAGTCGAGCAGCGGCTGGAGCACGCTCGGCGGCCAGACGGTCAACCCGCACGGCCCCGGCCGCAACCCGTCCGGCTCGAGTTCCGGCTCGGCGGCCGCGGTGGCCGCGGGCCTGGCCCCGGTGGCCGTCGGCACGGAGACCAACGGCTCGATCGTCTCGCCGGCCAGCGTCTGCGGCGTGGTCGGGCTGAAGCCCACCGTGGGCCTGGTCAGCCGGGCCGGCGTCGTCCCGATCTCGGCGGTCCAGGCCCGCCGACTACACGGCGTTTCTCGATCCGGGCGCGCTGGCCGGGGCGCGCCTGGGGATCTGGCGCGACGGCTCGAAGGCGGGGCATCCGGCCACGGCCGCCGTGCTCGACGCGGTGGTCGCCCGGCTGCGCGCGTGCGGTGCCGAGGTCGTCGACCCGGTACCGCTGCCCGGCGCGGAGCAAGAGTGGGATCCGGAACTCATTGCGCTGCTGCACGAGTTCAAGCACGGCCTGAACGCCTACCTCGCCGCCCTGCCCGGCGACGACCACCCGAGGACCCTGGCCGAGCTCATCGACTTCAACGCCAGCCACGCCGACCGGGTGCTGGCCCACTTCGGCCAGGAGTTCTTCGAGCAAGCGGAGGCCACCAGCGGCGACCTCGGCGACCCCGCGTACCTGGCCGCGCGGGGCGAGGCCGCCCGGCTCGCGCACGCCGCGCTGGACGGCGCGCTGACCGGCCACCGGCTCGACGCCGTGGTCTCGCTGACCAGCGGCCCGGCGCGGCTGATCGACCACCTGCTCGGCGACATCTCGGAGTTCTCCACCTCCGGCCCGGCCGCGGTGTGCGGGTACCCGTCGATCTCCGTACCGGCGGGCCAGGTGGCCGGGCTTCCGGTCGGGATGCTGCTGGCCGGCCCGGCCTGGAGCGAGCCGAGACTACTGGCGCTCGCGTTCGCGTTCGAGCAGGCCCCAGGACCGGCGATAACCTGACGGCTATGGACTCCTGGCGCGGCGCTGACGTTCCCGAACTGCCCGGACGGGGCCCGGAGACGAAGGTCGCCGACGCCGGAGGCGAGCCCGTCGAGGCCGCGGCCGGGTCGGCGGCGACGCTGTACGCCTGCGGGATCACGCCCTACGACGCCACGCACATCGGTCACGCGGCCACGTACATCGCCTGGGACCTGCTGGTCCGCGCCTGGCGTGACGCCGGGCACGAGGTCACCTACGTGCAGAACGTCACCGACGTGGACGACCCGCTGCTCGAGCGCGCGGCGCGGGATGGCGAGGACTGGCGGGAACTGGCCGCCCGCGAGATCGCGCGGTTCCGGGGGGACATGGAGGCACTGCGGGTGCTGCCTCCCGCGTACTACGTCGGCGCGGTCGAGGCGCTGCCGGTCATCGAGCGGCTGAACCAGCTGCTCGCCGAGCACGGCGCGCTCTACGACCTGGACGGCGACACGTACTTCACCAGGTCGGCGGACCCTTCCTTCGGCGCGGTGTCCGGGCTCGACACCGCCGCCATGACCGAGCTGTTCGCCGAGCGCGGCGGCGACCCGGGCCGGCCCGGCAAGAAGGACCCGCTGGATCCGCTGGTGTGGCTGGCCGAGCGGCCGGGCGAGCCCGCGTGGCCGTCCGGCTTCGGCCCCGGGCGCCCCGGCTGGCACGTGGAGTGCGCCGCGATCGCCACCGAGTACCTGGGCGTCACGTTCGACGTCCAGGCCGGCGGCACCGACCTGATCTTCCCGCACCACGAGATGAGCGCCTCGCACGCGCGGGTCGCGCTCGCCGACCGGGCCGTTCCGGGCGAGCCGGTCTTCGCCCGGCACTACCTGCACGCCGGCATGGTGCGGCTGGACGGGGAGAAGATGTCCAAGTCGCTGGGCAACCTGGTATTCGTGTCCGGGCTGCTGGCCGGGGGCGCCGACCCCATGGCCATCCGGCTGGCGATCCTCGCTCATCACTACCGCCAGGACTGGGACTGGACCGAGGCCGGGCTCGCCGCGGCGCAGGCGCGGCTGGACCGGTGGCGGGCCGCGGTCGCGGCGTCCCCCGGCCCACCTGCCTCCTCGGCCCCGTCGGCCGCGGGCGTGCTCGGCGCCGTCCGGGCGCGGCTCGCCGACGACCTGGACGCCCCGGGCGCGCTGGCCGTGATCGATGCCTGGGCGGGCACCGCGCTGTCCGTGGCGGACTCCTCGGCAGGGCCGCTCGTCCGCGACACGGCCGACGCGCTCCTCGGCGTCCGCCTGTAGCCTGACCGGACACCGGGTAGCATCTGGCCCGTCCATCGTCACGTCCCTCGGTGATCTGCAGAAGGCAACCAGCGGTGAGCGGAACGACTCCAAGCGGAACGATTGCCAGCCCGGGCTCGGGTGAGCCGCGGGACGATTCGGCGGCGGCCGCCTCGCCGCGATTCGCGGGCGCGGGCACCCCGGTGACGGTGGTCATCGTGGCCGCCACCGTGCTGGCCCTGGGCCTGCGGCTGTACTGGCTGAGCCGCCCCGGTTTCCTGCTGAGCGTCGATGAGTACGACGACGGGAACTACTTCGGCAGCGCCGTGCGGCTGGTCTACGGCGCGCTGCCCTACCGGGACTTCCTGATCGTGCAGCCGCCCGGGATCACCCTGCTGATGATTCCCGCGGCCCTGCTCAGCAAGGTGACGGGCACCGCCTGGGGGATGGCCGCGGGTCGGCTCCTGACCGCGGGCGCCGGCGCGGCGGCCGTGGCCCTGGCGGGCCTGCTCGTCCGCCACCGCGGCCTGCTCGCCACGGTCATCACCTGCGGGATCATGGCCGTCTACCCCGACAGCATCCAGGCCACCAAGACCGTGCTCGTGGAGCCGTGGCTGGTGCTGTTCTGCCTGCTCGGGGCCCTGGCGCTGTTCGACGGCGACCACCTGACGGCCCGGACCCGCCGGCTGGTGTGGGGCGGCGTGGCGCTCGGGTTCGGCGGCGCCGTCGAGCCCTGGGCCATCTTCCCGGTGCTCGTCCTCGCCGTGCTCGCCCTGCGCTGGCCCCGGCGGCTGGCTGCCTACGCGGGCGGCGTGGCCGCCGGGTTCCTGGTCCCGGTGATCCCGTTCGCCGCCCTCGCGCCGCACTCGTTCTACGAGGCCACCATCGTCGCCCAGATCGGCAACCGGCCGGGCGCCGTCCGTTACCCGCTCTGGCTCCGGCTGCAGGACATGACCGGGCTGGCCGACGTGAGCAGGCCGACGCACCTGGTCGACCTGGCCGCCGCGTTCCTCATCGTGGCCGTGATATTCGGCAGCCTGGGCCTGGCGTTCCTGCTCACCTGGCGCCTGCCGCCCGCGCTCGACCTGTTCGCCGTGGGGACGATGGTCCTGGTCGTGGCCGCGTTCCTGTGGTCCAGCCAGTTCCACTACCACTTCGCGGCGTTCCTCGCGCCGTTCCTCGCCATGGCCATAGCGCTGCCGGTGTCCGCCCTGGCGCGTGATCTGCGGCTGCTGTCCGGCCGCGACGCCCCGGCCCCGTCGGGCCCGTCGGGGCCGTCGGCCCTGCAGTGGGGCGCGGCCGCCCTGGCCGGGCTGGCCATCCTGATCCTGGCCGTCATCCAGTTCGGGTGGGAGACGAACAACTACCCGCACCTGCGCACGTCCGTGGTCACCTCGGCCGAGCGGCTGATTCCGCCCGGGTCCTGCCTGCTCGCCGACGAGGTGTCGTTCGCCGTCATGACCAACCGGCTGGTCTCGGACGTGCCCGGCTGCTCCCTGCTGCTGGACGGCACCGGCACCAACTTCGCGCTCTCGCACGGGCGTGACCCGGAGACCGGCGCGGCCTTGTCCCCCCGGGTGGACGCAGTGTGGACTTACGCCTTCGAGCACGCCCAGTACGTGTGGCTGTCCAGGCTCAACAACCACCGGGTGGCCTGGACTTCGCAGCTCAGGAGCTACTTCCAGGCCCACTTCACCCGGATCCTGAGCGCCGGGGCCGCGGGTTCCCTGTACCGGCGCACCGACCTGAAGCCCGCCAGCTGATCCCATCGGCCCTGAGGCCTGGCGCCTGCCACCCCATCCGCCCGGATCGCGGCGCGCCCGCTAGCGACCTCATCAGCCCTGAGCTGCGCCGGCAGCATGGCTCCATGTATCCAGGGGTCGGGACGTCGCTCTAACAATCTGTGAGGTCTCGGCAGCCCGGAGAGGGATCAGCAGTCGTGGGGGGAAGCACGGAGCGGGCTGAGGGCGTGCCGTCCGGCAGCCAGCCAGTCGAAAGTGATCCAGCGGAGGAAACCCCGGCAGGCGTAGGCCCAGCCGAAACTCGTCCGGGGGGATCTGTGCTCGCGCGCAGAGGTCTGGCCGAGATCCTTCTGGCGGAGACAGACCCTGAGGACAGCATGTCGGTTGGCCGTAAGCCCCCTGAGGGTCCTGAGATCAGGTCCGATAAACGAGCTGAAGCGATTGCAGCTGCCGAGCGTCACCTATTCCGGTCGCTTCTCGGCAGAGGGCTTATTTTCTCCTTGGTCCCACATTACATATATCGGTTGATACGACAATTGAGCCGCGACTCAGACAAGAGTTACTCAGATATATATCTGCTCGCTGTACCGGGCCTGCGATGGCTGTACTGGCGGGTCGAGATAGAAGGTAGCTATGCCATTGTCTCGATGCCATCGCTGCGCTTTCTGCAGAGAATCATCGGTCGGCAGCTTCAGGTGCGCCTGAAATTCGGTGAAGACCGGGCTGCGTTTCGGCTAAGGACCCTAGTCGTTGTCTCCGAGGTGATAGCCGCGGGACTGACCATCTTCTTCGTCACGCCCTATTACATTGCCTGGGCAGGTCTACGGGCACTATCTGCCACTTTCCGGCTCGCTCTCACCGCAACGCCGATCCTGCTAGCCATTCTGGTGGTGGTGTTCACAACGGGCGACGCATGGCGCCTCTATGGCGACGAGCCGCTCCTCCGGTTTGGCGTGCTGACGCTCGTCGTCCTAATCGTGGCCGTACTCGCACTCTACCGGGTGGTGGCTGACCAAGGTGGTGGCTGGCGGCATATGGTCGAGACCATGGCTCAGCGGGAATGCATAAGTCCAGAATTGGTCGCTAAGACCAAGGCGGCTGACCTCGTTGCCGCGGGGGTGGCCCCGGCCGACATCATACACAGCGGGTTCTGGAGCCTACATAAGTTCAATGCTTATGCTCTGTTTTGGTTGACCATCTTCGGCCAGCTAGTGGCAGTTGCGTTTTGGATATCGCTAATGTTCATTAGCCTGGGTACAATCATCGTCACTAAGTCTGCGACAAGCGAACTTCTGCTAAGTCAGCCTGACATATTGTGGAAGTTCTCGCTGGTAGGACAGACTTTCATAGTGAGCCAGCAGCTTGTGTTGTTGTCGATCACTCTCGGCGCAGTCGCCGCGCTCACTTTCGCAACTCTCGGCTTGCAAGACAAGAATAGTCGGCATGACTTCTTTGTCCGCTCACTAGCGGACCTCAGGCAAGGCCTGGCGATGCTCTCTTACTACATGGGCGGCGTAAATCACTCGGAGGAGCTGCTGAGCGAGCAAGACGAGCGCATCCTGCTTGACATTATCGAATATATGCTCACCCTCGCAGTCGTATTTTTGCCATAGTGCGGGTGCGCTGCCTCTTGACATCGTGAGGGTTCGGCCCGCGTATCAGCCGTGATCGTGGGGCTGTCGGCAGTCTGAGATGCTGGGCGGATGCTGACCGTGCGCCGGGCCGGGGAGGCCGACGCGGCCGTGCTCGCTGCGGTCGCGGCCGAGGCCTACCGGCACTACGTGCCCAGGATCGGCCGTGAGCCCGCCCCGATGACCGCGGACTACGCGCAGTCCGTCCGTTCCGGCCTGACCTGGGTGGCCGAGACGGACGGCGAGGTCGTCGGCCTGCTGGTGCTGGTCGTCCATCCGGATCACCTGCTGCTGGAGAACGTCGCCGTGCTGCCCTCGGCGCAGCGGCGCGGCGTCGGCGCCCGGCTGCTCGCGCTCGCCGAGGACGAGGCCCGGGCCCGCGGCCTGGACGAGATACGCCTCTACACCAACGAGGCGATGACCGAGAACCTGGCCTATTACCCCAGGCACGGGTACGCCGAGACGCACCGGGCTGGGCAGGGCGGATTCCGGCGGGTCTTCTTCACCAAGCATCTCGCCGCCCGGTGACGGCGCTGTCAATCCGGTTTAGGCCGCTGTGGATGACTTGCCGTTACGCACAGGCGCGTGCCTTATCCGGCCCGCCCGGCCGGTCGTCGGCCACAGCCTGCCTGCATGACACCTAACCAGCCTGCGGGTGAGAAGGCCCCGCGCACCAACGACATCCGCACGACAACTCAGCGCGCGAAAGCTCACGCCGCGAAGGCCCAGGATTCCAAGGCCCAGCCGCCCGGGAAGGCCCAGCCCACCGCGGCCGAACCCGCGAAGGCCCAGACCTCTAAGGCCCGGCCGCCCGGGAAGATCCAGCCTGCCGCGGCCGAGCCCGCGGCGGCCGAGCCCGCGGCGGCCGAAACTCGGATCAGGGTCGGCTCCGTGGCCGGCTTCCTGGCGGTCGTCCCGCACCTGCTGGGGTTCCATCCGGCCCGGAGCATGGTCGTCGTCGGCCTGAACCAGCGGCGCGGCCGGATCGTGCTGGGTTTCCGCTACGACCTGCCGGACCCGCCGGACGCCGCGAAGTCGCGGGACATCGCGCAGCACGCGGCCTCGGTGCTGACCCAGCGGCGGGTCAAGATCGCCATCGCGGCGGGGTACGGTCCCGGGACCCTGGTCACCCCGGTCGCCGAGGCGCTCCGGGTGGCCCTGCTCGGCGCGGGCATCACGCTGCACGACCTGCTGCGCGTGCAGGACGGGCGCTACTGGTCCTACGCGTGCCAGGATCCGCGCTGCTGCCCGCCCGACGGCGTCCCGTTCGACGGGCCGGCGCACCCGGCCGCCGCGGCGCTCGCCGCCGCGGGAATAACGGCCCGACCCGACCGGGCGACGTTAGCCGGCTCGCTGGCGCC
>Ga0318551_10000788_pt1 | contig 10243 bp, 8 predicted proteins | sample GRESIP082b2f19_FD_203511 | JGI IMG/M metagenome (GOLD analysis project Ga0318551, IMG submission 203511) | Tropical soil microbial communities from Luquillo Experimental Forest, Puerto Rico - GRE.SIPMG.082b2f19 | ecosystem: Environmental > Terrestrial > Soil > Tropical forest > Bulk soil...
GTCGGCGGGCGTTGGGGATCGTCACCGCGACCTCCGACGACGCGCTCTTCGCCGCGCTCGACCAGGGGACCAAGGCCTCGCCCGCCGACGTCGTCTACGCGAAGTCGTTCTACGCCGGATCGGGCTATCCGTCGGGGCCGCTCTCCGGCGAGTGCATCGGGGTCTACGCCGGGCGCGATCCGGCGGAGATCGACGCCGCGCTCGACGCCTGCCTCGCCTACCTCGAGAAGGAGGCCTGGTTCTACGCCGTGGCCACGGCCGAGGAGCCCCAGCGCCCGGTTATCTTCTTTCCGCACGTCATCGCCTCCGTCGGTCGCTACCTCGCGCCGCTCGCCGACGTCGAGGTCGGCAGCCCCATCGCCTACCTCATCGCCCCGCCGCTCGAATCGGTCGTGGGGCTCGACGGGGCCTTGAAAGCCGGGCGGGTGCGCCTGGCCAAGTGGTTCGGCCCGCCGTCGGAGACCAACTTCGGCGGCGGCTACCTCGCCGGCGACCTGCCGGCCTGCGAGGCGGCGGCGCGCGCCTTCGCCGCCGCCATCGTCGACGTCTGTCACGACCCGACGGCGCGGCGCGCGGCCCGCGGCGCGGGGGAGGCGACCCGCCGGGCGCCGGCCGCGCCGCCGACCGCGACCGCCGGCCGCTTCGCCGCGCTCGACACCGGCGAGCGGTTCGCGGACAAGCCCGACCACCTCACCCACCTGGTTGACGACGCGTCGCTGGTCCCCAAGACCCACCCGCGCATCGTCGCCCGCGGCAAGCTCGATCTGCTGCAGGCGGCGGTGCTCGACGCGCAGGTCGCCGCGGACGCGGACGGTGCGCGCGCCCTGGTCGGCGAGCTCGGCGAGATCCTCGAGCTGGCGCGGGCCCTCGTCGGCGCCGAGGTGACGGGGCGCCCCGTCCCGCCGCCAACGCTGTTCGGCATGGCCTCGGACGAGCTGCGCGACGCCACCCACCAGACGCTGGAGCGCTACGGCGTTCCGTTCATGTACCCGGACGTGCGGCAGGGTCCGGTGATCGCCAAGCTGTCGCTCGCGCGCGCCGTCGCCCGCGAGGCGGAGGTCGCCGCCATCACCGCGTTCCCGCCGGCGCGCGGCGCCGCGACCGCGCCGCCCGCGCGCGCCGATCTCGCGCACGCGCTGAACCGCGTCTCGTCGGCGCTCTACCTCTGCGCCTGCCGCTACGTCGCGGGGCTCTACGAGGGGGGGCGCCGCCCGCTCGGCCCGGTGCGCGGCTGGAAGCCACCTCGCCCGCAGGCCGGCCCCGGGAAGAGCTCGTCGTGACGGCTGGCGGCGGCCCCGGCGCCGGGTCGCCGATCGCCGATCGGCAGGCGCGGCTGGCCAAGGTGTATGACCAGGAGATCCTCCCCGCCTACGCCGCCCGCTTCGGGGCCCTGCTGCTCGCGCGGCTCAAGTCGCTCGAGGTGAGCCCGGCGGCGCGCGTGGTCGAGATAGGCTGCGCGACCGGCGAGGTGACGCGCGCGCTGGCCCGCCTGTTCGACGCCGACGCCCGCATCACCGCCGTCGACGAGGCGAGCGCCTTCATCGCCGAGGCGCGCGCGAAGCTGGAGGCCGCCGAGGACGCGCGCGCGCCGGTCGTGCTCCAGCCCGCCACGCCGTTCGCCCTCCCCGTCGAGGACGGCGCCGCCGACCTCGTGGTCTCCAACCTCGCGGCCGCCAGCGCCGGCGATCTCGGCGCCGCCGCCGACGAGATCGCGCGCGTGCTCGCCCCGGGCGGCCACGCGGTGATCACGGCGCCCCTGCGCGGTACCTGGACGGAGTTCCTCGATCTCTTCCGGGAGGTGCTGCGCGAGAACGACAAGCGGGACAGCCTGACCGCGCTCGACCGCTACGTCGACGCGCTGCCCGACGGCGCGGCCGTCGCCGGGGCCCTGGAGGCGGCGGGCCTGGGGGACGTCCGGATCGACGTCGAACGCTGGGAGATGCTGTTCAAGAGCGCGCGCGAGTTCTTCTTCGCCCCGCTCGTCGAGCTCGGCCCGCTGCCGCGCTGGAAGCAGCTCTCCGGCCGCGGCGACGAGATGCAGGACATCTTCTTCTTCACCAAGGAGTCGATCGACACCTACTTCAAGGGGCGGGTGTTCGCGGTCGGCGTCGTCGGCGCCGCGGCGAGCGGGCGCAAGCCGGGCTGAGACCGCGCGACCGGCTGCGCGACGGACGGCGCGACCGGCCGCTTGACGATGTCGCCCTTCACCTCGACGCGCACGCACCCGGGCCAGAGCGGCAGGATCGGCAGCACGGGGACGTTGTTGAGCGCGCAGGCGCCGCTGGACGTGATCTCGAGCCCGACGACGGCCTCACCCGCGGAGGCGGCCACCTGAGCGTTCACGTCGTCGGACACGTCGACCGTCGAGCGCGGCGTCAGCGCGGAGTAGGCGAAGCCGATCGACGTGTGGTGCGCCTCGAAGGTCCCGACCTTGACCAGCTCGCTCCGCCTCCAGAGCTTCCCGCTTCCGTCGGCGACGGAGTCCGACAGCGAGATGGGATAGGCGGCGCGGTCGGCCGTCACCGCCACCCGCGCCCCCGCGCAGCCCGCAGCTGTGAGGGCGACCGCCAGCGCGCTCGCGCGCCCGATCGCGCGCCCGTTCATGGCGAGCACCGCCCCTCGCTGGCGCGCACCGCTGTGACCTCACCGTCGACGCCGTTGCCCGTGTACCAGAAGAACGGCGGGATCGCGAACGTCCAGGCGCGGGCGCGCAGGCTCGTCAGCTGCAACGCTCCGCCGCAGCCCGGCGCCCCGAGGTAGTCGGCGTGTCGCTTGAACGCCGTGGCGTGCTCCCAGTTCCCGACGTAGGCCGGACCGGGCACCAGCGGGACGCAAAAGGGGCATACCAGATCCTTGCGGAGCGACCCGGCGGGCATCGTCGCCGGCGTCACGCGCGTGGCGCTGCCCGGCGCGCAGCCGATGCAGGGGACCGGCCCCAGCAGCACGGGGACGCGCGCCTCCGAGCCGCCGAGCGTCGTCGACGCGCAGCCGAGCGCGGCCGAGGCGAGGGCGAGGATGACGGCGAACTGCAACCGCACGGGGACCTTACGTGCCGCGAACCTGTGTCACCGATGGGCGCGCGAGCGCTGAGTTTCCCGCCCACAGCTCCCGCGCCCGCTCGTAGAGCGCGCTGGCCGCCGCCGGGTCGTGGTGGTTGCGGGCAAAGATGTCCCCGGCGGTGACGAGGAAGTCGGAGCGGCGCTCGGACGGAAGCTCGGCGTCGCCGGACAACGTCTCCAGGGCGGCCACGGCGTCGTGCCAGCGCCCCTCGGCGACGGCGAGCGCCCCCAGCACCTCGAAGGCCTGGCGGCGCGCCGGGTGGGCCTCGCCGTCCGTGAGCGACAGGATCTCCGAGGCGCGACCGAGCACCCGCTCCCGCCGCCGGGCCTCGAGGTCGACGAGCAGGCGCGGCTCGAGGTGCATGCCCGCCCAGCTCTCGGCGACGTCGCGGATGCCGTTGTCGGGGACGTAGGAGGGGCCGCGGGTCACGATCGCCTTCAGCTTGGCGACGGCGGAGGTGCGTTGCCCGATGTGCAGATCGGCGAGCACCGAGCGGGCGAGGTGCGCGGCACGCTCACTGGCGGCGAGCGCCTCGCCGTGGCGATCGAGCAGCGCCTCGGTCGCCTTCCAGGCGTTGTCCCACTGCCCGCGCTCGAAGCAGAGGTGGGCGAGCCGCTCGAGCGTCGGCCGGTAGCCGGCGTCGCGGCCGTAGGATCGCGAGTAGAGCGTGAGCGCACGATCGGTCTGGCCCGCGGCCTCCGCCGCCGCGCCGACGGCGAAGTAGCGCCCGGCCGCGTCGGGGATCGTCGCCCCGCGGGCGGCGAGCCGGTCGAGCGCCTCGGCGGCCGCCTGCCAGTTGCCCGCGAGCAGGTTGAACCGGGCCGTCAGATCGAGGAGCCGCGGATCGTCGGGGAGAAACGTGGCGGCGGTCTCGAGCAGGGCGACCGCCCGCGCCGGCGCGCCCAGCCGATCGCCGTACACGAGCGCGAGCTCGATCAGCAGCGGCCCCTTGCGCTTGGCGGACGTCGCCAGCCCGAGCTCGCTCTCGAGCAGCGCGGCGGTCTCCGACCAGTCCCCCTCGCGCGCCGCGAGGGCCCCCAGCGCCGCGACGGGCTCGGCGAACGTCGGATCGAGCGAGATCGCACGCCGGTAAGCCTCGCGGGCCATCGCCCGATCGCCGGCGCGCTCGGCGGCACGCCCGCGACCGAGGTGAAGCGGTGCCGCTTGCGCGGGCGGGAGCTTGGCGGCCCGCCGCCCCAGCTCCTCGGCGAGCGTCCGGGCGCGCGCCTCGCCCTCGAAGATCCGCTCCAGGGCGGCGAGGGCGGGCGCGTTGCGCGGGTCGAGATCGAGGACCGCTAGCGCGTCGCGCTCGGCGTCCGCGTTGCGGCCGCGCTCGACGAGGAGGCTGGCCCGATCGCAAAGAGCGTTGGCCCGATCGACCGCCGCGGGCGCGACAGTGGCCCGGGCGGTCTCGGTGGCGAGCGCGAGGTCCCGGCGCACGAACGCCGCCAGCTCGGGCGGATCGTCGAGCGGCGGGAGCGCCGTCCCCTCGGCCGCGATCTGGCCGTAGAGCCGCAGCGCCTCGTCAGGCTGGCCGAGGTGGGCGCGTCGGAGCTCCGCCAGGCGCCAGAGCAGCTCGGTACGCGTCCCGGCCGCACCGGCTCCCGCTGTGCCCGCCCCGGCCGCGCCGGCCCCCGTCGCGCCGGACGCGCTCACGCGCGACGCGCGCCAGGCGAGCAGATCCGCGCACCGCTCCCAGTCCCCGGTGGCCACGAGCAGCTTCTCCGCGGCGGTCGCGGCGGCGACGTCGCCCGGATCGAGCTCGAGCACGGCGAGCCAGGCGCTCGCGGCGTCGGTCGGGTTCCCGCCGCTCTCGGCCTCCCGCAGCCGGGCCACGTCGCGCACGAGCGCGAGCCGGCGCGTCCGGTCGGAGGTGTGATCGAGGGCGGCGGTCGCGAGCGCCAGCGACTCGGGCGCGCGCCCCGTCGCCTCGAGGCGCCGGCGCGCGGCGTCGAGCACCGCGGGGGCCCCGGGGAACTCGGCCAGCGCCATGAGCCGCACGTCGAGCGCCGCCTCCGCCTCCCCGCCGGCTTCGAGCAGGTCGGCCTGCTCGGCGAGCGCGAGCAGGCGCGCGTCGCCCACGAGGGCGCCGGCGTCCTTCTCCAGCGCCGCCGCCAGATCGCGCGGGCGGCCGAGCGTGCGGAGGATGCGCGCGCGCTCGCCGCGGACGCGCGCCCCTTCGCCCGGCGCCGACTCGGCCAACGCGCGCTCGAGCACCGCCACGGCGCCGATCGCATCGCCGGTGGACTCGAGCTCCGCGGCGAGGCGCCAGCCGAGCCGCGCCCGCCGCGCCGGCTCGTACTCGGCGGCGTGCGCCGCCCGCAGGAGGTCGAGCCGCCGTCGGGCGGCGTCGGTCCCGCCGCGCGCCGCGAGCCGCGCCGACAGCTTCTCGGCGAGCCCCAGCGCGGCGTCCGCGCCGGGGTGCCCGGCCAGCGCCTTCTCGAGCGCCGCCAGCGCCGGGGCTGGATCCGCGTCCGGCCCGCCGCGCGCGAGCAGGCGCTGCGCCTGGAGGTAGTGCTCGTTCGGCGTCGCGGGGGCGGTCCCGTCGGCGGCGACGGGCGCCGCTCCCAGCCCGGCATCCGCGCGCCAGAGCGCCCCCAGCCCCCCGAGCCCCGCCTCGGCGGCTTCGGCGCCGAGCGCGATCAGCGCCTCGCGCCGCGCCGTCTCGTCGCGGGTCGCCTCCAGGTAGGTCCGACAGAGGAGCAGCCCCTCCTTGAGGAACCCCCCTTCGCGCAACGCGGTGTCGAGCGCGTTCACACGCCCCACCAGGTCGGGCCCCGGGGGCGACAGGCGGATCGCCTCCTCGCCGAGCCGGCGCGACCGCCCCGCTCGTCCCGCCCGCGCCTCGGCGAGCGCGGCCTCGAACATCGCCGCCGGATCGGGCCGCGCGGACGCGCGGGCCGCCGGGCGCGGGGCGGCGGGCTTCGGGAACGCGCGGGCGACCGCGCGCGCCGCCCGCTTGGGCGGCAGCCGCGCCGCGATCGCCGCCGCGAGCCGATCGACCGCCGGGGAGGCGTGGCCGGCCGCGCGCACGCGCGCCAGCGTCTCCTCGCCGAGACCGGCCGCCCCGCCCTGCTCCAGCCACTCGAACCCGACGGCGGCCAGCTCCTCGGGCTCGGCCCCCTGCGAGGCGGTGAGCAGCCGGCGGAGGAGATCCCGCCGCGTCCGCCCCGACGACAGCGACGCGGCCGCCCGGAGCGCGGCGCGCCCGAGCGCGGGCTCGACGAGGCCGGCGAGGCGCGCGGCCTTGCGCGCGGCCAGGCGGCGGTGGTGGAGCGGCGCGTGCTCGTCCCGGGTGATGCCGAGCAGCGTCGCCGCCGCTTCCCCCGGCCGATCGTCCGCCAGCTGCGCGTCGGCGAGCGCCGACGTGACCGCCGGCGGCAACCCGGGCTCGCGCCCCGTGACCCGCTCGCGCAGGCTCCCCAGCCAGACGATCCGCTCCGACGGCGGCAGCACCCGCGCCAGGGAGATCGCCTGCAGGGCGAGGGCCGGCGTGGCCGCCGCCTCGCGCGCCGCGCGGACGAGCTCGTCGCGCGCCGCGCCGGCGTCCCGGTCGCGCACCAGCTCAGCGAGCTCCAGGCGTAGGCGGGCCCGTGCGCGGCCGTCGGTGGTCGCGGCGATCGATCGCCGGAGCGCTTCCTCGCCCCCCCGCACGGGCAGTACATTATCACGGCGCGCCACGGCCGAGCGGGGCGGCGTGCGAGCGGGGCGCCGTGCTAGAGTGCCCGGCCGCATGGCAGGAAACGTCCCGTCGAACGCGTTCGCGGTCATCCTCGGCGGCGGGGCCGGCACGCGGCTCTGGCCGGCGAGCCGGCGCGCCCGCCCCAAGCAGCTCCTCTCGCTCGGCGCATCCGAGTCGCTGCTCGGGGCTGCCGTCCGCCGGGCGCAGGCGCTGGTCGGGCTCGAGCGGACGCTGATCGTGACGGCCGCCGATCAGGAGGCCGCGGTGCGCGCCGCGATCCCCGACCTCCCCGCGGCCAACATCGTTGCCGAGCCCGTGGCCCGCAACACAGCCGCGGCGGTCGGCCTCGGCGCCGTGGTCGCCGAGCGGCGCGCCGGCCCCGGCGCGGTGATCGCCGTCCTCCCCGCCGATCCGTTCATCGGCGACGAGGCGGCCTTCGAGCGGCTGCTCATCACCGCGATCGGCGAGGCGCGCGAGACCATCGTCACCATCGGCGTCCGGCCCACGCACGCCGAGACGGGGTTCGGCTACATCCGCCTCGGGGCGCGCCTGCCGCGCGCGGGCGGGGACCCGGTTCACGAGGTCGGCGGCTTCTTCGAGAAGCCCGACCGCCCGACGGCCGAGCGCTACCTCACCTCGGGCGAGTACCTGTGGAACTCGGGGATGTTCTTCCTCACCGCCGCGCGGATGCGTGAGGAGGCGCGCCGCCACCTCCCCGGCCTCGGCGCGCTGCTCGACGCCGCCGTGACCGCCCCGGACCACGTCGCCGCCATCGCCGGCGGCTACGCGGGCGTGCCTTCGATCTCCATCGATCACGGCATCATGGAGAAGGCCTCCGGCCTGCGCGTGGTGCCGGGGGCGTTCGGCTGGAACGACGTCGGCAGCTGGGCCGCGCTCACGACGATGCGCCCCCCCGACGGGCGCGGGAACGTCGTGCTCGGCGGCGCCACGCTGATCGACGGTGAGGGGAGCGTGGTGGTGGCCGAGGACGGCGCCCCGTTCGTAGGCGTCGTCGGCGCCAAGGATCTGGTCGTCGTCGCCACCCGCGACGCGATCCTCGTGATCCCGAAGGACCGCGCCCAGGACGTGCGCCTCATCGTCGAGGCGGCGCGCCAGGCCGGCCGCACGGACCTCCTGTGAGCATGAACCGCGCATGAACCCCAGAGTCTTTCGCGAGTACGACATCCGCGGCGTCGCCGACGCCGACTTCCCCGACGATTTCGTGGCCGACCTCGGGCGCGCCACCGGCGCCTACTTCGCGGCCGCCGGCGCCCGGCGCGTGACGCTGGGGCGCGACTGCCGCCTCTCCTCGCCGCGCATCCACGCCGCCTTCAAGCGCGAGCTCTTGGCGTCGGGGATCGACGTCGTCGACGTCGGCATCGTCCACACCCCGGCCCTCTACTTCTCGGTGTTCCACCTCGAGACGGACGGCGGCGTCATGATCACCGCCAGCCACAACCCGGCCGAGGACAACGGCTTCAAGATCGTCGCCGGCCGGACCACGATCTACGGCGCCGAGATCCAGAAGCTGCGCGAGCGGATCGAGCGACGCGACTTCGTCACCGGCGCCGCGCCCGGGCGGGCGACGGCGCACGACATCCTCACCGACTACGTGGCCACCATCGCGGGCAACATCCAGCTCGGCCCGCGCAAGGTGAAGGTCGTCGTCGACGGCGGCAACGGCACGGGCGGCGTCGCCGCGCTGCCGATCCTCGATCGCCTCGGCGTGGAGGCAGAGGGGATCTACTGCGAGCCTGACGGCCGCTTCCCGAACCACCACCCCGACCCGACGGTCGCCAAGAACCTCGCCGACCTCATCGCCCGCGTCCGCGCCACCGGCGCCGAGGTGGGGCTCGCGCTCGACGGCGACGCCGACCGCATCGGCGCCGTCGACGGCCAGGGGCGGATCCTGTGGGGCGATCAGTTGGTCATGCTCTTCGCGCGCGACATCCTCACGCGCCAGCCCGGCGCAACCTTCGTCAGCGAGGTCAAGTGCAGCCAGGCGATGTTCGACGACATCGAGCGCCGCGGCGGCCACGCCATCATGTGGAAGGTGGGCCACTCGCTCATCAAGGCAAAGATGAAGGAGGAGAAGGCGGCGCTGGCCGGCGAGATGTCCGGGCACATGTTCTTCGCCGAGCGCTGGTTCGGCTTCGACGACGCCGTCTACGCCGGCATGCGCCTGGTCGAGCTGCTCTCCCGCTCCGACAAGACGCTGGCCCAGCTCTACGACACCCTCCCCGCCCTCCACAACACGCCCGAGATCCGGATGACCTGCCCCGACGACGTGAAGTTCGAGGTCGTGCGCCGCGCCGTCGCCTGGTTCAAGGAGCGCCACCCGGTCGTGGAGGTCGACGGCGTCCGCGTCCTGTTCCAGGACGCCGGCAAGAACGTCGGCTGGGGCCTTGTCCGCGCCTCCAACACCGGCCCGGTGCTCGTGCTCCGCTTCGAGGCCGACAGCGCCAAGCGACTCGGCGAGATCCAGACCCTCGTCGAGGGGCGCCTGGCCGCGATCATGGCCGAGGTCGGCGCGCCGCCGCCGATGGCCGCGGCGCACTGAGCCTCACAGCGGCTTGGCGTAGAAGAGCGCGCCGCCTGCGGCCTCGACGTAGGTCGCCTGTGCGAAGCCGGCGCTAGTGTAGAGGTGGCGGGCCGGCGCGTTGTTCTCCAGGACCTCGAGGGTGAGCTTGCAGCAGCCGAGGGCGCGCGCCTTCCGCTCGACGGCGTCGAGCAGGCGACGGGCGACGCCCTGGCCTCGGTGTCCGGGGAGGACGGCGAGGTCGTGCACGTTGATGAGAGACCGGGCGTGGAAGGTCGAGAAGCCGAGGAAACAGGTGGCGATGCCGACCGCCTCGGCACCGTCGTACGCCAAGAAGACGAGCGTCGTCGGGTGCGCGCGCAGCGCCGGGATCAACCGATCGAGCACCTCGGGAGCGAGCGGCGCGCCGTTCCCCATCGGGTCGCGGGCGTAGGCGTCGGTCAACGCAGCGACGTCGCGTTGGTGGTTGGTGACGGAGGCGAAGGGTCCGTCACCGATCGAACTCGTGCTCGGCCGTCGCCCGACGTGATCCGTTGATGCTCACGACCGTGTCGTAGTGCTCGACGGTCGGGAACGGGTCGTAGAAGTGGTGGAGCAGCGCCTTCCAGCGCAGGTAGTCGGGCGACGGGCGGAACCTCTGCATGTGGTCCTCGAGCGTCTCCCACTCGACGAGCAAGAGGTAGCGGTGATCGTTCTCCAGGCAACGCTCGAGCGTGCAGGACAGGCAGCCGGGCGCGGCCGTGATGATCGGCCGCGCTTCCGCGAACGCGGCTTCGAACGCGGCGGTCTGGCCGAGTTTGATGGTGAGCATGACAGCTTCGAGGACCATTCGTTCTCCTTGGCGCGCATCCTAGCGCGCCGTCTGACGTCCGCGCCGGCGGGCGGCTTGCGGGCCGCCCGCCACCTAGCGCTTCTTGGCGACCGCCGCGATCCCCTGCTCGAGCGTGCCGAGCAGGGGATCG
>Ga0318551_10000797_pt1 | contig 10196 bp, 8 predicted proteins | sample GRESIP082b2f19_FD_203511 | JGI IMG/M metagenome (GOLD analysis project Ga0318551, IMG submission 203511) | Tropical soil microbial communities from Luquillo Experimental Forest, Puerto Rico - GRE.SIPMG.082b2f19 | ecosystem: Environmental > Terrestrial > Soil > Tropical forest > Bulk soil...
AGGGAGACGAATGCGACGGGGTTACGCGTGGGGTGCGGCCGCCTCCGGTGCGCCGCCGGTCGGAACCAGGGATCCGGCCGGGACCGGCTCGAAGTCGAGCTGGTCGTCCTTGCGACGCACGCGGATGGTGGTGCCGGCGGGGAGCTGGCCGCGCAGGATGAATTCCGCGAACGGGTCCTCGAGGAGCCTCTGAATGGCGCGCTTGAGCGGTCGCGCGCCGAGTGCGGCGTCGAAGCCGCGTTCCACCAGCAGCTCGGTGGCTTCGGGGGTGATGTCGAGGTGGATTTCTTGGGCACTCAGTCGCTCCTTGACCAGGCGCAGAAGGATTCCCACGATCGCACGCATGTCGTCGCGCGTGAGCGCGTGGAACACGATCACGTCGTCGATGCGGTTCAGGAATTCCGGGTTGAACGCGCGCTTCAGTTCCTCGTTGACGGTGCTCTTGATCTCCTGGAACTGCGCGGCCGACCCATCCGCCTGCTTGAATCCAAGATGACGCCCGCCCGAGGCGATCTGCCTGCCGCCGAGATTCGAGGTCATGATGATCACGGTATTCTTGAAATCCACGCGCCGGCGCGAGCTGTCGGTGAGCACCCCATCATCGAGAACCTGAAGCAGGACATTGAACACGTCCGGATGGGCTTTTTCAATCTCGTCCAGCAGCACGACCGAATACGGCTTGCGCCGCACCTTCTCGGTCAGCTGGCCGCCTTCCTCATACCCCACATACCCGGGCGGCGCTCCCACGAGGCGTGACACCGAGAACTTCTCCATGTACTCGCTCATGTCGATCCGGATGAGCGCATCCTCGTCATCGAAGAGAAAAGCCGCGAGCGCGCGCGCCAGCTCCGTCTTGCCGACGCCGGTCGGTCCGAGGAAGATGAACGATCCGATCGGACGCTTCGGATCGCGCAACCCGACGCGATTGCGCCGCACCGCGCGCGACACCGCCGCGACCGCCTCGTTCTGGCCCACGACGCGCTCCTCGAGCGCCTGCTCCATGCGCAGCAGCTTCTTGGTCTCCTCCTCGGCCAGCTTGACCACCGGAATGCCGGTCATGGTGGAGAGCACGTTCGCGATCAGATCCTCGTTGACCTGGACCTCCTTGTCGCGCTTGGACTCGGTCCAGGACTTCTTGAGCTCGTTGCGGCGCGCGCGCAGCTCCTTCTCCTTGTCGCGCAGGCGCGCGGCCTTCTCGTACTCCTGGCCGCGGATCGCCGCCTCCTTCTCCTTGATCACTTCCTCGAGCTTCTTCTCGACCTCGTGGATCTCGGATGGCACCGTGCTGACGGACAGCCGGGCACGCGCGCACGCCTCGTCGATCACGTCGATCGCCTTGTCCGGGAAGAAGCGGTCGTTCATGTAGCGGTCGGCGAGCTTGACGGCCTGCACCACCGCCTCGTCCGTCACCTTCACGCCGTGGTGCGCCTCGTATTTGTCGCGCAGCCCCATCAGGATCGCGATCGTGTCCTGGACGCTCGGCTGATCCACCATGATGGGCTGGAAGCGCCGCTCGAGCGCCCCGTCCTTCTCGATGTACTTGCGGTACTCGTCGAGCGTCGTCGCGCCGATGCACTGCAGCTCGCCGCGCGCGAGCGCGGGCTTCAACATGTTCGAGGCGTCGATCGCGCCCTCGGCGCCGCCCGCGCCGACGATCGTGTGCAACTCGTCGATGAAGATCACCGTGTCCTTGGACTCGCGGATCTCGTTCATCACGGTCTTCAACCGCTCCTCGAACTGGCCGCGGTACTTGGTCCCGGCGACCACCGCCGCGAGGTCGAGCGTGACGATGCGCTTGTTCTTGAGGCTCTCCGGCACCTGGCCCGACACGATGCGCTGCGCCAGCCCCTCCGCGATCGCGGTCTTGCCGACGCCGGGCTCGCCGATCAGCACCGGATTGTTCTTCTTGCGCCGCGACAGCACCTGGACGACGCGCTCGATCTCCTTCTCGCGCCCGATCACGGGATCGAGCTTGCCCTCGCGCGCGAGCTGGGTGAGATCGCGTCCGAACTGATTCAGCGCCGGGGTCTCGGGGCGCTCCTCGCGCTCCGTGCCGCCGGAGGTGGACGGGGTGCCGCCCAGCAGCTTCAGCGTCTCCTCGCGCACGCGCTTGCGATCCACGCCGAGCTCGAGCAGCACCTTCGCGGCGACGCCCTCGCCCTCGCGGATCAGCCCGAGCAGCAGGTGCTCGGTGCCGACGTAATTGTGGCCGAGCGAGCGCGCCTCCTCGACCGCCAGCTCTAGCACGCGCTTCGCGCGCGGCGTGAACGGGATCTCGCCGATCGTCATGGTGCCGCCCGAGGCGCTCACCATGTTCTCGACCTCCTGGCGGATGCGATCCAGGTCGAGGCCGAGGTTGTTGAGCACGGTGGCCGCGATCCCCTCGCCTTCCCGGATCACGCCCAGGAGGAGGTGCTCGGTGCCAATGTAGTCGTGCTGGAGTCGCGCCGCTTCTTCACGCGCCAGGTAGATGACCTTGCGCACCCGTTCCGTGAATTTGTCGTGCATGTCGTCCCTCGTCCGTCCTGGATCGGTTTGTTCAGGCCGCGCCGGAGGCCTCGCGCTCCGCGGCTTCCAGCCGCTCGCGCACCAGCCGGGCACGATACACGTTCCGTTCGGCCGGCGTCATCTCGGCGCCCGACAGGCGCTGGAGATGGGCCGGCTGGGTGAGGATCAGCAACTCGTTCAGCACCCGGATCGGGCCCAAGCCCGGGAAGCCGAGCGCCACTCCCATTCGCACCGCCGAGCACAGCTCGATCACCTCGCGCGAGCTGATCGAGCGGCAGTAGCGCAGCTGGCCGAACCCGCGCCACACCTTGTCCTCGAGCTGGACCCGCGCGTCGCGCAGCATGCGCTCGCGGGCTTTTTCCTCCATCTCGATGATGCGCTGCGTCACGCGTTCCAGACTCTCGATCGAGTCGCGCTCAGTGACGCCCAGCGTCGTCTGGTTCGAGACCTGGAACAGATTGCCCATCACGTCGCTGTGCTCGCCGTAGAGCCCGCGCACGTTGAGGCCGACCTGCATCACGCTCTTCAGGACGTTGTGGATCTCCTTGAGCAGGACGAGCGCGGGCAGATGGATCAGCACGGAGGCGCGCAGTCCGGTCCCGGCGTTCGTCGGGCACGACGTGAGGTAGCCGATCTCCTCGGAGTAGGCGTAGTCGAGCGCGCGGCCGAGCTCGTCGTCGGCCGCATCGGCGAGCGCCCAGGCGTCCGACGGCTGGAGGCCCGGCGCCATCACCTGCAGGCGCACGTGGTCCTCCTCGTTGATCATGGCCGAGACCTTCTCGTCGTTCGAGATCACGAGGCCGCGCGGGCGCGTGCTGTCGCCGAGCTCGTGGCTGACCAGGTGGCGCTCGACCAGCACCTGGCGCTCGAGCGCCGACATCTCGCCCATGTGGAGCAGCAGGCTGCTCGCGAACGCGTGCGACTCGCGCGCCGCGCTCGCCACGCTCGCGACCACGCCCTGCAGCTGCTCGTCGCGCGCCCGGTGCGTGAACGGAACGCCGGCGAGGTTCCGCGCCAGGCGGATGCGGGTGGAGAGCACCATGCCGGAATGCGGCCCGTCCCCGTTCAGCCACGGGCTCGGCCGCGACACGAGCTCGGTAAAATCGCGCGGCGCGCGGTCCGGTTTCATCCCGAGCGCTCCGCCGCGGCCGGCGGCTCGGCCTGCAGGCGCCGGATCTCGTCTCTGATCGAGGCGGCGCGCTCGAATTCCTCGTGCTCGACCAGGCGCTGCAGCTCGTCGTGGAGGCGCTGGATGCGCCGCGCCTTGGATTCGTCCCCTTCCGCGCGCGCCGGGCGCTTCGCCTTGCCCTCGACGCTGCCGTGGATGCGGCGCAGCAGCGGGCGCAGCTGGAACTTGAACGCTTCGTAACAGTCCGCGCACCCGACGCGACCGGTCTCGCGGAACTGCGAGTAAAGCAGGCCGCACTTCGGGCACTGCACACTGCCGACCCGCTCCTCCTCGGTCGAGGTCATGCTGTCCAGCATGCTGGCGAGCTGGTCGGCAATGTCGAACTTGTGCTTGCGGGCGGGCGTGTGCAGGCCCTTTTCCTCGGCGCAGCGCTCGCACACGTGGATCTCCGACATCTTGTTGTCGTGGATCTCCGTGAAATGCACGCTGGCGGAGGACTTGCCGCAGATCTGACAGAGCATGCGCCGATGTTCTCCCGCTCAGGCCGCGTGCAGCCGGCCCCCTTCCAGACGCAGCACCCGGTGCGCCTGGGCCGCCAGGCGATCGTTGTGCGTCACGACCACGAACGTCCGATGCTCGGCCTTGACGAGAGACGCCATGAGTTCGTGAAGCGTCGCCGCCGCAGCCGGATCCAGATTGCCTGACGGTTCGTCGGCCAGCACCACCTCGGGCCCCGACACGAGCGCCCGCGCCACCGCCACCCGCTGCGCCTCCCCGCCCGACAGCTGCGCGGGCAGGTGATCCCAGCGCTCCCTGAGCCCCACGCTCTCGAGCGCCGACTTCGCCCGCTCGCGCGCCCGGGCGGGATCCACGCCCGCAATGCGCAGGGGCATCATCACGTTCTCGCACGCGTCGAACTCGGGCAGCAGATGATGGAACTGAAAGACGAATCCGAGCCGCCGCGCCCGGAGACCCGCCAGTGCGCGCTCGCCGAGGAGATCGAGGCGTGCGCCGGCGAGTTCGAGGGTGCCAGCCTGGGGGCGGTCAAGTGTTCCAAGAATGTTCAGCAGCGTGCTCTTGCCGCTCCCGGAAGCTCCGACGATAGCCAGAATTGTGCCACGCGTGACGTCGAGATCCAGGTCGCGCAACACGTCGAGCGTGCCTCCCGGAGTTTCGTACGACATCGAGACCCCGCGTGCCCGCAACACGATGTCGGAATCGGCAGCTTCACTGTTCACAGCGGGTTCGAATGCCTCGCTCATGTGACCTCTCAGGCCTGTCGCCGGATCGCCTCGACCGGCTCGAGCCGCGACGCCCGCCAGGCGGGATAGAGCGCGGCGGCCAGACACAGCAGCAGGGCGGCAAGAATCACGGCGGCAAAGTCGCCGACTTCAGGCTTCACCGGGAGCTTCTCGATGAAATAGACGTCGCCCGGCAGGCGGATGAACGGATAGCGGCGCAGGATCTCGATCAGCGCGCCGCCGAGCACCATGCCCGCGGCGGTCCCGATCCCGCCGATCAGGAGCCCCTCGAGCAGGAACACCTGGAGCACGAGCGTGCGCGAGGCGCCGAGCGACTTGAGCACGCCGATGTCGCGCCGCTTCTCGAGCACCACCATGAACAGCGTGCTCACGATATTGAACGCGGCGACGAGCACGATCAGCGCGAGGATCACGAACATCACGGTCTTCTCGAGCTTCATCCACGTGAACAGGTTGCGATTCAGATCGATCCAGTTGTTCGCGCGCAGGTCGCGCGAGCCGAGGCGGGCGAGCAGCTTCTCCGCCATCGCCGGCGCCGCGAACATGTCCGCGACGCGCACCTCGATCCCGGTCACGGTCTCGCCCATCGCGAAAAAATCCTGCGCCGCCGCGACCGCGACGAAGCCGAGGCTCGAATCGTACGTGTAGAGGCCGGAGCGGAAGATCGCGACCACCTCGAACGTGCGCAGCCGCGGCGCGAATCCGAGCGCGGAGCGCGACGAGCTCGAGATCGAACCGAGCACGAGCGTATCGCCCGGCCGCACGCCGAGCCGGTCGGCGAGATCCGCGCCGAGCGCAATCCCGGGGTGGCCGGAGCGGGTCAAGACCGGGATGGAATCGAGCGCGGGGACGAGATGCGCGCCGATCGTGGTGACCGAGCGCTCCGCGGCGAGGTCCACGCCCTTCACGACCAGGCCCTCGGTCACGCCCTCGTGAAACGCCATCGCCTTCGTGTACGTGAACGGCGCGACTCCCAGCACGCCCGGCACCTGCGCGGCGCGCGCGGCGAGCGGCCCGGCGCCCGAGATCCCCGGCCCGTGCTCGCCGAGCAGCACGACGTGTGCGTCAGTGCCGGCGATGCGGGTCTGGATCTCGGATTCGAACCCGTTCATCACCGCGAGCACGGTGAGGAGCGCGGTGACGCCCAACGCGACACCCGCCATCGAGATCCCGGTGAGGAGCGTGATGAAGCCGCTCTGACGCCGCCGCCTGAGGTAGCGGCCGGCGATCCACAGCGGCAGGTTCACCGCGAGGGGCGTCCGCGCGGCGGCGCGGCGGGCGCCGCGGCCCCGGGCGCCGGGCGCCCGCGCAGCGACGCGGGTCCGGCGGCCGCGCCGGCTTCCGGCTCCTCGTCGTGCGGCTCCGCGCGGCCCTCCTCCGGGCGCAGCTGCGGGAACAGGATCACGTCGCGGATCGAGCGCGAGTCGGACGCGAGCATCGCGAGGCGGTCGATGCCGATGCCCACCCCGCCGGTCGGCGGCATGCCGTACTCGAGCGCGCGCACGTAATCCTGATCCATCCCCTGCGCCTCCTCGTCGCCGGCCTCGCGCAGCGCCATCTGGGCTTCGAGCGCGCGGCGCTGGGCCTCGGGATCGTTCTGCTCCGAGAACGCGTTCGCGATCTCCATCCCGCACACGAACAGCTCGAAGCGCTCGACCACGCCTGGACGCGTGCGGCTCGCGCGCGCGAGCGGCGATGTCTCGATCGGATGATCGACGACGAACACCGGCTGCTCGAGCGTCGGCTGCACCTTCTCGCTGAAGATCGCATCGAGCAGCCCGCCCGGGCCGATGCCGGGCCGCGTCTCCACGCCGAGCTTCGCAGCCACGCGCCGCAGCGTCGCGGCCTCGAGCCGGCCGACGTCCTCGCCGACCGCCGCGCTCACCGCCTCCACCATCGAGAGCCGCTTCCACGGCGGCGTCCAGTCGAGCGTCACGCCCTGGTGCGGCACGCGGGTCGAGCCGGCCGCCGCCGTCACCGCCTCGGCGATCAGCGCCTCGGTGAACGCCATCATGTCGTGCACGTCCGCGAACGCCTGGTAGTACTCGAGCATCGTGAATTCGGGATTGTGGGTGCGATCCATGCCCTCGTTCCGGAAGTCGCGCGAGAACTCGTACACGCGCTCGAGCCCGCCCACGATCAGGCGCTTGAGGTAGAGCTCGTTCGAGATGCGCAGGTAGAGCTCCATGTCGAGCGCCTGGTGGCGCGTCACGAACGGACGCGCGAACGCGCCGCCGTAGAGCGGCTGCAGCACCGGGGTCTCGACCTCGATGTAGCCGTTGCGGTCGAGCGCGGCGCGCAGCGTCGAGACGAGGCGCGCACGGCGCCGGAACGTTTCGCGCACCTCGAGGTTCATGAACAGGTCCGCGTAGCGCTGGCGATAGCGCGTCTCCGGATCCTTCAAGCCGTCCCATTTCGCCGGCAGCGGGCGCAGCGACTTCGCGAGCAGCTCGAGCGTGTCCACGCGCACCGTGATCTCGCCGGTCTTGGTCCGGAACAGCGGCCCCTCGACGCCGATCCAGTCGCCGACGTCGAGCAGCTCGTAGCGGCGGTACTGCTCCCCGAGATGATCGGCCTTGAAATAGAGCTGGATCCGCCCGGTGGCGTCGAGCAGGTGCGCGAAGCCGGCCTTGCCGTGGCCGCGCAGCGTCATCACGCGCCCCGCGACGCGCACGCGCTCGCCCGGCTCGGTCGTGACCCGGTCGCCGCGGGCCAGGAGGTCCGCCGCGTGATGCGTGACGTCGTAGCGGTACGCGTAGGGCTCGACCCCGATCGCCCGCCAGGCGGCGAGCTTCGCGGCGCGCTGCCGCATCAGCTCATCGAGCGACATGGCCCTCCCGGGCGTGCTGCGCCATCGGCGCGCGCGGCCCGCCGCCCGCGATGTGCCGGCTGCCGCACCTAGACCTTCGCGCCGCGATGCAGGTGTTCGAGCGCCAGCTTGCTCGCGCCCGGATCGACCGGCACCGGATAGCGCCCGCTGAAGCACGCCCGGCAGAACCGCGAGCCGTCGCGCTCGCACGCCAGCAGGCCCTCGAGCGACAGGTAGCCGAGCGAATCCACGCCGAGAAAGTCGCGAATCTCCTCGACCGACTTGAGCGCACCGATCAGCTCGCGGCGGCTCGGCGTGTCGATGCCGTAGAAGCACGGGTGCGTGACCGGCGGCGAGCCGACGCGGAAATGCACCTCGCGCGCGCCGGCGCGGCGGATCAGCCGCACCAGCTTCCGGCTCGTCGTGCCGCGCACGATCGAATCGTCCACCACGACCACGCGGCGACCGCTCAGCACTTCGGACACCGGATTGAACTTGACCCGCACGCTCGAGTCGCGGCCGGCCTGGTGCGGCTGGATGAACGTGCGTCCGACGTAATGATTGCGGATCAGCCCGAGCTCGTAGCGCAGCCCGGATTCCTCGCTGTAGCCGAGCGCGATCGAATTGCTGGAGTCGGGCACCGCGATCACGATGTCGGCGTCCGCCGGCTGTTCGCGCGCGAGCTGGTGCCCGATGCGCCGGCGCACGCGGTCCACGCCCTCGCCGAACACGCGGCTGTCCGGACGCGAGAAGTAGATGTGCTCGAAGATGCACTGCTGGAGCGGCTCCGCCTCGGGCAGCGCGCGGCGCGCGCGCATGCCCTGAGGATCGAGGCGCACCAGCTCGCCGGGCTCGACGTCGCGCACGAACTCCGCGCCGACGAGATCGAGCGCGCAGGTCTCGCTCGCCACGACGTAGCCGTCGCCGAGCCGCCCGATGCACAGCGGCCGGAACCCGTGCGCATCGCGCAGCGCCAGCACCGCATCGGGAATCAGCACCACGAGCGAGAACGCGCCCTTCACCTGCTTCGCCGCCTCGATCAGCGCGTCCTCCGCCGACCCCGAATCCGACAGCGCCATGAGGTGCATGAAGATCTCGGTGTCGAGCGTGGTCTGGAAGATCGAGCCGGATTCCTCGAGGCTCTGGCGCAGCTCGCGGGCGTTCACGAGATTGCCGTTGTGGGCCAGCGCCATCGCGCCGCCGCGGTAGACGACGCGCAGCGGCTGCGTGTTCTCGAGCGTGACGCTGCCCGAGGTCGAGTAGCGGTTGTGGCCGATCGCGAGCGAACCTGGCAGGCGGGTGAGGTCGGCCTGGCGGAACACGTCCGAAACCAGGCCGAGGCCCTTGTGGGAGTGGAATTCCCCGCGCTCGTCGCAGCACACGAGGCCCGCCGACTCCTGGCCACGATGCTGGAGCGCGTGCAGGCCGAGGCTCACGATCTCGGCGGCGCGCGGCACGCCGATCGCCCCGAACACCCCGCACTCCTCGTGCCAGCCCTTTGTCGAGCCCAGCATTCTAGTCCTCCTCGTCCGGCACCGCTCCGCCCTCGATCCAGGGCAGCGGCACCGCGGCATCCGACTGCCTATGTTCCTGCGAATGGGGATTGCAGAGCAAACCGTGGCGGCGGTCGCGCAGCACCGCGAGCCCCGAGGCGCCTGCGGCGGCGTCCGTTCCGGGCTCGAAGCCGAGGATCCAGGCCACGCCCTCGCGCACCCCGATCCGTTCGCCGGTCTCGTGCAACCACCAGCGCTCGGCGGCCGGCCGCGCGGTCGCGCCGCGCTCCGTCACGAGCACGACCTGCGCGCCGGCCGGAACCGGCGCGGGATCGGACGGCTCGATGCGCAGCGCGATCCTTTCCTTGTGCGGGTTGTAGAACTGGGTCGAGCGATGCAGGAGGTCCAGCAACTCGGCCCTGCCGGGCAGCGGCCCCTCGAGCTCGATGCAGCGCACGCGCCTGAGCTCGCGCAGCGTGCCGCCCTCCGGCAGGTACGCGCGCGCGACGCCGAGCGCGGAGACCGCCTCGGGGTCCCGGGTCTTGAGTTCGACCCACGCCTGCGCCACGCGCATGTCCCCGCGCTTCGTCTTCATGCGCGCTCCAGATGGCGCGCGAGGCCTTCGAACAGAAGCAGCCCGGGCCCGCCGCCCGAGAGCCCATCCGGCGCGTCCGCCGCCGCACGGCGGCGCTCCGCCCAGGCGCCCGTCACGCCGCGCGCGACCGCGCCGGCGTCCTGCGCGCGCTCGGGGTGCGGCATCATCGCGAGCACGTTGCCGCGCGAATTGCACATCGCGGCGATCGCGCCGCGCGAGCCGTTCGGATTGTCCGGGAAGCGCCGCGCGAGCCTGCCGTCCGCGCCCGCGTAGCGGAGCGGCGCCAGCCCGGCGCGGGCGAGCGCGGTGAGACGCGCCGGATCGCGGGTCGTGAAGCGGCCCTCGCCGTGCGCGACCGGCAGCGGGAGCACCGTTCCCGGCGCGAGGTGGCGCGTGAACA
>Ga0318551_10000812_pt1 | contig 10132 bp, 5 predicted proteins | sample GRESIP082b2f19_FD_203511 | JGI IMG/M metagenome (GOLD analysis project Ga0318551, IMG submission 203511) | Tropical soil microbial communities from Luquillo Experimental Forest, Puerto Rico - GRE.SIPMG.082b2f19 | ecosystem: Environmental > Terrestrial > Soil > Tropical forest > Bulk soil...
GGGTACATCCGGGCCAGCACGTCGAGGTCCACCTCGTCGGCAATGTGGCCGACGGGCAGGTGCAGCCGCCACAGCTCCCGGCAAGCGGCCTGGTCGGGCAGTGGGATGTCGACGACGAAGTCCATCCGGCGCACGAACGCCGCGTCGATGTTGTGCCTGAGGTTCGTGGTCAGCACCAGCAGGCCCTCGAACGACTCCAGGCGCTGCAGCAGGTAGGCGGTCTCCAGGTTGGCGTATCGGTCATGGGCGTCGGAGATCTCGGTGCGGGTGCCGAACAGCGCGTCGGCCTCGTCGAGCACCAGCACCGCCTGGGTGCGTTCGGCGGCGTCAAAGATCCCGGCGAGGTTTTTCTCGGTCTCGCCCAGCCACTTCGAGACGATCTGGGACAGGTCGACCCGTAGCAGGTCAGTCTGGGCGGCCGTCGCCAGGACCTCGGCGGCCAGGGACTTGCCGGTGCCCGGGCGCCCGGTAAGCAGCAGCCGGGCGCCTCGCCGGGCCCGCGCCGTCCGGCCCATCTCCCAGTCCTCGAGCACCGTGCCCTGGTGCACGAGCCGGGCCACCGCGTCCCGCAGCTGGAAGCCCGCTTCCTCCGGCAGCACCAGACGCTCCCAGGGCACCGCGGGGGTGGTCAGCTCCGCGCCGAGCGGCAGCACCGCGCCGGTGCGACGGCGCAAGGCTGCCGATGCCGTCGCCACGCTCGGCTCCTGCCCGGCGACCAGGATGTCGCTCGCCACGGTGGCGACCCAGGCCGGGTCCAGGGGCAGCCGGGTAGCGAGGGCCCGCGCGGTGGGGTCGTCAATGCCCGGCATTACGGCTCGCCACGCCAGCTGCCGCTGATCCGCTGGGACCGGCCCGGCGGGCAGGACGATCACCGGGCGGGCGCTGTCCAGATGGACCGAACCTGCTATCACGCACAGGACCAGCGGCCCGGGCAGACCGCCTATCCAGTCACTGCGGACCAGCCCGTGCTCCCGGTCACCGGTCGCCGACCGGGGCAGCAAGAGGACCGGGATCGCATCCCTGGCCGCGGCGTGCACAGCGGATTGACGGGCCGTCTCGGGAGCGGCGTCGGCGGTGTCGACGCGGACTGCGAACGCCTGCCCGCCCACCGCGGCCAGCAAGACGGCGCAGCGGCCCATCGCGATCGGTTCCTCGGTCGCGGAGCAGATCACGGTGGCCGCGCCACCGTCCCGGATGACCCGCCCGGCCCGGTGGACCAACTCGCCGTCCAGCCAGGCATCGAGCCCGGCTGGCGCCGGTCCGAGGACGATCCGCTGGAGCCCGGGCGGGGTCGAGTCCACCCCGTGCAGGGCTGCCCAGAGCTGGTCGGCCAGAGTCAGCGACCGCTCGAATAGACCGCTTGAACCGGTGATCCGCAGGACGCCGAGGCGGGCCGCGGACCCTTCGCCGAGCAGGCGGCGCACCTCGGTCCGGTCGACGCCGGACTCGGCGAGGACCAAGGCCGATAGGCCCACGGTGGGCCTCGGCTCGCCGAGGGGATGGAGGCTGCGCAGGGTACCGGCCAGGCCCTCGTGCTCCTCGGCCAGGCCTGCCAGCACCACCAGCCGTCGCTCGGTGTCGGTCAGGCCGAGGCGCGCGGTGAGAGAGTCCAGTGGTGAACGCGATCCCGGTACCAGGCCCATGGTCAGGCCATGCCGGACTTGGTCGGCCCAATTGCGCAGGAAGGAGACTGCGGTCGTGGCGGCATGGTCGGCGCTGTCCAGCCGCTCGATGACGGTGGCCAGTGCCTCGGCGACCGCCCCGGCCTCGGCCGTCAGCGACAGGCTGTGCGCCTGGACCGTGGCCCGGGCCAGCACTGTGCGATCACTCATAGCGGATCACCACCACGGCCCCTAGCCACGACACGAAGCCCGGGTCCAGGTCCAGACCGGTGCGGCGCACGTCGAGGTCAACGTCGGCCAGTCGCAACCGGAACTCGATCCAGCCGGGGTCGTGAAATATCACCCCGGCCCGCGCGCAGATCCGAGCAACCAGTTTCCGTGGATCTTCCTCACTGCGCATCGCGTCGGCAGTGGCGCGGGCCCACGCGTCCGCCAAGGTGCCGAGCCGGACGTGTTGCTCCATAGTCGGCTCTGGACCGGGCGCTACGGCATGCGGCGGCAGGCCGGCGACCGCGCGGACGGCCGGGTCCTCCCGCGCAGCGGGGTCGGCGCCGGCGAGGATCTGGGCCAGGTGGAACAGCAGCCAGCCTGTCGGCTGCTCTCCCAGCGCGTCGTCGGCGAACGCCGCGTCGGGGATCCCGGCGGCGTCCGCCGTCGCAAACAGGTAGACCAGGCCGCCGCGGCGGGTGGGGGCGCCGTCGGAGGCAAGCGCCGGGTCCGGTCCCGGCTCGGCGGCTGTCCGGGCGGGCGTCTCTGCCGGGCCACCCGGCGTGGTGGCGCCGGATGTCCCCGCTGGGCCAGGCCTGGGCCCCTGGGCGGCTGCGGCCGGGGACGGTCGTCCCGGTGCGGCCGCGGGATTCCCGGACGCCTCCCAGATGCCGGTGGCACGACGTGGCTCGATCGCGGCGGCCCGGGTCTCGTCGCGTTCCTTGTGACGGGCCGAGCCCGTACCGTGCGCCGGCCAGGCGGCACCCCGGCTGTCGCTCGCGTCACCGCGGCGACCAGGGCCGTCTCCCGAGGACGTAGCCTTGTCACGGGTCGGGCCAGTGCCGTGCACCGGCGAGGCGTCCTCCCGTCCGTCGCCCGGGGACTTGGCCTTAGGACGCGCGGCGGCGGGCGCCGGGATGACGGCACCGGATCCGGCACCGTCGACGACGGAGGGCAATAGCGCCAGCACTGTGGCCGCCCCGGGGCGGCGCAGCAGGGCTGGTTCCGCCTCGGCTGCGGCTAGCACCGCCCAAGCCCGCTGGACCTCAGGACCTGGCCGGAGCCGGCTCCGGCGCCATGCCCTGGCGAACGGCGATCTGGCGGCGATGTCGCGCACCAGTAGCCGGACCCGGTGCGCCGCGGCGGGATCCGGCGCGGCGGTGCCGGTGTCGCCCAGCCAGTCAGTCGCGCGCTGCCCCGAGGCGGCCAGCACGATGCTGGCGACCTGACGCCAGCCAGACGTGCCGAGCAGCCGGTGGACGGCCGGCAGGCCGGCCCGGGTCACCGCAAAGCTCAGGGCATGGACGGCGCGGCCCGGGTCGCGGGCCAGGATGGCGATCACCGTCCCGGCCGACCGGCTCAGCGGGTCGGGATCGGCGTCGGTGAGGACGCCGGCGGCGCGCCAGGCCCACTCCCGGCCGGGCCGGGCCAGGGCGAGCGTCGCGACCAGGTCGGCGATGGCGTCCACCCGGCCGCGGAAACGGACGACATCGGGACCAGCGTCGGCCAGGGCCGTGCACAGGGCGACGGTGACGGCGCGCGCCCAGTCCCGGGTGATGGCGACATCCGGCCGGGTCAGGTCGAGGTGGAGTGAGATCTCCAACCGGCGCAGGTACCAGTTACCGGGTGGCACGGAGGACGCGCTCAGCACCTCGTCCAGCCGACGGGTGGTGAGGTCGGCGAGCAGGCCGCGCACGCGCGCGCCGTCGTCCGGGTCCGCCACGGTGGCCCGGGCGCGCAGGCGGTCGACGATCAGGTCGGTCATCCGACTCTCACCCGCCCTACGAGGCTGTCGGCGTCGAGTCGGCTGCCGGGCGTCGCGGCGCCGAACCCGGTGTCCACCCCGAGCCCGGTGCGGCCGACCACGGCCGCGGCCGGGCCCGGCGCCGCCGGGCCGACATAGGCGGTGAGGTTCAGGCGGGTGCTGCGACCGATCCGCATCCCCTCACCCAGTTCGCAGACCTCGACTAGGGTGTGGGCCGGGCGGTGGTCGGCGAGGATGTCGTCGAGCACGTGGCGTCGTTCGTCATCGAGGTGCCCGGGGATTAGCAGCGTGAAGCGGTGAGCGGTGGCGTCGTAGGCGGTGCTGAGGCGCTCGCCCGAGGCGGCCGCGAGCACGCCCCGTGCTCCAGCGTCGTCCCGGCCGCCGATCGCGAACCGGCCGAGGTTCGTGGTGCGCGATCCGGCGCCGCCGACGATCTCGTCTGGTTGCGCCAGGGGTCGGGCACCGAGCACCGGGCCGACCAGACCGCGCAGACGCCAGGTCTCGATCAGGGCCGGGCGGACGCCGAGGTAGATCTCCATCAGGCGGAGCAGGCAGGCGATGGTTCCGCGGCGGCGGAACAGCGGGTAGACCTCGGCGATCAGCGTCCGGCGGGCGGATTCCGGCCATCGTTGGTCCAGGGTCAAGGCGGCGAAGGAGGCCAGCCAGGCGACGGCGTGGCCTGGGGATCGATCAGGGCCGCCCGTTCCGCTGCCCGCTGGTCCAGCTCGTGCAGCAGGCCCTCGGTCGGGGCGAGCAGGCGCTGCAGGAAGTCCGCGGCCGGCTCCTGCCGGGACCAGGCCTTGGGGAGGGCTCGCAGCAGCGGGTGCCCGGGCCGCTCCACCCGAAGCGGCCCGACCGTGGGCGATACCCGCTCGGTTCCGGAGAGCAGCAGCTCGATCCAGAGGTAGCGGCCGGGGGGTGCGTGCACTGGCAGCTCGTAGGTCTCCAGCCTGTCGTCGAGACCGGGCCGTGGCCAGGGGAGCTCGGAGCCGTTCGGACGCCGGTACGGGACGTGGGGTTCGGTCTGACCGGCCGCCTCGAGCAGGTGGGCCGGCGCCTGAGGCGGGGTTGCGTCGGGGGTGGAGATCTCCACGGTGCCCCGTTCCGGCGGCGTCGCCGGGATCGGGTCGAGCACGTCGTCGGCATCGGTGGTGAGGAACCGCAGGCCGATCGAGGCGCCGGGCGGCAGGCAGGCGCCGACGAAGACCCTGCCCCACCGGGTGCGGTAGGCGTGGCTGTCCAGCCGGTAGGTGACCACCCGGCCCGACGGATGGTGTCGCGCGGCCGATCCGGCGGTCCACGCGTACCCGTGCGCGGTGGTGAACGCCACCCGGCCGTTTGGTGCGATCGCGACCGCCTCCCCGTCGAAGCCCGGTGCCAGCAAGGGCTCTCGCTCCACTAGGACGTCGCCGTCGAGGAGGTAGTCCCGGATCGGCAGGCCTGGCCCGAAGGCCACCACCAGCCGTCCTCCGGGGTCGAGATCGAGGTCGACGGCGCCATCCAGTTGCCGCAGCACGGTCCCGTCGGGGCGAGCCACCACCGCCCGGTCGTCCGGTGCGCGCCAGAGCACGAGCGGGCCGAGCGGGGTACCGGCGTCCCGGGCCACGGTCAACCGCCACGGTGTCATCCGGCCCGGGTAGCAAGGGTGGACCAGCTCACAGCCGGACCGCGGGCCGCGCCGCCCGGCCAGGACGACGAGCCTTCCACTCTTCCCGGCTCGCACCAGGACCAGGGCGCGGCCGCAGTCGGGGGCGACGTCGACGGGGTGGCCGCCGGGGATGGCGACCCGGCGCAGCAGCCGGTCTGTGCCGAGATCGACCACTCGCACCGAGTCCGCGCCGGTCTCGGCGATGTAGAGCCGGTGACGGCAGTCGACAGCGAGGCCGGCGGGATAGTCGAGCGGCCCGCGCGCGGGCTGGTGGCCACGGACTCCGCCGTCCGCCCGGGTGGCGGCAGGTGCGGCCGGTGTGCGGCGGCGCTGTCCGCCGGCGCCGGACGGCAGCACCTCGACCCGCCCCTGGCCCGGGTGGCTGCGGTAGGCGCGGCACCAGTCGTCGAAGACCAGCGAACCTCGAATCCGACCAGGGCGGCAGTCCCGGCGGCTGGCGACCGTCGCCGGGTCCCCCGGCGTGGTCTCCCTGTCGTCGTACCAGGTCAGCTCGATGGTGCCGTCCGGCAGCAGCGCTGTCCCCTGGTGCGCGCACCGGACCCACTGGTCGGCGTTGACCAGCTGGGAGTAGCTGCGCCCGGCGCCCGAGTCACTCATCAGCACACGTCCGGCGGCAGCGGGACCAGGGTGCCGTCCGGCGGCGCCGGCTGATAGGGCGCGCCGATCGGCAGCGGATCGCCGACGACCACGGACAGGTCGACCAGTTCGGGTACCTCCCAGCGCTCGAGAGCGAGCAGGTCGACCGCCGTGTAACCGCCGCTGCCGTCGGGGACGCCGAGAGCTGATCCGGTGACGTACTCGACGCCCTCTACCTGGACGGCGACCGCTTCCAGCTCGGCGATCCGGACCGTCCGCCCGAGCGGCCAGCCGGCGCCGTCCGGGCCGAGCGGCGGCAGCACAGCCAGGTACTGCCGCAGGATCGTCTCCACCCACCGCCGGACGGCATCCACCTGGTAGCTCGTACGGACCGCCAGCCCGATCGACACGGCGATCTGCCGGTAGGTGGGCGGGACGACGTACAGCTCGGCGGTGACAAGTCGGCGCACGTCCAGGTACCGGGCGACGCGGCGGAGCAGGCCGAGGCCGGGCAGCGGCGCGTTGGGCGCGGTGAGGTCCTCGGTAGGGAAGACCACCACGCTGATCACGCCCGCCGCGGGCACCGAAGGTGTGTCCGGGTGCAGCAGGGGCAGGGTCTCGGCCCGTCCGACGCCCGTGACCTGTAGGGCGAGCTCACGGAAATCTTCGGCAACGACCGCCCGGTCACCGCGGTGGATGTCGGCCGGGATCGCGTCGAGCGCCTCGGTCAGCGAGGCGGCGTCGGCGCCGCCGGCGGCCGCCAGGGGGTTGGTCACCTTGACCCCGCCGACTGCGATCGAGCTCAGCGCGCCGGCCGGGACGTTCCCGGCCAGACCGCCGCCGTAGCGGTAGGACTGCACCCGGATCCGCTCACCGAGCTGAGGCACCCGTAGCCCGCTGAAGTGGACGGCGCCCGCCTCGTGATCGACGGTGTAGTAGCGGTCGTCGACGCCACTGACGACGTCGGTGTCGACCTCGGTCCAGTCCTGCCAGATGCCGTTCTCCTCGACCTGGAGCCGGACGGAGCCCGGCAGCACCGGGTGCTGGGTCAGCGGATATACCTGGTCGGCGTCCCCTGTGCCGGTCCCCAGCTGTTCGAGGGCCGCCGTGCGCGCGTGCTCGGCCAGGCAGGCGTTCAGCCCTATCCAGCTGATCCGGGCGATGCCGTCGTTGATGTGGTCGCTGGCCGGCCTGCTGACCTGCAGCCAGGCGATGACGTTTTGCGCCTGCGCCGGGTCGGCCAGCGGAGGTGGGCTGTCCTGGTCGCCGGGGGAGACGACAGCGGGATCGATCACCGGAAGGGTCTGCGGCAGAAGGACTTCGACGACGCCGGTGGTGACCAGGCCGCGCGTGGTGTCGTCGCGTACGCTGAGTGCGGTGAAGCCCTGGCCCGCGCCCATCCACATCCGCCAGAGCATGGCCGGCGGGTCGACGGTCAGACCCGGTGAGCCGAACGCGTCGGCCCCGGCCGCGTCCAGGTCCTGCAGGGCGAACGGACGCGGAATGGTCTCGTCGAAGGCCATCCCGACGAACAGGCTGCGCGCGCCGAGCTGGGCGGGATCGGTCGCCTTCTTGCGCAGGACGGCGATCCACAGGCTGTGGTCGAGCGTGGCGTCGACGTCGAGCGGGATCGCATCCGCCGAGGTGGGATCGGCAGGGACGGCGGTGGTCACGTAGAAGGTGGCGGGGTCGCTGTCCGCGAGTCCGGCCCGGGCCCTGGCGTCGGCGCGGCGGTCGGCCTCGGCACGGTCACCGCTCGCGGGCGGCGCCGGCGTCTTGCCGACCCCCACCGCGTCCAGCGGCCACACCTGGGTGTCGCCAGTGGTCGAGAACACGGCGGATCCGGCGCGGACGTCGGTGTCCCGCGGGACCGGCACGCCCGCAGCGAGTTCCGTGGTCGCAGCGAGCAGTGCCGTCGCCGGCACGGCCGGTCTCGGCCGGACCCCCAGCAACCGCAGGAACTCGATCTTCGTGGTGTCCGGGATCTGGTTGAACTGGTAGAGGACCGACTCGCCGAGGTAGGCGAAGAGCTCGAGGAGGGCGATCCCCGGGTCGGATTCGTTGTGGTCGGTCCATTCCGGCGTGTAGACCGGGATCCGGCGCAGCAGCTCCTGCTTCAGCTGTTCATAGCTGCGATTGTCTAGGGTCGGGGTGATCAGCGCCATCGCTCACCCCCGGAAGTAGAAGGGGTAGACCAGGTTGTCCTGGCGCAGGTCCGACAGCCGCTGGTACGAGATCGACAGCCAGGCCAGTTCTGGCTCGTCGCCCGCGGTCACCGATACGTCGGTCAGCTGGATCCTCGGCTCCCAGCGGGTCAGCGCCGTCTCGATGTCCTTGGCGATCGCCGTCCGGGTGGTCAGCGTGTTCGGCTCCATGAGGTAGCGGCGGAGCCCGCAGCCGAACTCCGGCAGCATGATCCGCTCGCCGGGTTCGGTGTCCAGGATCTGCTCGATCGACTGCCGGATCCGGTCCATGCCCGACACTCGCGGCAGCCCGCCGGTGAGCGGGTCCGGCTGGATCGGGAACCGCAGCCCGGTGCCCAGCCACTGATCGGCGATGGTCTGCACCGTCGGCTGGCTCATACCCTCGATCCTCGGCAGCGTGCGTCACCGACGCGTTACGAGCCGCCAGCGGCCCCGTCCGTTCCGGCGCGCCGTGACGCCGTCGTGACGAGCGAGCGCAAGGCTGCCGGAATGACGCGCCCAGGTTCCGCTGCGGCGCCGCGACATCGAGCGCCGCCACGATATCCGGAACGCAGGACCACAGCGAGCTATGGCGTCGCCCCTCGAGCGGCCATACTCTCGAAGGATGAGGACGATGAAGCGGCCGGTGCCGCCGCGGCGGCGGTTGCGGCTGGGCGACAGCGGCGGGACGGCCGAGTTGTCGGTCGACCGGAACGCGGTCGACGTGCTCACCCGGCGACCGGGAACGCTGTCCCGTAGCATCGCGGGCCTAGACCAGGCATCGAGCGAAGCCGCACCGGCGAGCGTGCGCACCGCGCTGGCCGGGCCCGGTGACCCCCTCGGCGCCGCAGTGCGCGACGACCTGGAACGTCGCTACGGCCACGACTTCGGCGCCGTCCGGGTGCACACCGACGCCGGCGCCGCGCGATCCGCGCGCGACGTGGACGCCCTGGCGTACACCGTGGGCCAGCACGTCGTGTTCGGCGCAGGATCCTACTCTCCGGACACCCCGCATGGCCGGCACGTGCTGGCTCACGAGCTGGCTCACGTCGTCCAAGGCGGCCCGGCGGATGTCGTCCGGCGTTATCGCCCCTCGACCGCCATGGCGTTCGGCGAGCTCGATACCGCCACCCTGGTCGAGCAGTCCTTCGATCCCAAGACGGATAGGGACTCCAAGCCGTGGATCGAGCTGGTGACGGTCGGGTTCACCGGCACCGCGACCGACACGGACGGCAATACCTACTGGACCGGAATCGCCACTGCGAAGTACCACGCCAACCCCGTCAAGCTCGCTCACCTGACCTTTATCGTGGCGGGCGGTTCCGCCGAACTGGGCCGCACCGACGCTGGGTCCTTCACGGTGTTCCGGATCGAGGGGTACGGCTACAACAGCGGCACGCACTCGGGAACACCCGACATGAAGCAGCGTGAGCCCGGGGCGAACTGGCGCTACACGAAGAAGGACGCCTCGGGCAGGCGGCCCGCCAACATGAGCCTCGCTGTCTTCTACAACGAGGGTGAAGCGCTGCACGTCGGGCCGATCGACTACAGCTCCCACGGCTGCGTCCACGTCGACTGGGCTGCAATGCGGCAGGTCAACTACCACAGTGTCATCGGCCTAACCAAGGTAAAGGTCAGCTATCCGAAGAAGGCCTGACCGCGGCAGCAGGCCCGGTCACGGGCATAGCGGATCGGGCGGAACCGGTTCCAGGTCAGGGGGGCTGGGTTGCAGGGCATCGGCCGGATCGGTGCCCTTGATCAGGGCGTGGGTCAGATCCGCATCCGCGGCCAAAGCGGGGGTGGCCGAGAGCTCGCCCAGCCAGGCTCCGGGCGTTGCCCCGGGTGCGGTGCTGTCGGTGCCGAAGATCTGATCCATGGCCTGCTCCGGGGTCAGCCCGACGAGAGCCAGGTCGGCCTGCACTGTGGCATCGGCCTTGAAGGCGGCCAGCAGTTTTCCGGAGGCGAAGAAGTCCGCGGCGATGCCGAGACCCGCGCTGGGCGGGATGCAGAATCGCAACGCTAGCAGGAACCACAACTGGAACAGGAATACCACGATCGGCAGGAACATCAGGAACAGGAAGAACGCGACCAGGAAGAACAATTCCAGGGC
>Ga0318551_10000820_pt1 | contig 10084 bp, 8 predicted proteins | sample GRESIP082b2f19_FD_203511 | JGI IMG/M metagenome (GOLD analysis project Ga0318551, IMG submission 203511) | Tropical soil microbial communities from Luquillo Experimental Forest, Puerto Rico - GRE.SIPMG.082b2f19 | ecosystem: Environmental > Terrestrial > Soil > Tropical forest > Bulk soil...
CAGCACGACCGCCCGCCGGAAATTCGGATCGCCCAGCAGCGGGGTGGCCACCAGCAGGCACCCCGCGAGCATTTCCGGCATATTTCCATTGTGGCCGAAGCCGGCCGGTCAGTGGCGCGCCAGGGGGTGCCCCGGCCGCGTGTCGGGCCGTCCGTGGGCTGGCCGCCCGCCCGCCGCGTCGCGCACGGCGGCAGCCACCGCCGAGGCGACATCCGGGTGGAAGACCGACGGGATGATGTAGTGCGGGCTCAGTTCCTCCGCCGAGACCACCCCGGCCAGCGCCCGGGCCGCGGCGACCAGCATGTCGTCGGTGATGGTCCGGCTTTGCGCGTCCAGCAGCCCACGGAACACCCCGGGGAAGGCCAGCACGTTGTTGATCTGGTTCGGGTAGTCACTGCGGCCGGTCGCCACCACCGCCGCGTGCTCGCCCGCGGCGACCGGGTCCACCTCAGGCACCGGGTTGGCCAGTGCGAAGACGATAGCGTCCGGCGCCATGGCGGCGATGTCGTCGCCGGTGAGGATGCTCGGCGCGGACACCCCGATCAGCACGTCCGCCCCGCGCACCGCGCCCGCCAGGTCGCCGCGGTAGCCGTCCGGGTTGGTGTGCTCGGCCACCCAGGCCAGGTTCTCGCCCATGCCCGGCCGCTGCTGGTACACCGCGCCCTTGTCATCGCACACGATCACGTCGGTCGCGCCGGAGGCGAGCAGCAGTTTGAGCACCGCCGTGCCGGCCGCGCCCGCCCCCGCCATCGTGATCCGGACCGCTCCCAGCTTCTTGCCCACCACCCGCAGCGCGTTCGTCAGCGCCGCCAGCACCACGATGGCGGTGCCGTGCTGGTCGTCGTGGAAGACCGGGATGTCGAGCAGGTCACGCAGCCGGCGCTCCACCTCGAAACAGCGGGGTGCCCCGATGTCCTCCAGGTTGATGCCGCCGAACGCGGGCGCGATGATCTGCACGGTGCGGACGATCTCGTCGGTGTCCTGGGTATCCAGGCAGACCGGCCAGGCGTCGATGCCCGCGAACCGTTTGAACAGCGCGGCCTTGCCCTCCATCACCGGCAGCGCGGCGTAGGCGCCGATGTTGCCCAGCCCCAGCACGGCGCTGCCGTCGGTGACCACGGCCACACTGTTCCGCTTGATGGTCAGCCTGCGCACGTCATCGGGATTGGCGGCGATGGCGAGCGACACCCGGGCCACCCCCGGGGTGTAGGCCATCGACAGGTCATCCCGGTTCCGCAGCGGGACCTTGGCCTGGGTCTCGATCTTGCCGCCCAGGTGCAGCAGGAAAGTGCGGTCGCTGACCTTGTTCACCACCACGCCCTCGACCGCGGACAGCGCCGCCACGATGGCGTCGGCGTGCTCGGTGTCGCGGGCGGCGCAGGTGACGTCCACCCGCAGCTGGTCGTGCACGGACGGGGTGACGTCCAGCGCGGTCACCGCCCCGCCCGCCTGCTCCACCGCGTGGGTGAGCTCGCTGACGGCCCGGCCGTGCGAGGGCACCTCGAGCCGGACGGTGATCGAATAGGACACGCTCGGCGCTACTGCCACACTCTCCTCCGCTCCTGCCGCACCTGGTGCAGCAACAATCGTGCCATCACCGGGGCGTGCCCCGGGTACATCACGGCCGCCCGGCACGTACCCTGCAAGGGTGACCGCCAGGAGCGTGACCGGCAGCCCGCCCGCCACCGGCCTGCCGGAGAGCGCGATCGACGCGGCCCGGCTGCGAGTGGCGATCGCCCGGCTGTCCCGGTGGCTCCGCCGTCATGAGCTGGCAGGCCTGACCCCCACCCAGCTGTCCGCGCTGTCCACGGTGGAGCGGGCCGGCCCGCTCCGGCTGGGTGACCTCGCCGCTGCCGAGGGCATCGCCCCGTCCACGCTCACCCGGCTGGTCACGGCGCTGGAGGAGCGGGGGTACGTGGTGCGGCAGCCGGTGCCGGGCGACGCCCGCGCGTCCACCATGGCGATCACCACCGCCGGGCACGAGATGCTGGAAATGCTCCGGCGGGAATCGACGACCCGGCTGGCCGAGAGCCTGTCCACGCTGTCACCGGGACAGCTGCACGCGCTCGCCGAGGCTCTGCCCGCGCTGGAGCAGCTGGCCAACGCCGACCCGCGCGACCCCCGCTCCCGCTGACGCGGTGCCGCCTCCAGCGTGGCCTGGCGCGGTTAGAAAAGCAGGCTGGACAGGGTGGAGCGGGCCTTGGTCACCCGGGAATCCCGGGGCGGGAAGATGTCGAACAGCCCGATCAGGTGCAGCCGGGCCCGGTTCCGGTCCTCACCTGCCGTCCGCCGGATGACGCCGAGCAGCCGGTCGAAAGCCTCCCCGGCCCGGCCACTGGCCAGGTCCAGGTCGGCCACCTTGATCTGGGCGTCCACGTCGCCGGGACTGGCGGCAGCCGCCTTCCTGGCGGCCGCCTCGTCGTAGGAGTTGACCCGGCGGAACAGGTTCACCTGGGCCAGCCCCTGCACCGCCACCGGGTGGCCGGGCACGTCGGCCAGCATCCGCTCGAAGGCGGCGGCGGCGGCGCCCAGGTCGCCCCGCTCCATCGCCTGCTGCGCCTCGAGCAGGCCGGGGTCCTGGTAGGGCTCGGCGGCGGGCCCGCTGTCCGGTCCGGCCTCGCCGTCCGGGGCCGGCCCCTCCGCGCCCGGCATGCCCAGCTGCTTGACCGCCTGCATGAGCTGCCCGAGCCACTGCCGGACCTGCGCCTCCGGCAGCGCGCCCAGGAAGCCGGGCACCAGCTGCCCGGCGATGACCGCGACCACCATCGGGATGCTCTGCACCTGGAGCGCGGCGCTCAGCTGCGGGTTGGCATCGACGTCCACTTTGGCCAGCACCCAGGCGCCGTTGGCTTCGGCGGCGAGCTTCTCCAGGATGGGGCTGAGCTGCTTGCAGGGGCCGCACCATTCCGCCCACAGGTCCATCACCACCGGGACGGTGCGCGAGCGCTCCAGCACGTCGGTCTCGAAGGTGTCCTCCGACACGTCAAACACGAAGCCGTCCGGCTGGCTGCCCGGGCCGCCCGGTCCGTCCGGCTCGCCGGCCCGCGCCGCCGCCTGCTCTTTGCGCTGGGCGGCGGCCTGCCGTGCGCCCAGGTCGACGGCGCCGTAAAGCGAGAATTCCCGCGGCTGCGTCATAACTCCATCCTGCCGCATCCCGGCCGCTGCTTGGCCCAGCCCCCGGCCCGGGGTGGCACCGGCTGGCCGCGCCGGTGACGGCTGGCCGGGCGGTTAGAAGACCGGGGTCTCGGCGTAGGTGCCCCACTCGGCGCGCAGGGCATCGCATATCTCGCCCAGGGTCGCCTCCGCCTCGGCGGCGGACAGCATCGGCGGGATCATGTTCTGCCCGGACCGGGCCGCCGCCAGCAGCTCCGCCAGCGCCGCGTCCACCGCGGCCTGGTCGCGCGCGGCCCGGCGGCGGGCCATTTCCGCCATCTGGTCGAGCTCCACCTGGTGGCTGACCCGCAGAATCTCGACCGGCTGGCCGACCGTGCCGGTGTAGCTGTTGACGCCGACCACCTTCTTCTCGCCCTTCTCGAGCTTCTGGTGGTAGGCAAACGACGCCTCGGCGATCTGCCCGGAGAACCAGCCGTCCTCGATCCCGCGCAGGATCCCGCCGGTCATAGACCCGTCCGGGCTCATCGACCGGATCCGCGTGAAGATTTCCTCCGCCTCCGCTTCCAGCCGGTCGGTGAGCGCCTCCAGGTACCACGACCCGCCCAGCGGGTCGGCCACGTTCGTGACCCCGGTCTCCTCCATGATCACCTGCTGGGTGCGCAGCGCGATCTCCGCCGCCCGTTCGCTCGGCAGCGCGAGCACCTCGTCCAGGGCGTTGGTGTGCAGCGAGTTGGTGCCGCCGAGCACCGCGGCCAGCGCCTCGATCGCGGTCCGCACCACGTTGTTGTCGGGCTGCTGGGCGGTCAGCGACACGCCCGCGGTCTGGGTGTGGAAGCGCAGCCACTGTGCCCGCTCCGTGGCTGCGCCGTAGACGTCGCGCAGCCAGCGGGCCCAGATCCGGCGGGCGGCCCGGAACTTGGCGATCTCCTCAAAGAAGTCGATGTGGGCGTCGAAGAAGAAAGACAGGCCGGGCGCGAAGGCGTCCACGTCGAGTCCCCGCGACTGCCCCAGCTCGACGTAGCCGAACCCGTCCGCCAGCGTGAAGGCCAGCTCCTGGGCGGCCGTCGAGCCGGCCTCCCGGATGTGGTACCCGGACACCGACAGCGGCTTGTAGGCCGGGAAGTTCGCGGTGCAGTACTCCATCAGGTCGCCGATCAGCCGCAGGTGCGGCCGTGGCGGGAAGAGCCATTCCTTCTGCGCGATGTACTCCTTGAAGATGTCGGTCTGCAGGGTGCCGTTCAGCGCGGTGAGGTCAGCGCCCTGCCGCCGCGCGGCCGCCAGGTACATGCAGAACACCGGGACGGCCGGCCCGCTGATCGTCATCGATGTGGTCACCTGCGCCAGCGGGATGCCGGCGAACAGCAGGTCCATGTCCGCGGCCGAGTCGATGGCCACGCCGCAGTGCCCGACCTCACCGGCCGACCGCGGGTCGTCGGAATCCCGGCCCATCAGCGTTGGCATGTCGAAAGCGACTGAGAGCCCGGTCCCGCCGGCGCCCAGCAGCATCTGGTAGCGCTCGTTGGTCTGCCGGGCGTTGCCGAACCCGGAGAACTGCCGGATCGTCCAGGCCCGGCCGCGGTACCCGGCCGGGTACAGGCCGCGGGTGAACGGGTACTCCCCCGGCCAGCCGATCCGCTCGAAGCCCGGCACGACCGCCCCCGGCGGCGGCCCGTACACCGGCTCCACCTCCAGCCCGGACAGCGTGGTGAAGTCCGCGTCGCGCAGCTTTGATTGCTCATAACGGCGCTGCCAGCGCTGACGGGCGGCTTCGGCTGAGTCAGCCATGGTGATCCTCCTGCGGCAGGACCGGCCCGGCCCGGGAGATAGTAGGACGTCCTACTATCTGCTGCCAGTCTACGGCAGGCCGAGGCCCGGCCCGCGCCGGGCGAATCGGGCCCAACCAGCCGGGACTACCGGGCGTCTCAGTAGCTGCCGGGACGGCACAGGGGCGCGCCCCGGCATCCGGGCCAGCGGCCAGAAGGTGTGGTACAACCTGTGCAACCCCATATCACCGACGCCGTCGTCACCGCCGGGGGCAGCGTCGCGACCCTGCTGGGACCGTGGCGCCCCGCGGCAGGGACCGCCAGCCTGGGGGATGCCGTGGAGAAGTTCCGCGCCACCGACCGGGCGGCGGCCGAGGAACTGTTCAACGCGTGCTATCCGCGGCTGGCCGGCTGGGTACGGCGGCTGGTCGACGACGACGACACCGCGCACGAGATCGCCGCCGAGGCCTTCACCCGGCTGCTGGCCCGCTGGTCGTCGCTGGAGAACCCGCAGAGTTACCTGTACATGATCGCGACGAACCTGGTCCGTGATCACTGGCGCCGGACAGGGCGGGAGCGGCGGGCACTGCGGGCGGTGAGCGCGGGTGCCGAGGGCAACCCGGTACTGCACCCCGCGCAGGATGTGGACGTGCGGGCGCTGATCGCGGCGCTGCCCGACCGGCTGCGGCAGCCGTTCCTGCTCTATCACTACGCCGGGTTCCCGATCCGGGAGGTGGCCAGCATGCTCGGCCGGCCGGAGGGGACGATCAAGGCCGACCTGCACCACGCGCGGACGCAACTCCGCGCGGCGCTGGGGGAAGCCCGTGGCTGACCCGCGCGACCGCCTGGAAGCCTGGCTGACCGAGCCGGTGCAGCCGATGCTGCCGCGGCCGGGCGCGTTTGACCGGGTCAGCCGGGAGGCCCGCCGCCGCCGCACCCGGCGGATGGTACTGTCGGTGGCTGGCGCCGCCGCCGCAGCCGCCGTCGCCGCGGTGGTGATCCCGCAGGTGGCGATCCCGGCGCTGACCGGCGGCGCGAGCACGCCGGTGAGCGCGGCGCACGGCAGCAGCGCCCCCGGGCCGACGGCCGTGGGCACGTCAGCCGCGCCCACCCCTACCCGGACCCGGCCACCCGCCGCGGTGGCCGGCCCGGTGCCGCCGCCGCTGTCGGCCACCTTCGTGGGCACCTTCACCGGCTGGGTGCTCGGCCAGAACCTGCCTGCCGGGCAGTGTGACAGCGCGGCCGCGCCGCCCTGCCTGGTGCTGGCACGGACCGACACCCGCGGCGCCAGCTGGCGCCCGGTCGGCGCGCCACCGGCGCATGGCCCGGACGGTGCCACCGGGGTGAGCCAGGTCCGGTTCCTGAACCGCAGCGATGGCTGGGCGTTCGGCCCGCAGCTGTGGGCGACCCACGACTCGGGCCACAGCTGGACCCAGATCGCTACCGGCGGGATGCGGGTGACGGCCCTGGAGACCAGGGGCACACGGGTGTTTGCGGTATGGGCGCGCTGCACGGGGACGGGGCCGCGGTTCGCGGCCCACTGCACCGGCTTCACCCTGTACACCAGCCCGGCGGGCAGGGACCAGTGGCAGCCGGTGCCCGGAGCGGCGGCCGGATCCGGCCTGGCGGGCGGCTCCGCCGCCCTGCTGCTGACCGGGAGCGCGGCCTATCTGCTGGTGCCGGACGGGCACCTGCTCAGCGGGCCGCCGACCGGGGCGGCCTGGCCGGCGGCCGGCCCGGCCGGCCCGGCCAGCACGCCCTGCCGGCCCGGGGCACCGCAGGCCGGCGGGCAGCCGTCGGGTGCCCTGCTGTCGGTGAACGGGACCGCCAGCCTGGTACTGCTGTGCACTGGGCCGTCCGGCGGCGGCCCGGCCGGGACCGTGTACTCCTCCGGGGACGGCGGCCGGAGCTGGCAGCGGACTGGCACCGCCCCGACGGCCGGAACCGCCACCTCGCTGTCCGGCAGCCTGTCCGGCCGACTGCTGCTGGCCACCGGCCAGGGCATCGAGACTTCGGCGGACGGTGGCGCGAGCTGGGCCCTGGCGGGCGGGTCCCGGCCGCCCGGCGGGTTCGCCGGCGTCGGGATGACCACCGCCAGCCAGGGCTTCGCCATCCCCGCCGATCCCGGCCAGCACGCGCTCTGGTTCACCTACGACGGCGGCCAGAGCTGGGCAGCGTCCCCGGTCAGCGGCTGACCGCCCGCCCGGTGGCGGCGGGCGCCGGGCCGGGCGTGAAGTCACCGGCGGCCAGCCGCAGGCCGCGCAGCAGGCTGAACAGCTCGCCAAGCTCGTCGGCGTGGTAACCGCCCATCCCGAACCGGGCCGCCATCAGGTCCGCGGTGGCCCGCGCGGCCACGTCCCGGCCCGCCCCGGTGATCTCGGCCAGGGTGCCCCGGCCGTCCCGCGGGTTAGGCCGGCGGACCACCAGGCCCTGGCCCACCAGCCGGTTGATGGTGTTGGTGACGCTGGTCGGATGCACCATCAGCCGCTCGCCGATCACCCGCAGCGGGAGTGCACCCCGGCGGCTGAAGGTCAGCAGGATGAGCGCCTCGTACCGGGCGAAACTGAGCCGGTGTGGCCGCAGCAGGCCATCCAGCTCGGCGAGCAGCAGCTGCTGCGCCCGCATGATCGACGTCACCGCGGCCATCGCGTCCGCCGGGCCGAACGTGTCCGCCCAGATCTCAGCCGCCCGCTCGATCGGGTCGAACGGCAACTCCAGACGCTTCGCCACAGCCACACGCTACCGGCGCTGCGGACGGCCCGGGGTGCCCGCAGCCGGCACCGGCCTTGTCCGCCGCGCTGCCGCTAGGCTGCCCCTCATGGACTGGAGCCTGCTCGGCTGCGGCGCCAGCGGCCATGTCACGTTCGCGCCGGACGAGCCCCCGCTCCGCGAGCGGCTGGGCGTGGCGGCAGCCGGCGGCACCGCCTGGCGGTGCCTGCGCTGCGGCACCTTCGTCACCGGCGAGCCGACGCATCACGGCCCGGCGGCGTCGGCGCCCAGGGTGCGGCGGGGCAAGGAAGTGCGCAGCGCCCTCATCCTGCGCGTGTTCGCCGTCGAGCGGTTCCTGCGGGCGCTCGTGTTCGCCGCGCTGGCCTATGGGGTCTGGCGGTTCAAGACCTCCCGGCTGAGCATCGAGCAGGCGTTCACCCACGAACTGCCCGGGCTGCGGCTGCTCTTCCGCGAACTCGGATACAACATCAACCATTCCAAGCTGCTCGGCCTCATCCAGCATGCCTTCACGCTCAATCAGCGCACGCTGACCTATCTCGCCATCGGTGCCGCGGCGTACGCGGTGATCGAAATCGTCGAGGGCGTCGGGCTGTGGCTCGGCCAGCGCTGGGGTGAGTACTTTGCCGTGGTGGTCACCTCGCTCGGCCTGCCGTATGAGGTGTATGACCTGACCGCGAAGGTGACCGTGCTGCGCGCGGTCGCCTTCGCCATCAACCTCGCCCTGGTCATCTACCTGCTGGTGACCAGGCGGCTGTTCGGCATCCGCGGCGGCAAGAAAGCCTACGAGGCGCGGCTACGCAGCGCCTCGATCGTGGACACCGAGCTGGCCGCGCTGGCCGCCGCCGGTGATGACCGGCCGGTTGAGGCGGTAACCACGGACGGTCCGGCCGGTGAGCCGGCCGCCCCGGTGACCGGGGCAGGCACGGGGGCCACTGGGCGGCAGCCGGCCGGAACCAGCGCCGGGGCAACGGCCACGGAGCCAGCGCCAGCTGCGCCCACCGAACACGGCACCGTCCCTACCGAGCCACCTTTCAGGTAACCAGGCCATGGCGCCGGGCGGGCTGCCCGCGGGCCAAAAGCCCCGATTATGGTTTCGGTCCGGTAACAAAGTCACGGCGAATTGGCACCGGCCGCTGGGGCTGACACCGCACCGCCGGCCCCCGATTCCGGAGTGCCGGCATCCCCGTGCTGGTCATAAACCTGGCCAAGGCTGAACCGGGCCTGGCGGCTGCTGGCAGACATGCCCGGCCCCCGCGGCGCGTGACCGGACAATGCGCGGTGATGACCGTGGTTTTGCTGGACACATCCTGCTACGGTGCCAGCCGCAGCGTGTATACCCACGCTGCGGCAGCGAGCTGGCAACCCGCTCTATCCCGTGAGAGGGGATCACGTGAGGAAACTGCACGTTCTCGGATCCACGCACAAGCGCTGGGTCATCGGTCTGGCCAGCGTGGCGGGAAGCGCGGCGCTGGCTGTAGCCGCCGTTCCCGCCGCCTCGGCGGCAACCGCAACGCGGGCCACGGCCGGCCCGCCGAAGATCATCCATGCCTCGGGGACCGTGGCCCTGCACCGGGTCGGGACGGTCAACCTGGCCGCGGTGAGCAAGGCGGCTGCCAAGGCCGCCGCGACGACCGGCGGGCGCCATGCCATCTTGCTGGGCAGGCCGCCGATGCGGAACGTCGGCAGCCAACACCCCAGTGCCAGCGCACTGGCCCACGCCGCGCCTTCGGCGGCCGTTAACACGTCCATCACCGGCAATGTCACCGGTGCTGTGGGCTTCGACGGCACGGCGGCTGCCGGGAACGAGAACACCGTCGGCTTCGACGTCACGCCGCCCGACCAGGGCATGGCGGTCGGCACCAGTTCGGCGGGCACCGCGATCGTGGAGGCGCTGAACCTGACGACCCAGGCCTTCTCACCGAGCGGCACGCCACTGACCGGTCCGTTCCCACTCAACGTCTTCTTCCACAGCGGGGCCTGCACCGGCAATCCCTTCCCGGGCGGCTGCCCGTCTGACCCCCGGGTGCTCTGGGACCCGCAGACCAAGCACTGGTTCATCGCCGGCTTCACCTTCAACGGCTGGCTGAACAACGATCCCTCGACCCCCGATGTGCAGTACTTCGCGGTCAGCCAAACCAGCGACGCGCTTGGCAACTACACGGTCTTCTCCTTCAGCACGGACACGTCGGCCCTTGACCCGACGGGTGCGGACTGCCCGTGCGTCGGCGACTTCGACATGGTGGGCATGGACAACAGCGGGTTCTACATCACGACCAACGAGTTCGGCCAGACGTCGTTCCACGGTGCGAACGTCTACGCATTCTCGAAGTCCGGCCTGATCTCAGAGGCAAACGGTGGCCCGCCGGCGTTCGGGGTCAATTACGGTGTGAATACGTTCGCGGACCCGTTCGGGGCCTACCACCTCGCGCCGTCGCAGGTCACGCAGGGCTCCAGCGCACCCAACGACGAGTACTTCA
>Ga0318551_10000825_pt1 | contig 10059 bp, 10 predicted proteins | sample GRESIP082b2f19_FD_203511 | JGI IMG/M metagenome (GOLD analysis project Ga0318551, IMG submission 203511) | Tropical soil microbial communities from Luquillo Experimental Forest, Puerto Rico - GRE.SIPMG.082b2f19 | ecosystem: Environmental > Terrestrial > Soil > Tropical forest > Bulk soil...
CTGTTTGGTTCCGGCTTGGCCGGCTTAGGGAGACTACGTACGTAGAACTACGTATCGCTTACATTCCCCAGCGCCGCACGAACCACGTCTTGACCAGATGCGCCAGTACGCAATAGCCGAGGATGATCACGAGGACTGCCGGCCAGTAGGGGCCCGGCAAGGGAACAAAGCCGAGTGTGGAACCCAGAGGGGAATAGGGAAGGAGCGCGCCAGCTCCGGCCACCAGGATCGTCGTTACGATCAAGGCGTTGCTCGCGCGGCTCTGCAGAAACGGAATCTTTGCGGTGCGGATGATATGAATGATCAATGTCTGCGTCAGCAGCGACTCGACGAACCACCCAGTTTGAAACAGGGGAGGATTGGTCCAGGCGCCGAATACGAACAGCAGGGCCCCATAAGTGACGTAGTCGAAAATCGAGCTGACCGGGCCGAGAAACAGCATGAACTTGGTAATGTTCCCGATGTCCCAGCGCCGAGGTGCCGCGATGTAGTCGTCGTCAACCTGATCGGTCGGGATCGTCGTCTGCGAAAAATCATATAGGAGATTGTTGGTCAGGACCTGGATCGGGGCCATTGGCAAAAATGGCAGGAAGATACTCGCTCCGAGCACGCTGAACATGTTTCCGAAATTCGAACTAGCTCCCATTTTTATGTATTTTACAATGTTGCCGAAAATCTTGCGGCCTTCGAGCACCCCTTCTGACAACACCATAAGGCTTTTCTCAAGGAGGATTATGTCGGCGGATTCCTTTGCAATGTCGACGGCGGTATCGACCGAGATCCCGACATCGGCGCTCTTCAGCGCGGGACCGTCGTTGATCCCATCGCCGAGAAAACCGACGACATGTCCCGCCAGATGCAGGGCTTCGATGATTCGGGACTTTTGCGCCGGCGACACCTTGGCGCAGACCGTGACGGTTTCGAGGCGCTGCGCCAATTCCTGGTCAGTCAGTTTGTCTAGCTCACCACCGAGAAGGACATCGTCGGTCAGAACCCCAACCTCGCGGCAGATCTTGCGAGCGATGATATCGTTGTCGCCGGTGAGAATTTTGACGCGAACACCTGAGCGGGCCAGCGCGGCAATTGCAGTCCGAGCGCTCTCCTTTGGCGGATCAAGAAAGGCGATATAGCCGAGTAGGACCAAGTTGCTTTCGTCTCCTGTGTGATAAGCCGGTCGAGGGTCGCGGAAGTCCTTATACGCAACGGCAATCACCCGAAACCCATCGGCGTTGAGGCTCGCGGTCTGCGCCTGCATCTGGACGATATGGCTCGGGTCGAGCGAGGCCAGATCGCCGTCCATCGCGTAGTGTGCGCAAGCGGCAAATACCTCCTCGACTGCGCCTTTGCAGATCAAGAGATGCTTACCCTCCTCAGTTGCCAGAACAACCGACATGCGCCGCCGCGAAAAGTCGAAGGGAAGCTCATCAATTTTTTGGAAGCGATGCTCGAGTTGGACATGTTCCTTCATCTCGACGTGATCAAGCACGGCAACGTCGAGCAGGTTCTTCAATCCGGACTGATAATGACTGTTGAGATACGCATATTCGAGGACACGGTTCGATTCCCGCCCATGCAGATCAAAGTGATGCATGAGAATGATCTTGTCCTGGGTCAGAGTGCCGGTTTTGTCGGTGCACAGGACATCCATGGCCCCGAAGTTCTGTATCGAATTGAGGCGCTTGACGATCACCCGCTTGCGCGACATCGCAATGGCGCCCTTCGCCAGGTTGACAGTCACAATCATCGGCAGCATTTCTGGTGTCAGCCCGACAGCGACGGCGAGTGCGAACATCAGCGCCTCTAACCAATCGCCCTTTGTCACGCCGTTGATGACGAAGACGCTCGGCACCATGACCGCCATGAAGCGGATCATCAGCCAGGTAAAGCGGGTGACCCCCTTGTCAAAGCTCGTGGGAGCACGTTGCCGTATCAGCATCCCGGCAAGCTCGCCGAAATAGGTCCGGGCGCCGGTCTGGACGACAACCGCGGTGCCGGCGCCGCTCAGCACGTTGCTGCCCATGAAGCAGACATTGGGCATGTCGGTCGGCGCGTCCCTCTGGCTGTGAACGGCCGCCGTCGATTTTTCGACCGGCATAGCCTCTCCCGTGAGTACCGCCTCGTTCAGGAACAGATCCTTGGCCGCGAGCGCCCGCAGATCAGCCGGGATCAGATCCCCGGCCGACAACCTGACGACATCCCCGGGAACGAGTTCCTCAATCGGGACTTCTAGGACCTGCTGGCCAGCTCCGATGCGCCGCAGCACGGTCGCGGTGGTTCGCACCATTGCGCGAAGCCTCGCAGCGGCCTGGTTTGAGCGATGTTCCTGGATGAAGGCAAGAGAAACGCTCAGCAGCACCATCACAGCGATAACTGCGGCGGCCCGCTTGTCACCGAGAACATAAGAGATTGCCGCGAGAGCGAGCAGCAGGAAGTTGAGCGGGTTCCTGGCGCGTCCGATCAGCTCCGCGACGATGCTCTGCTGGCGCTCGTGAGCAACGAGGTTCGGCCCGAGCGCGGAAAGTCTTTGCGCTGCCGCTTCCGTGGTCAGACCCTCGGAGGTCGTACCGAGCTGTTTCAGCAGTTCGTCAGGTTCTGCGGCCGCGGCATCGATCAACCGTTGAGCGATCGCGGGCTCGCGATGGTGGTGAGTTGAAGGCAGGCGCCGGAAGCCCCGCCACCATAAGCCGGATAAGGCTGCAGCGCCGTTCATGATTGGCGCCTACCGAAGCGTCTTGATATAGCCGATAAGGTCGTCGATCTCGGCTCGCGTAAGGGCCAGATCCGGCATCGCACCGTGAGGGTGTGACAGAAACGCGCCAAGCTGGTCGTCCGTCATTCCGCTACGCGATATTGCGGGAAAGCTCGGCGGACCTTGTGGAACGGCACCGGCGGGATTGCTGTCGATGACGTGGCAATTGGCGCACCACTGCCGCGCGAGTTGCGCCCCCTTCTGGACGTCGGCCCGAGCGGCGTGCGCGGCAACCAGGGCGAGCACCAATAGCACCAGCAAGGAGTACAAAGGTTTATCAAGCACAGTTTGCCACTCACTCTAGTCTTCAATCGATGCGTGCAACCGTTTTCTCAGCACGATAGTGGTAAATCAAGTCCGACCACGACGGCTTCGGTTCGTCGGTACAGGCGGGACCCTCAGCCCTTCTCTCGCGGCTCGAGTGCGGCGGCGAGCTGTTTTGCCGCTTCGCTGAGCTCCATGCGGTGCGGTTCGTCGAGCGGATCGCGCACGGTGAGCGACCTGGCGAGTTCGGCGAGAATCCCCGCCAGAAGGCCGTAGTGCAGATGGACCGTCGCCTCACGCCGGTCCTCGCCCGGTCGCACCAGCCTGATGGCGACACTGTCCGTATCGGCGTAGGCGTCGAATTGCGAGTGGCGGCTAAAACTGCCCATGTAAGCTTTGTCCGGGAAATCAACAGAGACCTCGGCCTTGTCGGCAATCGGATGCATTGACATCTCTCAGCTCCTTAGCTCAGCAGGTAGGCCGGCACCGGCCTCATCTGGTCTTCGACACCGCCGCACCCCAGGGACGTTTTCGGCGGCGACAACCAGCGCCCGCTTTTCCTGTTCGGACAGATAGGAGGACCGCAGATGGACGATACCGTCCTTGACGGTGACATTGGCCGGTGAGATCTCGGCCCATCGCCGCGCTTTCAATTCTGCCAGCAGCTTTGCGCGAAATCGAACGGTCATCGGCCTGGGTGCCACCCGCCGCCTCGTTGATTGTCATCGCGAGCGCCCGCACGAGGTTGGCTGTGCTGACGATGCCGACTAGCTTGCCGTCGCGCAGGACGGGTACCCGCTTGATCCGGTAGGTCTCCAGCAGAACGGCGATATCGGCGACCGGGGTTTCTTCGGTGACCGACAGGACGTCGCGCGTCATAACGTCCTTTACCACTCCGCCGTGCGACTTGATGTAATCACCGGCGAGCTGGTTGGTCGACGACACCATTTCGAGCCACCAGGAGCGGCGCCGCTCGGTAGCGGTTTCGGCGCGATGCAACAGATCACCTTCGCTGATCATTCCGATCACCCGATTCTCTTTATCCACAACCGGGAGCGCACTGATGCCGTGATCGGCCAACAGCTTTGCAACCGATTGAATGGACGCATTTTCGTCTACTGTAATTACCTCGGTCGTCATCAAGTCCATCGCACGCATCGGAACGTCTCCAGGGTGGCTCTAATCGCCACTAGAACGCGCATCGGCAAATCGGGCATTGAGCCAGATCAACGCCGCCGCATGAGGGCAGGTCTGGTTCGGGGACTGTCATTTTGCGCTGCGTTCAACGCCGAGCTGAACAGCGAGGATGTGCGGCCCGGACGAGGCCCGGGTTCCGGGTGGATTGATTCCAGCCGAGTCGCCTGTCTCCAGCCACCAACCAAATCCTTGATCCACATCAATGACGGTGCGGTTTTCGAGACTAGCCTCGCCGGCCGCACGAAGGAGAGTCTCATGAGGGCGATCGACGTAATGACCAGCCATGTCGTGACGGCCACGCCCCAAATGACCGTCCAAGACGTAGCAAAGCTCATGATCAACAATCGCATCAGCGGCATCCCCATCGTTGACGGGGATCGGCAGCTCGTCGGGATCGTCACCGAAGGCGACTTGTTGCGCCGGGCCGAAACCGGCACCGAGCGCCAGCGCTCACGCTGGAGCGAGTGGTTCTCGTCAAATTCCCGTTTGGTCGCCGAATACATCAAGTCACACTCCGGACGGTTAGCGGACGTTATGACGCGCGACGTGGTCGGCGTCAGCGAATTGGCGACTCTCGGCGAAATCGCCGATCTGATGGAGACGAGACGCGTCAAGCGCGTCCCGGTCCTGCACGACGGCAAGCTCGTCGGGATCGTCAGCCGCGCCGATCTCTTGCGAGTATTGGTCAGCAGCGGAGCCAACTCACCCGACGATGACCGAGACGGCGCAATACGCAGCCGCTTGCTAGCAGATCTGCGCAAGCAGAGATGGGTAAATTGTAATGAATCGGACATTGTGGTCTCGGACGGCGTCGTGCACTTCTGGGGCGTTGTCGGATCGGAGGAGGAACGGACGGCCCTGCGCGTCGCCGCCGAAAATATCCCCGGTGTCCGAGGCGTCGAGGACCATACGATCTCGGGACCGCTCCGCCCGGGACCACTGTTTCCGGTAATTTGACCTCCAGCACAGTGTGCAGAACTAGAGAGTGTACTCATGGTGTGGAGGACACCATGGTCCTGGTGCACTCGACAACCAAGGGCTTGACGGCGATTGCCCGCGTGCCGCAACTCAGTCGACCAACCTTGAAGCCGACTACTTGCCTTCATCCAGTTGTACCATCAGGGCCCTTGTCTGCGCGTTAATGAGTCCAAGCTCTCTAGATTCTAGCTCGGAGAATCGTCGACAAAAAGAGTTCAACAATTGCCGCGGAAAGGTCAGGCGGCGAGGAGATCGACGATCTGTTGAATGGCTTTGTCGGCGCGATGGTAGGCGGCTTCGAGGTTGCTGGCCGGCTTGTGATGGGTGTCAGGGCAGTGGTGAAAGCGGCTGTTGGCGAGCGGGCCGCAGAGCCGTTTGTGAAAGAACAGGAAGAGCAGGGCGACGTGAACCCCTTTTGGGGTGAGACGATAGGCGTAGCAGGATCCGTCACGCTGCAGCAGCCCGTGGGCTTTGAGCTTGCGCAGATCGTAGCGGAGTTGGTTGAGCCCGTAGGTGCGGTCCGAGAGTTGGAAGGTGGTTAAGACGGCGTGGTGGATCTGTTTGGCGGTCCAGCCGCCGACCTGACTACCGCCGTGCAAGAGGATCTCGAGGAGGCGGATGACGCGGGGGTCGTGGATCTTGACCAATCCCTTCTTGAGATGGAAATCGGCGAGGTTGTTGGACACCAGCTCGTTGCGCAGGAAGGTGGCGAACTTTTCGTACTGCTTTAGAAACGCGTGTTTGAAGTAGGCGCGGAAGACGTGATGGCCGTGCTCGATGCGGTCGATGACGGTGGCCAGCTTGCCGTGCATCGTGCGGTTCAGGCGCGTGCCAAAGATCTCGGCAATCTTGTCGGCGGTCAGCCGCCACAGGCCGAATTCGCAGCCGCGTTCGAACAGCTTGTGGATGGGAAAGTTGCGCTTGAAGATGAAGTTGCGGCAATACTCGATCTGAGCGATCGCATAGAAGCGTGAGAGATTGAGCTGCTGGCGCTCCTTGGCGGAGAACTTAGGCCCCAGGATCAGGGTCCAGTAGTCGAGGCGTTTGCGGATGATTGCCGGGCTCAGCTTGTCGGCGGCAGCCTGCAGTGCAGCGACGTCGGCGACGGCGAGGAAGGCGTTGTCGGTCTTGCGGAAGTCGATCCGCGCGCGGTTCAGCTCCTGCTCGATGAAGCTGTGGCCGTTGAGGTAATAGGTGGTCTGGAACGGGAAGAACGAGGCCACCCGCATCACCATCGGGCCCAGTGTTCGTCGCGAATATAGAAATAGTAGTGCGTGAAGCGGCTGCGCTGGGGGGCGAGGATCCGGTGATGCGGGTCCTTGGTGGGATATTTCGGTACGCTGACCCGGAAGGTCGGCCCCTGCCCCATGCTCTTGAAGATATAGTATACGCCGTAGGCGCGTTTCCGTGCCATGCGCCGTTGCCACGGCACGACATGGTCTTCCTTGCGCACCCCCTTCTCGGCCCATTCGATCGCTAGCCGATGATTGCGGGCGAAGGCTTCCAACCAGGCCTGGTAGTCGGCGGTCCGCTGGCTCAGGACCTCCTTGCTGACCACCGGAACGCCGACCACCTGACGGAAGAAGTGCACGACCTGCTCGGGGCGCGAGAGACCGCTGAGGTAGCCGTAAATGACAATGCGGTCGAAGCAGTGGTAGACGAAGGCGAGCAGGTCGCCGAACAACCGGGTGAACAATTCCATGGCAATCCCCGCACGGCCCGCTCGGGGTCGAAAAACCGTCAAGCGTGGACCGGGCGGGCGGATCGTGAAAGGCAAGAGTTTTCGTCTCGCCGATGAAGTGCGCTATATTCAGCGCCGCGCTGCCGACTACGACAGCCGCATCGTCACCATCGGTCAGCTGATCCTGTTCTCCACCAAAACCGGCGATGCCTGGCTGCTCGACCCCGCCGATCAGCTCGCCGCAAGGCTGGCTCGAGAGGGCGAGAGCGAACCTATCCACATCGAGGAAACCGATACCACGTTCGCGATCGGTTGGAAGGGCCGCTACCGCATCGAGGGACCGGCGTTCGTTTACTCAGATGAGGACACCGGCCGGATCGCTACCATCCTCGGCTACCCAACCGACAAGCTCACCCACGCGGTTTGATCGGGAAATTTCAAATATGTTTGGCTAGCTTTTAGCCGTCCAATTGACGCGCACAAAGTAGCCGCCTTGATCGAAATCCTCATTGAGGCTGCCGTGGAAGGCGCGTTTTACAGCTTCACCGATCCGGCGCGGTAGGTGGATGTCTGTCGTGTTGATGACGATCCCATCAGCATCCTCGTCGATCTTGATGATGCGGTTGAGCGGGTGCTCGCTCTTTTCGGCTTCCTCCTGATGGCGCGCCAAACGCAGGATCTCCTCCCTCTGCTGGCGTCCGAGGGCGCCGTGCAACTTGACGACGCCGGCCGGAAGCTTGTCGTTGATGCGCCGGCAGGCCGGACAAAGCGCTTCATGGCGGTTGACGGGTGTCGCCCCCCACTGCCAGCGTCCCTTGTGATACACCGCACCGCATTGCGTGCAGACCGTGTCGTCTTCTAGCTTTTGCTGCCGCTGATACGGATCTAGGATCTGATCTTCCTGGGCGTGTCCAGCGATTCGGCGGCCGGCAACAAGCCCGCGAGGGCGTAAGTTCCCTTGCTTCATAATTTCAAATTCCGTTCAGAAGTTGATACTGGCGGAACCGGGCGGATGTTGAGCGATGTCCTCGCTCGGCCCAAGGTGAGGCGGTGTGAACCCAGCCAGCGGCGGGTCGCTGGCCATCGGCGCATGGGCAGCGAACAACTGCTCCCAGAGCTGACGAATGCTGTCGTGTGTCGCTTGGTGAATGAACACGTGGCCGCGTTGATCGAAACCGAATAGCGTCACTTCCGGATCGTCGCGGATCGTCTGAAATGCGTGATTGATCGCAGTGAAACAATCAACGAGCCGATCGCCGTCGCCAAGCCGCGTGTGACGAAGGATATCGGCAATGCTGAGCGGATGGAGCGGCGCCACGCCATGGCTGTTTGGCATATCACGGGCCAATTCGAAAAAAACTTGCGACAATAGAAAATTGCCTTTGATCATTTCGAAGAGCTGCGCCGCCTCCTGGGGCATGCAGACGGCAAGGGCAGCGGCGTGAACCTGTGAGGGGTCGTGCTCAGACCTGTTCGGGGCGGCAAACGCCGCCGTGATCTCATGCTCTATCCAGCGCCGCACCTCCGGCGGGGCCGACCTCACCTGTTCAATGGAAAACGTAAAGCTGGTCATGGCTAATACCCTTTCGCGCTGGCTGTTCAACAGCCCCTTTAACGCATAGCAACCGGCCATACTCATTGATGCAAATCAATCGCTGGGTGGAACGGGCGCCCATCGGTAACGAGCGAGCCGCCATTCAATTCTGCCACAGAATTAACGGAAGCTCGAGGGGAACCACCGCTCCGGTACAGCGGGGAATAATTCGCACCGTGTATTCGTCCGCCGATCGGCTCGCCGGCGCTGACCCGATGTAGGTCCCGGTATTCGAGGGGGAGGAGGAGAGTTCGCCGACGAACGGCGCGCCACCATTGAGCGGCTCGGCGTAGAGTTGAACTGCCACATCCTGTGGTGCGATCCCGCCGAGATCGACCGGCACGGAGAAGGACCAGGTTGCGGCGTCGCGGCAGACAGTTGTCTCCCCGATGTGAAGATCCGGCCAGTGCCGCCGCAAGCGAAGCTCCCAGCACCGCATCTCCCGGGCCGTCTGACTCCCATTAGACATTCGTCTGCGCAGTTCGGCGGCGCCCGCCAAGTAATATTGCTCGACATACTCGCGCGCCATTCGGCTGCTGCCGTAGGTCGGAGCGAGTACTGCCATACTCCTCCGCACGCGCTCGAGCCATTGGCGCGGTATTCCCGACGCATCGCGCGCATAAAATTCCGGCACGACCTCTTGCTCGAGGATCGAGTAGAGCGCCTCGGCATCCTCGGCGTCGCGCTCCCCTTCCGAGCATTCGCGACCATCGCCAATCGCCCAACCCAGATCCTCTGCATACGCCTCGTCCCACCAACCGTCGCGCTCGGAAAGATTGAGGCCGCCATTGACCAGGACCTTCATGCCACTCGTCCCGCACGCTTCCCACGGACGGCGCGGGGTGTTGATCCAGACATCGACGCCCTGCACCAGCTCCTGGGCGAGCGCGATGTCATAGTCCTCAAGAAATACGACGCGCCGGCGGAACTGGGGCTGCTGAGCAACCTCGATCCAGTCGCGGATCAGTCTCTTTCCCTCAACGTCAGCCGGATGGGCCTTGCCGGCGAGGACGAGCTGAACAGGCCGTACCGGGTCGTTCAGAAGGCGCGCTAGCCGTGCCGGATCCCGCAGCAGCAGGTTCGGGCGCTTATAACCGGTGAAACGACGCGCGAAGCCGAGCATCAGCGCGTTCGAATCAAGCACGTTTGCGGCTGCATCCACAGCTTCGGGCGGGTGACCGCGGCTGGCGAGCTGCCGAACCAGGCGCATTCGCACCTTTTGGATCAAACCCTGCCGATCCTCACTGGCCATGGCCCACAGCTGCTCGTCAGAAGTACTGGAAACCAAGGCAGGAAGTGTGTCTGGCATGCCGCGCCAGCGTTCCTTGCCACAGGCGGCCGTCCACAACTCATCGGCTGCCGGCGAATCCCAGCTCGGGACATGCACGCCATTGGTCACGTGGCCGACGGGAACCTCATGCTCTGGCCAGCGTGGGAAAAGGGGCTGGAAAATCCTCCGGCTGACCGCGCCGTGCAACCGGCTGACACCAAAGGTCGCCAGCGATCCGCGCATTGCCAGATAAGCCAAGTTAAACGGCTCCTCACTACCCAGGCGAGTTCGCCCCAGCGCCAGCAGTTCACTTAGGTCAATGCCAG
>Ga0318551_10000832_pt1 | contig 10027 bp, 8 predicted proteins | sample GRESIP082b2f19_FD_203511 | JGI IMG/M metagenome (GOLD analysis project Ga0318551, IMG submission 203511) | Tropical soil microbial communities from Luquillo Experimental Forest, Puerto Rico - GRE.SIPMG.082b2f19 | ecosystem: Environmental > Terrestrial > Soil > Tropical forest > Bulk soil...
GTTCCGGCATTCAAGCCTTCTTGAATATCTGCCGGCGTGTCTCCTACTTTTGCAATCGAAGCCAGAGGATAGACCTGCAACCGGACGGCGTTCTCATAGAGCATGAATGGCTCCGGCCGGCCTGCTCCGACGTCCTCCGGTGACAGGCTGCAATCGGGCCGGTAGCCTGCCTTCGCGCTGTGCGCCACGAGGAGATCGAGCATGGCGCGTGTGTATCCGGTCGTGGACCCAATCTTCAAACCACGCTCGCGGAAGCGCTGCACGCTCCCCGAGACACCCGGGATGAGACCCGCATACTCCGCCAGGCAGGAGAGCTGCAGCGGAATGAACTGCTGATAGACGTCCTCGACATCGGCCGGCGTCGGTCGTCGACCGCGCAACGCGCGCCACGCGTCGCGCACCCGAGGCATGGACAGGATCTGGCCGATATGAACTTTTTTGGGCAAGCCCATGTCGCGACGGATCTCGTCTTCGGCCAATTGAATGCCGGCCCGCGCGAACACGAGCTGGAGCGTGCGCGCGGGGGCCAGGCTCCCGAAGTCCACGGTGGTCCCCGCCCAATCCAATACCAGCGCCCTCAGCTTGCTTGCGTGAATGGTTTCGGGAGGGAGCCGAGGGTTCAAACGTTTCACGGCGAAAGGGTACTCGAACAGATCGCGTCCTCGGCCGATATCAATCAGCTTGCGGGCTCACCGTCGGATGCGCCGGACGAACCCCCGGCCAATGAAGACCGCCCATTTTGGTAGGATCCCCGTCGAAGGGGCCAGAGACCGGGAAGGTCTCCCGCCAGGATGGGGAGAGCGATGATGAGACACCGCCGCAGGGAATTCATGGGGTTAACCGGCGCTGGCCTGGCCGCTGCGGCAAGCGGGTCCTGGCTGAGGAGCACGCCCGCTGTCGCCGCCGCTCTGGCGGATCCGCAGGATGCCGATCTGGTGGTCTTCAACGCGAAGGTCTACACCGTCGATGCCGGCGCGCCGAGCGCGGAGGCGTTCGCCGTCAAGGCCGGACGATTCGCCGCCGTGGGCAGTACCCAAGACATCAAAGCGCTCATCGGCAAAGGCACGCAGGCCTATGACGCCAAGCAGATGACAATCGTCCCAGGTTTCACCGACTGCCACAACCATGCGCCCGGCAACACGCTGCTCTACGAAGTCATCGTCGGCAATCCGTACGAAGTCGAGTTCGTCACCATCAAGAGCATCGTCGAGAAGCTCCGGGCGAAGGCGCGCGAAACGCCACCGGGGACCTGGGTCGAAGGGTATTTCTTCGACGACACCAAGGTGAAGGACAAGCGCCAGCTCAACGTGCACGATCTGGATGAAGTCTCGAGGGATCACCCGGTTGCGGTCCAACACCGCGGCGGGCACACCTCGTACTACAACAGCAAGGCGCTCGAGATGGCCGGGATTACGAAGAACACGCCGAACCCGGCCGGTGGAACCTTCGATCGTGACGAGAATGGCGACTTGAACGGCCGCGTCACCGATCGTGCACGCGGCGCGATCACCCGGGTCGGCAACCGTGCGACGGTGCCCGGGGATCAGAAACTGCAGCGTGACCGCGACGGGCTCGCCTATATCTCGAAGCAGTTCGTCCGCTACGGCTTGACGAGCGTGCATCATGAAGGCGGCGATCTGTTTGCGCTGCAGCAGGTCCGGGCGCGCGGAGAGCTCCTGCATCGCGTGAGCTACGAGGCTACTGGCAGCGTGCTGGAAGCGCTGATCACCAGTGGCATCGCGACTGGCTTCGGCGACGAATGGATCCGGTTCGGCGCCACTTCCGAGCACACAGTCGATGGATCGTTCTCCGAGCGCACGATGGCGTTGAGTCAGCCGTATCCGGGCACCAATCCGCCCTACAAGGGCAACGTCACCGAAACGCAGGACGAGCTCAACGCCTGGATCGAGCGGGTGCATCGCGCGGGAATTCAGGTCAACTGCCACGCGAACGGGGACGTCGCGATCGACATGGTGCTGACGGCCTTCGAGCGCGCCCAGAAGCTCTTCCCGCGCGCCGACGCGCGCCCGAAGATCACGCATTGCACGCTGGTCAACGACGACCTGCTGCGGCGGCTCAAGGCCACCGGCACCGTGCCCGCCGTCTTCACCACCTACGCGTACTACAACCCCGACAAGTTCCGTTTCTACGGCGAAGAGCTGATGAAGCGGTGCATGGCGTTTCGCTCGCTGCTCGACGCCGGCGTGCCGGCGGCGACCGGCTCGGACTTCAGTCCCGGACCGTTCGCGCCTCTCATGGGCATTCAGGGCATGGTCACGCGCACCGGGTGGGATGGGGAGACGTGGGGAGCCAACCAGCGGATCAGCGTGGACGAGGCGCTCCGAGTCAACACGCTCAACGGCGCCTACGCCTCACGTGAGGAAGCGATCAAAGGATCGATCGCGCCGGGCAAGCTGGCCGACTTCGTCGTTCTGTCGGAGGATCTTCACACCGTGGACAAGGAGAAGATCAAGGACGTCCAGATCGTTCGCACGGTCGTGGGTGGCTCCACCGTATACCAGGCGTGACCCGCTGAACCGCGCGCCGGCAACGCGAGCTCGCTACTTCTTCTTCGCGGCAGCCTCGGCTTCCATCTGACGCGCGCCGCGGAGCATGTCGCCGAGCGCGTAGTTGCCCTCGTGGCACGCGTACTCGTACAACTGCTCCTTCGTCGCCACCCACGGGTACTCTCCTGTCCACGGCCGATCCCAGGTCTGCGGATCGTCGACCGTGAACCGGTACAGAAGCGTGTTCGCATCGGCCCGGCTGATGCGCTCGACGACATGGAGCTGATCGCTCGAGCCTTGGAATTGCGTCTTGCCGGTGAAGTTCGTCGTGTCGATGACGAGCGTGTCTCCCTCCCAGTGACCCACCGAGTCGCCCATCCATCTGCGGATGTTCGCCGGCAGGTGCTGGCCGCCGATGCGAACGACGCGCGCGTCGTGCACCATCTCGTTGAGAATCATCACGCGCGTCGGCGTCTGGACGATCTCTTTGAGGTTGTTGTAGAAATAGTTGGGGAGCGCGGGCGGTCCGGCCGTGGAAAGGAATCCCATCAGACACCGCTCCGCCAGCGGACGGAGCTCCGGACCATCGAATGCGCCCGCCGGTCCGGTGGCGGCCTCGCCCGCATCGGGGCTCACCGCCACGGCGAGGAACGCCGCGTTGCGCTTTCGGGCCGCGGGGATCATCGGCGGGATCTTCCCGTCGGGCGGATCGACGACGATCGAGCTCCGCTTCTGGCCGTCGACGGTCATCATCTGGGTGCCGCCGGCAAGCCAGAAGTTGTTGTAGCCGCCCACCACGCCGCCGCCAATCCGCTCGAGAAACTCGAGGTACGACTTGCCTGTTGTCGTCTCGCCGCCGACCGGCGGCGCCCCACGGTCCGCGGCGAGCGGCGCGTCGTTCTTCACCTGCCGTTGTTGCTCGTAGAGCTCCAGCGCAGCCGCTTCCTCCTTGCTCAACACCAGACTCTTCACGCCCGGGGTGCGCTCGACTGGCGTCATGGTCGCGACATCATAGGTGCCCTGCAGATCGGGATGCCCGTCCGCGGTGCGAGGAAAGGTTGCCGCTTTGGCCCTTGCCGCCGTCCCCGGTTGGGCTTGGGCCGCAAGCCGGCCGGATGCAACGGTTACGGCTGTGCCGACAATGGCGAGCGATCCGAGCAAGGCAAGCAGTCGGTTGTGCATGGTGGCGGTCTCCGTCCGCTCACGATCGTGGAGACAGTTAGTGATCTTGTCAAGCCGGCGCCTCGGTTTGCGCAGCGTCGAGCCGCGCCGCAAGCGCTGCGAATCCGGACGTCGGCCCCGTCCATTGAAGATCGTCGACTGAATCGAACACGGGGATGTCCGTGCGAAGCGTGGCGAGGCGTCGAAAGAGCAGCGCGTGGTCGCGCTCCTCAGCGAGGGTGCGCGCCAGTCGGGCCGGGTTGGCCGCGTTCACGCCCCACGTTCGCCAGTCTGCCGGAATCCCTTCGAGATGCCCGTAGCGCGCGAGCACAGCGGCGGCCGACTTGGCGCCCCAACCGGGCAGCCCCGGGTATCCGTCAGCCGCGTCGCCGACCAGGGCAAGGTAGTCGGGACTCGAACGTCACGCGCGGCCGCCTCCGCCGCAGCCGCCAGCGCGTCGTCAGCTTCGAACTCCACCATCGGCCAGACTCGCACTCCGAGCGCCGCGATCGCCTCTTCGAGGAGTGGAAACTGGAGAAGCAGATCAGCGTCGATTCCCTGGCTCGTCTTGTAGTCGCGCCAGAGCTCGTTGCGGAACGATTCGATAACGTGATCCGTCGCGACGCCGACGTGTGTTGCGCCCTGGCCTGAGTCCCGGCCGCGGTCGCTCTGAGGCGCCCTGACCATGCTCAGGATTGAGGCGACGACGCCGCGCACCGCGGCGACCTCCATTCCGTTCGCGTCTCGCGCGGACGGGAGGGCGTAGTAATGCCGGAAGAGCTCGTAGGTGCCGTCGATGAGATGGACGTCCATGAGCTATCGTGAGCCGCCAATCCAGTAGCGCGGGCCGGAACCGAGACGGGCCGCCCGGTCGCCGGGGTTCGCGAGCTGACACCTATCGAGCGACAGGCAGCCGCAGCCGATGCACTCGGTGAGCCCTGCCTTCAAACGCTCGAGCTCGCCGATGCGCTCGTTGATGCGCGCCGTCCATCGGCTCGAAAGTTTCGCCCAGTCCGATCGCTCCGGCACGTGGTTTCGCGGCAGCGTTGCGAGCTCCGCGCCGACCTCTTCGAGTGACAGCCCGATCCGCTGCGCGAACACGATGAAGGCCACGCGGCGGATCACGGCGCGCGGATACCGGCGGTGCCCGGAATCATTACGCTCGGAGTGAATCAGACCCTGTTCCTCGTAGAAGCGGAGGGCTGAGGTCGCGACCCCGCTCCGCTTCCCGACTTCGCCAATCGTGAGCACGTCGCTCGCGACGTCTCGGTTCGCGTTCCTCCTCACGTCTCTGGTCGCGTTCCTCGTCACTTCCCTGTTCCCGTTCAGTGTGCCGCATTTTTCACTTGACTTCAAGTGCACTTGAAGGTCGAAGCTGGATGTCAGTAAAGCTTGACACCAGAGAGGAGCAATTGATGAGTGCGACAGCCAGCGACACCATCCGCGACGCCCTGGCGAGTTGGGATGGCGTCACGACGCACGAGCACCGCTTCGGCGGCATCGAATTCCGGATCGGCCGCCGCGAGCTGGGACATCTCCACCGGGCGTTCGCCGACCTGCCATTTCCGCGCGCCGTGCGGGATGAACTGATCGCGGCGGGACGGGCCAGACCCCATCACGTTCTGCCCGATTCGGGCTGGGTCACCGTTCCAATGAGGACCACTGCTGAGATCGCCAACGTGATCGAGCTATTCCGCCAGAACTATGAGCGCGCGATGAAGGGGACCTCCAAATGAATGAAGCGAAGCACCATGCAGCACATCGTGTCGCCCTCATCACCGGCGCGAGCCGCGGGCTGGGCGAAGTTATCGCCGGCGTCCTGGCCGACCGAGGCTACAACCTGGTGATTGGAGCGCGCGCCGCTGAGCCTCTCGCTCGCGCGGCTGAATCACTGGCCAGGCGCGGATCTCGGGGATCCCGGGTCGTGCCGATCGCAGGTGATGTCACGGACGCCGCCGTACGCGCGCGTTTCGTGAGTGCTGCCCGCGAGCTCGGAGGGTTGGATGTGCTCGTCAACAACGCGTCGGATCTCGGTCCCATCGGTCCCCTGATGGACTTCGACGTGACGCGGTTCGGGCGCGTCTTTCCAGTGAACGCCGGCGCGCCTGTCGCGCTGATTCAGCAGGCGGTTCCGTTGCTGGCCGAACGGCGGGGCCTCATCGTGAACATCACGAGTGATGCCGCCCACCGCGCGTACCCGGGCTGGGGGCCCTACGGCGCGAGCAAGGCCGCGTTGGAGCTGTTGACGCGGACGCTTGCAACGGAGCTCGGCGCTCTCGGCGTCGCGGCCGTGCTCGTGGATCCCGGCGACATGCGCACGCGCATGCACCAGGAGGCGTTTCCTCAGGATGACATCTCGGATCGCCCCCTGCCCTCGGTGACCATTTCGTTCTGGAACTGGCTGTTCGATCAAGATCCAGAGACCCTCCGGGGCGAGCGATTCGCGGCCCAACAGCAGGATGCGCGATGGCTGCAGCCGGCGATCTAACCGCGGTCGCCCCGCCGGAGGAGCTTGCCGCCGCCGAGCCGCCGGAAGCGCGCGGTCTGAGACGCGACGAGGTGCGGCTGCTCGTGTCCGATGTCGAGCGCGACTCGATCGAGCACGCACGGTTTCTCGATCTCCCGCACTGGCTCTCTCCAGGCGACCTGCTCATCGTCAACACCAGCGGCACGCTGAACGCGGCGCTGATGGCGGAAAGTGCCGCTGGCGACATCTTCGAGCTTCATCTTTCGACTCCGTTGCCAGGTAGCTTCCACCCCAGCGTGGCAGACCACGCTGGGGACGCTGCGATTTGGACCGTCGAAGTGCGACAGCCCGCGAAGGGTACGCGCCGGCTCGGCGCGCACGAGAAGAGTCGCGGCGCGTCGCTCCCGTACAGCGACGCCCGGGCAGGCACCATGTTCCGGCTGGCGGGTGGGGCGCAGGCAACGCTCCTCGCGCCATATCCGCTGGTCAACCAAAGACGCCCGGTCGACGTACCGTCTCGCTTGTGGGTCGCGGCGCTCGAGCTTCACGGTCTCGGGAGACGAGGTCTGAGCAATGACGTCTCGGCGTATCTCGATCGGTATGGGTTTCCCATTCGATACGGCTACGTGACGCGGCCGTGGCCGGGCTCGATGTATCAGACCGTGTTTGCGACCGAAGCCGGGAGCGCCGAAATGCCCTCGGCGGGAAGGCCCTTCACGCCGGAGCTCGTCACACGGCTCGTTTCGCTTGGCATCCAGATCGCGCCGCTGTTGCTGCACACCGGCGTCGCGAGTCTGGAGAGTCACGAACCACCGTATGCGGAGTTCTACCGCGTGTCACGCGACACCGCCGCCCGCGTCAATGCCGCGAGGCGCGCCGCTCATCGGGTCGTGGCCGTCGGAACAACCGCCGTCCGGGCGCTCGAGACCGTGACCGACGAGCTGGGGACGACGTTTCCAGGTCAGGGTTGGACGAATCTGGTCATTACGCCAGACCGACCCGTGCGATCCGTGAACGGATTGATCACAGGGTTGCACGAGCCGCGCGCGACGCATCTGGCGATCCTTCAACAGATCGCAGCCCGACCCGACCTGGAGCGTGCGTACGCCGAGGCCCGCCAGGCGGGGTATCGCTGGCACGAGTTCGGCGACTCGCATCTCATTCTCGGCGCGTCGAGGCCGTCGCGCCGTGCGTCCCCGCGTCAGAACGGTACGTGCACGCCGATGCGCACCACCCGCGGCGGCTGCACTGCTGTGGTCTGACGCGGTCCCGTGCCCGTGACCTGCGCCTCTTCGACCGACAGCGCCTGGTTGAACAGGTTGTACGCGTCGATCGACGCCGCCAGCCGGTGGCCCGCGATCGCGAAGCCCTTCTGCAGGCGTGCGTCAACGGTCATCGCGAACGTGAACCGCGTGCGCCCGTTTCGAAACGCGCGCACCGCTTCCGCGCCCTGATTGAGCGTGTCGAGCACGACCAGTCGCGCAAAGTGCTGCCCGTCCTCATACCGGCCCACGATGCCGAACGTCACGTCGTGGTCGAACTGATACGACAGCGCGGTCTTGAGCGTGTAGCCGCGCTCCGTGAAGACGCGCCCCTGGGCGTAGGTCCGCGCGTTGGGATCGATGAACGCCTCGCCGAGAATGCCGGCGTCGTTTTCGAGAGGGCCGTACCCGCGGTTCGCGGAGACGGCCTCAGACCGGCCGGCCGTGCCGCCGGCGATGAGGAACAGGCGCTTCGCGTGGACTTCGCCGACGAGGTCGACGCCGACGAAGGTCTCCCGATCGTCCACCTCAGTCGGGCCTGGATTCGTCAGGAGATAGCGATCCTGACCGAACGTCGATGGCGAGCGGTTGAAGAAGATCAATGTCTGAGGCTGTCCGTGGACGATGTCGACGCCCGGATCCGACACGGCGATGGGCGTGTAGGTCGAAAACGGCACGCCGACGTCGACCACGCTGATGAGCGGCGTATCCGCGCGGGCGATCGCCACCATCCGTACGAACGCCGACGGGCGCGGTCTCGACTCGAAGCCAAACGTGATCTCGTTCATCGCCGGCCGGCGAATGTTCGGATCGATACCGCTGAAGTTCGGATCCCCACCACTGCCGGGACCTATCCGCTGGACGAGCGGCCCGAGCGAGCTCGCCAGCAAGGGATTACCGCCGTTCCATCGATAGATGGAACCGGTCGGCGCGTTCGGATTGCCGTACGCCAGGTCGCTCAGCGGCAACCGGTACCCATAGCGCCCAAACTGCAGGAACGTCGAGATGCGCCAGAAGTCGGTCAGCCCCAGGTGCAGGCCGCCGCGAGGATACCAATCGTTCCACGAAATCCGGGGGACAGGAGCCCCCGGCGTGGCGTTGCCGGCGCTCCCGCGAACCGCCTCGAATCGGAGGCCGACGTTGAAGGCCAGCCGCGGATTGAGAGCCAGCGTGTCGGAGGCAAACAACGCCAGCGTCGTCCCCTGCGTGGTGGATCCGCCGGCCGGATCCGTCCAATCCCAGATCCGTGCTGGAAGGCCATTCACGAGCTCGGCCACGCGACCGGCGAAGGCCGGCTGGAGGCCGGACGAGGAATGAATCACGTCCACCCCGCCGTTGATGGCGTGATGACGGGACGGGCCGGTGTCGCGGCTCCCGTTGACGCGGCCGCCGACTTGAAGCACGCGATCGGTGCCGTCGCCCGGTGTGAGCAGGTTGGGCACCGGACCGTCGGTGAGCCGATCGACCAGCACGTACGGACGAGGGTCCAAGTGCGTCGCACGATCGCGTTGTGTGTAGCTGCCGAACAGGCTCAGGCCGGCCGCGCCGTCGGCCAGTTGGTGATCCCAACCGAATTGCGTCAGGAACGCCGTGTCGCGCTCGGAAGCGGTTGCCTGATTGAAAGCTGCGTGATGCTCCAGGGGATCGCGCGTGCGGTCGAACCAGCCGGTCACGCGGACGGCGTCGGTCGGCCTCGGCGTCGTGGTCAGGTTGACGAAGACGGATCCCCAATTCGCGTCGAGCGTGCTCACGCTGGTTCGCTCGAAATGCGATGTCCGCGTGTAGGTGCCGCTGAGGAACGCGCCGGCGCGCTCGGCGACGGGGCCGCCGCCTGCCAGGTTGAGGCTGGCCCATGAGTCCAGGCGCGCGATCGGCAGTGGCGGCACCGTCGAGCCGGTCGCGTTGAGGAACGACGGCGAGTCATTGAGGTCGAGCCAGCGGTTCCAGGTGGCCGCCGCTCTGCGCGGCACGAGCGAGACGGCCATGCCGGGAGCGCTTGCGCCAAGAGGCATCAGTCCCGTCGCCACCTCGACGCGGTCCCATTCCGCAACGCCTGGAATGAGGAGCGGCGTGCCCGATCCGCTGGGGTCGGTGATGTCGGCGCCTTCAAGCTGATAAAGAGACTGCGTCCAGGTGCTTCCGTGCGCCCCGACGCGTGCCGGTTGGCCCGCGCTCAACCCGCCGGTATCAATCCGATCAGCGATGACGTCGGGCACGGCCGTATCGAGCAGCGCGAAGATCGACGCGCTCGCAGGCAGTTCGCCAAGCGCTTCAACCGTCAATGTGCTGCCGAGCGGAGGCCGAACGTCGTTCGCGGTCCCATTCCCATTTCCGTTCGCCGGGGCGGGAGCCGACTGCGCGCCGGCGACGCCAGGCAGGCACATCGCGACGGCGAGAGCGAGATAGAATCGGGCTATGCCCGATACCCAAGCATTCATCGATGCCATCAAAGCCGGTGAATACGATCGTGTGAAGGCGATGGTGTCGGCCGATCCCGAGCTGATCGACGCGCACAGCCGTACTGGCGACAGTGCAATCCTAACCGCTGTGTACCATCGACAAAAGGAAATTGTGAACCTGCTGGTCGCCCGCGGCGTATCGCTCACGCTGTTCGAGGCTTGCGCCGCCGG
>Ga0318551_10000834_pt1 | contig 10017 bp, 5 predicted proteins | sample GRESIP082b2f19_FD_203511 | JGI IMG/M metagenome (GOLD analysis project Ga0318551, IMG submission 203511) | Tropical soil microbial communities from Luquillo Experimental Forest, Puerto Rico - GRE.SIPMG.082b2f19 | ecosystem: Environmental > Terrestrial > Soil > Tropical forest > Bulk soil...
GCCGTGCTCTTCGTGCTACCCGCCGGCCTCCGCGCGGTGAAGGATCCTCTCGTTCCGCTGGGGCCGCTCGGGCGGCTCGTCGAGGCGATTCCAGAAATTCGCCTGCTCTACGCCGGGCCGGTACTGGAGCCCTCGATCGGCGAGGCGCTGGAGACAGCCCTCTCACCGCTGTCCTGGGCGCGTTACCTCGGCGAGGTGCCGCACGCCCAGATGGCGTCGCTCCTGTCGCGGGCCGACGTCGTGCTGAACTGCTCGATCTCGGAGGGCGGCATGTCCAACGCCATGCTCGAAGCCCTCTCGCTCGGCCGCGCGGTCCTGGCATCCGACATCGACGGCAATCGCTCGATCGTCACCGACGGTGTCACGGGCCTGCTCTATCGCGATCAGGTCGAGTTCGAGCGCCTCGCGGCCGAGCTCGCGCGCGACTCCGCGCTGCGCGGGCGCCTGGGTCGGGCCGGCGCCGCGCTCGTCGCGGAGCGCTTTCCACCCTCGCGCGAGCTCGACGGCTACGGCGCGATCTACCACGAGCTGGCGACCGTTCGGTCGTCGGCTTCGTGACGCCGACGTCACGCCGGGAGCGCCCGATCATTCAGCAGCGGCGCGCCCACCGCCGGATCGCGAGGCACGTGCGCGGGCGGGCCCGCGAATTTCGGCGTGATCAGGCGCCGACGGCGCGGCCCCCAATTGGCAGGCAACTTGCTGCGATCATCGAGTAGTATGAGACCTAAGCGTCGTGAAGAGGGCGGCAACGCCATCGCTTGACGGCTCTCTATAGAATGACACGTAGGATTTCGCGAGAGGAGAGCTCGATGAGTCAAGAGTCCCGGGTTCAAGCGTTCGTCACCGCCTTCGAGGGGCTGCGCGCCGAGGTCGAGAAGGTCATCGTCGGCCATCGCGAGGTCATCACGCACGTGCTCACCGGCATGTTCGCGGGCGGTCACGTGCTGCTCGAAGGCGTGCCGGGGCTCGGCAAGACGCTCCTGATCAAGACGCTCTCGGAAGGGCTCGACCTGTCGTTCTCGCGCATCCAGTTCACGCCCGACCTGATGCCGGCCGACATCATCGGGACCAATATCATCGTCGAGGACGCGGACGGCCGGAAGCACTTCCAGTTCCAGCAGGGGCCGATCTTCGCGCACATCCTGCTGGCCGACGAGATCAACCGCGCGACGCCGAAGACGCAGTCGGCGCTGCTCGAGGGCATGCAGGAGAGCGCCGTCACCGTCGGCGGCGCCACGCGCCCGCTGCCCGCGCCGTTCTTCGTGCTCGCGACACAGAACCCGATCGAGATGGAAGGGACGTATCCGCTGCCCGAAGCCCAGCTCGATCGATTCCTCTTCAAGCTGCGGGTGCGCTATCCGCAGATCGAGGAGCTCAACTCGATCATCGATCGCACGACGCAGTCGCGCACCGCGACCGTGAACCGGGTCCTCGGCGGACCCGACGTGCTCGCCTTCCGCGAGCTGATCCGCGAGGTGCCGATCGTGTCGCACGTCCGCGATTTCGCCTCCGCCATCGTCATGGCCACCCATCCGCAGTGGGAGCAGGCGCCCGACGTCGCGCGCCGCTTCGTGCGCTACGGCGCGAGCCCGCGCGGGGCGCAGGCCCTCGTCCTCGGCGCGAAGGTCCGCGCGCTCGCCGACGGCCGCTACAACGTGAGCCTGGAGGACATCAAGGCGATGGCGGTGCCCGCGCTGCGCCATCGCGTCATCCTGAACTTCGAAGGTGAGGCCGAGGGGGTCGACACCGACACGTTGATCTCCCGCGTCGTCGCCGACACCGAGGCGGGCGTCGCCCAGAGCCGCGAACCCTTTCTCCGCTAGCCGCGGGAGGAGCTGATGACCGAGTCGCCACGGATCGAAGGCCTCCTGCGGCGCGTGCGGCGTGAGATCCGCCTGCGTCGCGCCGAATACTACGGCCTGCGGGGCGTCTTCTGGGGCGCCGTCGCCGCGGTTGCCGTCCTCCTGGCCAAGCACGCGGTCGGCGCGAAGGCGCCGTGGATCGCCGCCGGGCTCATGGTGCTCGGCGCGCTGGCGGGCGTCCTCGTCGGCGCCTGGCGGCGCATCAAGCGCGGGGACGTCGCGCGAGTCGCGGATCGCGCGTTCGGCCTCGACGACCGCGTCGCGACGACGCTCGAGTGGGCCGGCCGTCCGGACCGCACGCCCCTGGTCGATGGGCTCGTCACGGACACCGTCGCCCGTATCGAGAGGCTCCAGCTCAAGCGCGTCGTCAAGCGCGTCATACCGCGCGAGGGGCAGATCCTGGTCCTGCCGGTGGTCGCGTGCCTGGCCCTGATGCTCGCGCCGCCGATCCCGATGCCTTCGGGCCGCCTCCCCGACTTCCTGTCGTCGACCGAGGAGGAGCGCGAGGAGCGGACGAGCTCCTCGATGCTCGAGGAGACGACGCGTCAGCTCGCGAAGGATCCGCTCAAGCGGCCGGCGTTCGAGGAGCGCGACTTCGCACAGCGCGCCGGCGGCAGCGGCGCCACCACCACCGGCGATCTGTCGGCGATCTTCAAGGATACGTCGCTGGCCAACGCGCGGCCCGACTTCAACAGCTTCATGAAGAAGGGCGACGAGCGGCTCCGGATGCTCGAGCAGACCGACCGCATGCCGGATCTCCAGTCGGACGTCACGAACAGCCAGTACAAGATGATGTACCGCAAGTCGAAGGCGCTGACCGGCGGTCTCAGGCCGGACCAGATCTCGCCCCAGAAGCTGCGCGAGCTGCTCGAGGAGATGGAGCGCCTGGGCCGCAAGGGCGGCAACAACTGGAGCGGTGACGCGATGGAGGGCATGGAGGCGCTCGAGGGCGGCCAGAGCGATCGCGCCCTCGAGGCGATGCAGAAGGCGCTCGACAAGATGCGGGCGATGGACGAGTCCCAGCGCTCGGGCAAGGGCCTGCGCGGCGGGCGTGAATCCGAGCGCGGCGGACGCGGCAAGGACCGCGCGCGCGGCGATGGGATGGGCCCGGAGGACCAGGACTTCGGCGAGGGCGAGGGGCTGATGCCCGGCAAGGGCCGGAGCGGCAACCCCAAGGGCGAAGCGACGCAACGCCTGCGCGCCAATCCGTTCGACGTCGGCGTCGAGGGCGAGTCGCGGACCGGCCGCAAGGAAGGCTACGACACGAACCTGACCGGCCCCGGCGGCAGCATGGCCTCGCGCCTGCAGTACCTCGGGGTGATCGGCCAGTACCGCAAGCAGATGGAGGACGCGATCACGCGCGAGCAGGTGCCGCGCGACTTCCACGATCAGATCCGCAACTACTTCCAGGCGCTCGACGAGCGCTAGCAGACGGGCGCCATGCCGGCCACGCGCCAAGCGTTCTTCACGTCCGAGTTTCTGGCGCAGCTCGAGCGCCTCTCGCTGCTCTCGCGGCGGATCTTCCGCGGGCGGGTCAAGGGCGAGCGCCGCAGCCTCCGGCGCGGGCACAGCGTCGAGTTCTGCGACTATCGCGCCTACGGGGTAGGCGACGACCTCCGCTACGTCGACTGGAACATCTACGGGCGCCTCGACCGTCTGCACGTCAAGCTGTTCGTCGACGAGGAGGATCTCTGCCTGCACCTGATCGTCGACGCGTCGGCGTCGATGAGCTTCGGTACGCCGAGCAAGCTCGCGTGTGCGGTCCGGATCGCCGCGGCCCTCGGCGTTGTGGGCCTGATCAACCTCGAGCGGGTCGGGGTCGGCGTGCTCCGCGAACGGATCGCCGAGGGCTGGCCGCCGACCCGCGGGCGCAACCAGGTCACCGGCCTCGTCGATTTCCTCGCCGCGGTCCGCCCGGCGGGCGGCACGAGCCTCAACGAGGCGCTGGGGAACTACGCCACGCGCTCGCGGCAGCCCGGGCTGGCGGTGGTCATCTCCGACCTGCTCGATCCGGCGGGCTACGAGGCCGGCGTGCGGGCGCTCCTCGAGCGGCGCTTCGACGTACACCTGGTCCACGTGCTGGCGCCGGAGGAGATGAACCCCGAGCTCGCCGGCGACCTGCGCCTCATCGACAGCGAGACCGGTCAGATGCGTGAGCTCTCGATGGACGGCGACGCGGCGCGCGCGTACCGTGAGCGCCTGCGCCAGTACCTCGACCGCGTCGAGACGTTCTGCCGGACGAAGGAGATCGGCTATCACCGGATGACGTCCGACTCACCGGTCGAGTCGTTCGTCCTCGCCCAGCTGCGGGGGCGGGTGGTCGCGTGAGCTTCCTCGCTCCGTTCGCGCTGTCGCTGTTCGCGCTGTCCGTGCCGCTGGTGCTGCTCTACTTCCTCAAGGTCCGCCGGCGTGAGCGGACGGTGTCGAGCCTGCTCCTGTGGAGCGCCTCGCTCCGCGACCGCGAGGCGTCGACCTTCTTCCAGCGCCTGCACCGCGACCCGCTGCTCCTGCTCCAGCTCCTGGCGCTCCTGGCCCTGGCTCTCGCCCTGGCGCGCCCGGTGGCGACCGTCATGGGGCAGGGCGCGCGCAAGGTCGTCGTCGTGCTCGACACCTCCGCGTCGATGAAGGCGCAGGACGTGTCGCCCTCGCGGTTCGAGGTGGCCCGGTCGGCTGCAGCCTCGCTGGTGCGCGGTCTCGGCGAGGGCGCCGAGGTGATGGTGATCGAGGCCGGCGTGCAGCCCAAGGTGACGGCAGCCCTCGCCCGTGACCGTGAGCGGGCGCTCGGCGCCATCCGCGCGGCCGAGGCACACGACCTGCCGACCCGGCTGGTCGAGGCGGTGCGGACGGCGCGGGCGCTCGTCGCCGCCGATCCGCGCGCGGAGATCCACGTCTTCACCGACGGCGCCTTCACCCTGCCTCAGGGCGAGGACGCCACCGACGCGCGCGTCCGGTGGGTGGGTGTCGGGCGGCAGGGCAACAACGTCGCGATCACGAGCCTCTCGATCCGGAAGAACTACTACGGCGCCTTCGACTATCAGGCGTTCGTCTCGCTCGTGAACTACTCGAGCCAGGCGCAGACCTTCACGTTCCGGCTCGAGCTCGACGGCAAGTCGATCGCCGAGAAGGACGTCTCGCTCGAGCCCAACGTGCGCCGCTCGGTGGTGCTGCCCTTCAGCCACGGCGGCAGCGGCACGGTGACCGCGCGCATCCGCGTCGACGACGACCTCGAGGTCGACAACGTCGCGTACGCGGTGCTGCCGCCGCCGCGCAAGATCGCCGTCATGCTGGTGAGCCCGGGCAATCTCTTCCTCGAGAAAGTCCTGAGAACCGATCCTCAGGTCTCGCTCGAGGTTCGCACGCCCGACCAGTACCAGGGCGGCATGGGCGACGCCGACGTCGTCGTGCTCGACTCGGTGACGCCGCCACGCGCGGGCCCGGGCCGGTTCGTGTTCGTCAACGCCGTGCCGCCCGACGTGCCGCTGGAGGTGCTCGGCCGGATCGAGCGGCCGACGATCATGGACTGGGACCGGACCCATCCGGTGATGCGCCACGTCGAGTTCGCGAAGGTGACGATCGAGGACGCGCTGCGCATCCGGCCCCTGGCGGCCGGGCGCCCCGTCGTCGAGGCGGTGGGCGGCCCGCTCGTCTATGCCCTCGAGGAGCCCGACCGGAAGGCACTCTTCGTGGGGTTCGACCTGTTCAAGACGGACTTCCCGCTGCGGATCGCGTTCCCGCTGGTCCTGTCCAACACGCTCCGCTGGCTGCATCCGGCGGGGCTCGACCAGTCGAGCTTCCAGTTCACCACGGGGCAGCCGATCCTCCTGCCGGCGCCGCACGGTGTCAGCACCGTCACGGTGACCACGCCCAGCGGCCGCACCGTCCAGGGCCGCGTCACGCGCGGCGCGATCAGCTTCACGGAGACGGACGAGGCCGGTATCTACACCTTGGCCACGGCGCGCGGCGAGACGCGGGTGGCCGTGAATCTCATGAACGCCGAGGAGTCGAACCTGGCGCCGCATCCGCTGCCGACGCCGACCGCGCACGGCCCGGCAGCGCCGCCGGTGCCGGTCCAGCGCGAGCTGTGGCCGCTCTTTGTCATGCTGGCGGTGATCCTGCTCACCGGCGAAGGGCTGCTCTACTGGCGGCGCCAGAGCGCGGGCCGGCTGCGCCTGCCGTCGAGCCCCGGGGACCGGTGGGCGCTGGCGCTCCGGAGCGCGCTCGTCGCCGTGCTCTGCCTGGCCAAATCGATGAAGAGCGGCGACCGCAACAGCGTGATCGCGTTCGGCGAGCAGGCGGTCGTCGATCAGCCGCTCGCCACGCGCCCGGGCGTCGAGCGCCCGAAGGCCCAGATCGACGGGCACGGCACGAACATCTTCCAGGCGATCCAGTTGGCGCTCGCGATGCTGCCGCCGGGCCAGGCCAACCGCATCGTGATGCTGACCGACGGACGTCAGAACGCCGGGAACGCGCTCGCCGGCGCGCAGGCCGCCAAGGACGCCGCCGCCGACATCTATTACGTCGCCGCGCCGCTGACCTTCACGCAGGAGGTCGTCGCCGAGGGCCTGGTGCTGCCGCACGAGGTGAAGTTCGGCGAGCCGTTCCAGACGAAGGTCGTCGTGTGGAGCCACAAGGAGACCGAGGGCCGGCTCTCGCTCTTCCGCAACAGCGAGTTCCTCGGCTCGCAGGTGGTACGGCTGAGCGCGGGCAAGAACGTGTTCAGCTACCGCCAGTCGCTCGACACGAGCGGCATCCACGTCTACCAGGCGGCGATCGACGTCGAGGGCGACACGATCGAGGAGAACAATCGGGCCGTCGGCGCCGTCGTCGTGCGTGGCCGGCCGCAGGTGCTGCTCGCCGATCGCGATCGGAGCCACGCCCAGTCGCTCGCCGGCGCGCTCCGGTCGCAGAACATCGACGTGACCGTGGTGGAGCCGCCGGGAATCCCGACCGATCTGGCCGGGCTGCAGAAGTACGACGGGATCGTGCTCTCCAACGTCTCCTCGCTCAAGCTGACCCGTCCGCAGATGGGCTACATCCGCGACTACGTCCGCGACTACGGCGGCGGGCTCGTCATGATCGGCGGCGAGGAGAGCTTCGGCCTCGGCGGGTACTACCGCACGCCGATCGAGGAAGCGCTGCCGGTCACGATGGAGGTCAAGCAGAAGGTCGAGATCCCGAGCCTCGCCGTCGTGCTCTCGATCGACCGCTCGGGCTCGATGGCGATGTCGACCGACGAGAAGGTGACCAAGCTCGACCTCGCCAAGGAAGCGTCCCACCTCGTGGTCGACCTGCTCGACGAGCGCAACGAGGTCGGCGTGATGAGCTGGGACACCGAGTTCATCTGGGACGCGCCGGTGCGCCCGGCCAAGGACAAGGCCGCGATCCATCACGCGATCGCCACGATCAAGGCAGGCGGCGGCACCGACGGCTATCCCGCGCTCAAGGAGTCGTACCAGGTGCTGTTCGAGCGGCCCGCGCTGCTCAAGCACGTGATCTTCCTGTCCGACGGTCAGATGACGCGCGGCGACTTCCAGGGACTGCTGCGGCGTATGGCGAAGGACAAGATCACGGTCTCGACGGTCGCCATCGGCAAGGACGCGGACGTGCAGCTGATGGTCGACGTCGCCAAGTGGGGCAAGGGACGCTTCTACTACACCGAGGACTCGCAGACGATCCCGCGCATCTTCACCCTCGAGACGCAGCTGGCCTCGAAGGCGTCGCTCGTCGAGCAGCCGTTCAAGCCGCAGCTGACCTCGCCGGGGCACGAGGCGATCCAGGAGATCGACTGGAAGAGCGTGCCGCCGCTCGGCGGCTACGTCGCGAGCACCTTGAAATCGACGGCCGACCTGGTGCTGATGAGCCACCAGGAAGACCCGGTGCTCGCCACCTGGCGCTACGGGCTCGGGCGCTCGGTCGCGTTCACGTCGGACGCCAAGGCGAAGTGGGCCGTGCTCTGGCTGCGGTGGCGCGAGTTCAACAAGTTCTGGTCGCAGCTGATCCGCTGGACCCTCAGGAGCGGCACGCGGAGCGATACCGTCGCCATCGTGGAGCGCAGGGAGGACACCGGCGAGATCTTCGTCGACGCGGTCGACCCGAAGGGTGAGTTCATCAACTTCCTGGATTCTCAGGTGGCCGTCGTGTCGCCGAACCGTGAGCGGTCGGTGATCGACCTCGAGCAGGTCGGCCCGGGGCGGTACCGGGGACAGTTCCCTGCCGCGCAAGAAGGCGTTTATCTTGTCGGAATGGCGCAGCGCCGGAACGATCGCGTGGTTGGCTCGCAGCTGGCGGGTCTGGTGGTACCGTATGCTCAGGAGCTGCGCGACCTGGGCGTCGACGAGACCCTCCTGCGCGAGCTCGCCGAGCTGACCGGCGGGGGAGCGCTCGCGAAGCCTCAGGACGCGTTCCTGACGGCGCGCCGTCAATCTCGGATCGGCGTGGAGATCTGGCCGTGGCTCGTTGGGGCGGTCGCGCTCTTGCTGGTCCCGGAGATCGCGCTGCGACGCATCGGTCCCGGGGCCTTCGAGCGGGTCTTCGGGATGCTCCGTCGGGGTCTCCGGAGGAGGGAGGTTCCGTGATGTTCCGACCGGGGTCGCGATCGTGGATCGTCGCGGTGGTGAGCCTGCTGGTCCTGGCGATCGCGGGTGGGGCCGGCGCCGACTCCAAGCTGCGGATCGTCGTGATCGCGCCATTCGACGCGACGGCGCTCGATCGCGAAGAGCAGTGGATGGGCGAAGGGGTCGCGCAGATCCTGGCGCTCGGCCTTGCTCAGAACGCCTCGATCGTCCAGATCGAGCGCAGCCGCCTCCGGGCCGCCGCGCACACCGACGCGTGGACCGAAGCGGGCCTCGCCCAGGGGGCACGCAGCGTCCGGGCGGATGCCGGCCTCTTCGGCCGCCTCGAGAAGCGCGGAAACGAGGTGGCGGTCGTGCCGCAGCTGATGGAGATCAAGTCGAGCGGGCAGGACGTCACGAATCTCGAGCCCGTGGTCGCGCCGTCCGGCGAGCTGTTCGGCCGGCTCGCGGGGCTGCCCGTCGTGTACGCGCGCACCCTGCGCGTGTCCCTCACCGACACCGACGCGGCCCGCATCGAGAAGGCCGCTCGGCCCACGCGGATCCCGCGGGCCTTCGAGCTCTACTCGCGCGGTCAGATCGCAGCGCAGAAGGGCGACCAGGAGGGCAACGAGGCCGCTGTCGATCTGCTGTCGCGGGCGATCGAGGTCGACCCGAGCTTCGTCGTGGCGACCTACATGCTGGGCGTCGTGCACTCCTCGCTCGGCAACCGGTGGAAGGCGGCCGCGCAGTTCCGGGCCTCGACCCAGCTCGACGCCACGTACCCCGAGCCGGCCAAGGCGCTCGGCGATCTCTATCTCTCGCAGCCGCGACGCCTGTTCGATCAGGCAGTCGAGGCGTACGGCAAGGCGATCGAGCTCCGGCCGTTCTACGCCGACGCCTACGTCGGGCTCGGCGACGCCAAGGCGGCGAAGAGCGACGTCGACGGCGCCATCGCGGCGTATCAGAAGGCGCTCGTCTACAACCCCGTCAATCCGCGCGTGCACATGAGCCTCGGCAAGATCTACTACGGCGAGAAGGGGCTCTACTACGAGTCGGTCAACGCCTACAAGAAAGCGATCGATCTCGATCCCCGCTCGGTCGACGCGCGCATGGGCCTCGGCGAGGTGTACGAGGAGAAGGGCCTCTACAAGGAGGCCACCGAGGAATACAAGCGCGTGATCGAGATCGACGGCAAGCATACGGGCGCCATGTACAACCTCGCGCTCGTCTACGAAAAGGTCGATCCCAGGGCCGCGATCACCCAGTGGGAGCGCTACATCGAGCTGGCGGCTCCGCTCGCGACGGAGAAGGACTGGGTCGACGTCGCGCGCCAGCACTTGAGGAAGCTCAAGAATCAGGTCAAGGACTAGGCGGCCCGGCGTCCGCGGCCGCCGTCGTCGTCGTTCGCCACGCCCGAGCTGGCCGCCTGCGGGCCCCGAATGTATTCGGAGGGGCGCCTCGCCGACCGCTATGATGTCAAACGTATGTGGGGAATCGCGTGGATGAGCTGAGGAAGGACCCGACCCGAGGACACTGGGTCCTCATCCGGCCGAAGGCGAAGCCCGCCCGGCAGACGGACTGTCCCTACTGTCCCGGCGCCGAGC
>Ga0318551_10000840_pt1 | contig 9991 bp, 9 predicted proteins | sample GRESIP082b2f19_FD_203511 | JGI IMG/M metagenome (GOLD analysis project Ga0318551, IMG submission 203511) | Tropical soil microbial communities from Luquillo Experimental Forest, Puerto Rico - GRE.SIPMG.082b2f19 | ecosystem: Environmental > Terrestrial > Soil > Tropical forest > Bulk soil | place...
ATGACCGCGGGAAGCACCTCGCTGACATAGTTCCCCGAGGGGCCGGCCGAGGCACCGATCCGGGCGAACAGGAAGAACCCGACCCCGATCACCAGGGGACCGACGCTCATCTGCAGCCGGGGCCCGATCCGTGCGGCCAGGGCCCCGGAGCGGGCGGACAGCAGGAGCATAATGACCGTCACCGGAAGCAGAGCGACGCCTGCTTCCAGCGGGGTGTACCCGGACACCTGCTCCAGCTGGAGGGGCAGCAGGAACAAGATCCCGCCCAGCGCGCCGTAGACGACAAAGGTCAGCACGTTCGCGGCGGTGAACTGGAGCGACGAGAACAGGCTCAGCGGCAGCAAGGGCTCGGGCGCGCGCCGTTCCCAGAGGATGAACGCCGCGAGCAGCACCACGCCGGCGATCAGCGCGATGAGCGAGCCTGGGTTGGTCCAGCCGACCGCCGACCCGTTGATGAGCCCGTAGGTAAGCCCGATCAGGCCGAGCGTGACCAGCACTGCCCCGGGGTAATCGAGCGTCCCGGTCTCCTGCGGGTCGACCGACTCGGGGACGTGCCGCAAGCTCACGGCCACGACCAGGATCGCCAGCGGCAGGTTGATGTAGAAGATCAGCCGCCAGGACGCCGCGGAGATCAGCCATCCGCCGAGGAACGGGCCGATAGCGGTGCCCACGCCGCTCAGACCCGACCACGCCCCGATGGCCTTGCTGCGGTCATCGGGCCGGAACGACGCCTCAATGATCGCGAGGCTGCCGGGCGTCAGCAGCGCGGCGCCGATGCCCTGCACGGCCCGCGCCGCGATCAGGACCGGCGCGTTCGGGGCGATTCCGCACAGGACCGAGGCCAGGGCGAACCACACCACGCCGATCAGGAAGATCTTCTTGCGCCCGTACCGGTCGCCCAGGGATCCGGCGAGCAGCAGCAGGCCGGCCAGCGTGAGCGTGTACGCGGTGACCACCCACTGCAGGGTGGACAGGCTGGCGTGGAAGTCCTTGCCGATGGCCGGCAGCGCGATGCCCACGACGGTGGCGTCGATCGAGGCCATCGCCGATCCGAGCACGGTGGCCAGCAGGACCCAGCGGCCCCTGGCGCTGGCGTAGCTGAGCTCGTCCTGAGCGGGTGCCGCCGGCGACGCGGTACTCACTGTCGTTCCTTTCCGATCATGAAAAGAACGGTCCTGGTCTGGCGTGGCCAGCCCGCGCAGCCCGCTGCCTTGACCCCTGCCCGCGGCCTGCCGCGCGAGACTACAGACAGTTCATCAGGACACGCCAGCCAGGGGAAGAGGACTCGCCAGCCCGGAATCTTGCCCACGTCCGGCGCGCGCCCGTGCCGGACGGCGTCGGACATCATGGAGGGCACCGGGATAGCTCAGGAGCACGCGGGAGGCTGAATGACTGGTCCGGGCGCCGGGCTGATCGTGCGCGATGTCACCGTGCGGGCGGTCGTGGTGCCGCTGCGGCGGCCGCTGGCCACGCGGGTGGGAGACTTCCCCCGCTGGCCCCTGGTGCTCATCGACGTCAGCACCGAGCAGGGCATTATCGGCCGCAGCTACCTCGCCCCCTACCTGAACCGCGCGGCCGGCGCGCTGCTTCCGGTGCTGCGTGATCTGGGCGCCGGGCTGCGCGGCCGGCCCGCCGCCCCGGCCGCGGCCTACGAGCAGGCCCGCGGCTGGTTCAGCCTGGCCGGGTACCAGGGCCTGGCCCTGGCCGCGGTGGCCGGGCTGGACGGCGCCCTGTGGGACGCGCTGGCCCAGGCGTCCGGGATGCCCCTGGCCCGGCTGCTCGGCGGCACCCTGGAGCCGGTGCCCGCCTACAACAGCAACGGGCTGGGGCTCATCCCGCCCGCCGCCGCCGGCGACGAGGCGCTGGAACTGCTCGCGGAAGGCGGGTTCACCGCCCTGAAGGTACGGGTCGGCCGGGCCCTGGCCGCCGATGACCTGGCCGCGGTGCGCCGGGTCCGGGAAGCGGTCGGTGACGGGATCACCCTGGTCGCCGACTACAACCAGGGGCTGGACCTGGGCGAGGCGCTGCAGCGGTGCCGCGCCCTGGACGGGGAGGGCCTGGCCTGGATCGAGGAGCCGATGCGCTACGACGACCTGAACGGCCACGCCCGTCTCGCCCGCGACATCGGCACGCCGGTCATGCTCGGGGAGAACTTCTACGGCCCGCGGGCCATGCAGGAGGCCGTCCAGGCCGAGGCCTGCGACCTGGTCATGCCGGACCTGATGCGGATCGGCGGGGTGACCGGCTGGCTGCAGGCCGCAGCGATCGCGGACGTGGCCGGCCTGCCGATGTCCTCCCACCTGTACCCGGAGGTCTCCGGCCACCTGCTGCGCGTCACGCCGACCCGGCACTGGCTGGAGTGGCAGGACTGGGCCCACCCGGTGCTGGCGCGGCCGTTCGAGGTCCGCTCCGGCCAGCTGCACCTGCCCGACGTCCCCGGCAACGGCCTGGAGTGGGACGAGGACGCCGTCGCGCACTACGCGGCGCAGCCCTGACTTAGCCGGCCAGGTGGCGGGTGAACCAGTCGCGGGCGCAGCCGCTGGCGGCCTCGAAGCCCTTCACGTAGGCGTCGAAGTGGCCGTCGGGCAGGATCACCATCTCCTTGGGCTGGCGCGCGGTCTCGAAGGCCGCGATGGCGAGCTCCGCCGGCACCAGGTGGTCGCCGACGGCCACCACCAGCAGCAGCGGCGTCGGGCTGATGTACGGCAGGTAAGTGCCCGGCTCGTACTCGGTGAACATCTCGACGCTGCGCAGCGTCACCTCGTTGCGCCAGGCGGGGGCGCGGGTGTTGCCGGTCTCGCTGAACCACTCCCACGAGTCCGCGGTCGGCAGCGCCGACGGCGCCAGCGGGTCGGGGTCGACCACCGGGACCATGACCGGCGCCTCGCCGCGGAACCGGGCGAGCCGGTCGGCGTCGAACATATCCCGGAATCCCGCGATGAAGTCGGCCCGGACCAGCGCGCGCAGGTTGTCGTGCCCGCTGATCAGCGGCACCTGGCTGACCACCGCCCTGACCCGGCGGTCGATCGCCGCGACCACCATGACGTGGCCGCCGGAGTAGCTGCTGCCCCAGACCCCGATCCGTTGCGGGTTCACCTCCGGGAGCGTGCTGGCGTAGGTGATGGCGTGCCGGTAGTCGCGGACCTGCGCCCACGGGTCGATCTCCTGGCGGGGCTCGCCATCGCTGGCGCCGAAGCAGCGGTTGTCGAACACCAGGGCGTTCAGCCCGGCGGCGGCGAACGCCTCGGCGAAGCTGTCCAGGTACATCTCCTTGACCGCGGAGAACCCGTGCGCCATGACCACGGTCGCCGCGGGCGCGCTGCCCTCCGCCGTGTAGAACCAGCCGCGCAAGGTGACGCCTTCCGCGTCGAACTCGATATCGCGCCGTGCCATCCCTGCCACCTCCCGATCCGGTCGCCCCAGCCCCGGGGCGTACCGGGGGACATACCCGAGACGTATCGGGGACACGCGCCCAGTTCAGTGCGCGGTCCAGCCGCCGTCGACGGGCAGGACCGCGCCGGTGAGGTAGCTGCCCTGCGGATCGGTGAGCAGCAGCGCGGCGCCGGCCAGCTCGGCCGGGTCGGCCCAGCGGCCGAGCTGGACTTCAGCGGACAGGATGCGCCGCACCGCCGGGTCGTCGTCCACGCCGGCGTTGAGCGAGGTGCGGAACGGCCCGGGGGCCAGCGCGTTGACCGTTATCCCGGTCCCGGCCAGTTCCACGGCCAGGCTGCGGGTGAGCTGGACCACGGCGCCCTTGCTCGCCGCGTACCCGGATCGCGCCGCGGCGCCGACCAGGCCCAGCGCGCTGGCCAGGGTGAGGATGCGGCCGTATCCGGCCGCGCGCATCGGCGCCGCGGCGGCGCGGCAGGCCAGCCAGGTCCCCACCACGTTGACGTCCAGGCAGGCGCGGAGCGTAGCCACGTCGAGCTGTTCCAGGGTGCCGCGGGCCTGTACCCCGGCGCTGGTCACCAGCACGTCGAGGCGGCCACGGGAGGCCATGACCGCATCGACCAGGTCCGCGACGGCGCGCTCGTCGGTGACGTCGCAGGCCCGGCCCGTCACGCTGCGCCCGGTCTCGGCGGACAGCCGCGCCGCAGCGCGCTGGCAGCGCTCGGCCGACCGGCTGGCCAGCACCACGCCGGAGCCCGCCCGGGCCAGCGCCCGGGCGATGGCCAGGCCGAGCCCGGCCGACCCGCCGGTGACCAGCGCCACCTGCCCGGCTCGTGACTGCGGCGGCCGCGCTGCCGCGGCCGCCGCAGCCTGGTCAGCCTCCCCTGGCTGGCTCTCCACTCACGCATGATCGCAGGATCCGGGGCGCTGCTGACTTGGAGATGAGCGCACGGTACTTGGCGATCCGTGCCCCACGTCCGCCCGCGGGCGGCCGGCGCGGTCAGCCGGCCTCGCGCCACAAGTCGGTGATCGCCACTCCGACGTCGGCGAGCATCCGCCGCAGCAGCGGCAGGCAGAGCCCGATGACGTTGCCGGGGTCGCCGTCGATGCCCTCGACGAACGGCGCCCCCCGCCCGTCGATGCTGAACGCGCCGGCCAGGGTCATCGGCTCGCCGCTGGCGACGTACGCGGCGACCTCGGCGTCGCTGGGCCTGCCGAAGTGCACCACGGTGGCGGCCACATCGCGGACCCGGCGGCCGCGGGCGGCGTCGACGAGGCAGTGCCCGGTATACAGCGTGCCCTGCCGCCCGGACAGCCGCCGCCACATGTCGACCGCGTGGCGCGCCGACGCGGGCTTGCCGAAGGCTTCCCCGTCCAGGTCCAGCATCGAATCGCAGCCCAGCACCAGCGCGGCGGGGCGCCGGGCGGCCACGGCCGCGGCCTTGCGCTCGGCGAGCACCCTGACCAGGGCGGCCGTGTCCAGGCCCGCATCGGCGGTCTCGTCCACCCCGCTGACCACGACCTCGGGATCCATCCCGGCGGCCTGCAGCAGGCGCAGCCGGCCGGCCGACCCCGACGCCAGGATCAGAACGGTCCCGGCGCGTCGCGTCACGCGGTCAGGGTAACCCGGCGCCGAGGCCGCGGTCCCGCGCCGCCCCGGCCGCGTGGTCGTCGGACAGCACCGACGCGGTGAACGCGTCGGCGGGCAGGAACGCCTCCAGCTTCAGCTCGGACAGGGTGACGTCCACGGCCGTGGCAAAACTCATGATCGTCGTTATCAGGCTCAGCTCGCCCCGGGGCGAGCTGAACCGGAGCGGGACGGCGAAGCCCAGGTGGCCGGGTTGCGGCCGGGCGGCCGGGACGTACCCGCTGAGCTCGGCGTGCAGGGCGGCGAGCCGGTCGTCCGGGTTGCGGGCCAGTTCCGCGGCGATCCCGTCGAGGACGTGCCGGGCCCACTCGGCGAAGTTGGCGATCCGCGGCGCCATGCCCTCGGGGTGCAGCGCCAGGCGGAAGGCATTGGCGGGCGGCTCCAGCAGCCACCGGGCGCAGCCGTCCAGCAGGATGCGCTGCGCCGTGTTGGCGGCGACCAGGTCGCCGTGCCGGTCCACGATGATCGCCGGATAGGGCAGGTGCCCGGTGAGGATGTGCTCCAGCGCGTCCCGGGCCGGCGCCAGCGCGCGGCCGTCCAGCGGGGTCTGCGGGTAGGCGGGCGCGTACCCGGCCGTCAGCAGCAGCTCGTTGCGCTCCCGGAGCGGGAGCCCCAGCGATTCGGTGAGCCGGATCACCATCTCCCGGCCCGGGGCCGACCGGCCGCTCTCGATGAAGCTGACGTGCCGCTGAGTCGTGCCGGCCCGCAGGGCCAGCTCGAGCTGGCTGACCCGGCGGCTGGCGCGCCGCTCGCGGAGCATCTGCGCGAAGTCCACGCTGTCAAGTAAAAGCGCCCCGGGTGACAGCGCGCGATTCCCTGCCGGGAATTGCCGCCGCTCACCGCGGCCCGCACGATGGCGGCATGGCTAACACCGATGATGATGTCCAGCTCGGGGTGCTGCTCCCGATCGGCCAGGCCCAGTGGGGCGAGGGGACGGACCCGCGCGAGCTGGTCGACTTCGCGGTCCGGGCCGAAGGCCTGGGCTACTCCTCGTTGTGGGTGAACGACTTCCTGCTGACCCCGCGGATCGAGGCGCTCACCATGCTCGCGGCCGTGGCCCCGGTGACCAGCCAGGTTCTGCTCGGCACGGCGGCGCTGCTGCCGGTACTCCGCCGGCCGGTGCAGGCGGCCCAGACCCTCGCCTCCATCGACCTGCTCTCCGCGGGGCGGCTCGTGCTCACGGTCGGCGCGGCGTTCCCCGGCCGCTTCGGCCTCCCGCAGCACGAGCTGTCCGGGGTTCCGTGGGAGCGCAGGTTCACCCGCCTGGACGAGACCGTCGCCTTGTGGCGGCAGTTGTGGACCGATCCCGGCACCGCCTCGTTCCACGGGGACCTGCTGCACTTCGACGGGCTCCCGCCGATGACCGCGCCGCGGCGGCCGGGCGGCCCGCCGATCTGGCTGGGCGGCGGCGGGCCCTCGGCGCTGCGCCGGGCCGGCCGCCGCTACGACGGGTGGATGCCTTACCCGCCCGAGCCCGCCGACTACCGGCGAGGGCTGGCCACGGTGCGCCAGGCAGCCCGCGAGGCCGGGCGCCCCGTCGCCGACATCACCCCGGCCCTGTTCGTGTCGGCCGCGGTGACGGACTCGGCGGCGAGCGGGCGGCGGCTGCTGGAGGAGTTCAGCCAGGCCAGTTACGGGATGCCGCTGGCCCAGCTGGAGACCATCCAGGCGCTCGCGGCCGGGCCGCCCGAGTATGTGGCGGAGCGGCTGCGCGGTTACGTGGCCGCCGGCGCCCGCCACCTGGCCTGCCGGATCGCCACCACCAGCCTGGCCGCCCAGCGCGAGCAGCTGGACCAGGTCATCAAGCTCAGGCCGCTGCTGGCGGGGGCGTAGCCGCCGGGACCCGCGCCGACCCGTTATGGATTCCGTTCCGTACAATCCGGCGCGGTGTCACTGCGGCACGATGGCCACGGAGGTGAGGCACAGATGACATCCGTCGATCCCGTCCCCGAGCATCTGCACACGGTGACGCCGCGGCTGGTGGTCCGCGGCGGGGCCGAGGCCATCGATTTCTACCGCGCCGCCTTCGGCGCCGAGGAAGTCGGGGAGCGGTTCACCGGGCCGGGCGGCGAGGTGATCCACGCGGAGGTACGCATCGGCGACTCCATCGTGATGATCACCGACGCCGGGGACAACGGCGGGCCGGCCCAGGCGCCTTCACCGGCCGGCGGGGCCGTCACCGCGATCATGGCCACCTACTGGCCGGATGTGGACGCCGCGTGGGAGCGCGCGGTGGCCGCGGGCGCCGAGGTCATCTTCCCGCTGGCGGACCAGTTCTACGGCGAGCGCGGCGGGCGGCTGCGCGACCCGTTCGGCCAGCAGTGGATGCTCAGCCAGCGCATCGAGCACGTCTCCGGCGAGGAGATGGCCCGCCGGGCCGCCCGGCTTTTCGGCTCCCCGGGCTGACCGGCGTCAGCTCTGGGCGTCGAGCACCAGCTTGCCGCGCACGGTGCGCCGCCTGATCCGCTCGAACGCGTCGTTGACCTGTGCCAGCGGTATGGCCGCGTCGATCGGCACGGTCATCCGGCCCGCGGCCGCGGCCGGCAGCGCCTGCCGTATCGCGGCGGTGAGGTCCTCGTCGGAGGCCAGCAGGCCCGCGTAGCTGCGGATCGTGATGCTCTTGCGGTACAGCGTGCGCAGCGGCACCAGGCCCTCGGGCCCCGCGGACGCGCCGTACAGGACCAGGCGGCCGTAGGGCTGCAAGACCTCAACGGCGGCCCCGGTGAACTCGCCGCCAAGCCCGTCGAACACCACGGTCGGCCGCAGGTCGGACAGGGCCTCGGCCAGGCCGGCGGCGTCGGTGACGACCACGTAGTCGGCGCCGTGCGCCTTGAGCCAGTCGTGGTTCTCGGCCTCGCCGGTCTGCCCGACCACGGCGGCGCCGATGCCGTGCGCCAGGGACACGACGATGCTGCCGACGCCGCCCTTGGCCCCGAGGACCAGCACCGTGTCGTCCGCGCTGACCTGGGCCACCTCGGTGACCGTCCGCCACGCGGTCACCCCGGCGATGCCCATCGCCGCGGCCGCGCGCAGGTCGACGCCGTCGGGTACGTCGATGAGCGCGCCGCGCGGGACGATCGCGGCGGTGGCCCACAGGCCGTCGCGGATCGTGCCGAGCCCGTAGCCGCGGACCATGACCCGGCGGCCCTCCACGATCCCGGCTCCCTCGGTGCCGAGGGTCCGCGGCACCGGGGCGTCCGGGGCGACCAGCCCCAGCGCGCCGTACATGTCCACGGGGTTCACGCCGGAGTAGGCGACGTCCAAGATGACTTCCTGCCCACCAGGCTCGCCGAGCTCAAGCTCCTCCACCTGGAGCGGCTGGCCGTGCTGGACCAGCCGGGCCGCGGTAACGCGCATGACTGAACCCTAAAGCCAGCCGCACCCCGCCCGCCGGGATACCGGGCGCGGAGTAACCATGATCACGGAGGGTTTGTCCACGCATTCGGGAAAAAGTCTCCGTGATCATGAAGCCAGGGTCAGCCGAACAGGTCGACGACAGTTTCGGGGCCGGCGTCGCTGCGGAGCGCGCGGCCCGCGGCCTCCAGGTGCGCGCGCCAGTGGCGCTGCGCGCCCTCGGCATCCCGGGCGTCGAGCAGCAGCACCAGCCTGCGGCAGGACTTGACCGTCTTGCGGAGCTCCTCACTGGTGCCGGGGCGGCCGAGGGTTCGCGGCCCGGCCGTGCGCAGGTGCATGGCCATGACCTCGCGCAGTACCGCGGCCTGGACGGCCAGGGTCCGGTTCCTGGCCCGCTCCAGGATCAGGTCACTGAACCGCTGCGTGGCCCGCAGCCAGGCCTCGGCACCCGCGAACGCCCCGGCGCCGTCCGTCAGGGCCGCCAGGTCGGCGAGGCAGCTGGTCAGGTCGTCGAGGTCGGCCCTGGTCCGGCGCGACGCTAGCAGGCCCGCGGCGGCCGGCTCGATCACCATCCGGGCCTGCTGCACGTCCGCGATCGTGGTCCGGGTCACCTGCAGCAGCAGGCCGACGTACCGGGCGGCCACCGCGACGTCCGGCGCCACCACGCGCGCGCCGCCCCGCGAGCCGCGCCGGACGTTGATCAGTGACTCGGTCTCCAGGATCCGGAACGCCTCCCGCAGCGTCGGCCGGGACACGCCGAACGTCTCCATCAGCGCGCCCTCGGACGGCAGGGTCTGCCCCGTGGCCAGCTCGCCCCGGACGATCTGGCCGCGCAGGTGCGACGCGATGAGCTCGGCCGTCTTCGGGGCCCGCACGCGCTGGCCGACGGGGCCGCGCACGGGGACCCCGACGTTCACGACGGCCGGCCCAGGCGCAGCGGCACGTCGGCGAGGCGGGCCGCCTCCTTGGCCAGTTCCTCGATCGTCCACCGGCCGTCCTTGACCACCGCGTCGATGATCGCGAACGGCTGGAACAGGTGGATCCCGCCGCCTGCGACGTAAAAGATCCGGCCCTTGATCGGGCAGTCCGCCGTGGCCAGGTAGCCGACGAATGGTGACACGTTGGCCGGGTCCATGGCGTCGAAGCCTTCGGCCGGGGGGCGCAGGAAGTCCTCGGGAATGCCGGGAGTGGCCATGGTCAGCCTGGTCCGGGCGGCCGGGGCGATCGCGTTGACCTTCACCCCGTACCGGTCAAGCTCCCGCTGCGCGATGATCGTCAGCGACGTGATGCCGGTCTTCGCGGCGCCGTAGTTGGCCTGCCCGGGGTTGTTGAACAGACCGGAGGTCGACGTCGTGTTGATCATCGACGGCCGCAGGTCGCGGCCCGCCTTGGACTGCTCGCGCCAGTACCTGGCCGCCGCGCGGGCGGGCATGAAGTGCCCCCGCAGGTGGACCCGGACCACGTCGTCCCACTCGCCGTCGGTCATGTTGACGATCGTGCGGTCGCGCAGGATCCCGGCGTTGTTCACCAGCACGTGCAGCGCGCCGAATTCGTCGATGGCCTGCCGGATCACCCGCTGCGCGCCGTCGGCGCTGGTGC
>Ga0318551_10000853_pt1 | contig 9933 bp, 7 predicted proteins | sample GRESIP082b2f19_FD_203511 | JGI IMG/M metagenome (GOLD analysis project Ga0318551, IMG submission 203511) | Tropical soil microbial communities from Luquillo Experimental Forest, Puerto Rico - GRE.SIPMG.082b2f19 | ecosystem: Environmental > Terrestrial > Soil > Tropical forest > Bulk soil | place...
CGGGCGGGGCGGAGCCGCGCCTCCCGGGGAAATATCGGCGGCGCGACTAAAAGACTTGCGTCAGGTTGCTGGCGGGGCCCTCTTCTCAACCTCGGGCGGGGGGCGCCGATTGTCTGGGGTGTGAGAGCCAAACGACGCAACCGGCGGTTTTGGATCGCGGCTGTCGCGACGGTTGGGGTGGCCGGGGGGGTGTACGCGGCGGAGCAGGCGGCGCCGGCGGGGGACGACGAGCTTGCGCGGACCATCACGGCGCAGCGGATCAGCGACGCGCAGAGCTCGGGGAAACCTCCGTCAGAGCACCAGGTCGAGGCGCTCACGCCTGATCAGCTTCTCGTGCTCGGCGTAGAGTTCGGCAAGGAGATGAAGAGTACCGGCGAGCACGTGGAGAGCCTGCGCATCGAGGCGTACCGGTCGCGGGATCTCATCCGCATGACCTGCATCGAAAGCAAGGTCGAGCAGATCGCGATCGTCATCAAGCTGAGCGAGCCGCGCATCGCGGACATGCCCCGCGTACAGGGCGAGCGACTGTTGCTGCAAGAGCGCTTCGTGGTGATCCATCAGGCGCGCGAGCGGGTCAACGAGCTCGCCCGGGAAGCGGAGGACTGCACGGGCGACAACCTCTCCGTGGTCTCCCTCGGGCGCATGAAGGACGAGATTCCGCCCGAGGGCGAGGACGTCTACGATCCGACGCGGCCGCCGGCGCCGGGGATCGAGATCAGTCGGCCGCCCGAAGCCAGCCCCTACCGCTAGCGCGGTCGAGTACTCTGTCGCGGCATGTACGTGCCGCTCAACGCGTTCTTGCTCCGGGCGCCGCTGCTGCCGGTCGCGGCGTGGCGGCGGGGGGCGGCGGCGCTCATGAAGCATCCGCTGGGGGAGACGGCCATCGCGCTCGCGAGCCCGGCGCTGGCGGACGCGAAGCCGGGCGGCGCGCGGCAGCGGGCGATGGGCCGGTATGGGCGGCGGGCGGCGTTTCGGGCGACGCCGCACGGCCTCTTCGCCGGGGTGTGCGTGGGGGCGCTCGGGCAGGAGACGCGCGTCGCGACGGGGACGCCGGCGGCGGTCATGGGCCCGAGCTTCGCGGACGTCGATCGGGTGGCGCGGGGGCTGCTCGACGACGTCGAGCTGCGCGGGCGCACGGCGCTGCGGCTCGCGCCGTCGGCTGCGATCGGCGCGGGCAGCGTGCGCTGGATCGGCCCCGGCGAGCCGTACGGCGAGACGCGCGAAGCGGAGCTCGACGGGACGCTCAACGCGGTCGTCGAGGCGGCACGGGGCTGGACGGCGTGGCCCGCGGTGCGGGCGCGCGTGGCGGCCGCGGATGACGACGAGGCGGACGAGCTCTTGCTCGCTCTCGTCGACAGCGGCCTCTTGCAGAGCGATCTCGCGCCGCCGCTCGTGGGGCCGCCTCCCGCGGAACACCTCGCGGCCCGCCTCGCCGCGCTCGGCGTTCCCGACGGCGGGGGCGTCGGGCGATCGCTGCGCGCGCGGGCTGCGGTGCTCGTTCACCGCCCGAAGCAAAGACCCGCGCTGGCACGGGGTGCGGTCGCGCGCGCGGCCCGGCTGGTCCCGCTGCTCGCCGGGCTGCAAGAGGCGCTCGCGCCGCCCGCGACCGAGCGGCTGGCCCAGCCCGCGCTCGCCGACGCCCTCGACGCGCTCAGCGAGGGGCTCGGCTCGGGCGCGTTCGACCTCGACGCGCTCGCCGCGGGCGACTACGGCGTGGAGGTAGGTGACGACGACGACGCGGCCGACCGCGCGCCGGCCACCGCGATCGTCGCCCTCGTCGTCGACGCCGTCGTTGCCGCCATCGCCGACGCCGCCCCGCGGCGGGCCGAGGAGGCCCCCCTCGACCCGGCGGCCCTGGCGGCGGCGCTCGCGGCCGCAGGCCTGGCGGCGGCGGCGCCGCCCACCGCCGAGCTGTTCCTCACCCCTTGCCCCACGCGACGGGGCGCGCGTCCTGGCGCCGGGTGGCTGGTCGGGTTGCACGCGCCGGCGGGCGCCTCGCTGGGGCGCTTCGCGCACGCGCTCGGTGCGCCGCTCGCCCGCGCCCTCGACGCGCTCGCCACCGCCGAACGGCGGGCCCGCCCCGACGAGGAGCGCCTGGACGTCGCCTTCGCGCCCTCGCCGGCGCTCGCCGATCTCTGCGCACACCCGAAGCTGCGCGCGCGGACGCTGGCCCTGTCGCGCTGGAACGACGGCGACGATCTCGCGCCCCGCGATCTGGCGCTCGTCGCCGATCCGGCCGCCCCGGAGGCGCTGGCGCTTCGCGCGCGCGGCGGTGGCCCCGTCGTCCCCGCGCCGCTCGCGCGCGTCCGCTCCGCGACCGCGCCGGCGGGCGTGCCGCGCCTGCTCGTCGGCTGGAGCCTGCAACGCCAGCACGCCCCGTGGGCGCTCCCCCTCGACGCGCTCGGCCCGCTCGCCTTCGTCCCCCGCATCACCCTCGACGGCTTCGTCATCCGCCCCGCGAGCTGGCGGCTCCCCGCCTCGGTCACGCGCGCCGCGCTCGCGCGCTGGCGCCGCGAGCGCGGGGTGCCGCGCGTCGTGCAGGTGGGCGACACGGACGAGCTCATCCCCGTCGATCTCGCCGGCAACGGCGCCGCCGCCGACCTCGCCGGCCACACGCAGGTGTTCGAGATCTGGCCGCCGCTCGAGGAGGTCGTCGATCGCGACGGCCGGCGCGTCGAGGCGGTGGTGATGCTCGTCGACGAGCCGGACGCCGCGTCGGCGGCAGCCGCCGCGCGCGCCGCGGCGGAGATCCGGCGCGCGGGCGACGTGCCGCCGCCGCACCGGGCGCCGCCCGCCGCCGGCTGGCGCAGCTTCAAGCTCTACGGCGCGGCCGGACGCCAGGAAGCGGTGCTGGAGACCGTGGTCGCCCCGGCGGTCGCGGCCGCGCGCGCCGAGGGCGAGATCGATCGCTGGTTCTTCCTCCGGTACGTCGACGGTCCCGGGCGGCGGCCGCACCTCCGCTTGCGGGTCCACGGGCCGGACGGTGGCGCGCGCGCCTTCGCGCAGCGCCTCGAAGAAGCGCTCGCGCCCGCCCGCGCCCGGGCCGCCGTCACGGCCGTCGAGACCGGCGACTACCACCCCGAGCGCGGCCGCTTCCCGGCCGACGAGCTCGACGCCGTGCTGGCGCTGTTCGAGAGCGACAGCGCGCTCGTCGTGGCGCTGCTCGTCGACGAGGCGTTCGACGACGAGCTCGGGCGGATCGCGCTCGCGGTGCGCGCCGCCGACGCGCTGGCGCGCGGCCTCGGCCTCGACCTCGCCGGCCGCCACGCTGCCGCGAAGGAGCGCCGGCGCGCTGCCGAGGCGGCGGCCGGCATCGACGGCGAGGCCCGCCGGGCCGCCGACACCGCCTTCCGGGCCGCCGGCCGCGGGCTGCGCGCGGCCCTCACCGGCGAGCCCGCCGGCCCGTTCGCCGATCACCGCGCCCGGGTCGCGGCGGCCGCGGCGCCGCTGCCTGCGGCGAGCCGCGAGCGTCTCCTCCCCACCCTGCTTCACCTCGCCGCCGTCCGCCTGCTCGGGCCCGACCGCGATGCCGAGCGGCTGGCGCTCACCTTCTGGGAGCGCGTGCTCGAGGGGCTCCGGCGCGCATGACACCGTTAGGCGCGCTGCTCGTCCTGCTCGCCGCGGCGACACCGGCCCCCGCGCAGGTCACGCGGCTGTCGCTCCCGTTCGAGGGAATCTGGGGGGTGATCCAAGGGATGCAGAGCGACGAGACCCACAAGGGGTACGCCGCCTTCGCGCTCGACTTCGTCCCCGCTCAACCCAAGGGGACACCGGCGCCGAAGCGGGGCGCCCCGTTGACGGCGTTCGCCTGCTACGGCCGGCCGATCCTCGCGCCCGCTGACGGGACTGTCGTCGCCGCCAACGGCGAGGCGCGCGACTGGCCGGCCTACAAGAAGGGGCGCGACCCGGGAAACTTCGTCATCATCCAGCACGCTCCCGCCGAGTACACCGAGTTCCGCCACCTCGCCGCGCGCTCGGTGACGGTGAAGGTGGGGCAGCGCGTGCGGCGCGGCGACGTCATCGGCCGCTGCGGCAACTCCGGCAACGCGCGCATGCCCCACCTCCACGTCGGCTTCCTGTCGTCGATCGATCCGATCACCACCAGGCCGATGACGCTGTCGGGCTACGAGGTGGTCGGCGCCGACACGCGCTGGCACCCGGGCGACGGGACGCCGCGGCTCGGCGAGATTCTCCGGCCTACCCCAGCGCGTTGACCTTCGCCGACCTTGTCCGCGGTCGCGGTTTCGTGCTAGGCGTGGCGGCCATGCGCAGCAACAGCCCTTCCCTAGCCTTCGTCCTTGCCTCCCTCGGCACCGCGGCCTGTCTGCACCCGGCCCCTGCCGCCAACGCGCCGGCCCCCGCGCCGAGCTCGACCGCGCCCCCCGCCGCGCCCGCCGCGACCGCGCCCGCTGCGCCCGGGGCCGCGCCCGCCGCGGCCGCGCCGACCCCGGCGCCGAGCTCGACCACGGCCGAGGCGCCCAAGCCCGCCGCCAAGCCAGCCGAACCGGCGGCGCCGCCGCTGCCGCCCTGGAAGCACGGGGAGAACCCCTTCACCGGCGCCAGGTACTGGAGCGACGAGTACGCGCCGGCGTTCCTCAAGGCCAAGCTCCTCCGGCAGAGCGATCCGGAGCAGTCCAAGCTGCTGTCGAAGATCGCGGACCACGGCGGCGCCGACTGGATCGGCAACTGGACGCCGAACGTCGGCAACTGGGTCGAGAAGCGGGTGACGAAGATCCTGAAGACCGGATCGATCCCGCTCTTCATCGCCTACAACCTCCCCAAGCGCGACTGCGGCAACTACTCCGCCGGCGGCAGCGAGAAGGGCGACGACTACAAGAAGTGGATCAGCGCCTTCGCCCACGGCATCGGCGATCGGCGGGCCGCGGTGGTGGTCGAGCCGGACGGGCTCGGCCTGCTGCACAAGAAGGACTGCCTGTCGGAGGCCGATCAGAAAGAGCGAATCGAGCTCTTCCGCTTCGCCGTGCACGAGTTCGCCGCGCTCGGCAACACGGCCGTCTACATCGACGCCGGCCACTCGGCCTGGATGCCGGCGGCGGAGATGGCGGGCCTCCTCAAGCAAGCGGGGATCGAGGAGGCCGACGGCTTCTCGCTCAACGTCTCGAACTACAAGGCGACAGCGACCGAGATCAAGTACGGCAAGGAGATCTCGAAGCGCGTCGGGGGCAAGCACTTCGTCATCGACACGAGCCGCAACGGCAACGGGCCGCCGGTCAAGGAATGCAAGGTTCCCGACAGCGAGGCCTGCTGGTGCAACCCGCCGGGCCGCGCCCTGGGCTCGCCGCCGACCACCGAGACGAGCGACAAGCTCGTCGACGCCTACCTCTGGCTCAAGAAGCCGGCCGAGTCGGACGGGAAGTGCAACGGCGGCCCCAGGGCCGGCGAGTACTGGCAGGACCGCGCGCTCGAGCTGGCCCGCAACGCCAAGTACTAGCCCGCGGCGTCACGGTCTCGTCACCCGACCGTCACCTGCGCCGCGCGGCCGTCGTGCGCCGCAGGCGGTGAACGCGGCCTTCGCACCGCGACGATCCGTGGCACGGGGTTTGAACACTTCCTGGGCCGATGCGTCGGCGCGCGCGCGAGCGCCGCGGGCCCGGCTCATCCATTCAATTTATTCTTTAGGGTTGCATCATAACTAGTAGCGGCGGGAGGGGAATTCGGTGTTGAGCTTGTACCTGTTACGGCACGGGGAGACGGTGTTCTCGCGCGAGGATCGGTTTTGCGGCCAGATCGACGTGCCGCTGACCGATGACGGCCGGCGGATGGCGGCCAGCTTCGCGAAGGCCTACGGCGAGCTGCCGTGGCGGGCGATCGTCACCAGCATGCGCGCGCGCACGTACGAGACCGCCCTGCCGATGGCCGCGCGGACCGACCTGCCCATCCGGCGCGACGCGCGCCTCGACGAGATGTTCTTCGGCCGCTGGCAAGGGCTGTCGAAGCGAGAGCTGGCTGCGTGCGACGCTGAAGGCTACGCCGCCTGGTCGCGGAACCCGGCCGCGGGGCCGCCCGGTGGCGAGCTCCCCTCGTCCGTGGCCGCGCGCGCGGAGGCGGCCATCGCCGACCTCCTCCGCGACCCCGGTGAGGGGCACGTGCTCGTCGTGTCGCACAAGGCGGTGATCCGCATCCTGCTCTGCCGGCTCCTGGGCGTCGACCTCGGCCGCTACCGGGAGCTGTTCCAGTGCCCGGTCGCCAGCCTCAGCGTGGTAGAGCTGGAGCCCGGCGCGGCGTCCTGTCGATCGGTAGACGACGTCCGCCACCTTCCGCTCGAGCTGCAGCCCGCGGCCGAGGCGGACGAGCCCGCCGGGGCTTCCGGCGATGACACGGCGGCGCCGCTCGGCGCGGCGGGCTAGCGACGAGATCTCCTCAGATCCAGAGTCGGGCCGCGATCTCGTCGGCGTAGAGAACGCCCGCGTCTGTGATCGTGACGCGGCGATCGTCGATGCTCAGCCATCCGGCCGTCGCGGCGGTGGCGGCCGCAGCCTCGCGGCCCGCCATCGGGTCACGGCCGTGACGCGCGCGGTGCGCCGCCCGATCGATCCCGTCGGCGCGGCGGAGCCCGAGCCAGACCGCCTCGTTGTCGAGGTCGGCGGCCGAGCGCCGCTCGAGGTGGCGCGGGGGATCGCCGCGCAGGTAGACGTCGGCCGCGCGCGGGTTCGAAAACCGCCAGCCGGTGCCGTCGTCGAGGGGCCGGAACGACGCCGCCGAGGCGCCGAGCCCCAGGTAGGGGGCGAGCGCCCAGTAGAGCTGGTTGTGGCGGGAGCGCCGCCCGTCGCGGGCGTAGCTCGAGACCTCGTAGGGGGCGAGGCCGCCCGCGGCGAAGGCCGCGCGCGCGTCCTCGAGCATCGCGGCCACGGCGTCGTCGTCGGGGCGGGCCAGGCGCCCCTTGCGGTCGAGGGCTCCGAAGGCCGTGCCGCGCTCGACGGTGAGCGCGTAGGCGGAGACGTGCTCGGGCCCGAGCGCGAGCGTGGCGTCGAGCGTGCGGCGCCACCCGTCGCGCGTCTGGCCGGGGATCCCGAACATGAGGTCGACGGAGACGTTGTCGAACCCCGCGGCGCGCGCGGCCCGAACGCAGTCAGGGCCCGCAGCCGCGCGGTGGTTGCGGCCGAGACCGGCGAGCAGATCGTCGTCCAGCGCCTGGACGCCGATCGAGAGGCGGTTGACGCCGCGGGCGCGGAGTGCCGCGAGGTGCTCTTCGCCCGCCTCGCCGGGGTTGACCTCGACGGTGATCTCCAGAGCGCCGGCCGAGGGACCGCCGAAGGCCGCGCGCGCGGCGTCGAGCACGCGCCCGAGCGCGTCCGGCCGCCAGAGGCCCGGCGTGCCCCCCCCGAAATAGATCGACACGAGCGGTCCTGCGCCCGCGAACCAGCCCGCGCGCGCCCCGAGCTCGGCACGCGTGTCGACGGCGAAGTCGCAGTACGGGCAGCGGACGGAGCAGAACGGGAAGTGGACGTAGACGCCCAGCGGCTCGCCGGGGCGGAGGCGGCCGCTCGACACGTCGGGCGGCGTGCGCCGCGCTAGGGGCGTGGGGCCGGCTGGCGTTTGAGCCACTCCACACATTGCCGGATCCGGCGCCGCACCAGCTCGCGCCCGAGGCCCACCAGCGTCTCGAACAGCGGCGGCGTCGCCTTCTTCCCGGTGGCGGCGAGGCGGAGGAGCATGAACAGCTCCTTGGTCGACCACCCGGTCTTCTCGGCGAACGCGCGCGCCAGCGCCTCGAGGCCCGCAACCGAGAAGTCACGGGCCGTGTCGAGCTCCTCGCTGAACGTCGTGAGCGCCTCGGTGACCTCCTTCGGCGTCCGCCCCTTCCCGACGCCGGCCAGCTCCTTGGCCACCGGCCCGTAGTCGAGGTCGCCGGAGAAGAAGAAGTCGGTGAGGGGGATGAACTCGTCGAGGCGCTGGATCCGCTCGCGCACGAGCGGCACCAGCGCGGCGAGCTTGTCGTCGCCCAGGCGCCAGGCGCGCAACCGCCGGACAACCTCCCCGTCCGGCAGCTCGCGCAGGTAGAGGGCGTTCATCGCCGACAGCTTGACGAGGTCGAACACCGGTCCGCCCAGGCTCACGCGATCGAACGAGAACGCCGCCACCATCTCGTCCAGCGTGAACTTCTCCCGGTCGCCCGAGATCGACCACCCCATCGTCCCGAGGTAGTTGAGCAGCGCCTCCGGCAGGAAGCCCCCGTCCTTGTAGTAATCGAGCGAGACGGGGTTCTTGCGCTTCGAGATCTTCGACTTGTCGGCGTTGCGCAGGAGCGGCATGTGCACCCACTCCGGCGCCTGCCAGCCGAACGCGGCGTAGAGCACGACGTGCTTCGGCGTCGACGACAGCCACTCTTCGGCGCGGATGACGTGCGTCACCTCCATGAGGTGGTCGTCGACGACGTTGGCGAGGTGGTAGGTCGGGAAGCCGTCGGTCTTGAGCAGGATCTGGTCGTCGAGCTGCGCGTTGTCGAACTTCACCTCGCCGCGCAACCGGTCGACGAACACCGTCTCCCCGGTGCGCGGCATCGCCAGCCGGATCACGAACGACTCGCCGGCCGCCGCGCGCCGCTCCCCCTCCTCGCGCGGCCGCCCCCGGCAGAGCCCGTCGTAGCCGACGAACAGCCCCTGCCGGCGCTGCTCGAGGCGTACGGCCTCCAGCCGCTCGGCCGTGCAGAAGCAGCGGTAGGCGCTGCCGCTCTCGACGAGCTTGGCCACCTCGGCCCGGTAGATCTCCGCGCGCTCGGACTGGCGGTAGGGGCCGTGCGGCCCGCCGACGTCGGGCCCCTCGTCCCAGCCGAGCCCCACCCAGTGCAGCGCGCGCAGGATCGCGGCCTCGGACTCGGGCGTCGAACGCGCGCGGTCGGTGTCCTCGATCCGGAGGATGAACTTGCCGCCGTGCTTCTTGGCGAACGCGTAGTTGAACAGCGCGATGTACGCCGTCCCGACGTGCGGGTCGCCCGTCGGCGACGGTGCGATGCGCACGCGGACGGGCCGCGCGTCGGAGGCGGAGGCCATGCGCCGGGGTTCATAACACGAACCTGCTGTAACATCCTGCTCATGCGTAGCGCCCTCCCCTTCGGTGCCCTCCTCACGCTGATGGTCGTCGCGACCGCGGCACCGCCCGCCGCCGCCGACCTCCTGCCGACGTGCGACCAGCCGTCGTCGCTCATCACGTGTGACGCCGTCGACGTCGGCAAGCCCTGCCAGGGGGGCGGTATGTGCTACGCGATGCCCTGCGCGAACATCGGAGCGGCGAACGGGATGGTCTACCGGTGCGACGCCTGCCCGACGGTGCTCCCCCTGCCCGACGGCGGCTGCTCGCCCAGCAACCTCGGCACCCCGTGCAGCGACGGCGGGACCTGCAGCGGCGTCAACGGTTACTGCGGGGCGACCACCAAGTTCGTCTGCTCGATCCCGGCCGCGGCCAGGCCGACCGGCCCGCCGGCCGGCGAGACCGGCGGTAGCGGCGGAGGCAGCGGCGGCTCGAGCGCGGGTGCCGGGAGCGCCGGCTCGACCGGCACCGGGAACGCAGGCTCGACTGGCACCGGGACCGCAGGCTCGAGCGCCAGGGCGGGGAGCGGCGGCGGCGCGGGGACATCCACAACGACGAGCGGGGGCTCGGGCGGCTGCGACGTCAGCTCTCCGGCGCCCGGCGCAGGCCTCATCGCCGTCGTCCTGCTCGGCGCCGGGGTGGTGTTCCTGGTGATCGCGCGCCGGCGGCGCTCGCGCTGAGCCCATGCCCTCTGCGTCGCTCTCCCTCGACCGCGCCGTCGCCCCGCTCGATCGGGCGCGGCAGCTCCTGTTGGTCGCCGTCGCCCGGGTCCCCGTGCTCGGCGCCTTCGTGCGGCGCGACGCGCGCCTCGCCCTGCAGGCGACCGCCGGCGTCGCCTGCGCGCTCGCGCTGACGCTGTTCTGCCCGGGCGTGCCGTTCGTCGTC